>Ga0182015_10007240_pt1 | contig 10878 bp, 7 predicted proteins | sample 712P3MmetaG_FD_120478 | JGI IMG/M metagenome (GOLD analysis project Ga0182015, IMG submission 120478) | Permafrost microbial communities from Stordalen Mire, Sweden - 712P3M metaG | ecosystem: Environmental > Terrestrial > Soil > Wetlands > Permafrost | place: Sweden: Stordalen | collected...
GGAGGAATGGCTCAACCTCGAGGGCGTCGGCATCGATCCCACGCGCCCCTACACCTGCCATCTTCCGTCGGGTCGCACCATCAGTTTGTTTTTTTACGATGGCCCTATCTCGCACGCGATCGCATTCGAAAAATTGCTGGTCAACGGACAGAACTTTGCCAACCGCCTGCTCAGCGGCTTCAACGCCGAGCGCCCCTGGGAGCAATTGCTCCATATCGCGACCGACGGCGAGACCTATGGTCACCATCATGCCCATGGCGATATGGCTCTGGCTTACGCGCTCGACTACATCGAGCGCAATCAACTGGCAACCATCACCAACTACGGGGAGTACCTGGCCCAGCACCCGCCATCGCATGAAGTGGAAATCGTCGAGAAGACTTCGTGGAGTTGCGTACACGGCGTGAAGCGCTGGCAGAACGATTGCGGCTGTAACTCCGGCGGGTGCGGTTCCTGGCGCCAGCATTGGCGGCAGCCCCTGCGGGACGCCATGGACTGGCTGCGCGATGATCTCGCCTCGACTTATGAACTCAGCGCACAGGGACTTCTGCGGGACGCCTGGGCCGCACGTGACGATTACATCAAGGTCGTGCTCGATCGTTCGCCGGGCACGGTAGAAGCCTTTCTGGCGCGCCATGCGGCGCGAGACCTTTCTCTCGAGGACCAAGTGCGCGTTTTAAGACTGCTCGAAGTGCAGCGCAATCTCATGTTGATGTATACCAGTTGCGGCTGGTTCTTCGATGAACTTACGGGGACGGAGACGGTGCACGTCCTCCGCTACGCCGGCCGCGCCGTTCAACTGAGCGAGCAGCTCTTCGGCAAAGGCCGCGAGGAGGAATTCTTGCTTCGCCTGGAAGCGGCTTGGAGCAACATCCCGGATTACGGGAACGGCCGCCACGTCTACGAGCGCTTGGTCCGACCCGCCATGTTGGACCTGTTGGGGGTGGGCGCACACTACGCCATCAGCTCACTATTCGACGGCTACCACGACCGGGGTTCGATCTACAGCTACCGCGTGGATTTGCAGGAGGTGCGCGTACTCGAGTCGGGGAAAACAAAGCTTGCTCTCGGTCGCGCCCGCATTGTTTCAAACATCACCCGCGCGCGCTTGAGCGTCGGCTTCGCGGTGCTGCATTTCGGCGATCACAATTTGAGCGCTGGGGTGCGCCCCTTCCAGAGCAAAAATGCCTTCGGCGTGCTGGTCGACGAGGCCAGCCAGGTGTTTTCCGCGGCTGACTTGCCGGAGTGCCTACGGGTTATCGATCGCCATTTCAGTGGCGCAACCTACTCGCTGAAGTCCCTGTTCCGCGATGAGCAACGCCGCATCCTCAGTCAAATCGTCGAGTCCACCATGGGCGAAGCTGAGGCCATGTACCGACAGGTATACGAGCACCACGCTCCATTCATGCGCTTCTTGTCCGAACTTCACATGCCGGCGCCGCCGATCCTCCGCACCACGGCCGAGTTCGTGTTGGGGAGCGCGGTGCAGCGAGCGTTGACGGACCAGGAATTGGATCTGGACCGTATTCGGATGCTCCTCCATGCCGCCCGGCACGACGGCGTCAATCTGGATATGACTCGTCTGGAATCAGCTCTGCGCCAACGCCTGAACCAGCAGGTGGAGCAGTGGGCGCAGAAACCCGGTGATCCGCAGGCGCTCGAAATGGTGGAGGCTCTGGTTTCGCTCAGCCGCGTCCCGCCCCTCGACGTGGATCTTTGGAAGTCGCAGAACGTCTACTACCAGCTGGTCGAGGCGCTTTCGAGCGCTAGCCCAACCCGCATGAGTGACGCCTGGTTAGATCAGTTCCGCGGCTTGGGAAAATGGCTGGGGGTGGCCGGTCCTCCCCCGTCCCCGCAATTACCCTCGAAGCCGAAGGACAAGCCGCGTGACCGCGTGTTGGCCAACTAGAAGTCTGCCTCGCCCCAGAGGCCTTCACCCTTGACCTTGACCTTGGCCTTGGAGGAGACCTTGAAACTACGCCCGGTCATCAAGCCGCCGCCAGGATTTATTGGCTGTTCTCCAGCACCCTTTTCACTTGCAGCAAAGAAGCCTCTAGCGACGAGCGTGTTCTGGACAGCGCCGCCTTTCTAATGATGGCACCCTTCGGTCCCGTCAAACCCGCCTGTCGGGATCCCTTCACGGTTATCAGGTAGAAGCCCCTTCCATCCGGCTGGCTATTGTCTCGAACGCACACCGACACATCGAGCGCTGTCTCAAAGTAATGGCTGGCATAGAGCTGCTTGATAGCGACGTAGTCAATCGGGCCGGACCCCCGCGATTCGTGGTAAATAACCATGTGGTTCAGGCGCAGGGTAGGCTTCAACCCGAACTTCACTCGTTCCCAATAGAAGAAGTTTTCTGAATTCGGAAGCTGCGCCTGCGGATACCCGCTCAGGTAATGCTGCAGATCCGGAAGGTAATTCGGCAACCAGCGAGACTGGTTCAGCAGAGATTCGAATTGCTCTACGACAGGCAAGGGATGCTCTTTGTCGTAGTAGGTTCCCAGGGCGCTATTGCCATCTTTCTGGTAGCGGACTAGCTCCGCCAGCGCCATTTTCTGCGCCAACCGGTTCACTTGGGCGACGGCATCGGGGGCATGCCAGTCTACGGACTCTTGAAACTCCTCCATCGAGTCCGTGGGCAACTGCAGCTGACACTTGCCCGGTCTGCAGCTCTTGAGATCCTTGATGTCGTCGTCTTCGAGGACGAATCCTTCTAAGTCTGACAGTTTCGGAGGGGTGTTGAATTTCCGAACACCGAGATAGTTCGGTAAAGCGCGGAGTCTGTCTAGGTTCTCGGCGAACCTCAGGTAATCTTCGGGAGAAGCCTGGATGCGGATGGCGCCGAAAACCACGACTTCCGAGGGCTCCGCGCTTGGCAGTATTTGCGCTACGGCTTTGCCGTGTTCGATGTTTGCGATCTGATCGTCTTTCAGCCCGATGGATTGCTCAAAAAATGTGTAGGGCTCCGGGTGAGTTTGGGCAAGTCCGGACCCCGGGGCACAGAAAATCGGGGCACAGAAAAGAAGAGCGCTGACGCTCGTCGTTTTCACAGTCCAGCGATGAGTCATAGCGCTCCTCGGTTCCGACCGGCGGTGCGTAACACCGTCGTTTTCGCGGTAGCGGGGTATGGGATTAGGCGGCTCGGATGAAGCGGTCAACATGGTCGGCCCCGCTCCGTATCTTGGTCGCAATCATAATCCTGGAGATTCCGCTCATGAATACGGACACTCCAACCAGCGTACCAATCGCCCAGACCGAGCTAGAGGGCCACTTGGCGAGAATCAGTACAGCCAGCAGCAGGCTGGAAGCGGCATCAAAGAGAAACCATCCCCAACCATCTAGCGGCCTCAACTGGAACGCCGTCGCTGTCTGCAATCCCGCTTGGATCAGCAGCAACGCTCCAACAACTGCGGTCAGCGTTGCCACTCCCGCAACCGGAAAAAACGCTAGCCCGATGCCGCAGATGACGAAGAGCAGGCTCAAAAGAACCCTTAGAACAAAGTTGCCAACCGTCTGCGAGTAGAGCGCGAAGACAAATTGGGCAAGGCCAACGAAGACCAATGCCCATCCCAGCAGGACGGTCGTGATGGCCGCGGTTGCCAAGGGATAAACAATCAGGAACACTCCCAGGGCCGCGGTCACAATTCCCATGAGGATGCTCCACCCGGAACGCTTCTTCACTTCTTCAGTCAAGCTTTGTGTAGTCATTTCCATCCCCCTTATGTGATGTTGGTTAGAGGGAGGTCTGCGCGACCTCCCTTGGAGCAGGTGCCGAAACCAATTGGGCTGCGATGTTTCTGGTTAGGAGGCCTTAGCCTTTGCGGCCGCAGCTCTTGTCCTGAGCATCTGGACCTTTGCCTCCGCCTGACGTTCCGCGGCCTCACGTCTGTCTTTCGCCTTTTGCAACTGAGCCTGTATCTTTGAATCGAGCTGATTGATCTTTTCCTGGAGCTTTGCTTTCCGGTCGGCATGAGCTTTGGCGTGCTCTGCCTTCATTTGTGCCAGGTCGGCCTTCATGGCGGCAACGTTTTCCTCGTGGATGGTCTGCTTTACATCTGCGAGGGCGCGCCGGAAAACAGACCCGCCGATCGCTTCCATGCGGGTGTCCACGGGCGTGGTCCATTCCTCTTCAATTTCGGCGACCACGGCCACCCGGTTTGGCAACAAGACCTTGATGACGTCGTCGATGAAGTCCTCGCCGATGCGAGCATTGTTCAGGTCGGCGGCGCCGCCCGCGGCCAGACCTGCGGTAGCGCCGATGGCCAAACCTATCGGCCCGCCCAGCAGCCCGATGAGGCTTCCGAGAGCGGTGCCGATTAGAGTGCCGACCGGCCCAGAGTCATCCCCTTGCTTCACGGTTGCGGTGCCATCTGCATGCTTCGCCAGCACCGCGTAGGCGTAAACATTGATGCTGCCTTCTGCGTCCAACTGCAGAAGCGCCTTTTTTCCTTCGTACGCTTTGCTTTCATTGTCGAAAACCACCACTAACATGCGATCCATAGCTATCTCCTTTTCTGAGTTTGAATTGACACCCGAGTACCTTTTCGAACCGGTAAATCCATGACTTCCGACAAGTACGTTCCTTGCCCGATCGCCCGGTCGCACTTGGGGACCCTCATTCGAGCTCACGAATCCTCGGCTTTTCGGAGAGAATCCACTCCCGTACATATGGCGGGCAGTGCCGGAGCTCGATTCCCTTGGTTTCGCAAACCGCCAGCCAGTGCACCGCATCCAGATCAACCAGCCGCACCTGTTCAAGATCGAGTGCGATCCTGTGCTTGCTCCCCTCAATTTGTGCCTTCAATTCCTGCACCTGTTCCGATTCGATTCGCCCGCTGAGCCGCAGAATAGTGTCCGGCCCATTCGATACTTTCTCGATTTTCAAAACCATTTGCGGATCTCGTTCGCTAAGAATGCAACCAGGGTGCCAGACCTAAATTAATGACTCGACGAGTCTTCGCTCCCAGAGCTCGGTGGCGAATTTCGCCAATTGGTGAGTTCCAGCAGGGCCATCGACACTTCGAGCGCTGGCGGATAAAGCGGGTGTGCTTGGCCGTGGCTAGGTGGGGATTGACGGCAACGCGGTGAGAGTCGTTGAGAGTGCGGACTAGGCGGAGGGGTGCGGCTGGGTAATCTACCCAGACTTGAAGCGATGCTTGTTGATTCTCAGGGTTCTTATCCTGGATTCTAGTGTCGAACGTGGAATGCCCAGTTTCGCAGCCGCGCCCAGTGGACCGGATACGCGGCCTTGAGACTGGGTCAACGCGGATTCGATCATTTCTTTTTCCCGATTTACATCCAGTCTACCGAGTCCTCGCATGGCGATGCTCGGTTTTGGTGATTCGCGCTGCAGCCAGGTTTCATCCACTTCCAGGGTATCGCCGTCGCAAAGGATCACGGCCCTCTCTACCACGTTTTGTAGTTCGCGAATATTTCCCGGCCAGTCGTACTCCTGGAATAGCTCGAGCGTCCTCTTCTTGACACTCTTGATCCTTTTGCCCGCTTTGCTCGCATACCGCTCGGTGAGGTACTCGACGAGCAAGGGGATATCATCCACCCGCTCGCGCAGTGGGGGCATATGGATGGGAAAGACGTTGACTCGGTAAAACAGGTCTCGTCGGAAGGTGCCGGCATCCACCGCGGCGTGCAAATCGCGATTGGTGGCGGCCAGCACTCGAACATTTACAGCAATGGGGTGGCTCCCTCCGACACGTTCGAATGCTCGCTCCTGCAGCACTCGCAGTAGGGTGACCTGGGTCTCGTGCGGGAGTTCGCCAATCTCGTCGAGGAAAATTGTTCCTCCATCGGCCAGCTCAAAGCGGCCCAAGCGGCGCTGCGTCGCACCCGTAAAGGCCCCCTTCTCGCTGCCGAACAGCTCGGAAGCGACGAGAGACGACGGAATCGCGGCGCAGTTCACGGAGACAAACGCGCGCGCAGCGCGCTGCGATCGCTTATGAATCGCGCGCGCGACTAGTTCTTTGCCCGTCCCCGTCTCGCCTGTGATGAGCACAGTCGAATCCGTGGGCGCCACCTTCGCCACATGCACCAGGACGCGCCGAAGCGCTGCCGAAGAGCCGACGATCTCTTCGAACATGGAGGCTTGGTCGATTTCCTCTTTCAACGCCAGGTTCTCTTTGTAGAGTTGATCCTTTAACACCTTGATTTCTTCAAAGCTCCTCCGCAGAGCGTCTTCGGCGCGCTTCCGGTCATCGATTTCAATGCTGGAGCCGAACCACTTCACGATATTACCCGCCTGGTCGCGCAGCGGCACTTTCCGGTGGAATTGCCAGCAGTACGCTCCATCAGCCCGTCGCACGCGGGCTTCACTTTCGAAAGGTTCTCCCGTCGCCAAGGACGCACGCCACTTGCCTAGGATGTCCTCAACGTCGTCGGGGTGAATGGCGCTGGTCCAGCGCCAGCCGCTAACGTCCTCTAGCGACAGACCGAGATAATCGAGCACCCTCTTGTTGAAGAAGTCCAAGTAGCCGTCAGGACGGGCGCTGTGCAGCAGGGCGGGAGTGGTGTCGATCACAAGCCGAAGGCGATCGTCGGCTTGTTTGAGTTCATCGATGTCGTGCCCCGTTCCATACCACTGAACGATGCGTCCCTGCTCATCTCGCAGGGGTACGTTACGAATCAGAAACCAGCGATACTGCCCGTCCACGCGTCGTATGCGCGCTTCATCCTCGAAGGGTTCCCCGGCAGCCAGCCCCGCACGCCAATTCGTCACTACTCTTCTGATGTCTTTAGGATGGAGGGCCGCGCGCCAGCCCCATCCGAGTACCTGCTCCGCTTTGAGTCCGGTGAATTCCAGCCAATGCTGATTGATGAAATCGAAAGAGCCGTCGGGGTTAGCTCTTAGAATCAGGCATGGAATCGTGTCGATGACCAGCCGGAGACGGTCTTCGACCGAAATCGGCGGGGGGACAGCTTCATTCTCAGGAAGCGCGCCCATCATGATTCCTGCTCCGAACAGGAGTGGGGTCATTGTACTCGCCGAGAGCGAGCCGAAATACTGGGGGCAGCATTCGACAAGACTCGCTGGAGCGGGCCTCCGCGACAGCCGCGAGCGCGGCCGGAGGCGGGGCGAAACTGCTCCCGCGCACCCCCAATGTACCCTGAAACAAAGAAATTGTGACATCGGCATTCTACCCACCTCGCCACATGCGAGTTCTTCGATCGTGGCAATCCGCGGCGCCCGCTTCACGGGGCTAAGGGACCCTGCAGCGGAACCCGAAAACCGCGAATTCCTGGCCATCGACAACAGCCAGGAAGCCTTGAAACTACGGCCAGCGGAAGTCTTGAACCCGCGATGGGATGCACTCAGAGTCAGCACTCGCTGACTTCCCGGATAGGGCACCGCTCAAGCGAAGGGAGTACCAGCTGCTCTCCTTGACAGATTAGGAGAGATTGCGCTACTCTCCTGACTAGCTTAGGAGGGCGCATGACCGACCAGGCCGAGCTTCTTCCCGGAACTCTCGATCTTCTCATCCTCAAGGCAGTTTCTCTCGGACCGCTCCATGGCTACGGGGTTCTGCTGCGGATCGGGCAAATCTCAGACCGTGCGCTGCTCATCGAACAGGGGGCGCTGTATCCGGCTCTGTTTCGCCTGGTGCGCCAGGGACTCCTGAAGGCGACCTGGGGCACCTCCGAAAACAATCGCCGCGCTAAGTTTTACGAGCTCACGGCTGCCGGTCGCAAGCGCTTTCGCGAAGAAACCGAGGGCTGGAATCGTCTCGCCGCCGCCATGGCCTCGGCCCTGGCCGCGCAACCGGAGGAAATATGAGATTGATCGCTTCCCTTCAATCCCTAGCTTCCAGCTTTTTTCATCGCTCCCGCCTGGAGGGTGAGATCGAGGAGGAGCTGCGCTCGCACATACAGCACCGCGCCGACGATCTTGAATCTTCCGGTCTCGCTCGCGCCGAGGCCGAGCGGCGCGCGCGCATTGAGTTCGGCGGCTATCAAAGGTTCAAGGAGGAGTCTCACGAAGCGCTCGGGGGGCAGCTGACCGAGAACCTGGTTCAGGATGTACGTTTCAGTTTTCGAGCGTTGCGCAAGTCTCCCGGGTTTACTCTAGTGGCGGTTTTTACGCTGGCCTTGGGAATCGGGGCCAACGCAGTTGTATTCGGCACGCTGAATGCGCTGATCTTGCGTCCCCTGAAGGTGCCGCAGGCGCAGAATCTTTACATGATCGAACGCGGCCAGGCTCCGACGCAGTCCTACCCTGACTACCTAGATCTGCGCGATCGTAATCATGATTTCAAGGGCATCGTCGCTTATGAAATGGCGCCCGCCGGCCTGGATATAAGCGGCAGAACCTCCCCCATCTGGCTCTATGAGGCCAGCGGGAACTACTTCGACGTCCTGAGCATCCAGCCTTATCTCGGCCGCTTCTTCCACGCCTCCGATGAGCACGGCCCCAACAGTGCCCCTTACATTGTCCTCAGCTATGCTTACTGGCACAGCCACTTCCAGAGTGATCCCGGGGTGGTGGGACGGGTCGTTCAACTCAACAAGTTTAACTATACGATTCTTGGGGTTGCGCCGGCCAAGTTCCGCGGCACGGAGCTGTTCTTTGCGCCCGATCTTTGGGCTCCCCTGGTAAATCAGCAGCAAATTGAAGGCTTCAGTGGCCTGAATTCGCGCGCCGCCCGGGGTATGTGGCTGGTCGGACCTCTGAAGTCGGGGAGGAGTCCGGCCGAGGCCGCCGCGGATCTCAATACGGTCGCCGCATCTCTGGCCAGAGCTTATCCCAAAGAGGACGGGAGCATAAACTTCGCTCTCGCCCGGCCCGGACTACTGGGGGATATGCTCGGGAGCCCGGTGCGGGCGTTTGTGGGCGGTCTGATGTTTCTGACTGGGCTGATTCTGCTGGCGGCCTGCGCCAATCTGGGCGGCATGTTTGGCGCTCGCGCCGCCGACCGCTCGCGGGAGATTGCCTTGCGGCTGGCGCTTGGTTCCAGCCACAAAAGGATTCTGCGCCGGCTGCTCACAGAAGCCATCCTGGTCTCCTTAGCCGGCGGCTTGCTTGGCCTCTTGGGCAGCGTCGCTCTGCTGCGCTGGCTGAGCGCCTGGCAGCCTCTTCCGAATATTCCCATCAATGTGTCGGTCGATGCGGACGGCCGCACCTACCTTGTGGCACTCCTGCTGGCGGTGCTGAGCGGACTGCTCTTCGGCATCATTCCGCTACGCCAGATCTTGCGGGCGAATCCTTGGCAGACCATCAAAGGCGGCCCATCGGGAGCGACGCTCCCGCGGCGTTTCACCTTGCGCGATCTGTTGCTGGCCGGTCAGATCGCGGTCTGCGCGGTGCTTGTGACCTCGGCGCTCGTCGCGGTGCGAGGTCTGGTGAGGTCGCTCGACAGCAACCTCGGCTTTGATCCGCAAAACGCAATCCAGGTCAACACGGATCTTGACATGGCCGGGTACAGCGGCGACCAGGTGAAGGTCATGCAGCGGCGCATGTTGGATGCGGTCGCGAATATGCCGGGCGTGACGGCCGCAGGATTTGCCGACCGGGTTCCGCTCGACCTGGACTGGAACGACACGACTGTCTTTACCGACAGCACGACGGATTATAGGCCGTCGAACGCCGCGGCCGAAGCCTCTGCGTACAACGTCTCGCCGGGGTATTTCCGGGCGGCTGCGACCACGCTGCTGGCAGGAAGGTCATTCACCTGGGACGACGGCCAAAAGGCGCCACGGGTGGCGGTCGTGAACCGGGAGTTCGCGCGCAGAGTCTTCGGGTCCGTGGCACTGGCTCTCGGCGCCCACTTCAAAGATTGGGGCGGGACGCGGGTCGAGGTAATCGGCGTGGTTGAGGACGGGAAATACAAGACGCTCGCCGAAAGCCAGCCGCCGGCGCTATTCCTGCCGATCCTGCAGTCGCCGTCGAGCCGAACCTGTCTGATCGTCCGCTCCGATCTCGATCCGGGGGCACTGGCAAATGCCCTGCAGCAAACCCTGCGCAGCCTGGATGCCGGCTTGCCATTCACCATCAACACCTGGCATCAAGAGCTGGACACTGCGCTTTTTGCCCCGCGCGCAGCCTCGCTCGCTCTGGGAGTCCTGGGGGGCCTGGGCGCCATGCTGGCGGTGACGGGTATCTTCGGGATGGCTGCGCACTCGGTCGGCAAACGCCTCCGCGAGCTCGGGATTCGCATAGCCCTGGGCGCGCAGCGCGGGGAAGTTCTGCGCGCCGTCCTCGGCCGGGTCTTCCGCTTGCTGGCTTTCGGCTCCGCGGCGGGCTTGCTGCTCGGTCTTGCGGCTACTAAAGTGCTTTCATTCATCGTCTATCAGGCGAGTCCACGCGACCCGGGGGTGCTCGCTGCCGTGGTTCTAACCATGCTGCTTTTGGGACTTGTCGCCGCCTGGATTCCGGCACAGCGTGCCCTGGGGGCTGATCCCTTGATCCTGCTACGCGAAGAATGAGTTACGAAAGCGAAAATCGCAGGCAACTTTTCCTAGCGGGAAGCAACACAGGAGCGGAAATTGAGGTTAGTCAAGGCCGCGTTCTTTGCGCCGCGTAGCGGTCGGAGCGCCCCGCAGAGCCTTGACTGGCCTCCCGCGCTCCGTACACTCTATGTGGTGGAGAACCGGCGGCGATAGGCGGTAGGTGTCGTGGCCAGCGTCCGGCTGAAGTGCTGGCGCAGCGTCGCCGCCGTCTGTAGCCCCACCGCTTCGGCAATCGCATCGATCCCGTCGTCGGTCTTTTCGAGCCGCATCTGCGCGGCCAGGAGACGCTGGTGGGTGAGCCATTGGTGAGGCGTGGTTCCGGTCTGCTGGCGGAACTGGCGCGCGAAAGTGCGCGGCGACATCGCCGCGTGGCGGGCCAGATCCTCCACGCGCAGAGCCTGGCCCAAATGCGATTGCGCC
>Ga0182015_10007241_pt1 | contig 10876 bp, 9 predicted proteins | sample 712P3MmetaG_FD_120478 | JGI IMG/M metagenome (GOLD analysis project Ga0182015, IMG submission 120478) | Permafrost microbial communities from Stordalen Mire, Sweden - 712P3M metaG | ecosystem: Environmental > Terrestrial > Soil > Wetlands > Permafrost | place: Sweden: Stordalen | collected...
CTCGGAGTCGGTCACTGTGAACGCGGATGCCAGCCAGCTCCAGACCGCTACCTCGGATATAGGCGCCACCGTGCAGAACAGCCTGGTTCAGAATCTGCCGCTCGAAGTTTCCGGCACGATTCGCAACCCGGTGCAATTCGTTGAGTTGGTTCCCGGTTTCGTGGGAAACCTGGCCAACGATCCCGGCAGCAACTCGAGTGACGATTTTAAAGTGAACGGCGGCCAGGAAGGCGCAACCGACATTCTAGTGGACGGAGTATCGATCTCGCTGGTTTCCCCCAACACCCAATGGAACAAGGGTGTGTCCACTGACGGCGTGCAAGAATTTAAAGTGCTGCAGAGTAATTTCTCACCGGAATATGGGGAGTCCGGCGACGGCATCATCAGCCTGACCATGAAGTCCGGTACCAACCAATTCCACGGCTCAGGTTATGACTACCTGCGCAACAACGCGCTGGAAGCAAACAGCTGGATAAATAATCTCGAAGGCCAAAAACGGAGCGTCGATACACAAAATGATTTCGGCGGCACTTTTGGTGGTCCTGTGTTTGTACCCAAGCTGTATCACGGAAAAGATAAGACGTTTTTTTTCGTTGATTACGAAGGCTTCCGCTTCCGAACCGGGGGAACGTCGCTGCAAAGTTTCCCCAACGCAGCTTACCGCGGCGGTGATTTCTCGGCGCTTCTGGCTCAGTCCAATCCCGTCCAAATCTACGATCCCACGACCCATGCGGTGATTCCAGGCAATATCCTGTCCAACGACCCCAACTACACGCCGAGCACGGTAATAAACAAGGTATTCTCCTTCTTCCCGACCACGAATGGAGCGCTGGATAATAACGTAATCAATCGCACCGTCTCGAGTACTACCGCCAATCTATTCGACATAAAGATCGATCACGACATTTCCGATAAGCAGCGCGTCTCGGCAGGATTCGATTGGGACGATACGAACACCGGCGGGGCATCAGACCTGGGTCCGATCTTTGGGTCGACCACGCCACAGAACACGCGTTATGCGCGCTTCAACGACAATTACGTCTTCACCCCGTCGCTGGTCAATCAGTTTCTTTTCGGTTTCAGCCGCCGGTATCGCGGTGAACTCTCTGGCAGTATCGGCGGAGACTACCCGGCTAAACTCGGAATCTCGGGAGTGAGCCCCGTTACCTTCCCGTGTTTCGCGTTCGAGGGTACCGATTACAGTGGAGTGCTCAACAATTGCGGCGATTCGGAATTCGCGGACAACGTTTATCAGATGAACGATTCAGTGAGTTGGGTGAAGGGCAAACACAATATGAAGTTCGGCGGTGGCGCCCGATTGCTGGAGTTCAACGTTCGACGTCTGACCCAGGCGTCCGGCGAATTCGATTTCAGCGCCGCTGAGACCAGCAGCACCGGCAATGCCGGAGGAACCGGTGGGTATGCACTCGCCAGCGCGCTCTTTGGGCTGGTTGATACGCAAATTTTGAACTATGGAAGCTTCAGCGGAGTCCGCTACAAAGACTTCTCCTTCTATGCGCAGGATACCTATAAGCTGTCTTCGCGCCTAACTTTGAATTACGGTGTCCGCTGGGATTACGATCTGCCCGCTTCGGAAGCGTATGACCGATTCTCCGACGTAGATCCAAAACTCCCGAACCCTGGCGCTGGCGGCATTCTGGGTGCCTACACCTATTTCGGAACCGGGCCCGGACGAAATGGCCGCACGCGTCCGCAGGACATTTACAACAAGGCATTTGGTCCTCGGGTAGGATTCGCTTATAGCATTAACGATAAGACGGTGCTCCGCGGTGGATACGGGATCTTCTACGAGCCTCTCAAAGAAGGATCGTACGCTGACCAGGACGGACTCGGCTTCTTCAACAAGCAAACCATCAACGTCACCAATGGCGGTCCGACTCAGATCGACGCCGGAGTCACCCACATTTTCCCTCTGACTGGGCCTTTTACACCAGATGGGCAGAACGGTAATAGCGGCGTGATTATGGTTTCTCCGAATAGCGGACGTCCTCCAGACATCCAGACGTGGAACCTGGATATTCAGCGCCAGGTGTTGTCGAACCTGAACGTGAGCGTGGCCTACGTCGGTTCAAAGGGTACTCACCTGCCGGCCTTGAACATCATCCCGAACCAGGTGAATCCGGCCTATCTTCCGTTGGGAAATGAATTGACCATGGACTCTTCGTGCCTGACTGTTGGAACGTGCCCGATGGCTGTCGCAGCCGGAGTCCACATTCCGTATCCGACTTTCAGCGGTGATATCAATCAGGCGCTGCGGCCATTTCCGCAATACGGGGATTTCAATCAGGAAGACAATTCGTTCAGCCCCGACCGCACCGGTAACTCGACATACAACGCGATGCAGCTTGGAATCAATAAACGCTTCGCTTCAGGACTAAGCTTCCTCGTTTCCTACACCGTTTCGAAGAACATCACCGATGCGGACTCGCAGGGTCCAGGCGTTGCGGGCTTCATCGGTACCAACAGTTACATCGGCCAGAACTCCTACGATCGCGCTGCAGAAAAAGCCGTCAGCGAGCTCGACACACCGCAATCTCTCACTGCTAGTTTTTTCTACGAGCTACCCGTCGGACACGGCAAGCGATTCATGAATCAGAGTCGGGCGGTCGATCGCGCCTTGGGCGGTTTCTACGCTTCTGGCATCCTCTCCTACCATTCCGGCCTTCCGACGGAGGTCTATGGTCCATGTAACGGCCAGGCAAGCCAAGTGTTATTTGGTGGATGCGAATTTACGGGAGCGGCACGCGTCAACGTGGTTGGCGGCGTACCAGAAACCAACAAGTCGAATTTCAATCCGTTGACCACGCCATTCTGGAATCCGGCCGCGTTCAGCCTGCCGGCCCCGTTTACCTTCGGGGACGAAGGCCGCTCCCTCCCCTTGGCACGTGATTTTGGCGGCAAGGACGAGGATTTCAGCTTAGGGAAGAAAACACACCTGTTCGGGGAGAGAATGACCCTGGACTTCCAGGCCTCTTTCTTCAATATATTCAACCGGCACGTATACTCAGTAAATAGCGGAGGTCCTAACTTGGCTACCCCGTTTGCTCTTCCTGGCAGTAGTTCGGACTGTCCCGGACCCACAGCCTGCGGCTTTGGTTCGATCACTGGATCGAGCGGACCACGGATCATTCAGTTTGGTCTGAAGCTTCTCTATTAATCTCAAGGGGCTCTGTCCAGCTACCACAGAGCAGGGCTCATTCCTCTCTGAGCTCCAGGGCTAACGATCTGATGACTGAATTCGATCGCCGCGGCTTCATGAAGACGCTTTTCGTCGCTGGCGTATCCGCGGTGCCTGCTTGCTCGGTGTTTCCTGAAGCCGGCGACGGGAGTCTCTCACTGTTAGCCCTCCCATTGTCATCCGAAAATCTGGAAAGCGGCTCTCAACAACTGCGAATATCCCCGGCTAAGTCGCCGTTTTCATTTCAAAATTTCCTGCGCGTAGGAAATGATTGGAAAGCGGCAACGCTGCCTAACAATCCGTTCATCGCGGGCCTGTCTTTCCCGTTGGCTACTTCCCACGTGCGGCACGAAGATTCGAGCATTTTTTGCGACGGTGAGGGCGAGGCCGAGGGCCTGGATCGCAAACCTGTTTCGTACGTATGGAATTCGGAAATAAGTGCAGTAAAGCTTGGCAGTGGCTCGCCGGGTCACGATTCCGAGGCCTGCTGGTTTCGATTTCGCACCACGTTGCATTTGCCAGCGCCTGTTCGTCTACGCCAGGATAGCACCGTGGAACCACAAATAATCGCCTGGCTGAGTTCGTCGTCCACCCTTATGGAAGGACAATCGGGAAGCTGGAGGCGAGTGCTGCTTGAGCAGCCCACCAAGAACTCGCTGGGAACATACGGCAACGACTTGCCGGCTGTTTATCTGCTGGACCAGACTCTGGGCGTCGAAACCATGATGTATTTCGATTTCAGCGATATGGGTTGGATGTCCACGGAAAATCTTCCTCGGTTCCTGGTCTATCGCTGTTCCTCCGTTGCGCAAATCGAAAGCGACGGCACCCAGAACCTTGGTGTGGGTTTACTTGCGCAACAGGCTACGGGAAATATTCTGCCTACTGGCGACGTCAGCTTCACTTACTGGCTGCTGCAGCGGTCGATGACGCGTTTGTTGACTGAGCAAGAAGCGATCGCCCGCTGGATAGAAGCCCTGCTGCCGCTCTTTGAAGAAAAGCTCGCTTGGCCGCCTTGCGCTACATCGTGGAAAGAATTCGCCGCTGGCACGGTGGCAGATCTGCAGGACAAGAGCTCTGCCCAGGTTGAGGTGAACGGGCACACCGGCTTGCGCGCGTACGTGAAGGCCAGCTCCAAACTCTGGAACGATTCCGCAACTAATTTCGAGCTGATGGCGGTCGCCGACGTTCTGTGGCCCTCGCTGCTCTACCTTCGGTTGCATCCTTTGCCGGATTTCGAAACGGAGTGCGCCGCGCTATTGGCCGATCTTCCGGCCTTTTATCATCCGGAGACTCGCAGCATCAGCAACGACTTCACGGCACCTCCCAACGAGCGGGCGGATTCCTGGTATCCCTTCGAAAATGCGCTGATCAAGTATCCAATGATCGGTTCTCTAGCGGGATCCAAGGAAATCACTGATCGGTTCCTGGATGCTTTCCGAACCGCGCAAGAGATGGCTGAGCAGTACGACTATCTTTTCCCGATTTATTACCAGGTCGCGACCTTGCGGGCGGAAGGCGCAGGTACGAATTACGCTATTGGAGGTTTATACGCGTGGTCGGCCATCGTTGCCAATCGATTGACGGGAGACGCTAGCTACGTTCATGAGGCGCGCCGCGCGATACAGGTGTTGTACACCGTTCCTGCGGAACGGCTGTTTCACGAGCCACAAGAACTCGCTTATGGCGCGCTCGCTGCCGCGGAGCTAGGCATGCACGAGCAATCGAGGTACCTGCTCTATGAGCAGTTGCGGATGTTTTACTGGTATTCCGACCCCAGCCAGAAATCGCACGATATCCGCGGGATGGTTCAGGCCGCCGCTTCCGTCCTGTACCCCGCTTTCAAAGAAAACGTGGAAGCGATTCTTCCGTGGACTGGAATCATGAAACGCGGGGTGATTTTTGAGGGGTTGTTGCGTTTCATGGACCAGCAGCGGCGCAACAACTTCTATTATTTCGAGAACTGCGCATCTAGGCAGCTCAAGGTCGCATCCCCGTTCATCCCTTTCGAGAATCTCGGTACCCTGGAGCTTGGAGGTATGACCGGCAATGTGGGAAAGGAAATTTACGGCGCGGGCGAATCGATTTGGATGTATCTGATGTTTGAAGCGCTGGGCCAGTCGAGCGACCGTGAGCTGATGCTGGTGAATCTCGACTTGCTCGACGCGGCTCACTCCAAAGACTTTCCACCCCACAAACTGAACTTCGTTCTGTTCAACCCAACGCCGACGGATCGGTCCGCTACGATCACAGTACCACCCGCGAGGCAGCAAAGTGTTAGGTTTAGCGTGGACGGCACGACCACCAGCAATTCGCTGCATGTTCCCAGACAGTCTTACATTCGGCTGTTGGCCGAGTTTTGAGAATGTTGGACGCACGCCAGGTGGCGGCCGCGAGGGTTCTGACAGCGATTCGAATACCTTTCAGTCCCATAGAGGAAAAGATCCCGCCATGATAACGGTTCCCGTTCGTGTAAGTCGCGAAGCGAGCATCACTGCCTTTTCCGCCGTGTTTTTGATCCTTCTTGCAGGCGTGGGCGCTCTACCCGGCGCGGCGCCAACTCCGCCGTTCGGAAAATGGACGAGGCTTTCCGCCGAACCGATTCTGTCTCCCAGTGGAGACGGATTTGAGTCAGCTGGAACATTCAACCCCGCGGTAGTGGAGGAAGACGGAAGGTTCGTGATGTTGTATCGCGCACAGGATCTTACCGGTAAATCGTCGCTGGGATATGCCGCGAGCAGCGACGGAGTTCATTTTACCGAGCGCGCCAAGCCAGTTCTGGAGTCCGACGCGCCCTACGAAAAAGGCGCCGGCGTAGAAGATCCGCGCCTGCAGAAATTTGGCGATACCTATTACTTGACCTATACCGGCTACAACAATTTGAACGGTGGCGGATCCGACCACAAAGACGCGCAATTGTGTCTGGCCACTTCGAAGGACCTGATCCATTGGGACCGAAGGGGCGTAATTATGCCCAGCTACCAGGGCAAATGGAATGTGAAATGGACCAAGTCTGGCGCGATTGTTCCCGAAAAAATTAACGGCAAATATTGGATGTATTACCTCGGTGACGCCAAGGGCCAGGATACCCAGATGGGAGTGGCCTCATCCGACGATTTACTTCATTGGACAGACCCACTGGACCATCCGGTAATGGCCAGCCGTCCCGGGATGTTCGATTCTCAAGTGGAAGAGCCCGGCCCGCCACCCGTGATTACGGCCGCCGGCATCTTCTTGATTTACAACGGAGCGGATGACAAACTGGCCTACTCCACAGGGTGGGTTCTCTTCGATAAGAATGATCCTACCAAAGTAATCGCACGCGCCAAAGCACCGGTATTCGAACCCGAGAAAGCGTGGGAAAAGGTAGGCCAGGTACCCAATGTAGTATTCGTAGAGGGATTGGTGCGCGATGGCAAACGCTGGCTTTTCTACTATGGCGGCGCAGACAAACACGTCGGTGTGGCAACCGCACCAATACTTTGAAATCTCTGCGGTGCCATCGTCCGCGCTCGCTTCGTCGGACCCTTCCGGTCCATGGAGCAGGCTGCCGTCAAGACGCGCCCGCCATAGCGCTGCGCTTCATGGAGCCGCTTAAGTGCGGCGAGACGAACCGGAGCCCAATCCAGATGAGCTCGAATCAAATCGTCTTTCGACAAGTCATCAACCAACGCTGCTTCGACCAGATCGACGGACCCGGGAGCTTTGACGTGGCACTTTCGGCGAGCACTCATACCATTAATCATTAGGCTCCGTTTTTGACCCTTTGCCATATCCTCGAAGAATAGCTTCTCGCCCTTCGTGTTCTACCTAATGAGCGGTATACCCTTGCGGAAATATTTTCTACAGATCAGTATGGCAGTAAACCTCCCGCACAGTTAATTGCATCCGCGGTAATATAGCTCGCTTCATCCTTCGACTTCGAACTGCTAAACGAACTTACGGCAGTCTTGGGCACTCTTGCCATCCAGGTTATGCGCTTTTGGATTTAGCTCGTTCGGTAACAACGACCTTCAGGCGGGAATCCTTCTCATGTAACAGGCCATTGATTTCCTCGATAAGCACCGCCAGCTTCTTAGAATCCTGCTCGTTCGATGCTTGTTCGCAAACTCCTGTCCACGCTCTCGTCTTGCGCCACATGTTCCACATCCTCCACCCGCCGAACGTCAAGATCCTATCTGGCGGCTACCTCTATCGAATTCGGATACGATGGGGCTCGTCAGGCGCGGCCCTGGAATGAGGCGTAATGATGGTCCAAAAGGGTTCTGCGGCCTTCGGACCCGCAAGTAGGTACCCCCCAGTGAACTCGCCGGAACGCTCCCGATGACTCTCGGACCGCGAGCGCACATCCCTACTTCAGCAGCCCGTACAGTTCTAGTTCGCCCCGGAAACCGAAGTAAATGCGCCCACTAACGACCACCGGGATTACAAATCGCGTCCCCATCGCCGCGCGGTCCTAGTTGCCGTTTTGTTCCGAGCTGTATCGCTTGCCCGGCGCGCCGATTACGGACGGCATGAAGGGAAACGCGCATATTGGCAAGTGTGAATCATGCGCCCATCAGGTCCTCGAAACACTCGCAAAACTTGGTATATTCGAGTGAGCTATGGATTTGCACGACGAGTTCTCAGGTACGCGTGTCAGGTCACGTTGAGTCGATCTTAGATGACGAACCCGATTCAGACCGGTTGACGCTTTGGCTAGTGTTGTCGGTAGGCATCGGCATGGACCCGACGAGACCGATTATGGCCGCGGCACAGCGCGACTAGAGAAGAGCCGGGGTACGCATTTGAATAACGATGAGCTAGCTGAACTCGGGAACGAGTCCATCGAGTCCTACTCCGCTGGAATTCTGGCGAACCTGCGAAAAATCCAGGCTCGGAATTGGTGGTCGTGGTCAAATGCTGTCGCCATCGTACTGTTGCTGACCATCACGATCATGTCGTTCTCACTTCCTGGTCTAGTCCGCAGTCAGGAAACTCTTCCGCGGCTGAATCTAGCCATTCGTGGCCTGGTTGGCCTGGTGTTGCTCTTCACGATCTATTCGTTGTGGCAGCAACTCCGTATCAAAAAACTCTGTGCTGAAATTCAAGAAAAGCACGCGAACGCGGAGATTCTCTACAAGCTAGCTATGGTCGATCCACTGACCGGACTCTACAATCGGCGCTTTGCCGAGCCGCGAATGGAAGCCGAAGTGTTACGCGCGCAAAGAACAGGAACTTCTCTAACCCTGCTGCTGGCGGATGTGGACGGCTTAAAACAGATAAATGACAAACACGGTCATGCAGCCGGTGATGCCGTGCTGCGTGCATTTGCGGATCGCCTGAAGCAAGCGACGCGCGGATCGGATTTCGCCGCACGTCTGGGGGGTGACGAATTCATGCTGCTGCTTCCCGGTTGCGATTTGCACCAGCTTCATTTCGTTCTTGAGCGGCTCCGACCATTTCGAATCGGAATCGGAGGCAAGAACCTGGGTGTCGAATTTTGCTCCGGCTCTTGTCAACTCGAAGCGGGCCAAACAGCGGAGGAGTTTCTTCAGGTTGCCGATCAGGCCCTCTATAAGAACAAACGTTCTCGCCGACCGTTGCCTGCATTTTCATCGCATCGCGACTCCGTGCACCTTAGTTAATCGAATGACTTGTTACGCCGTGTCCGTGTTGGGCTTAGTTCAAAAGAGCGCCTGCCAAAAAAGTAGGTGCTCATTCCCGCAAGAAATCCATTACAATCATGTAGTTGCATGTGGGCGTGTAGCTCAGCTGGGAGAGCACCTGCTTTGCAAGAAAGCAGGCAAAATCACACAAGTGTCGCGTCTGGTGTCGCTTACGCGGATACATGCGGTGCAACCGAGCCCTTAAATTGGACCGACGTTGGACCGAAGCGTGCCAAAATCTAAGCCCCCGCGCCTAGGGTCTCATCCGGAGGAATGCGGCCAGGTCTTACTGGACCAACTGGATCGTAAGAAACGCGCCATGACCAGCTATCAAGATGCGCAGAAAACACGCAAGCGAGCTCCCGCCGCAGCGGTATTGGTGAGGGTCGAGAACAACAAATAAGCCGCCTGAATTGCATACCCAGGAGGCGAATTCCTCGATAGCATTGTTTGAAGAGTATTCTTCGACAAGAGATTGCCCAAGACGAGCCAGACCTCGCGGTCGGCATTTGGATCTTTCACTGCGCGCCGGATATCCTCTTCTGGATCTGAATGCGGGTTTCTCCTCCGTACGCGCTCTCTTACAATGCCGTGCGTGTGAGGCCGACCATCCCACGGCTGAGACCACTTGTGGCGCTTGCTCGGTCCTGTTTCGGCAAAAAGGGATACTTCTCGAAGATTTTTTTGAGCTTGACCGCACACATCCTGAAGGGCAGATGCGGAACAGTTCGATGCTTCCCGCTTGGATTTTGCATGGATAAATACGACCCTCCTACGGTGATGTGCAGTTCCGTCTTGCACCATAATGAAGTCTGCGACTCTCGTCGCGAAGGTCATCGCACACAAGGACACGTGTTCCCTCAAACTCCGCTACGAGTTGAGTTCCGGCCCCCATTGTATCGATCAGTCCGAACAAGGACTCTCGTTCCCATCCAGCGCCGTTCCTCCGAGTCCGCTCGCCCTTTTCGGAGCCCATATTTCTTAGCGCTGGAATTGACTGGAGCGCTCCGATCACACCCATCTTCGAATCGTCGTATTGACGGCCAAACTGAATAAGGGGACGGCAGAATTGTCCGACCGTATAAAAATAGCCGGGTGTTACTGGGATAACGCGAAAGGATTGCGTGCGATTCAGGTAATGGATTACGCTCTCGCGATTTTCCGGAGCGACCGAGTAATACCGGGTGTCGAGTTCAGGGGATTGGAGCGTATACTTGCTACGTTCGGGCTCGGCAACGATACCTATTTCACAGTCCTTTCCGTTTGCTCCAATTGAAAACCTTCCATTCTGCACATCGGCGCAGAGTTCGGATACGTCGATCTCTTGATCTTGCGGCAACTCGTCTTCGCCCGTAGTTCTGTAGTCTTGACAAACTATGACAAGTCTGTTATAAATGGACATTATGAAATCACAGGAACTCAAGCAGGCCCGTCAACACAGAGGCTGGACGCAGGAGGCCGCGGCTAGCCACCTGGGGGTGACCCAGGCATATTTGAATCTGCTTGAAAATGGGAAACGGCGATTGACACCTCGGGTGGTTCGCCGGGCCGTTTCTGTCTACGGACTGTCGCCGGAGGTTCTTCCCCTCGAAGAGGATTTTGTGCCCGCCCGGACAAACGATGACCAATTAGTGGAGTGGTTGACGAGACTCGAATATCCCGGTTTCGCTTACCTCAAAACGCATACCGCAAGGAAGAACCCTTATGAGGTGCTGCTTACGGCATTGGGACAGACGAGTCTCGATGGCCGCGTGGCGGAGGCTTTGCCGTGGGTGGCGATGAAGTACGGGCGGCCGGATACGTGGCTAGTCGAAACTGCCCGGAAATTCAATCTTCAAAACAAGCTGGGATTTGTTGTTAGGCTTGGGCGGCGTGTGGCCGAAAGTCATAGCGACAACACCAGATCAAAGGAACTCGGCAAGCTCGAAGAGATGCTTGAGGAAAGCCGCCTTGCGAAAGAAGGTTTTTTCTATCGTCCTCCCATGACCGAGAGAGAACGAGAGTGGCTTTCGAAGAATCGAACCGCCGA
>Ga0182015_10007242_pt1 | contig 10876 bp, 8 predicted proteins | sample 712P3MmetaG_FD_120478 | JGI IMG/M metagenome (GOLD analysis project Ga0182015, IMG submission 120478) | Permafrost microbial communities from Stordalen Mire, Sweden - 712P3M metaG | ecosystem: Environmental > Terrestrial > Soil > Wetlands > Permafrost | place: Sweden: Stordalen | collected...
ATCGCGGGCACTCGGCGTCATCCTTCAGCGCCTGCCGAAGCTTCCGGATCGCGCCCCTGATGCTGTTGTCGGTATCGAGGTAAACACCTTGGCCCCAAACCCTCGAGACGATTTCGTCCCGGGTGACAATCTCGTCCTTGCGCTCAACGAGCAGGACAAGTAACTCCAAGGGGATACGCTCCAGCTTCACGACGTGACTGCCGCGGCGCAACCTCCGGGGACGGAGGTCAAGCTCATAACCATCGCCGAGCCGGATCGATTGGTGTTCTCGGACTGGGGTGGAAGCCACAGCACACCCCCATTGGTGGGTGGGAGAATTTTACAACACATCCGGAACCACCCACGTAAATGCAAAGAATGGTTCCACTTAGCGCGACACAAAACATAACGCCCCGACACGCGCTTCGGTATGGACAACCATGCCCTCTAGCGCAAGAATGCCGCTCATCACTGACCAAGAGCCAGTGAGAATTGGGGGAAACACAATGAAGAGGATGCATAGTGGCGCGGGGAAGAGGACTTTTGGCCTGTGCATGTTGATGGCGACTCTGCTGTTCGGGCGTGCTGTCGCAAAAGCCGATCCCGTCCTGGACTGGAACGTAATTGCGGTAGACACAGCCGTTGCGAACGGCCAGAACCCGTTCGCCCAGGCGCGATTTGCAGTGATTGTGCAGGTCGCTGTCTTTGAAGCCGTCAACGCCATCACTGGCGACTATCGACCGTATCTTGGAAGCATCGTCGCGCCTCATGGCGCCTCAGCCAACGCAGCAGCCGTCCAGGCTGCCTATCGGGTACTCAGCACCTATTTCCCGGCCAGCGCTTCAACGCTCGACCCAGCCCGCGCAAGCTCGCTGGCTTCCATACCGGACGGCCAGGCCAAGATTGACGGCATCGCAACGGGCGACGCCGCAGCTTATGCCCTGATCGCTCTTCGTGCCAACGACGGCTCGTCGCCGCCGCAATTCAAAACACCCGGCCCAGCTGTTCCAGGCGAATGGCAGGCTACAGTGAGTTGTCCAATTGTGAATGGAGTCGCGTCGGGAATCGCCTTTCAATGGCAGAACGTAACCCCGTTCGGTATCCGGAGCGCGAAGGAGTTTCTCCTCGGCCCCCCGCCAGCCCTTAGGAGCAACGAATACGCGAAGACGTACAACGAGGTGATGACGGTGGGGAGCCTCGACAGCACCGAGCGGCCACCAGATCGGTCAGATGTCGCGACCTACTATGCGGCCACCTCGCCAACCCAGGCATTCAATCAGGCCGCAAGGCAGGTCGCGCAGGAACAGGGGCGTTCGCTATCAGAGAATGCCCAAGCTCTTGCCCTGATCAACATGGCGATCAGCGACAGTCTGGTCGCTGCGTTCTTCAACAAATACCTCTACAACTTCTGGCGCCCCGAAACCGCGATCCATGCGGGTGCCACGGACGGCAACCCGAAAACCGACCCCGATCCGAACTGGCAGCCCTTCATCGTGACCCCATGTTTCCCGAGCTATCCTTCAAACCACGGCAGCGCAGCCAATGCGGCAGCGGCGATCATGAGACGTCTCTACGGCGAAGCTGGACATTCGATGACGCTGTCAAACCCCGCCGTGCCCACCATCGTCCTGCAATACACCTCGTTCAAGCAGATTACCAACGACATCAGCGACGCTCGTGTTTATGGGGGGATCCATTTTCGAACCGACCAGGACGCAGGAGCGCTGCTGGGGCTGGCTGTCGGCAAAGCAGTCTACAAGCACAACCTGCGTCCGGTGCACGATGATGACTGGGATAATGACCGCGACGATGACTGAGTGATCAGGTCGAAAACGATCCGCCATTCGTGTCACGCGGTACGGCGATTGTGTGCGGTCACGTTGCCCGAAGACGAGGCCGCACATGTTCTCTGTCCCGAAGTTGACCTACTGAGTCTGGGCAAACCCGGGGACGTGGGCAAACCCGGGGACGGACGGAAATTTTACCTCATGACTTATTGATAGGAGGATGACGAAGGCTTACCTAAAAAGTACTTTATCTATCATTTTCTTGCTGGAGTTGGAGTTGTGGCACGACCGGCCCGAGTCATAGCCGTTGGAGTCGCGCACCGCGTCACCCAACGCGGCAATGGCCGCCGGTTCCTTCTTGATAGCGATGCAGACCGCCGGATTTATTTGGAGTTACTGCAAGAAAACCTTAGGTTGCAGGAAGTGTTGCTGGTCGGCTACTGTCTAATGTCGAATCACGTTCGTTTGATTGTGATTCCCGGCGACGTGGAAGGGCTGGCAGTTTCCATGAAGCATACGCACGGCCGTTATACGTCTTATTGGAACGTGGTCCATAACTCGAGTGGTCATGCCTGGCAGGGCCGATACTACTCGTGTCCGCTGGGTCAGCCGCACTTGTGGGAAGCGTTGCGTTACACGGAACTGAAGCCGGTGCGAGCGAAACTGGTAACCGAGGCGACGTCCTGGGCATGGTCGAGTGCAGCTGCTCATTGTGGAGTCGCCCAAGCGGATACATTCCTAAGCACGGAGCCATGGCAGACTCATTGGACGAACACCGGCTGGCGCAAGTATCTCGCTGCAGGAGAGACGGAAACAGAGTTGGCCTCGATCCGCCAGTGCACACATACAGGCCGCCCCTTAGGTACACAGGAGTTCGTCCATTCATTGGAAAGCGTGATGGAGCGGCGATTGGTTCCTCAAAAGGGCGGACGTCCAGCAAAGCCTCGGCCAGATGCAAGACAGGCAGACCTTCATTTCGGCCCATGATGGCGTTCTGAATACGGCGGCTAGTCACCCCCGCAATGTCTAGTAAACTTCCTCCTGTCACCAGGTTATCCGTCCCCGGCCTGGTCGAGGAGACCCAGGGATGGCGCTGCTTCAGCACGGGAGAGAAAACCGGAGATCGAAACACCAGACAGAGACTCGCCATTATTGCTGTGCTCGCAGTCAGTGATCAAATTTTGATGCGTGGGAAGTGTGCCACGAACGGGTTCTCATCGCAAGGCTCGTATTTGGCAGTTGGTGCTCGAAAGTCATGCGGATAGGGGGTGGACAGGCGGGAATGGAACTAATCACGATGGCTTTATAACGGCGCCGTCTTTCTCTTTAGTGAACGTCCCGTGTATCCGTGTAAGGGGCGGAGTTCGAATGGAACGCAACCAGCCGCGAACTGCTAGTTGGGAGAATGCCTCCTGCGGTGGGGATCCGTACCCAGGTTGAGGATGAGAGGATGCTATGGAGAAGGAGAAGAGACTAAGTTCTGGCTTCGAGTCTTGATTGTGGGTTGGGGCAAAGCTGTACAGACTGAATAGCCACTAACGTCAATTAGGGTGATTAGTCCGTCCCCCGAAACCCCTTACCTACCATGGATGTCCTGCATCTCCCTTCCCTCGTGCGCGGAGTTTCGGCAACAATTGTTTCCGAAACTCCGCTGCACGAGGTAAATAGCCACACAACAGCTGTCTCTATCCGATAAAGTCAATCGTAACCGTGTACGGTCGGACTGTCACCGAAGTCAACAACTGGCCTGTAGGAGTATCTATGTTAGAGATGTCTCCGGTCGCTGGAGTGGCAAAAGCGTTATTTGGACCACACGCCAAAGCGCCGGTGAAGACAACGGGGGTGAATGCCGGCAGGGAGGACACCGTCTCCCCACCATCAGGCGCCTCCATAATCCATTCGTAGGAATTTCCCTTGAAGTCGGCCCCTGGAGGAGGCGCGAGCGTTATAGAAAAGTGCTGGCCCGTTGTAGCGTTCACTAACGAAATAGAGCCTGCCGTGGTCCCGACATACTGCACCGAGCACGTTATCTCATCGCCTGGCTTCACCGGAAAGTTCTGAATCCCGGTATCGTAAATGTAGGGCGGAGAGCCTGCTTCTGCAGGCGCGTACCATTCATACCAGCAGTAGTACACGGGTGCCCGTCCTTGCGGGTAGAAAACCTGCCCGCTGCCGGCTTGCAGCACATCGTTCGAATCCCAGCCGTCAAGACCTACCCAGGTCGCGGAGTTCCACCCATGTTCTTTTACCAGCGGTTCTGGAGGTTGGCTGACAAGAGGCACCGTCCACGAGCCGAAAATCGAGGTCCAGCTGCCCGTACTTCCAACTGCCCCGGACCAATCACCGGACAGATAGGTGGTGTCCGTGTGTTTCTTCGGCCGCCGCTTCAGATGGTGAAATCTGCCAACGTGCACTTCAAACTCCGGCACGATCCTATCCTTGGTCAGCCACTTTCGAGAGAAAAACCTGTCCCAAGCTTGACGAACATGCTCCGGATCTTTTGCGGTTGGTTTGCGAACCAGAATTCCGTGCTGTATCAACTCACGCTCGGTGGCGGTGTTCGGGTTGAAATCGTCCGGGGGCCCGACGTGTGCATACACGCCCCTTAGATTGGTTGGGATGAGTTTATAAGGGATCTTGGCGAGAAAGCTCGCTTCGTCAAATTGAAATTCAGCATTTATCTGCTCTGCGGTGTCATTATGGACGAGTGGCATGGTAATCTCCTTCAGTTCTGAAAAAGGTGGTTGTTTCGTCTGTCCTGGATCTCTCTGGATCTCTGTCCTGTCCTGGATCTCTGTCCTGGATCTCCTGTCCTGGATCTCCTGGATCTCCTGTCCTGGATCTCAAGTGCGCTACTGCTTTTCGCAGGTGACGTGTGTGTTCCAATCCACGAAAGCGCCGTGAGGGTTATCCTGCCATGCCCAGACATGAAGCTCGAACAATGCAGGCAAGCCGTACCGGTTTGGAGTGTCGATGAACTGGAAGCTCTGGCCTTCGAGTATTGGCGGTGTGGAGTTCTTTGCCAGCCACGGGGATGCCAACGCGATATATTCGACACCTACCAGGCGTCTGCCATCCCCAGACGGTTCGTATATAAGTGCCTGTGGATGATTGGCATCGATTTCGCCACCGCTCACGAGGTCGCCATTGACGTAATGTATGCCCATGGCGCCTATGTCCGGTCCGGTAATGCAGCCCAGGAAGGGTGCGTATCCTGCCGCCGAGGCGGCGTTGACATCGAGATATTGCCGAGTGGCTTCGCGAACGGTCTGCACGAGCTTGGCTGGTGCGCCGTGGCCCTGCTCGCAATCGTTGGCCGGCACAGCGGTTTCTGCATGAAGCGCCAGGACTGCAGTAAGACTGCTCAGTAGCCCCATGCATAAGATGCTCTTAGTTGATTGACGAATAAGAGTGAAGGCTTGGGTTGTCATGGATTTCTCCTTTAGCGTTTGTTATGAATCAAGTTGGGCGCCGGAGCGGCGTCGCAGCTCCTGGCATGTGTGCTTCTGGGTTGGGAGCGTTAGCCCAGGAGACTCCCTAGGAAGACGGCATATGCCCGGAGATTGCAGCTGTTATTGCGGGCAGTAGCATTTGGACGGCGGAGATATATTTCAACTTCGTAAGTGCGGCGCGCGCTCACGGTACCTTTCGCCGGAGAGCCGGGGACCGGGGAAGATGTGAACAGCGTCTTCTTCTTCATTTCATTCTCTTTTTACGAGAAGACGCCTTGCCGAACGCCTTCACCTGGTAACGCGGACTGGTCCCACAAAAAGGGCAAACAATCGAACATTTATTTTCGTTTTCTTTTAAGCGACGTTGACGTGTGATGGGGTGACGGTCGCGGCGTCCGTACAAACCTGCTTGAACCGGCTTCGATCCGCATGCTAGGATCTATGCACTTTAGAGGGCAGTCATGCCAGAGTATGTTATCGAGCGAGAAATCCCGGGCGTAGGAGACCTAACCGAAGCTCAGTTGCGGGAGGTGTCGCAGAAGTCGGTCAGTGTACTGAAGGAAATGGGCTCACAGATACGATGGCTTCACAGCTACGTGACTGGAAATAAGGTCTATTGCGTATACTTTGCGCCGGATGAAGCTACGATTGAGGAGCACGCGAAGCGCGTGGGCTTACCCGCCAATCGTATTTCTGCTGTGCGCAGACTTATCAATCCAGCCTTTGCAGAATAAGGCTATTGCTGCCGACTCCGTCACTACTCTGATCTCTATCATTCCTGAGATTTAAGTTTTGGCCAGCATCAGCCTCTCAATGGCTGTCTCTGCGCGCATTGACCAGCCCTCTAACCATGCTGTAGTGCCGGCGTTTTCGGTGAGTGCCTCGCGCGCCGGCTCGATGGCTGCTTCGAGCTTGGACTCCTCCGAAGGAATGAGTGGAGCTCCGATGCTTTGGCGGAGTGCGGCCGCCGTCCCTGCCAGCTGTAGCGAATACTCGGATTGATGTTGAGCGGCCGATAAGCAGGCGAAACACTCCAACAAGCGCGCAATGCCCCGCTTATGGTCGAGTTGCTGGAAAATCAATAGGCTTTCCCGGTAGAAAGAGTAGGCGGCGTCATAGTCCTGTTCTTTCGTCGCCAGGTTTCCCAGGTCACCGAGCGTACTCGCAATGCCCCAGGGATCCTCAAGCTCCCGAAACAGTTGCAGGCACTGTCCATACAGCGCGGCCGCAGCTGCGTAGAGGTCCCGATCGCGATAGACGTCCCCCTGGCTGTTCATAGCCCAGGCAGCACCAATGGAATCTCCCAACCTTTCGAAGATCAGCCGGCATTCGTCATATATTGTTATGGCGCGGGAAGAGTCCCCCTGCAGTTGTACGATGTTGCCCAGATTACTGAGCGAGCGGGCAACGGCCTCCTGATTTTCGGTCTGCCTCCAATTGGTCAAGCATTCTTCGAGCCGGGATTGCGCCAGGGCCAGGTCTCCCCGGCTCCTGGCATTGAGTGCGAGAGCGTTCAGGTAGACTGCGACCGCCTCTTTGTCGTCTAACCGTCGCGCGATTTCGAGACTTTCCCCAATGAGCGTTTCCCCCGCCGCAAAATCTCCCTGCTCGTTCGCGAGCGCACCCGCGGCAAAACACACGCGAGCCCGCGCTTTGGTAGCTCCAGCGGCCCCTGGCATCTTAAGGAGTCTGCCCAGCACGTCTCTTCCTTCAAACAGATATTCGCTTATCTCCCAGAAACGGAATAAAGTCCATCCCAGACGCACGCCCCATTCTGCATCCCGCGTCTCAATCAACCACTCGAGACTGGCGCGGAAATTGTCGTGCTCGGCCGCTAGCCGACGCAGCCAGTCTGCTCTCTCAGTGTCATTCTCTTCCGCCACCTGTTCTTCCGCCAGCACCAGGCAGTACGCGGCGTGGGCACGCTTTGTAAGCGCCTTCTCCCCACTCGCCTCCAATTTATCGAGTGCGTACTCGCGGATTGTTTCGAGCATCACAAAGCGTGATTCGCCGGTTACGTGCTCAACCTGTTGCAGCAGACTCTTATCAACCATGGATGCCATACCGTCGAGCAAATCCAGATCGAGATCACAGCTGGTATCACACACTGCCTCCGCGCTTTCGAGATTGCATCCACCCACGAATACTGACAATCTTCGAAAAAGTTTTTGCTCGGCCGCGCTCAGCAGATCGTGGCTCCAGTCCACTGCTGCCCGAAGCGTCTGCTGCCGCTGCGGCAGATCACGCGAGCCCCCAGTCAATAGGTTCAGCCGGTTTGCCAGACGTTTCGTCATCGACGCCGGCGAAAGAACTTTAATTCGAGCTGCCGCCAGCTCGATGGCGAGGGGTAGACCATCCAGCCGAGTACAGATTTCGACGACAGCCGATGCGTTTTCCCCGGTAAGTTCAAAATCAGGCTTCGCGGCAACGGCGCGCTGGACGAACAGAGCGATCGCCGAATATTGTGACAGGGCGTCCACCGGTGGTAAAGCACGCGCATTTGGCAAAGCCAGTGGAGGGACTGGGAATTCCTGCTCACCATACAAGTGCAGTGCTGCGCGACTTGTTGCCAGTATCTTCAGATTCGTAGCCGCGGCCAAGAGCTCAGTCACGACAGGCGCCCCCGCGATGAGATGTTCAAAATTGTCCAGCACGAGAAGCGCGCATCCGATCGAGAAATCCCGCAAAATCTCTTTGAGTTTCTCGAGCGCCGACTGTTCCCCCGCCTCTTTTATGCCCAGGGTCTGTAGAATCGCAGACGGAATTAAAGCAGCGTCGCTGAGTGTGTGCAGGGCAATGAAATGAACGCCTCCTGGAAAGTGCTCAGCGAGGCTACTCGCCACCTGCAACGCAAGGCGTGTCTTGCCAATACCTCCGGACCCGGTTATCGTGACCAGCCGCATATCTTCCCGTAGCAGCAGTTCCTTGACATAGAGCTCTTCGTTCTTTCTCCCGACGAACCCAGTCCTCTGAATAGGCAGTGTTGTCGACCGTACTTCAAGCGGCTTTTGGGCCCTTTCCATCACGTGGTCGCGTATGGTCGCAAGCTCGCGCGCCAGTTCGCGGGTTAACATGTAGCGGCTATCTGGCTCTTTCGCCAGGCACCTCTCGATCGCCCAGCAAAGTGGAGCGGGGGCGTCAGGGTTTTGCATACCGATGGGTGCGACTTGTTCCCGGATGATCGCCACCAAAGTCTCCGCGACGGTAGGCCGTTGAAAAGCGACTGATCCGGTCACCATCTCGTATAGGACCAGGCCGAACGAGAACTGGTCTGAGCGAGCATCGGACGAACCACCGCTGGCCTGCTCGGGCGACATGTATTGCACCGTTCCGAGGATCAGACCCGGTTGCGTGTTCAGCGCGGTGCGGATGCTCGGTACAGATTCTTCAAAACTCCCTAACGCGAGCTTAGCCAGCCCGAAGTCGAGTATTTTCAACAGTCCATCGGGCAGGACCATAAGATTTTCGGGCTTCAGATCCCGGTGAACTATTCCCGCATCATGCGCCTTGGCCAAGCCGTCGGCAATTTGCGCCGCAATCTCAATCGTCTTCCGCATCGGTAGCAAGCCAGCGTCAAGCAACTGGCGCAGCGTCTTTCCCTGTACCAGTTCCATCGCAATATAGTGCGTGGAACCCTCCTGTCCGCGTTCGTAAATCGTGACAATGTTGGGATGGTTGAGAGCCGATGCTGCAAGCGCCTCCCGCTCGAATCGATGCAAGTGATCCTCATGTCGGGAGAGTTCGGCCGGCAGAATCTTTAGGGCAACAGTGCGATTCAGGATGACATCCCGGGCGAGATACACGACGCCCATCCCACCGGAGCCGAGGGGCTCGATGATGCGGTAATGGCCAAGGTTTGTGCCGGCTGCCAGACATTGGGGCGAGGAGGCACTGCTAGAGAGAGTCGAATCGTTCATCAAATGGCACACAGGCTGCCCGAGAAAGCTGCCAAGGCGATTATTGTCGGTAAGAAGGTCATCGACCAGCCTGCGGAGTTCAGGGGCATCGCCACAGTTTTGATCCAGAAAAGCAGTTCGCTGCTCCGGTGGCAGATCGAGAACGACTCCGAAGAGTTGCTCGGCGGATTGCTCAAGATCGGCCATGCATTCTATCCAACCAGTGATGGATTCCGGGAAGCAAATCTACAATAACAGCGGCGAAACTTTATCGCTCCGGCCTCTTTCGAAAAATCGACTGGGTCGCTGGCCTGGGCAGACCAGCGACTCACGTCGAGCGGAGCAGCAGAGGGCGACGCGCAGGGTGGGTCAAGACTCTTAGCGTGGTGTTTGAAGCAGGGCCACTTGCACCTCGGTAGGAAAGCTCCCCTTGGAAGCCAGTTCCTCCTTCTTCTGAGCCTTTGACTTGACATAGTGGAGGTGGCTCGTCATTCCGGGGCTCCAAACCTCGTCCAGGAAATACTTGCTATTGTATCTCCGAAAAACGAATTTCCCTTTCCGGACTGGTTGAAGATCATGTACCCGCTCGGTCACAGCAAATCCCGAGCGTGCGTCTCCCTGGATCAGGGCGACGTGTTCGTTTTGCATATGGACGGCGTAGACGCCGGCGGCGTAGTGCTGCGTTCCACAGACAAATGGGAAGGGCACGGCGGCCTGAAGTACTGCCCCGCCTGCCTGTCCGTACAACGTTGACGAAATCGAACCGGCTGCCAGGATAGTGGCGAAGAAGGTAGCGCGGAATTTCCACACGGAAGAAGTGCTCATGGCGTTTCTCCTTTTGGAGGGCGTCTCACAGATCGCCTTCACTTACTAACGCGCACCCGCGTCGCCAAAAGGGCAACACCTCTGCAAAATTTATTTCTTTTTATTCCCCGGGGGCTTCTCCCCGCGCCGCATTTCACGAAACAACCATATCCGCGCCAACGACCAATCGTGTTTCACGGATCGAGGTGCGATCCCGAGAAGGTCACCTATCTGTTCCACTGAAAGTCCGCCAAAATATCTCAGCTCTACCACCTCTGCTTGCCGCGGTTTCACCTTAGCAAGCTTTGTCAGCGCGTCATCCACGAGGGCTACCTCGTCAAGTTGTTCGATCGAAATTGAAAGGTCGTCGCTCATCTCTACCCGCTTCAACCCGCCCGCTCTCCGTTCTGCCTTGTGCGCACGCGCGTGGTCGACGAGTACTCGCCGCATCACATTCGCTGCCACTCCAATGAAATGCGCCCGGTTATTCCAGTCCGCGTCTTCTCTGACCAAACGGAGGTAAGCTTCGTTGATGAGTGCAGTTGCTTGCAGCGTATGCTCTGGCCGTTCCCGGCGCATGTATGCTTTTGCGAGGCGGTGCAGTTCCGCGTAGACAAGCGGCAGCAGATCGTCAGCAGCTCGCGAATCGCCCGCCTGCATTGCTTTCAGCAGTTGCGTCACTTGTCCCGGGCCGGCGTCCATGTTGGTCTCCTGCCGTTTTCATTGTGATGGTTTCCATGGTACCGGATTTCTGCATGTTTCGCGGGCCGCGAACGGGGGTCGGATGTCCCGGTTGGTGCGGAATTGGGTGACGGAATTGACGGAATTGGGTGACCAGCATCGACCCCAAGAACATCACCATTCTTGACTTTGAGCCCAACGAGGCGGCCCTAAAGCCCTGGATCGAGCAGGGCGTGACCTTTGTCCGGGATCGCGTGTCGCCGGAAAACCTGGGGAG
>Ga0182015_10007243_pt1 | contig 10876 bp, 10 predicted proteins | sample 712P3MmetaG_FD_120478 | JGI IMG/M metagenome (GOLD analysis project Ga0182015, IMG submission 120478) | Permafrost microbial communities from Stordalen Mire, Sweden - 712P3M metaG | ecosystem: Environmental > Terrestrial > Soil > Wetlands > Permafrost | place: Sweden: Stordalen | collected...
CCGGCGCGTGGATGTCCAGCGGGTGGAACTGGCGGTCTGACTTGCCGTTACCTTGCCGTTACCATGGTAGGAAGCACGTTCGAGGAGAAGCAGATGATCCACGAAGAAATCCGAATTCCGATGCCAGGCGGCACGGCTGATGCGGTGATTTATCGGCCGGACGGAGAGCGGCCATGGCCGGGAGTCTTGCACCTGACCGATATCGGCGGTATCCGGCCGGCGCATCAAGATCTGGCGCGGCGGTTGGCGGGCGCCGGCTATGTCGTCCTGATGCCCAACGTATTCTATAGAACCTCGCGGCCCCCGGTGCTCGAACTAAAGCCCAGCGGCGACGAAGCGCTTTTTTGGAAGCGATTCGCGGAACTCACGGGGCCGCTGACGCCTGAAGCCATCGCCGCTGACGCCGCGGCGTACGTGGACGTGCTGGCGCGTCAACCTGCGGTCCTGCCAGGATCGCGCTTCGGCGTGGCGGGTCACTGCTACACAGGCGGCTTCGCCTTGCGGGTTGCGGCGGCCTGTGCCGGCCGTATCGCGGCCGCTGCATCGTTCCATGGCGGCAGCCTGGTGACGGACGCTCCCACCAGCCCGCATCTGCTCCTGCTGCAAATTCACGCGCGGCTCTATTTCGCGCATGCCGTGCAGGATCGCAGCATGCCCGCGGAGGCCATCCGCACACTGGATACCGCGCTCGCCGGATGGGGCGGCCGATATGAAAGCGAGACGTATGAAGGAGCCCATCATGGCTGGACGGCATCCGACAGTCCGGTCTATAGCCCGGCGCAGGCCGAACGCGCATTCGTCAAGCTGACCGAATTGTTGGCCGCCACGCTGCCGCCGGCTTTATGAGAGCCGCACAATGGCCGGCTTGTGGAACCAGGTTTCATAACCGATGATGAACCAGCCGATCGGGAACCCGCCCTCGTGTTTGATGACCACACCATTCGGATGCGCATCGGAGGGAAAGTCGAAAACGCGCATGGCCACCGCGGACTCCTGCGGTCCGAGTAGGACGTTGAACGGGACATCCGACTGATTCTGGACCGGGTCGTAGCGGCGGCCGCCATCGTCTGACAAGTAAACCGCTAAATTCAATTCGCGTTGCGATACACGGCGCGCAGTGCTGGAAAGCCGGAAGGTGACCAGGTAAGCGGTACGGCCGTCCGCGGGCTGACGCCGGGCATTCTCTACGGCGATGCACCAGTCGTCAAAACATTGCCGTTCGCCTACCTGGAGTACAGTACGCGGCCAGAACACCGATGTGAGCGCGACGATGCCGAGGTACACCGCGGTGCCGATAGCCCATCGGCGCAGCAGGGCAAGCGCCCGAGCATGGCGTCCGCGCAACGCGAAAACCGCGGCCACCAACAGAATGGCGACCGTTGCCAGAAACAACAGAATGAAGAGCAGATCGAATATATTCATGTCAGACCGTCCTTTGCGTACTTTACAATATAAAGTATTATGAAATAGAAAGCAAGTACCGCCGCGTGCGCCTCACCGGCTCGGATGCCACTTTGTTACGCAAAGTCGCAAGAATATCAAGAGCTTTTCGGGTAGCGGTACAGACGCTGTTTAGCGGTAGTGTGTCGGATGGTCTCTTACTGTGCAGAGCCGACCGGCGTCAACTCGGGGATCAGCACCAGCAGATCGTAACCATAGATGGCCCGCTCCCAATCCAGGCTCAACGCCAGCGCCTGGAATCGCAGTTTACGTAAATCGAATACAGTCCACGAGCCCGGCTTCTGCGCGTCCGCCGCCAGCTTGATCCATCGATAGTCATCATCCTGGTCCAGCACAAACGGTTCGTATTTCACGGGGCGGCCATAGCCGCCAAAGAGTGCGTGCGTGCCCTTGGCGCCCAGCACCATGATGTGCAGCGACGTGGCGTTCCGGCCCTCCGCGAATTCCGCTACGAAGTTGCCCAGGTCGCGCTGGTCGAGCGGGTTGATGCCTTTGTAAAGGTGCCAATCGCCGAACTTCAGCAGCACCCGTTGCGGCTCGCCCGCAGCTCGATAGCCTGCCAGAAAATTGCGTTTCATCAGACGAGCCCGCTGCGCATTGGAATCGCTGGGCTTGTCCCCCTGTCCCAGGTAGATTTCGCGGCTCTCCGTCAGTTCGTGAAATGTCGCGCGCGTAGCCGCTGAGCCGTCCTTTTCGATGGCCGCCGAGGCTCTCTCGATTTCGGCGCCGGGCACGGCCAATAGAAACAGTTTCGAAGGATCACCGGTTTTGCGCGCCTCCTCCTCATCTGTTTTTTCCATGGCCTGCAAGCGCAGGATGGCATCCCGGGCGGCCGGACCAGGCCCGGTCGCCAGCATGCGTTCCAAGATCCAGCCTGCCGACCCGATGAATTCCTGGTCGAGCCCCCAGATGCGGAAGCCGCTCGACTGCGATACCGCGGCGCAATGTGCCGCCAGATCGTTCTCTTCCGGCACATTCAGAAAGGCGGCGCTATCCGGATAGCGCTTCTGCAGGTCCGCCATCTTCTCCAAACGGTTCGGACTCTGGAGTGATTCCCCCACGAAAGCGGCTATGCCGGGACTCACTTCGAAGGCCATGGCGGAGAAGCCTCCGCTCGCACCCATGGCATCGCAGACTGCCGCGGCAAAGCGCGGAATTTCACGCGTCAGATGGTCCTCGCCTAACAAGACGAAGTTCGCGTGCGCGATGGCCGTCTGCAGCACAGGCGCCCCCGCACCCGTCATCTTGCCGTCTTCGATTTTCAATTCATAAGCAGCGCTCGCCAGGCTGTTCTCCAGCGTCGGCTTCTGACCGCCAGGCGTCTGGGCGCAAAGCGAACAGAGTACCGCCAAGGGGATGAATCCTACGAAACCGACTCGCATATGGCGACTGAGTACCGGCATCCAGCGAGAATAGCACGCGCGCGGAAATATCCGCGCCAGTCTGCCTCAGCGAGTCGAATGCATCCAGTTGGGGTATCATTGTTCCGATGGCCGCGGCTGCCGAAATCTCTCCAGTTCTCCTGCAGCGCGAACCGGGCTGGATTTATAACAAATCCTGGGACCTTTCCCGGATCATCCTGAGCGCTGTGCTGGTCCCCGCGCCGTTTCTGCTGGCATACGCCGCACAGAAAACCGGCTGGCTCAGTGAACGCCAAGCTATCGATCTGGTCAACATCCTGGTCGCGGGCCTGGTGGGTGGGCCGCACTTGTTCTCCACCATCACGGTAACGTTTCTGGATCGCTCCTTCCGCCGGAGACATCCAGTGTACCTGCGGCTGTCGCTGATCATCCCGCTGATCGTGATCTACCTGGGTATCTACCACTACACGGCCCTTATCACGTTTTTCTTCACGTGGGCCTCGTTGCACGTCCTGCACCAGGTGATCTATCTCACCGACTGTTACCGTGCCAAGAATGGTGGGGTGGAACCGCTCTGGTCGCGTTTGGTGGATTACGGCGTGATCCTGACCGGCCTCTATCCCATCGGCGCGCTCAAGCTTTCGCAAAGGAAGTTCCACGTGGGAGGCGTGCTGCTGCCGTATCCGGATTGGCTGCGCGCGCTGCATGTGCCGGAGGTAGCTGGGCTGGTCTTCGGTTCACTGCTGATCGTCTGGATAGCCAAGACCATAGTGGAGAGCCGCCAGGGCCGCCTGAGCCGGCCCAAGACGCTGCTGATCGCGATCACCAGCGTGATTTCGTTCCTGCTGCCCATGGGATCCAATCTGGACGTCCTGTTTCAGGGCTATAACACCTGGCATTCGTTTCAATACCTGTTTCTTCTGTGGTTGATCAACCGGTTGCGCTTCGAGCGCGGCGAGATCGATAATCCGCTGGTGCGGGCCCTGGCGCGGCGGGAGAATATGGGTCTTTACTATCTGTGTTTCCTCGCCGCCACCGGCGTAACAGTCATCGCGACCTTCCTCGTGCGCGCGATAACGCCGCTGTCGGCCGACCAGAGTTACTTCGTGGTCATCCTCAGCGCCCTGCTGATGCATTACTTCTTCGATCACTTCATGTTCACCAGGACTGAGTACGTCATGTGATCCTTTTAGACAGCGCGCTAGCCAGCGTGGGGCTGCCGTGTGGGGCAGGACTCCAGTCCTGCGGCGGGTCTCCAGACCCGCCATTTGGCGGGACGTGGACGTCCCGCGCAGGCGTGGACGCCTGCCCTACTAGTATCGGAACTCGGCTTTCACCACTTCATCTTCCACCGAGTGGCGCAGTGCGAAACCCAGCTTTTCGCATATGCGCATGATATCCCGGTTGTCGGGCAGGATGTCCGCCCGCAAAGCGCCGAGCTTCTCGTCGCCGCCCACGATCACCAGGCGCGCCAGCAGCTCCTTACCCAGCCCGCGGCCGTGAAAATGGTCGCTGACCAGCACGGCCACTTCGGCGTCATTGGTGCCCAGGATGCGCGTCAACCGGGCAACCGCCAGAATTTCGTTCTCGCCGCTCGAAGGATTGCGCCGCTCCGCCACCAGCGCCATTTCGCGGTCGTAATCAATGAAGCAGATACGCGTCAGCCGCTCGTGCGCCACGCGCTGCGGAAGATTCATCAGGTGGAAGTAGCGCAGGTAGACGCTCCGTTCGGAGAGCGTCTCATGAAATTTGACCATCATGGGCTCGTCCTCGGGGCGGATCGGCCGGACTAGCACGTCGGTTCCATCCTTCATCGTCCAGTTGGCGACGTAGCGGTTCGGATAAGGCCGGATGGCGAGCTTCGGCAGCTCCTCTTTAGTCACTTCAAGCCCGTGCACCACGACCCGCGCATCGAGCGCCACCAGGCGTTCCGGCGTGGCCAGCAGCGGATTGATGTCGATCTCCTTAATCCACGGCTGCTCCACGACCAGGCGGCTGAAGCGCACCATCACCTGCTCCAGTTCGGCCAGGTTTATGGGTTTGCGTCCGCGCACGCCTTTCAGCGCTTTGTAGATTTTGGTGTGTTCCATCATGCGGCGCGCCAGCGTGGTATTGAGCGGCGGCAGGCTTAAAGCGCGATCCTTGAAGACCTCCACCAACTGGCCACCGGTGCCGAACAGCAGCACGGGTCCGAACTGCGCGTCCAGACTGCTGCCGATGATGAGTTCGTAGCCGTCGCCGGTCTTGATCATCGGCTGCACGGTGACGCCCTGGAAATGCTCCACGCCGGCTTTTTCCGTGACCGATGCCTGGATGCGGCGCCAGGCACGATCCACGGCTTCCCGGCCCGTGAGGTTCAACTGTACGCCGCCTACATCGGTCTTGTGGGTGAGGGTTTCGGAAAAGAGCTTGAGTACCACCGGGTAACCGATGCGCTCGGTCTGCTCCATGGCCTCCTCCACGGTGCGGGCCACCACGGTGCGCACGGTCGGAATGTAATAGGCATCCAGCACCTGTTTGGATTCAGCTTCGGTGAGAATGGTCCGGCCGGCGTCGCGCGCGTTTTGGATGATCTCAGCCGTCAAGGTTTTGTTGGGAGCTGATTCGGCGGAGTCGGTGGCCAGGGACGGTGTTTCGTAGAGACCCTTCAGGTTATAAGCCCAGCGCCACATGTACGTGAATGCCCGGACGGCGGTGTCCGGAAACTGGAATGTGGGAATGCGGGCCTGATTCAGGATACTCACGCCGGCCGCGACCTCGGCGCCGCCCATCCAACTGGCCAGAATTGGTTTACCCTCCAGCTTGGCGTAAGGCTTCAGGTGCTCGGCAATCTGCGTGGGGTCGGTCATGGATTGCGGCGTGAGCACTACCAGCAGGCCGTCGCTATTGGGATCCTTGGCGGCGATCTCGACGGCCTTGGCGTAGCGCTCCGGACTGGCGTCGCCCAGCACATCAATGGGATTGTTATGGCTCCAGGCAGCCGGCAGGATCTGGTTCAGCGCCTCCATGGCTTCCGGGGAAATCTCCGTGAGCTCGCCTCCGCACGCGACCAGTGCGTCGGTAGCCAAGACACCAGGGCCGCCGGCATTGGTGAGAATGGTCAGGCGCGGGCCCTTGGGGCTGGGCTGCTTGGACAACACCTCGGCCATGTAAAACAGATCGGCGATGCTGTTCACGCGCAGCACGCCGCTGCGCCGGAAGGCGGCCTCCAACACTTCGTCGCTGCCCGCCAGCGAGCCGGTATGGGAAGCGGCGGCTTTGGCGGCCGCGGCGCTGCGACCGGCTTTGATCACGATGATGGGCTTGTTCAGTGCCACCTCGCGCGCGGCGGAAAGGAACCCGCGGGCGTCGCCGATCGTTTCCATGTAGATGACGATGCTGCGCGTGCGCGGATCGTTGCCCAGGTAATAGATCAGGTCGCCCCAGCCTACGTCCAGCATGGAGCCGATCGAAATAAAGGCGCTGAAACCCACCATCTCACGCAGGCTCCAGTCGAGCACGGCCGTGCACAGCGCGCCGCTCTGGCTGATAAAGCCGACATTGCCGGCGCGTGCGATCCCAGAGGCAAAGGTGGCATTCAGGCCTGTGAGCGGGCTCATCACGCCCAGGCAGTTGGGGCCGATGATGCGCATGTTGCCGCGGCGCGCTTCGGCCAGCGCCTGGCGCTCGAGTTCGACACCGGCGGGACCAATCTCCTTAAAACCCGCCGAAATCACAATGGCGCCTTTTACACCTTCTTCGACGCAATCATGGATGATGCCGGGCACGCTGGACGCCGGCGTCACGATTACGGCCAGGTCCACCGGCTCGGGTACCTCCGCGATATGCTTATAAGCCTTCACGCCCAGCACGCTCGGTCGCTTGGGATTGATAGGAAAAACGGTGCCGCCGAACGGGCTGCTCACCAGATTCCAGAGAATAGTGCGCCCTACCGTATTAGCGGTTTCGGTGGCACCGATGACCGCCACGGTTTTGGGTGCGAAGAATACATCGAGTGGCTGCGTACCTTCCTTGATGGCCTTGCGGGCTGGTTTGGTGACTTGCATAGTGTTCAAATCCATGGACAATTCAGTGTTCGGCGTCCGATCCAAAGGCCGCCTGGTTGAGCGCGGCCAACACATCCTGGCTGCGAAGGCCGTTCTTGCGCGCCACCGTTTCGATATCGCAGTCGTCGCAACTGGCGCGGAAACCAAACTCCTCGAACACCGGTATGGTTTGCGGATGCGACTGCTTCACGTCGCGGATGATCATGTGGTGGCGGATCAGTTGATCGAATCGAAACATTGGCGTGTAGCGTGCGCCCCCTTACATCCGATTTTAGCAGGAGAATCGGACCGAAATATCAAAAAGTTCTTGGGGGCATCGATAGGCGGCCTGAGAGCCGCCCCACACAGGCTTTGTTATCATCGCGGGAGCAGATGACAGCACCACTTTCCCGCAACCCATCGCGTATCGCTGAGATCGCCGGGTTGTTTTTGCGCCTCAGTCTGACCGCGTTTGGCGGTCCCGCCGCGCACATCGCCATGATGGAAGACGAAATCGTCAGGCGCCGGCGTTGGATCACCCGTGAGGAGTTCCTCGATCGTTTGGGCGCAGCCAGCCTCATTCCAGGACCTACTTCGACTGAAATCGTGGTCTATATCGGGTATATGCGCGCGGGTTGGCCGGGCCTGATCGTGGCTGGCCTTTGCTTCATAATCCCCGCGGCGCTGATGGTAGCGGGCTTTGCCTGGGCCTACGTCCGCTTTGGCAGCTTCCCGCAGGTGGCGCGATTTCTCTATGGGTTGAAGCCAGTCATCATCGCCATCGTGGCGCAAGCGCTGTGGAATCTGGCGCGGGCGGCGGTGAAGACTCGCTTTCTGAGCATAATTGCCGTCGCCTCGATCGGCGCGGCCACGGCGGGCGCCGCGGCACTGACCATTTTTGCGGGTGCGGGAGTAGCCGCGGCTTTTCGCGAATGGTGGCGGCAAGGGCGGCGGCGGGCGCCACTTTTGACGCTGCTGCTGATCGCGGCGGCGGCTCTGGCGGTGCAGTTCGCTTCCCACGCGGCGACACCCACCCGGCCAAAGGCCATCGGCTTGGCCGCGCTGTTTCTGTACTTCGTAAAGATTGGTTCCGTTCTATACGGCAGCGGATACGTGCTGCTGGCGTTTCTGCAGCAGGACCTGGTGATCCAGTGGCACTGGCTGACTGACAGACAATTGCTGGACGCAGTGCTGGTGGGGCAGATTACGCCGGGACCGCTGTTCACTACGGCTACCTTCATCGGCTACATTTTGAGAGGCGTGCCGGGCGCCGCAGTTGCCACCGCCGGTATTTTCCTTCCGGCCTTCGTGCTCTGTGCAGTCAGCGGACCGGCCATGCCATGGCTGCGCCGTTCGCGCGTGGCGGGTGCTTTTCTGGATGGGGTAAATGTGGCGGCGGTGGCGCTGATGGTAGTGGTGACCTGGGAATTGGCGCGTACCGCGTTGATTGACTGGCTCACGGTCGCGACCGCCGCGGTATGCCTGGTAATGTTATTTCGCTACCGGTTGAGTGCCGCCCGTCTCGCACTGGCCGGCGCGCTCTGGGGACTGGCACTCGCTTGGATCAGATAAGTGGGCAGTAAGTGACTTATTGGTGCGGTGCGACTGGTGCAGGTATGCCATCCTGCAGGATGAACACCTTTTCTCCCGGCTTCAGGAGTTGCAGCCGTTTGCGGATCTCCAGATCCGGGCCCGTCGGGCTATCGCGGAAGCGATCGATGCGCGCGCGCTGTTCTTCGATCTGGCGCGCAATATCCGCGTTTTTCTTCTCGTACTCCCGTATCAGGCGGCGCTTCTCCATAAGTCCCGGAATACCCTGGTGCCCCTGCAACGCTATAAATGCATAGCCGGCGAGTAGTAAGAGCCCTACGGCGCCGGCAAACCTAGTGAAGGATGATTTCATCGCCGCGTGCCAAGAAGATAATGGTACCATCGGAATCGAAATCGTGTTGGCCTATTTTCGCTTATGACGGATAAAATTGTTGTCTTGAGTACCTGCGCGACGGAAGAGGAGGCCGGCAAGCTGGCGCAGGTGCTGGTGGAAGCGCGCGTCGCGGCGTGCGTCACGATGGTGCCGGCCGTGCGCAGCGTGTATCGTTGGCAAGGGGCCATCGAATCGGCCGCGGAGTGTCTGCTGATTATCAAATCTTCGCGGCAGCTTTTCGAACCACTGCGGGCCGCCCTGGAAAAAGCTCACACATACGATGTGCCGGAATTGCTGGCCTTGCCGGTAGTAGACGGCGCCCCCACCTACCTGCGTTGGCTGGAGGGCCAATTGGGTGGCTGATGCGTGGCTCGGTCCCGGCATGGCCATGGCGCTGGATATGGATGGCGTGATCGTGGATTCGAATCCACTGCACGTGCGGGCCTGGATCGAGTATAACCGCCGTTGCGGGATGGATGCCGGAGAAGCGCTGGCCGAACGCATGTACGGCCGGCGCAACGACGAAATCGTACGCGATTTTTTCGGGACGGAATTAAGCGCCGCACAGATCGCCGCGCATGGGGCCGCCAAAGAGAGACTCTACAGGGAAATGCTGGCCCCCTTGCTCACTGATTCCCGGTCGGAAGCGTTGGTGCCAGGCGTGAGGGATTTCCTGGCACGCCATTTCGGCGCACCTGTCGCCCTGGCGACCAATGCCGAACCCGCGAACGTGGACTTCATACTGGACCGCGGTGGACTCCGTGCGTACTTCCGGGTGGTGGTGGACGGCAGCCAGGTCGAACGTCCCAAACCGCATCCGGAAATCTATCTGCGCGCCGCCCGGTTGCTGGCGGTGCCGCCGCGGAACTGTATCGTATTTGAAGATTCCTTTTGGGGCGTAGCGGCCGCACAAGCGGCAGGCACCCGCATCGTGGGCTTGCGCACTACGCATCCCGCACTGCCGGGCGCCCACTTGGAAATCGACGATTTCCGCAGCCCGCAACTGGCGGCATGGTTGCAGAGGCAGGTCCCGGACGGATCATAATGGACCCGCTGCTGCGAGTAGTGATGGAGTCGGCCCTGGGCTTCGGGGTTTTCGCCATTGCCGCGATTATCTTCTGGATCTGGCGTCGTGACGAGCGTTCGCGCGGGCAGCGCGAATTGTTGCGCCGGGCTTACGAAGTAGGCGAGGAGATCCTGGGCGCCTCTACGGCGGACCAGATTCTGGAAAAGGTCAGAGATGTGGTACCCAAAATTTTCGGCGTCAGCAGTGCGGAGCTTTATTTATATAACCGCCATGCGAAAACGCTCGATGCGGTGGGCCGCAACGGTAACGAGCAGATTTCAATACCACTCTCGGCGCCGCCCGCCGGGCCGCAAGCCGGCGCCGTAGCGTGCTTCCATTACCGCATCCTGCTGGCGATTCCAGACACCTCGCGCAGCCCGTTTCCCGTAACGGGAGAGCCTGGGCCGACGGCGCCGCGTTCGCTGCTGTTTGTTCCCATGCTGGCGCAGGGCGAGGTGTTGGGCATTCTGCAAATGGAACAGCGCGAGCGGGCCCGGGTCTTCAGCCGCGCCGAGCAGGCCCTGACCCAACATCTGGCCAACCAGATCGCCGTGGCGGTGAAGCTGCTTGACCAGCGCTCGGTGCGCGAACAACTGTTCCGTACCGAAAAACTGGCGGCGGTGGGCCAGTTAATCTCGGGGATCGTGAACGATCTGCGCAAGCCGCTGGCCACCATTGCGAACGTGTCGCAGGCGCTGCTAACCGCCGGCAATAGTCCGCGGGGGCCAACGGCGGCGGACCTGGCTAGTATTGCGTCCGAGGCGAGGCGCGCCGCGGAGATTGTCGAGCGGCTGGTGGGATTTGCCGGCACCGGTCCGGCGCAGACCCTGCCGGTAGAGCTGAACGGCCTGTTGCGCAACCTGATCGAATTCCGCGAGCGGGAGTGGAAAGTACGCGGCATCCGGGTACGCAGCGAGTTGGCCGATGAGCCGCTGACCGTGCAGGGATCGCACGGCCAACTCGAGCAGGTATTCCTGAACCTGCTGGTGCATGCCGAGCAGTCGCTATCCGAGGCCAGCGAGAAATCCATCGTGATCCG
>Ga0182015_10007244_pt1 | contig 10875 bp, 10 predicted proteins | sample 712P3MmetaG_FD_120478 | JGI IMG/M metagenome (GOLD analysis project Ga0182015, IMG submission 120478) | Permafrost microbial communities from Stordalen Mire, Sweden - 712P3M metaG | ecosystem: Environmental > Terrestrial > Soil > Wetlands > Permafrost | place: Sweden: Stordalen | collected...
ACTCCGCAGCAAGCCGAGGATGCGCATGCCGTGCTCCGGGCACGGTTCGGGCAAATTTTCGGAAAGGCAGCTGCGGACGCAGTCTCCATCCAGTACGGAGGCAGCGTCGTACCCGATGACGCTGCCGCGCTGCTCAGTCGACCGGGCGTTGACGGCGCCCTGATCGGCGGTGCTAGCTTGATCGCCAACGAATTTCTAGCAATCGCACGATCTGCGATTGTTGAAACGGAAGCGCAATCCATCTGAGGGAGATTCGCGAGTTCGAATGTCTTAGCGAACAAAGCCGGCTTTTAGGCAGTCCCCACGAAGCGTATTTTTTTGGATTCACCTATCTTTCTGAATTGCGCTTATGCGGGCAATAGCTCCTCAACCCAGTATCCCGGGCGGTTGTAATACCCATACAGGCCGATCTCGTGGTCCCGAGTTATCAGGGAGCGTTCAGTGTATTCTGGCGCTCCCTTGATCGTCTCCCGCGAGAGGTCGATCACCACTTTGCTCTCTTCCCAACTGACACTCTCGATCCATTTGGCGGTACGAGGACCCTTTTCCCAGGCCAGAAGTCTGTTGTCGCGACGATGAGATACCGAATCGCCCAGGTCTCGTCGTCGGCGACAAAGTCTTCGACGTGGCCAATCTCACCGTCGCGAGCCAGGAGATGATAGCTTGTCACCGTGTGAGTGCTGCGAAAACACTGCCTCTATTGAACCGAGGCGACGGTGGCAGCCTCGATGCTCTGGTCTAGCCGTACTCAGTATTCAACTTGGAGGAGCCGAATACTCGGTTCGCGAGGTCTTGAACCTGGTGCGCCACCGCTTTTGCGGTCGGCCCGGGTCAACCAGCACGAGCTACTGAAGCGGTAACAGGCAAGACTTCGGCCTTTGCGACCTAGGTGGATCATCAGCGCGTAGCGTAAGCAACGAGAGGATGATTGAGTCTGTTTCGCCTCATGGCCTATTGCTCGTTAGGCAGAGGAGTCATGAAAATTGCACTTCCTACTTTCGCGCGCTCGGAAGTATTTTCCCCCAAGATGAGCAATCGTGAACAGATATGCCCCTCAAGGGTTGGTTTAATCAATTGCGAGGGCTTCACACACAGGCGCTCATGTTCAGTATGCCCTGCTTCGAAAGGAGATTTGCGACTATGTATTATTTTTGGGGAATGCATGGCTTTTGGTGGATCTTCTGGGTCTTTCTCTGGATACTCTTCTTTTCTTTCATGATGCCGGTAACCCGTTCAAGATACCGGGACATGCAATCTCCCTTGCAGCTGCTGAAAAGGAGATATGCCGCCGGAGAGATTTCAGGAGTGGAATACGAAGAACGGCGAGCCACCCTCCTGCGGGATGCCAATATCAGATAGAGATATCTGCCTGGACGCTAGCGAATAAGTAGGAGTGTTGGCGGATAGGAACCCCTGCCTCTGATCCGCAGGAGGAATATGCTTCATGATTTGAAAACTGTCATTGGTTCTTCTGTATTTGCACAGACGGAGAGATTGGGAATGTCCAAAATTTGCTTTTCGACGACCGCTCATGGACAATTCACTATTTGGTTGTTGACGTGGGAAGCTGGCTCACTCGGAAAGACCGCGTTCTTCCGATCACGGCGATAGAACGGATCGATTGGGAAGACAAGAGGTTCCACCTCCGGTTGACGAGGAAGCAAGCGGGCGATAGTCCCGGTGTCGAGGCGGAAGAACCGGTGTCACGCCAGCAAGAAGTTGCCATGAAGCAATATTTCGGTCGCTTTGCCTACTGGATTGACAGCGGGCTGGGCGCGTCAACGATCCCGACGGGCAGGAAGTATCCAGTACACACTGAGGAGGATCCCAATCTGCGGAGTGTTTGGAACTTGTCGGGCTATCCAGTGTGGACCACGGATGGTGAACTTGGGTACCTGGAGAGCTTTATCGTGGACGAGGCCTCCTGGCATCTCGGATATCTCAGCGTAAGAGCGGGAACTTGGCTAAGCGGCGGTTCGCTGCTTGTTCCCACCAATTCCGTGAAGTCCATTTCTTGGGCCGATCGGCGAATCGATTTAGATCAAACCCGAGAAGGGTTGTGGGGTTCAGCCGTCGCTGAACAGCCGCTTAAGCGAAGCGAAATTCGTTGAGGCTCAAGGCTCACTGTCGCGCTTCTGAAACTACCACTTTGTGCTGCCGAACACCTGCTCGGGGTCCGCCTCACCGGGCCGAGCACGAAACTTCCAGCCGGCATATGTAACCAGCCCTGCTACCAGAAGAAAGATGGCCAGGCACACGTAGAGCACCCAGGTGGAAAGCTCGAAAATAGAGTGGGCGTAGTGCGACTGCGGGTGCAGCACCGGGACGGGATCTACCCCTGCGAAGAGAAGCCGTGCTGTCAACGCGTGCAATAGACTCGCCGTCATGCCAGGAACCCTCGCTGCAACCAGCTAGTTGGCGACATGAAGCAAGATCACTTCAGTCGCGGAACGCCCTTCCCCCACGTTTCTGGCGGAGCAAGTTCGCGACGGATTGGGGGCGACGCCATATCGCGCTCGTTGCTGGTAAAGACCTTGTCACCTTGGGTGATCAGATAATCTGCCGTGCGCGCCGCCAAAGCCTGGATGGTCAGGCCAGGATTGGCTGAGCCCTGCGTGGGAAAAACACTGCCGTCGCAGACGAACAAGTTGGAGACATCGTGCGCGCGGCCGAACTTGTCGACCACAGACTTACGCGGATCTGCTCCCATACGGCACGCGCCCACCAGGTGCGCGTATCTCGCCTCCTGCACGACCTCAGTCGCGCCGGCGGCGTGCATAACGGCCTCCGTCTTCTCTTTGGCAGCCTTGATGAGCTTCTTGTCGTTGCTGTGCAGGTTAAAGCTGACGTGCGCCACCGGGAGGCCAAAGCGGTCTTTATCTTCCGAGAGGGTGACCCGATTATCTTTCCAGGGAAGAATTTCGCCCAGCAATCCAAACGCCGCCCAATGGTTGTAATCCATCATCTCGCGACGCAGCCCCCATCCCCACGCCTTCTTCGCGGCGAGCATCTGTTTGCCAAAAGCCACCGGAAGAGGTCCCACCGTCTGGATCGCGAAGCCGCGAGCGAAATCATTCTTGGGATTGGTCTCGTAAAACTCTTCTGTGAGCGCATGCGCGGGAGGCGCCTTGTACATACGAACCGGTTGGTCGAAGCGGCCCATCACCACATTTCCTGCCTGCGCCATTAGATAGCGCCCTACAGTTCCACTGGAATTCGCCAGTCCATGTTCGAAGCCGGCGCAAGCTGAGTTGAGCAGTAGTCTGGGTGTCTCAATGGCGTAGCCGGAGAGAATCACAGCCTTGGCGCGCTGGAAGTGGGAGTGACCATCGATGTCGTAGTAGTGGACGCCGGTGACGCGCCCGTCCTTGCCAAGTTCGACCCGAGAGACCATGCAACGGTCGCGGATCTCGGCGCCCTTTTTTAGGGCGTCGGGAACATGGGTCACCAGCGTGCTCGCTTTAGCCCCTACCTTGCAACCCTGAATACAGAAACCGCGATAGATACAATGCGGCCGGTCGCCATGGGAGCCGGAGAGGATGGCGACCGGGCCGCCGATCGACACCGGGATGTTGAGTGCGGTACAGCCCTTGATCAGCGCGTCGCCGACACCCCCCATCGGATGCGGCCCGTAAGCGTATCCGTGCGGATGACCCCATGGGTAATACGCGGGGCCGGCCACGGGCATCTCCAACTCAAGCTGCTCGTAGTAGGGCTTTATGTCCTCGTACGTGACGGGCCAATCTGCGCCCACGCCATCGCGTGTATAAACCTCGAAGTCGGAGGGATGCAGTCGAGGTGTGAAAGCGGCCCAGTGGACCGAGCCGCCGCCCACTCCCTTGCCACAGTTATTGGCTCCCAGCGCCAGCGGATCGGAACCCCCGGTAACCCGCGGTTCCGTCCAGTAAAGCTCGTGAGAGCCGGCTTCGTCGCTGACCCAGTCTCTCTCCGTATCCCAGAAAGGCCCTGCCTCAAGTCCGACGACGTTGAACCCTGCGCGTGCCAAACGCTGCAGCAGAACGCCGCCGGCTGAGCCGACGCCCACAATGGCGTAGTCCACTTCTTCATACTCCCTGAAGCGTCGCATGGGCAGGTGAATCGATTGCAGGGATCCGACCATGTGCTTGTGAGAGTTACGAGTTTCAAAGGCGCCAAGTAGAGGCTTTCTCAATGTGTGCCTCCACTCCCTTGATGGCTGTGTTGGCCTGCCTCTGTGTGGTGGCTCGGAGTGGAGTCAATTTCATCGGAAACAGCGGTGGCGGGAGCAAGCCAGTCGTAGCGCTTCTCCTCCACCTCCCATGGTTCCGGCTCGCCGCGCTCCAGGCGGGTATAAGCACGCGGGTACGCCGGCCCTCCGAAGCCAATCTCGTCCCATGCCCAGGGATGTGCATAGTACGCGTCAACTGCGTCGCCCATGATCATCTGCCAGAAGCGGTGCACCGGCATTTTCTTCCAGATCTCGGGCGCCGCCTCAGGCTTGCCGTCGTGGATTGCCTTGAGAACGAGATCCTGCTGCAGGTGTGGCAGCAGGAGAAATTCTCCCGCATAACGATGCTCGGCTTCGCGGTCGATGGCTTCGATGCCAATTTCGTAGACGACGCGGTCGTGCGGCATGCTCTCGTAGCGGTATCCCACCGTCTGGTTTTGCGCGAGTCGCTGATCGAGGACGGCAACGACGGGAATCTGGCGCTCGGGAGTGCGGTCCGTCTGCGGAATCAGGTGAGCGAAGACCGCAGTCCAGAAATTCCAGGCGTCTTCGGAAAAGAATTGTCGCGCTGGTGGATGATCGACGCGCTTCTCCACCACAGTGCGGGTCGCGTCGTCCCAAAACGGGCTCTGGGAGAGTGTGCTGAAGCCGGCGTAATATCCGGGCTGCTTTCGAGCTGCAAGCGGCTCGCTCGTATCGGCGTCGCGCGGGCACAAGGCCGGATCGACTGCGGGATAACCGTATTTCATTCGTGCCTCCGCCGCAGCAGGCTGGCGAGTATGCCCAGCATGCCGGCCGCGCCGAAGAGCAGGGGAGCAAAGATTGGCGGACCGTACATGATGTTGTAGAGCAGACGCTTGCTGCCGCCGGGCCGGCGAAGCACGCCGCGCGCATGATAGTAAAAACCCACGGCTGCATCCGCGCCGGCGAGTGCAGACACAGCGGGCAAGGTGGTGGTGGCAAGTCTGCGGCTTTTTACTGACGCAAAGGCTGTGCCGGCAAGTATAGGCGCCAGAACTATCGGGCTCCATTGGATCCAGTAGCCAAAGTTGTTCTTGTAGTGCGAGTAATAGGCTTCAAAGCCGCTCAGTAGTGCGCTGACGCCGGTCACAATCGCAACCTGACGCTGAAAACGCCCTTCGCGTATATCCTGTTCGGCGGAAAGCAGCTGGCGGCCTTCGCCGGAGGGCAAGAGGCGCGCAAGAAACCCGTCCTTGCCCGATGTCGAGATCGCACGCGAACTGTCTTCCCGCTGAAGATAAGAAGCGATCAGTCCAAGATAGGCGCTCGTACCAAAAAGCAGTGGCGCGAAAATCGGTGGTCCCATAATCATATTCGTCATGGGCAGCCGCCAGCCGCCGGGCTTCCTCTTGATGCCGCGTATGTGGAAGTAAAAGCCGATCGATGCATCGGCCAGCGTTGCCACTGAGACCAGCCGGAGAATCGTGCGCGCTGCCCGCCTGCTGAAGAATCCCGCTATTCCCGCCGCGCCCAGCAGAACACTCAGAATAACCGGCGTGTACATTACGCGCCGGCTGTAGCTCCCGCGGTAATGCTCGTAGGCGACCTCGAGCCCGCTTACGATACTTGTCCCCGCGGTGAGCAGGGACAGGCTTCTCTGAAAGCGCCCTTCCCTGATCAGGTTTCGAGCGATCTCCAGGTCCTTGACAGGATCCGTGATCATAAGTGCTGGCTCGCTCGGCATCGTTTAGATAACCTCGCGAACCTTGTCTTTAGCGATGGTCTTGATGATCTTGAGTGCGTCCTTCTGGCCACGCGCAAGCGCCTCGGCGAAGTGAATCGCCTGCTCGGTCGTGATCTTGCCCGGCATCGGCGGCTCGTTCGGGTCGACCACGGCTTGGACCACGGTCGGACCGTTGTGCGCCAAAGCCTCGCGCAGAATGTCTTCTGCATCCTCAGCTCGTTCAATGGTGTACCCCTTGGCCCCACAGGCGGTGGCCACCATGGCAAAATCGATCGGCTCAAGTTCAACACCGAATTCGGGATTACCCTCCAGGATCATCTGCTCCCATTTGATCTGCCCGAGCACGTTGTTCTTGATGACAATGACGCAAACCTGCAGCTTGTATTTCACCAGCGTGGCGATGTCGCCCATCAGCATGGTTAGGCCCCCATCACCCACCACGCAAACAACCTGCCGTCCGGGATAAGCGACGGCGGCTCCGATGCTATAGGGAAGGCCGTTGGCCATGGTGGCAAGCGAGCCAGAGAGAGAAAACTGCATCGTGCCGCGAATGTCTACGTGCCGCGCCGTCCAGGTAGCGATGGTGCCGCTGTCTGAGGAGACGATGGCATCGTCCTTCAGGAGCTTGTTCAGCGTATGCGTAACCACCTGGGGCTTCATCGGCATGTCTTTGCGCGTGCCGCGCTCTTCCATGAGCCCGAACCAGCTCTTCATGCGTTCCTGCGACTTCTTGAGGAACTTGTGGTTCTTTGTCTTCAACAAGGGCATCAGTGCCGTGAGAATGGTCTTCGCATCGCCCACCAGGCCAACATCCACCTGGTGCCTAAGACCAATGCGAGTTGGATTGATTTCGATCTGTACGCATTTTGCCTGGCCCGGTTTGGGGAGAAATTCCATGTACGGATAGCTGGTGCCGATCATGATCAGCGTGTCGCATTCCTCCATCGCATCGACCGAAGGCGCGGTGCCGAGCAGCCCGAGGCCGCCTGTCGTGTAGGGGCTGCGATCCGGCAGTACCGCTTTGCCTAGCAGAGCCTTCACCACCGGGCCGCCAACTGTCTGTGCAAGATGGGCAAGCTCTTCGCTGCAGCCGAGTGCCCCTCGCCCGGCAAAAACGACGACCTTTGATCCCGCGTTGATGACATCCGCCGCCTCCTGGATAAGGGACTGCGCCGGCTTGGCTGAAGATGGAACAGCCCAATCTCCGCTGTGGTGCGCCACGTTGGCGTTACTGCGATGTTTTTCCGAGACTGGCCACTCCTGAATGTCCTTTGGAATGCAAATGTGCGACACACCCTTCCGCCCGTACGCGGTCCGCACCGCCATATCCACCACGTTCACCGCGTGCGGGGCGCTCATCACCCGCTCGTTGAATACCGATACATCCATGAACAGCTTGTCGAGATCGACGTCCTGCTGGTAGTCCATACCGATCAGATCGCTGAAGGTGTGTCCTGTAATGGCGAGCACCGGCTGCTGATCGCACTTCGCGTCATAGAGTCCGTTCAATAGATGCACACCACCGGGTCCTGAGGTGGCGCAGCACACACCCAGTCGCCCTGTATACTTCGCATAGCCCACGGCCGCGAACGCCGCGGCTTCTTCATGTCGCACCTGGATAAACTTAAGCTTGTCCGCATGGGTTCTCAGAGACTCGAAAAACCCGTCCACGCCATCTCCGGGAAAACCAAAAATGGTATCGACTCCCCATTCGATCAGCCGCTCTACGATCAAATCTGAAACCTGCTTCGCCACAACATTTCTCCTTTACTTCGGGTGAGGGCGCCGGTTGGGTGCCGTGCATTACTTCGATACGTGTCCAGGGAGAATGTCCAGGAAACGATCAGACCAGATACTGTGCGGCGTCTTTCTCTTTAAGCGTTAGGCCGGCGCCAGGCCGAGAACGATCGGGCGACATGACGCCATCGACAGGCTCGCAGAAGCCGTCGAAAAACATCCGCTCGATACGAACGTGATCGTGAAAGAATTCCATGTGAATCGCGCGTGGAACCGCGCAACACACATGCACGTGCATGCTGGGTCCACAATGTGACGAAAGCGGCATATTTGCCGCCCAGCAGAGTGCGGCGGCATTGAGGAACCCGCTGATACCGCCGCAACGAGTCGAATCCGCCTGCAAGACAGTGACTGCATTGGCCTTCAACATCCGCTCGAAGTACCATGCGGTGTAGCCGTACTCGCCCGCCGCGATATCCATGCCGATTGGCGCCCGTGAACGCACGTCGTACAGTCCCAGCAGATTGTCGGAGCTGACCGGCTCCTCAAACCAGCGAACATGTTGCTGGGCGAATTGAAGGGCGAGTTCGAGCGCCTGGGTAACCGTGTACGCACCGTTGGCGTCGACAAAGAGTTCCGTCGCATCGCCGATCGCTTCGCGCGCGACTGCGACACGGCGTAGATCATCGCCGGGATGAGTGCCCACTTTCATCTTCACCATCCGAAAGCCTTGTTCAGCCCAGCCGCCCAATTGACGCTGTAATTGCCCGTCGTCGTAGGTAGTAAATCCGCCGCTACCGTAGACGGGAATGCCTGCGCGAACGGAACCGAGCAGGCCAACCAGGGAAATATCCAGCAATTTAGCCCGCAAATCCCACCATGCGTTGTCGATGGCAGAAATCGCCATGGAAGTCATCCCTGTCTCACCCGAGTTGCGAACCTGACGATAGAGTGCCTGGCGAATGGCCCCTTGTGAGAACACGTCTGCTCCGTGCACCACCTTGTCCAGCAGAGCTTGCACCAGCTTGCCGGTAGCAGCATCAGCGTATGTGTAGCCGATGCCATGTTTGCCGCCTGCTTCGAGGCTTACCAGGACCATCGTCGTACTGTTCCAGGAAAACGTTCCATCCGCCTCTGGTGCGTCGGTAGGCACCGTGTAAACCGCTACCTTTGCCTGCGTGATCATGCAACTCTCGAACATACTGGCCTCAGAACTTGGTCATGACGTTGACGCCATCACTGGTTACAGCGACCACGTCACAGTGGCGCATCCCGCCGTAGCTTTCGAAATACGCAGCCGGCTCCAGGTTGAATGTCATGCCCGCCTCGAGCACATCCGTGGAGAGGGGATGGATACGTGGCCTGCCATTCGGATTGGCAGCGGCGAAACCCACTCCATGGCCCGCGGCATGCTTGAATGCATTGCCGAATCCATGCAACTCCATAGTGGCTCGCACTGCATGATCGACCTGTTGACCGGTTGCGCCGGGACGAATCGCGCGCAGGCCTGTGGTGCGTGCTTCATCGATTGCCGCACGGATGTCCCACTGTCGGTCTCTAGACTCGCCGGCGATGTAGGTCCGGGTGAGATCAGTCCAGTAGCCATCGGCGCAGGTGTTGGCATGAATCATCACCAGATCGCCTTCTTCAATCAAACGCTGCCTGCTTCGGGCATAAGCTGCATCGGCTGTGGCGGAATTTGGTCCAGACATACAAAAGAAATAGCCATAGCTGCGCTGCAGGCCTTCCGCCTTCCCCGTTGTTTCGAAAGCGGACTGCGCAGCGGCAGCGACATCTGTCTCTCGCAGTCCCGGCCGAATACAGCGGGCAGCCTCCACAAAGCCGACCGCTGCGACATTCGCTGCCGTTTGCATCAGTTCCAGTTCCTTTGTGGTCTTTACCGCCTTCATGTCCTCAAGCAGTTCGTCGCACCCCAAATAGGTAGAGGCAGGCGCAAGCTCGCGTAGCAGTTCAACAAGCCGAGAGCGAAACTGGGTGCATACCGCATAGCTGGAAGGCTGAACCCCCTGGCCCAACTGCAGACCGATTCTGGTATGCGGCAAAGCCAGACCGTCGATCACGCGTTGCAATGGACCTTTCAGGAGTTGCAGCGGATCGACCAGGGTATGAAGACCATCGGGTTTATAAGGGATAAGTTTCGCCGAAGACGTCTCTTCCGCCAGTTCAACCTCGTCCTCCGGGAGCACTACCCTCACTTCACCGTCTGAGGTGAAGAAAGCGATGCTATCTCCCATCACCGGCCAATAGCCAGTCAGTAGAAGAACTTCCGTTGGGGAACTGGCGACGATCACGTCGTAAGGCGAATCAGTAAGAGAAGCTATCGTCCGTGCATGCCTTTCGGGATCGACAGCCATGTTGCGCTCGCTTCTTTCCAACTACGGCATATAGATGGCGTAATCTGGCGTTGGGATGTTCGTACTGCTGGAAAGATGAATTTCCATGCGTCTCGGGCAAAGTGATTGTCCAGTGCAAGCGGAAGTGGCCGGTGACTCCTTGTGGTACGCGCGGTGAGTAAACGGAGCGATGAGCTCAGTTGGCATAGAATCCTCGTTGCGGCCAGAGAATCTCCCCGTTCAAGCAGGAATGGGCAATGGGCCTCAACAGGAACACAACCCGACCGCGGGCAAGAGGATCGCGCTGGCCGGAGTGATAAAGTTCTTCCTTTTAGTGACCGTGATAGTCGCCATTTTCCTGCTTGGGCAAGCCATGGGTGCATCACCGATTCTTTCCTGCCGGTCGGGTAAATCCACATGATGTCGTAAAGCAAGAATCGGCGCGAGATCACAATGTTGTGCTGAGTCCGCATCGTCTAAAGCAAGGCTGTCAGAGATTGATACAAAAGAAGCCCATCTAAGTACTCCGGCACACACCCGGTTAGGAGGTTGCGCTTTGCCGGAGCCTATCTTGCTTTTTGCGGCTTAATCGATAACCAACAGCGAGAGGAGTACGGGTTAATTGCTGTGCGGCTTACACTTGAGTCAAAAACGGCATCCTATAATTCGTAGCGTCTGCTTGTATGCCTCGAAAGGTAGTCATGCCAAAGGCTCTAGTTGTTGTAGTAACCGGTTCGTCGGCCGGCCTCGGCCGGGCGATCGCTCACGGCTTTGCCAAGCGTGGCGCGAGCGTCGGCCTCATCGCCAGAAATCCAGAGGCCCTTAACGCTGCAAAAGAAGAATGCGAGGCGCTGGGCGGTAAGGCTCTGGTG
>Ga0182015_10007245_pt1 | contig 10875 bp, 8 predicted proteins | sample 712P3MmetaG_FD_120478 | JGI IMG/M metagenome (GOLD analysis project Ga0182015, IMG submission 120478) | Permafrost microbial communities from Stordalen Mire, Sweden - 712P3M metaG | ecosystem: Environmental > Terrestrial > Soil > Wetlands > Permafrost | place: Sweden: Stordalen | collected...
TGCTCCCAGACTTTTGCGAATTTGGAGTAGCCGGAAAGTTTGGTGTCATCCCAGATGTAATGGAATTGCTGGCCGTTTTTCACCTGGTGGTTGAAGAAATAATCCAGGCCGACAACTTTGCCGTGGCCGATAGTTAGATCGGTATCTGCCGGCTGGGATGCGGGAGTATCGGCGAGGCTGAGGCTCGAGGCGATTAAGAGAAACAGTAATCCGAATGTGTATCGCATGAAGAGTTTTCCTGGCAGATTATTTTTCGGGTTGCAGGGGCGTTTCGGGAATGGAAAAACGGAATTCAGTTACTTGCCGGTAGACTTGGCCGGGGCGCAGGATGGTGTTCGGAAAATTGGGATGGTTCGGCGAATCGGGAAAATGCTGGGTTTCCAGGCAGAAGGCGGAGTGAGATCGGTAGGGGACGCCGTTTTTACCGATCAGACCGTTGAGATTGTTGCCGGTGAAGAAATGGACGGCCGGCTCGGTGGTATAGCATTCCAGAAGCCGGCCGGAATCGGGATCGTAGATGTCGGCGGCTTCGACCAATTCGGCTTTGGGATTGCCAAGCACCATTGCGTGATCGTAGCCGGTCATCGACGCGGGCAGCGAACCAATATCGCGGCCAATCAGCTTCGCCCTGGTGAAATCGAAAGGCGTTCCCGCCACGGGGGCGATTTGGCCGGTGGGGATGAGGGCGTGATCGACGGGCAGATAATGATCGGCGTGGATTTTGGCGACGTATCCCAGCACATCCCCCTTGGCGTTTCCGGCCAGGTTGAAATAACTGTGATGCGTGAGATTGATCGGCGTGGGTTTATCCGTGGTGGCGTAATACTGAACCTTGAGCGTGTTGTCATTGGTCAATGTATAGATCACGGTGACATTGAGGTTGCCGGGAAAACCTTCCTGGCCGTCGTTATCCAGGATCGTGAAACGAACCGCGGGGCCGTCGGGAGTCATGCCCATGTCGCCGAACCACATTCTTTTGGACAGGCCTTTGAATCCGCCGTGCAGGCAATTCATTCCCTGGTTGAGGGAGACGGCGTAGGTCGTGCCGTCGATGGTGAACATGCCGTTGGCGATGCGATTGGCGTAACGCCCGGCGATGCAGCCGATGTACGGGCCGATCTCCTGATATTTTTGAACATCGTCGAATCCGAGGACGACATCGCCGAGTTTTCCGTTTTTGTCGGGAACGAAAAGATTGGTGACGATCGCTCCGTAATCGATGATGCGAGCCGAGGAGCCTTTGGAGTTGGTCAGGATGAACTGATGAACGGGCCAGTTTTCGAGGGTTTGGCCGAAGTCCGCTTTTTGGATTGGCTGGGCGCTGGCGAGATTTACGAAACAGAACCATATGAAAAAAACAATGACAGCTGAAAACATTCGGGGGATGGATGCGCTATTCATGACCTTCTTCTCCTGTCATGTGGGGGGGTATCGGCGATATGGATTTGGATAGATCGTATTTGGAGGGGGGTGAACAGGCAAATGAAGTCGTTGATTATTGATTGGACCTAATTTCAGTGCGGGGGTGAAGATTTTTATCGGTGAGGTTTTTGTGCCGAGTTGAACGCCCTGGCTCGTATATGCGGAGTGGCCGACGCTTCGGGCGCACTGGGCTGGCCTGTTAATGGTCGGAAAATTCCTTCTGCAGTGTGAGAGATGAGCGCTACTTTTGCGGCGACTATATTTTCTCGTTTCAGAGGGAAGTCGCGATTATTGTCTGGCCAGCCAAGTGCGCGCGAAGCGAGGGCGGGTTCACGGATACGAGTTCGGGCATTTGTTCGGCATGAAAACTGTAGACGATAAAAGTATTCTTTGAGATCGTGAGTCGAGGCGGCAGGATCCGAAAAAGTTGCGTGGCCGGGGGAGCAGCGATAGGATTCCCCTCCGCGGTTTCCAATTCAGGGCAAAATTTTGCGGAGATTTTTTTATGCGAATGATTCTGAATGTCGTGTTTCCGGCAGAGCCATTCAATACGCACGTGAGAAAAGGCACGGTTGGCAAGACGATCCAGAAAATCCTGGAGACGGTGAAACCGGAAGCGGTCTATTTCAGCGAACAGGATGGGCATCGTGGCGCGGTCCTGATTGTGGATGTGAAGGATTCTTCGTCCATTCCCGGAATCGCGGAGCCGTTTTTTCTCAGCTTCAACGCTGAATGTAAATTCCGAATCGCCATGACGCCCGAAGACCTGGCCAAGTCGGGGATCGACAAGTTTTCGTCCGGCTGGTGAGGCGATCCGCGCAAGGCGGTTGTAAAAACTTGCAAAAAAGCCGACAGAAATCGCTTGCTGTAATTCCAATCTACGGCGATCATATTGGGCAATGAGAACCCAATCCAATTGGCCTGCTGTCGTCGTCGCCGGACTTTTGTTATCCAACGCTTTGCCCGCTTTGGCCGACCCAGTGCCGGCGTCTCAGCCTTATATCTGGAAAAGCGTGCAGATGGTCGGTGGCGGGTTCGTCGATGGCATCGTCTTTCATCCGACGGCCCCGGGCGTGCGATACGCGCGCACGGACATCGGCGGGGCCTATCGCTGGGATGACCAGCAGCATATCTGGGTCCCCATCCTGGATTGGGTGCCCTTCAAAGATACGAACCTGATGGGCGTGGAAAGCATCGCGCTCGATCCGTCCGATCCGAATCGTCTCTATCTGGCTTGCGGAATGTACACGAATGCGGCTTCGCCGAACGCGGCGATATTGCGCTCGGACGATCGCGGAAATACATTTCAGCGGACGGATGTGCCGTTCAAAATGGGTGGAAATGAAGATGGCCGGGGGAATGGGGAGCGGCTTGCGGTTGATCCGAACGACGGCCGGGCGATTTATTTTGGGTCGCGGCTTGCGGGGCTTTGGCGAAGCACGGATCGCGCGGTCACGTGGTCGCGGGTTTCGAGTTTTCCGAATGTCACGGAAACGCCGGCCACCAGGCCCGCGACGCGGCCGGCTGGCTTTGGCTTCGGCCGCAGGCGTTTCGGATTTTTCGCGCGGTCGTCAGGAATCGATTTTGTGATCTTCGATCCGCGCAGCGGGGGCGGTGGAAAGGCCAGCGCCACTATTTACGCCGGCGTTTCCCTCATGAATCGCCCCGGCATTTTCCGCAGCACCGACAGCGGCCAGACCTGGCAGCCCGTGCCGAGCCAGCCGACGGCGCTGCGCCCATCGCATGGCGTGCTGGCATCAAACGGGGTGATGTATTTCTCTTACGGCAGCGCGCCCGGACCGACCCGCATGAATAGCGGAGCGATTTGGAAATATGATACGAAATCAGGCCAATGGACGGATATCACGCCGGAGAAACCGGGGAGTGGAAACGGCCAGTTTGGATATGGAGCGGTGTCAGTCGATGCGAGAAATCCCAACGCGGTGATCGCCAGCACGTTTGGGCATCCCAAGGGGGAGCAGCTTTTTCGCAGCATCGACGCGGGGAAAATCTGGAAGCCGATCTTTGGCGGGACGGAGACGAATAAGGACTCGGCGGTCGGATTCTTCGATTATTCCGGCGCGCCCTATGTGCGACATACGCCGATCCATTGGCTGCTAGATATCAAGATCGATCCACTCGATTCGAATCACGCGATGTTCACCACCGGATACGGCGGATGGGAAACATTCGATCTGAAAAACGTCGATGTCGGCAAGCCGACGCATTGGAGCGTCATGAGCAAGGGGATCGAAGAAACGGTGGCGCTGAAGCTTCTGAGCCCGCCGATGGGAGCGCATCTGATTTCGGCGATCGGGGATTATGGCGGATTTGTACACTGGGATCTGGATAGTCCGGCAGCGGATGGAAATCTCAACCCACGATTCGGAAATACCACCGGGGCCGCGTTTGCGGCGAAAAATCCGGAGACGATTGTGCGCGTCGGCGTCGTCGCCGGTGGCGGGGGAGACAAAATTAACATTGGCTATTCGATGGATGGGGGAAAGACGTGGCAGCCGTCGGCGAAAGTGCCCGGCTCGAATAGCCGCGAGGGGACGGTTTCGGTGAACGCGGATGGAAGCCGATGGATCTGGACGCCGCAGGATAGCGCGGCGTATCTGACCACGGATCGCGGCTCGACATGGACACGATGCGCCGGCTTGCCGGTCGGCACGCGAACCGTCGCCGATCCGGTGAACCCGGCGAAGTTTTACGCGATCGATCTTTTCGGCGGGAAACTGTTTACCAGCACCGATGGCGGGGAGAAATTTGAATCCAAGCCGCTGAACCTTCCCGGCGGATTGCCAACGCCGGTGGATCAGGGAGGCCCGGATCGTGGCGATGCGCGCGGCGGGCAGGATCAGATTTATGCCGATCCGAATAATGAGGGTGAGCTGTGGCTGGCGTCGTTCGACGGCTTGTATCACTCGACGGATTCAGGGCAAACGTTCGTACAGGTTCCGGGGCCGGGATTGATTCATGCGTTTGGGTTCGGGAAATCGGCGCCGGGGACTGATCTGCCGACGCTGTATCTGGTCGGAACGATCGGCGTGCAGCGCGGGGTGTTTCGCGGCGACGATGGGGGGAAATCGTGGGTGCGGATCAATGATGATGCGCATCAATATGGGCTGCTGCTGCAAATCAGCGGCGATCTGCGGATTTACGGGCGGGTTTATCTGGGGACGCATGGGCGGGGGGTGTTGTATGGGGATCGGGTGAATTGAGCTGCTCCAGCGTTTCCACAAGCCGAAATGCTATTTGCCATTCCCGTGTTCCCTCTCAGATTAATGATGGTTTTGCAGTTCCCCTCTGGCAAGCGAAATGCAGACAGCAATCGTGCCCGCAAGTACAATAAAACCGATGGCTGCCATTTGGATCGGAATTGCGGTAGGTTTTCTTACGAGCGTACTAGCAAATTCAATTACCACCGGGTGGTATCGTTGTTCAGAGAAAAAACGGCTTGCGAAAAAGTTCGCGTGGGTAGCTGGAAATTTTGTAGGTTACGTCAAAATAAAGGGGACTGACAATTTAGATGTCACGAAAGAAAAGAGCAGCGCTACCGTCACTTATTTGCGCGACAATATTTTGAAGATTGAAGTTAATGGAGCTGATAAAGTGCCTTGGTCTGGCGAGATCGCTATGGACGGCGAACAATCCGGATCCGTAATATTCAGATGCGACTTCAAAGACGAAGGTGACTTGACGAAACGACGCCACCGGTTCGGCCTTAAACGTGCAATTTTCGTTCACGAGAAAATCCCTGAAGCTCTGACTATGTACCTAGTTGGCGACAAGAGCGAGGGGTTTGACAATGAAGTCTTTACGAGAACCGACTTCGATTGATTCGGCACGACTCTGGATTCTGAAATCGCCAAACGGATCGGCCGCAACCCTGGGCCGATGGCTGAAATGACGACAACTAACAATCGTTCTATAGGCGTGGATAGGGGAGATCACTGAAATCGAATCAGTAATATTCAGTGATGTCCCCTTATCTATTTCAGTCTGGAACTACGAGGCAACCGTTTCAAAATTTTCCGGTGGCGCGATCGGGCTTGTCGATTTCCGTTACGACTCCCCCCGTTATTGTGATTCGCCATTGAATCCAGCCTGTCTCGGATGGCCAAGACCCTTGCCCCCAAGCCATGTAAATATTGCCTTTCGCGCTTTCGACTTCCGGCGTTAGGTCGGCAATCAGCCTGACCTCATCTTCTGTCATACCGACTTTCGGATCGCCTTCGTGTAGCGATGCGGTAATCGCAGAATCGATACGATTTTGTTCGGCAAAGGCGTCGATTTTAGCGTCAATACCTTTGTCCTTCTGCATGAAGAAAGGTAATGTGTTATTCTTGTGGGCACGGCTTTCAAATGTTGATTTGGGCTGGACATTTAAGGCAATCGTGGCTGTCCCGTCTTGCGATACCTCTGGTTTTCGGTCCGCGAGTGCTATCGTTTGTCTGAGGGATGCTATTTCCGCTTTAAGCGTATCAATTTGCTTTGCCTGATCGGAAATCACCGATTTTAGCATAGCGATTTCAATATTCGGATCGCTTGGCTGCGTAGCCGCCGCCGCCTCGCGCTCGTGAATCTTTTGGAGCGCATCGTCGGGGTCCATTTGTGCGGATGCCGCCCCACTCAAAATGAGCAAAATGGCTACGGTTCCAAATTTAAGCATGTTGCCTCGCAGACAGGTGACTGAATCCTAACGCGCAGCATGGCGAAAACTCAAGAAATGCGTATCACCTGAAAAATGGACATAGCCGGAACGACCGTTCAGTTACTCCAAGCATCGTAAAGGGCCGTGAAACTGGCCATGGACGCGACCCCGCAAAAACTTCCTCGGGTCAATAGCCCATTTTAAGTTCCTGGGCCTGCGCGGCCAATTCATCCAGCGCCTTGAGTCGCTGCTTGTCCGTTTTCTGCCGGTAGGCCATCAGGTCGCTGAAGAGCACGCGCCGATGTGTACCGACCTTGCGCGAGGGGATGCTGCCTTCATCCAACAGTTTGACCAGAAACGGCCTGGAGACGCCCAATGAATCGGCGGCTTGCTGGGTCGTCAATTCCGCGTGAATGGGGACGAGTGTCACGGTGTTGCCGGCGGCCATTTCCGATAGTAATCGCACCAATAGGCGCACGGCCGATGCGGGAAGCGTGATTGCTTCGCCGTGTTTGCCGGCGATTTGGAGTTTCAAATCGCGTTGCGCGTAACGCGCGAGCCGCCGGCCTGAATCGTTCGCCATTTGGGCCTCGGCCTCCGTCGGTGCGACAGGTTCACGCTGTGTTACTGTAGACATCGGCAAGCTCCGGTTCGTTCTTTTTACTATATCGGACAAACGAAACAAAAGCAATAGACGAAATAAACGAAATAGCGGGTTGGAGATCATTTCCCCGCCACCGGCTGTCCGCTGAACGCCGACTCGAAATCCTGGATGGCTTCCATGGCTTCGGCAGGGGTGCCGACGCGAGCGAGGGCCGCGCGCAATTCGCGGTTTTGCAATGCCCGGCCAGCTTTGGCGAGGACCTGGAGATGCACGTTGGCGCCGCTGGCGGGGGATAATAAGAGGAATGCGGCCGAGATGGGCTGTTCGGTGACGACATCGAGCAATCCGGCACGGGTCAGGCCGAGGGCGACTTGGGGGGAATCTAGTTTTTCCAGGCGGGCGTGGGGGAGGGCGATTCCCTCGTTGAGGAAGGTTGAGCCTTGCTGCTCGCGCTCGGCTAGCTTTCGCATCACCACTTCGGGATCGAGGTCGGGGACGGTGGAGACGATCGTGTCCACCAGTGCGCGGCGGACGTCCTGGCGGGAGACGGGATCGTCCCAGATGACGATTCGCTGCGGAGTCAAAAGACGCGAGAGCGTGCCGGCGGGACGGACGGCGGACATGGTCGCATTGGTGGACGGTTCGATGAAATCGGTGGCCCGGCGTTCCTCGCTTTCGGCATCGACGACGACAATGCTCAGGCCCTCGGCGCGGTGGATTAATTCCTCGGCGACGCTGCGGTGGCCGATCAGGCGTTTCCAGAAAGGAAGCGGGCGGGGGCGGCCGATGACGATCTGGCCGACGCGGTACTCGTGGGCGAATTGCAAAATCGTCTGGGCGACGTTCTGGCCTTTGACGGGCAGGACCATCGCTCCGAGCTGGTTGGCCAGCGTCAGCGTGTCGGCGAGCAGGCGCTGCGTGACCGCGTCGATGTTGGTGGGACTCTCGGAAGGGGTTTGGACGTAGACGGCGTACCAGTTGCGGTTCAGCCGGCCGGCGAGGCGCGATGCAAAGCGGAGCAAGCGGGCACTGTTGGGGCCGCGGGACGAAAGGCAGACCATGATCTGATCGGGCGAGCCGTCGACGGGGGCGGCGATTTTTTCCTGCGCGGTTTCGCGACGCTTGAAATCTATCTGGCTGGCCAGCTCGCGCAAGGCCAATTCGCGCAGATGCTCGAGATTGGAGTTGGTGAAGAAATTCTCAAGCGAAGATTGCACGCGTTCGGTGGGATAAATCTTCCCCTCGCGCAGGCGCTGCTGGAGGTCCTCGGCGGAGAGGTCGATGTTGATGATTTGATCGGCCTCGGCCAGGACGGAATCCGGAATTCGCTCGCGCACTTTTACGCCGACGAGTTGTTCGACGGTGTTGTAGAGGCTTTCCAGGTGCTGAATGTTGAGGGCGGAGATGACATGAATGCCGGCGGCGAGGATGTCCTGAACGTCCTGGTATCGCTTGACGTTTTTGCTGCCGGGGACGTTGGTGTGGGCCAGCTCGTCGACGATGGCCACCTGCGGATGGCGGCTAATGACCGCGTCGACATCCATTTCTTCGACGACGATCTGGTGGTATTCGACCTTGCGGCGCGGGATGACTTCGAGGCCGTCGATTAGCGTGGCGGTTTCCTCTCGGCCGTGAGTTTCGACGAGGCCGACGACGACGTCGATTTTTTCCCCTTGGAGGCGATGGGCCTCTTGAAGCATGCGATAAGTTTTTCCGACACCGGGACCGTAGCCCAGGTAGACCTTCAAACGGCCCCGCTGGGATTTGCGGATCATCTGGAGAAATGTCTGTGCGCGGTCGTCAGCCATTCCACCACCGGCGCAAAGCGACGAGTGCCCAGATTACTTCAACCGCTCCAAAAGGCCACGCGCCCTGCAAAAAGCCATACGCCGAGCCCATGAGACACGACCCGGCAAAGGCCAGGACGAAAATGCGGGATCGGCGCTCCAGCGCGTAGAACACCAGCATCATACTGACTGCGACGAGCCCAAACGCTGTTAGACGATCCATATCAACAATCACCGCTGCCACAGCGGCGCTAAGCAAAAAAGCGGGACCGCGGGGTCGGCGATGTGGCGTCGCCGTTGCCCCGCGGAACCTCGATCAAATCGGATGCGGCGGTTTGAAACGCTCTAGCGGCGGTTCACGCATCCAATTGGGCCGATTCAAAAATTTACTTCTCCTGATCCAGTGCGATATTCAACCTGAGCACGTTGACGCCGGGATCGCCCAGAATTCCCAGGTCGGGGCCATCGGTAAATTTATCGACGAGCGTTTTAACCTTGTCGGGCGAAAGTTTCCGGGCGGCGGCGACGCGATTGATCTGGAGCGAGGCGTTAGCCGGGCTGATGTGCGGATCGAGACCGGAGCCGGATGCGGTGACGGCGTCGCCGGGGATTAAGGTTCCGAAATCGGCGGCGATCAAGCCGGCAGTTGCGCCGTTATGGGGAAACGCGTCGACCAGCCCGACATCGTTCAGGCTGCCATCCTTGTTCAGATAGTTCTTCAGCGGCACTTCAGTCTTGGTACCGTCAGCGGCGACATTGTAAAGCTTGAAAGTAATTCCGTTGTCATTGGCGTAGTGGATGGTACGAAGACGGATGCCGTCGAATGACAGGGATTCGGGTTGTGTGGTCGGCTGCGTGGTGGCGGGGGTGGTTACGCCGTTGATCAGTTTATCGCTGAGCGGGCCGAGGTTGCTTCCGCCGGAGCTCGTCGGGTCATATCCGTTACCGGCGGCGCTGGGACGCGGATGAAAATATTTCGGGTCGGAAAAGTTCTGGCCGATCAGGGCGGAGCCGACGGCCTGGCTGTCATCGGTGGTGAAATGGCCATCTTTCGTAAGCAGCGATCCATCCGCCTGCACGCGGAAAAAAGTTTGGCCCAGGACGTAGATCACCGCGGGGTAAATTGCGCAGCAGATAATCCCCAGCACGATGGTTACGCCGATGGACGCCCAGATGTGACCGAGAATCGAACCTCCGGGATCGCCGGGTCGGGGCATGATCATGGTATGACCGGTATTTTTTTCGCTTTTCATGTTTATATCTCCAGGTGTAGTTCTTTTAGCGGGTATAGCTCCATCGAAGGGTAGTGGGGTTGAATGTCATCTTTTCCATTTTTGGAAGTGGAAGATTTTTATCGTCTAGACCTTTGTGCCGAACACGGACCTTGGCTCGAATGCTGGAAACTCCTGTCGCTCCGAACGGTGTGGGCTGGCCGGATAGGGGATCGCGACATCCTTCGGCAGCGGAAAAGTTGAGTCGCCGCCTTCGGCGGCAAATGCTGAGGACTTTCGAGCACGTGCTCGACCTCAACCGCCCTTCACGCCCGCTTGTCCGACCTCCCGCGCTCAAGACATAGTTGCCCGCTTGCGAGATCTTCGGATCGGGCCGGACAAGTGAGGCGGCATGGACGATTGAGATTATTTCAAATACGCCATGATCGATGTCCGACTGTCTATGTACTCTCATAAAGCATTACATCCTTAACTCTAGTGAGGCATCGCCAGGCCGGGGAGATGGATGGCGTTGATTAACAAGTCGATGAGTTTTATTCCGGGAAAGGGGGCGATGATGCCACCGACGCCGTAGATGAGGAGGTTGCGCCGCAGAATCGCGGCGGCGGACGCCGGGCGGAATTTGACGCCCCGCAGAGCCAGCGGAATCAGCAGGATGATGATGATCGCGTTGAAAATCACCGCGCTGAGGATGGCGCTGTGCGGGGTGGCGAGCTTCATGATGTTCAGCGGCGCCACCTGCGGGAACGCGCCCATCAGCATCGCGGGGATGATGGCGAAATATTTCGCGACATCGTTGGCGACGCTGAAGGTGGTGAGCGCGCCGCGGGTCATGAGCAGTTGCTTGCCGATCTCGACGACCTCGATCAGTTTCGTCGGGTTGCTGTCGAGATCGACCATGTTGCCCGCTTCCTTGGCGGCCTGGGTGCCGGTGTTCATGGCGACGCCAACGTCCGCCTGCGCGAGGGCGGGTGCATCGTTGGTGCCGTCACCGGTCATCGCGACGAGATGGCCCGCCGCCTGCTCTTTTTTGAGGAGAGCGAGCTTGTCTTCAGGCGTGGCCTGGGCGAGGAAGTCGTCAACGCCGGCTTCCTTGGCGATGGCGGCGGCGGTCAGCGGATTGTCGCCGGTGATCATGACGGTCTTGATGCCCATGGCGCGGAAGCGCTGGAA
>Ga0182015_10007246_pt1 | contig 10875 bp, 7 predicted proteins | sample 712P3MmetaG_FD_120478 | JGI IMG/M metagenome (GOLD analysis project Ga0182015, IMG submission 120478) | Permafrost microbial communities from Stordalen Mire, Sweden - 712P3M metaG | ecosystem: Environmental > Terrestrial > Soil > Wetlands > Permafrost | place: Sweden: Stordalen | collected...
ATTCGCTCCGCGCTGGGAGCCACGCCCGGCCAATTGGTGCAAATGGTTTTGCGCGAGGGCATGGTTCCGATTCTGGCGGGGCTGGCGGTGGGAGCGGTCGGCGCCGCGCTTTCCGGCCATCTGCTGGCTGCTGGCGGCGGTCATCCGGAAGGGCAAGGATTTCCTGCACAAGTTGGCCACCTCACCAGAATTTCAACAAGAGGTGGCTCCCGCGGCGGCGGAGATCGGTGAAGACCTTCTCAGTCAGGACGATGTGCAGAAGCTCCTGGCATGGCCTACACGTTTGCCGCGTCGTCGCCGTGGCGGGCCGGGCCAGCACCAGATGTGCCAGGGATATTTGCATGGAAAGGGGATCGATTCCCGGATTGTCGAGGAATGCGCCGGTACTCACGTCCGCACCCACTGGCATTCCTGCGAGCGCGGCTCCCGTGATCCGGACAAACGAGGACGAGTTGCTTTGCGATACTGAACGGTGGAGGGAAATGACTCATGAGCAGTGCGCGCCGGTCACTCATCGTACTAGCGGTGCCATTCTTGTCGATTACGATGACGGCGCAGCAGCCCTTGCCGGACATGCTTGCATTCACTCATGCCGCCGCCATTGATGTCGCCGCGGGCCGCGTGATGCCCGATATGACGGTGATTGTGACGGCGGGCCGAATCAGTGCCGTGGGCAAGTCGTCAACTCTGCGCGTGCCGAAGGGCGCGCAGATTGTCGATGCAAGTGGCAAGTTCCTGATACCGGGGCTGTGGGACATGCACGTTCATATCGCGGACGAACAGGAACTTCCGCTTTACGTGGCTAACGGCGTGACGGGTGTGAGAGTCATGTGGGGCCTTCCAGTCCACCACGAATGGCGAATGGCGATAGAGAGTGGCTCGCTGACTGGCCCCAGGATGTTCATCGGCAGCCGGATCGTGGATGGGCCGCTCCCAGTCTGGTCCGAGTCGATCAGTGTCCGGAATGAGCAGGAAGCGCGGGAGGCGGTTCGCCAAGCCAGGGCCGAAGGCGCCGAGTTTATCAAGGTGTACGAAGTGCTTCCCCGCGAAGCTTTCTTTGCCTTGGTGGACGAGTCGAAGAAACAGGGTCTCTCCTTCGCGGGTCATGTGCCGCAATGGTTTCGGCTGGCGAAGCGGCCGATGCAGGGATGAAAAACATGGAGCATCTCACGGGGATTCTTCAGGCGTCTTCCAGCCGGGAAACGGAGCTGCGCAGTGTGACGCGGGCAATACTGGAGAATCGGCGCACCAGCAGCGAGCCACGGTCCAGCCCCGAAGAGCGGCGGCTCTTGATGGATTCCTTCAGTCTGGAAAAGGAAAAGGCTCTCCTGAAGCACCAGAAAGCCAGGGGCACCTGGCAGACTCCCACCCTGGTTGTATTGCGCAATACCGATGCGCCGGATGCGAAGGTCCTTCAAAACGATCCGCGGCTCAAATATATCCCGGCGAGCCTGAAATCATACTGGGCAGAGCAAGTGCCCCCGGCAGGAGATCCCCGGAGGTGGCTGCGTTCGTGAAATGGCGCTATGAACGGGAAGTCGAAACGGTCGGTCTGATGCGCGACGCCGGCATCAGTCTACTGGCCGGGCTCCGACGTGAGGAATCCTTACTGCATGCCCGGTTTCGGTCTGCAGGATGAGTTGGCTTTGCTGGTGCAGGCCGGCCTGTCACCCGCGGAGGCGCTGCGCACGGCGACGCTCAATCCCGCGCGCTTTCTCGGAAGGGAGGCCGATATGGGCACGATCGCGCGGGGCAAGATCGCCGATCTCGTTTTGTTGGATGGCAATCCACTTGCCGATATCCATAACACCACGAGGATTAACGCGGTTGTGTCCAACGGCCGCCTCACCGGCCGGGCGGCGCTCGTCAATTAGGCGGAGGTTGCGTCGCGAGGGTTGGGCGGCCGGCGGCCAAATATTACTCGTGAAGGATGATCATCCACCGACGGTGGCAGAGTTAGACCCTATTCCGCAGTTCAAAGCTACTGGGAAGCTGGCAACGTTTCTCGGACAGCTTAACTAAGCCAAATATAGGAGCGGCAACAATCCCTCTCCTTCCCTCTTCTAAACCAATAGTACTTTTCATTTTCAAAAGGCCTTCCAATCAATTTTTGCTTTCCGGTACAACTGCAGTTGTAGTTCTCTCTTCTGAGAGGAAGAAATGGAGAACTATGCTAAAACACCTGCTCTATAGCAATTCCCCGGTGTCCAGTTTCCGGGACGTGCCTAAACGTCGCAGACTAAAGGCAACGTTAACGGACATTATCGGCTCCTATTTGGATGTCTGTAATTTTGGAGCCCCGATGCGGCGGGCATCGATATCGGAGCAGAGGAAGTGTTTGTGGCCAGGCACCCAGAGCCGGGCGATGAATCTGTCGGTCAGGGGATGATCGTGAATCGTTCGAGTCGCAGGAGCAATGGCCTCCCAGCCATGGAGCCACTAGTGCTGTTGGACTGCCGCGGACCTTGGGTTTACACCGCGCTGGCGCCACTCCGCTGCCTTCTCCGGCTTACCCCAATCCTCATAGAGTCGGGCAATCCATTCACGGGCGCGGTCCAGATGATACCAGTCGGGGACTGCAATCCGGTTTTTCCGCGCCATCATCCCCTGATAACCTCTCAGCAGCAGCGGTTCCGCTTCGGCGAATCTCTTCTGTCCGGCTAGGCTCGCACCCAGTAGGCTTTCGGCGCGGAATCGTTGCCAATCATCCGGCTGCTTCTTTCGATCAAACTCTACGGCCTCGCGCGCGAGGGGCTCGCTCTCGGCAAACTTCCCCTGCGACTGGTAGGCCAGCGCCAAGCCGGCTGCCGTCGCCATCGTGTCCGGGTTTTCCAGTCCCAAGGTGTGTCGTCGCGCTGCCAGGGCTTGCGCAGCATAAGTTGCCGCCAACGCGAATTTACCCTGCCGTTGGTACATCGATGCAAAATCCGAAAGGGCGTTCAGAGTGCCTGGATGCTCGGGACCCAGCACGCGGCGGCTGATCACGAGAGTCTGCCCCAACAACGCCTCGGCCTGTGCGTATTTGCCTTGGACGTACAAAACGTCGGCCAGGTCGTTCATGCACAGCAGCGTGCTGGAATGCTCGGGACCTAGGACGCGGCGCGTGCTCGCCAGGGTCTGGCTGAAAAGCGCCTCGGCCTGCGCGTACTTGCCCTCGGCAGTGTAGATGTTGGCCAGATTGTTCATTGACAACAGCGTGCTGGAATGCTCGGGGCCCAGTACGCGGCGCTGGATCTCCAGGCTCTGGCTGTCGAGCGCCTCGGCCTGCGCGAACTTGCCCTGCGCATAGTAAACGTTGGCCAGACTGTTCGTGGACAACAGCGTGCTGGAATGCTCGGGGCCCAGCACGCGGCGCTTGCTCTCCAAGGTCTGGCGGAACAGCGCTTCGGCCTTCTCGAACTTGCCCTGCGCGTAGTAGTCGCCCGCTAGATTGTGCATGGACATCAGCGTGTCGGGATGTTCGGAGCCCAAGAGGCGACGCCTGATCTCCATGGTCTGGCTGTGGATCGCCTCGGCCTGCGGGTACTTCCCCTGGACGTTGTAGTCAGAGGCCAGATTGTTCATGGACAATAGCGTGTCGGCATGTTCGGAACCTAGCACGCGACGGCTGATCTCGAGGGCCCGGTCGTCGAGCGCCTCGGCCTGCGGGTATTTGCCCTGCTGGTAGTAGACGCTGGCCAGATTGTTCATCGAATACAGCGTGTCGGCATGCTCGGAACCTAATACACGACGGCTGATCTCCAAGGTCTGGCCCAGAAGCGACTCCGCCTCGGCGTACTTGCCTTGCAGATAGGCGGCACGTCCAAGCCGGCTCATGGTTTTGAGGGTCTTGGGATTCTCTGCACCCAGCAGTCGGCGTTGTAATTCCAGCGCACGCTCCAATTGCCTCCGCGCCTCCGGATACAGTCCGAGGTCGAGGTAGGTCTGCCCGATCGTGGCCCGAACGGCCGCCTCCACTTCCGGTTGCTGACCGAATTTTCCCTCGATTCGCGCTGCTGCCCGGTCCAACGCTGTTCGTACCTTCAGGTCCGGATCAGGCTTGGCGTTGGGCGACGACTGATTGGCTGCGCTGGCCTGCGCCAGCAGATCGTTCTGCAGGAAGTCGTTCACTGCCTTCGCCGCCGCCGCTTCCTGATCGGCCCGTTGGCGCTGCTCGACGGCCGCGCGTTCCGCCGCCCGCGCGCGCACTGCTTCCCAAGTGCTCGCGACAACGCCAGCGGCGAGCACCAGGAACACCGCCGCCGTTCCAGCCACCACCGCCCTGTGCCGCCGTGCGAACTTCTGAAGCTGGTAACTCGCGCTCGGCGCTCGCGCCACGATGGGTTGGTCCGAGAGATAGCGGCGAATATCTGCCGCCAACTCAGCGGCCGACGCATATCTGCGCGTCTTATCTTTCTCCAGCGCTTTGGCGGCGATGGTTTCCACATCGCCACGGTAACGACGATCCATAGAACTAAGCGGCACCGGATCTTCTTCCCGAATCGCCTGCACCACTTCATGAACTGCTTTGCCATGGGTAGTGTAGGGCAGCTTGCCTGCCAGCATCTCGTAAAGGATGACCCCGAGCGCGTACACATCGCTGCGAGTGTCCAGCGCGAGAGGATCGGCCAGCACCTGTTCGGGACTCATGTAGGCGAGCGTGCCGATCAGTTGTCCCAGATCGGTCTGACGCGTGGCCTGAGCATCAGAATCGGTCACGCGCGCCACTCCGAAATCGAGGATCTTGGGTTGCCCGTTCTCATCCACCAGGATGTTCCCAGGTTTCAGATCCCGATGAATGATGCCACGCTGATGAGCGTGATTCACTGCATCGCAGATTCTGGCTATGAGTTCCATGCGCGAGCGAACGTTCAGATGCCGTCCGGCGGCGTACTCCATCAGCGGACGGCCCTGAATGAACTCCATCGCAAAATAGGGTTGTGGGCCCAAGCCGGTGTCGGCGGTTCCGGCTTCATAGATCTGGGCGATCCCGGGATGCTGCAAACGGCCGAGCGCCTCGGCTTCTTGCTCGAAACGGCGCAGCAACTGGTCATTGGCGACGCCCAGCTTGATCACCTTCAAAGCCACGATGCGGTGGGGGTTTTGCTGCTCGGCCTGATACACGGTTCCCATGCCGCCTTCTCCCAGCAAGGCGAGAATGCGATAGGCGCCGATGCTGGAAGGAGCTGAACGAGAATCACGCCGGAGCGAATCCGGCCTGAACACGGCATGGCCGGTCGCCGTCGGTTCCCAATCGGGGCCGAGTTTGTCCGCCGCACTAGGCTTCTCGCTCATTCACGCCGTCCTGTTCGGCACGGAGATTCGGATAGCAGAATTATACTCCTACGTCTGTCCAGGGCGTCGCGAGCGCGCCGGGGCTTATGGAAAAACTCAAAGGTGGCATCAGCGGAGGCATCGTGGCTGTGTTTCGCCTGCTACGGTCATTTTAGTTACCTGCCTCAACTGCGCTTGAATAAGCGACACAAGCAGGCCGAACATAATCGCGTGGTCGAAGGCGTTACTCGCCGCCGCGCCAGACCCGGGTTCGCTGAAACACGTCCCGGCCTGGGGTCGAGAAGGCTCAGGCTTTACGAACCTTGCAGCGGCCTGTTATGGCGCATTATCGACACTCAAAGAAGCCAGATCAGCGACTAGGCCGTTTTTCGGCAAGTTGACGCGACCGGGCCTTCACGGGACGAATCAGCAGCGACCACGTTCCGTTCACGACGAGAGCAGGAGGAGCCGAGGACAACGCATTTGATAGAGGGACCTTGAATGCTGGAGGAATGGTTTTGCGCGGGTTAACGGCACCGTAGCATCCGATTCCCCAATCCCCTTGGCCTTAGCTGCCGCATCTATGTCGCAGATCAATCAGCGTCTCATTCCGTCACGTTTAAGCGGCAGACGAAAAGGCAGTTCAATGGCGCTCAGCTAGCCGCTAGGCAGAACCACGTCACGATTGCCCGCCGCCGAGCGCGCGATACAACTGGACCACGGATTCAAGTTCCAAGAGCCGCAACCCGCGCCAGGTCGAGCTGTCCCGCGAACAGATAATTTCAAATGGATGGAACAAACGCCGCCTAGCCTGCGTCTGTCTCTAAAATGCAAAGGCCGCAATTGGAAACCTTGCTCGCCGACCTCCGCCAATCCCTTCGCGCCCTGCGCAGGAATCCCGGCTTCACACTAGTTGCACTCGCGGCCCTCACCGTCGGCATCGGCGCAAACACGGGCATATTTAGCGTTGTCAACAGGGTTCTGCTCCAGGCGCTCCCCTACCAGGACTCCGAACGCCTGGTTCAGCTTGGGCCCAAATTTCCCGACGGCATCCAATACACCAACTCCATTCCCAAGTACATGGTCTGGCGCAATAACGACGTCTTTTCATCTATTACGCTTTATGACCAAGAAGGCCTCGGTTTCAACGTCAGCGTCACCGATCATCCTCAACAGGTCAAAGGGGCTCACGTTTCAGCGGACTATTTCAAGGTGTTCGCCGTCTCGCCCATCGTGGGCCGCGGTTTTACCCAAACCGAAGATCTTCCCAACGGTCCGGAAGGCGCTCTTATTTCCGAAAATCTCTGGCGAAGGCTGTTCGGCTCCGATCCCGGAATCCTCAATCGCACCATTTCTCTCAACTTCTTGCCCTACCCAATTGTCGGCGTGATCCCATCCAGTTTCGTCGCAAATCCCGACGTAGATATCTGGGTACCGCTTCAGGCTGATCCTGGCAGCCAGAATCAGGGCCATTACCTCGCCGTCGCAGGCCGCTTGAAACCCGGTGTTTCAATCTCTCAAGCCCAAGCCGCAATGCACATCGCCGGCGAACGCTTCCGCCGCCTCTATCCGAAGAGCATGGACCGGGATGAGAGCGTGGCCGTGGTGCCCATGCGCGACGCCATTGTGGGCGACGTCAAGAAAGCTCTCTACGTGTTGCTCGCCGCCGTCGCCTTCGTTCTTCTGATCGCGTGCGCCAACGTCGCCAACCTCCTGCTGGCGCGTTCCGCAGGCCGCCGGCGTGAGTTCGCCATTCGCGCTGCCTTGGGAGCCAGCCGCCGGCGAATCGTTCGTCAATTACTCACCGAAAGCGTCCTCCTTTCTTCCCTAGGCGGCGTCTTCGGCCTGCTGCTCGGAGTTCTGGGCGTTCGCGCGCTCCTGCTTCTTGTCCCCGGTGGCATCCCGCGCCTCGGTGATCCGGCTCAGCTCAACAATCCCTTCGCGCTCCTCGACTGGCGAATCCTCGCTTTCACCATCGGCGTCTCAATCCTCACGGGAATGCTCTTCGGCCTCTTCCCCGCTCTTCAGATTTCGAATCCCAACCTCGCGTTCACACTCAAAGAGGCCGGGACCCGAGCGTCCACCAGCCGGCGCCAGAATTTCACTCGCAAAACTCTGGTAGCCGTCGAGATGGCCCTCGCGCTGATCCTTTTGACTTCCGCCGCTCTTCTCATCCGCACCTTCGCCAGCCTCAGTTCGGCGAAATCCGGTATCGACTCTCACCACGTCTTCACCGCGCTGACTTCCCTCACTGGCGAAGGCTATCAAACTACGGAGGCCCTAGTCCGCTTCAGTCGACGGGCTCTTCAGAACATTGAATCCATTCCCGGCGTCAACGCTGCTTCCACGTCCATGTTCCTTCCCATCACCTTCGGGGGTGGATCGCTGGACTTTGACATCCGCGGCGAAGTCCCTCCTCCCGGCCAGGAACACAACGGCCAGGAACAATGGCGCTCCGCCACTCCTCACTATTTCAGCGTCTTGCGCATCCCGCTTCTGCGTGGCCGCGTGTTCACCGAACATGACGACGCCGGAGGCGCAGCCGTCGCCATCGTCAATGCCGCGTTTCGAGAGAAGTTCTTCCCGCGAGAAGACCCCATCGGCGAGACCCTTGAGATTGGCAAAGGTATCGGTCCGCCGTTCACGGACTATGCCCCGCGCCAGATCGTCGGAGTGGTGGGCAATGTTCGCGAGACCGGCCTCGCTGGCGGCGAAGTCCCAGTGATGTACGTCCCAGAGTACCAGCAACCCCAAGGGATGACTAAGCTCGCCACCACTTCGGCACCACTGGCCTGGGAAGTGCGTTCCAGCCTGGACGAAAGGTCGCTCACCGCCGCCGTCACGAAAGCAATTCAACAGGTCGACGGCCGTCTGCCGCTCTCCAGTGTCCGCGCCATGGACAGCATTCTTGCCGAGAGCCTCTCGCGCCAGAATTTCAACATGCTCCTGCTCTCCATCTTTGCCGGTTCGGCGCTGATTCTGGCAGCCATCGGCATCTACGGCCTCATGGCGTACGCGGTCCAGCAGCAAACCCAGGAAATCGGAGTTCGCATGGCCCTGGGAGCGGACAAGAGCACGACGCTGTTATTAATCCTGCGCCAGGGCCTGACGCCTGCTCTCATCGGAGTCATCGCCGGTTTGGCCGGAGCCTTCGGCCTCACCCGGCTCATGGAAAGCCTCCTCTACGAAGTCACACCAACCGATCCGCTCAGCTTCTTCGGCGTGGCGGCCGTTTTGATACTCGTCGCCGTCGTCGCCGTCCTGATCCCTGCGCGCCGCGCGATGTCTATCGACCCGGTCGCCGCCCTCCGCGCTGAATAAAGACATTATCCACCTGGACGCATAGTCGGCTATGCGTAGAAGTGCTGACAGTGCTCTTGGAAGAGGCCCGGTAATTCATTATCGGTAGCGTTCTAGACGCGCCGACTACTCCCTCATGAGCCACGCAATTTCGGGGCCGGGATTTGAAAGTTCTCTTGAGCAGGAGACGGATGGTTTACCTTGGAGCGCCTCCCCTCCGCTTGTAGCCGTCGATGCGCGTCGTGCCAGTCAGGCTGTTGGTCGGTCTCCTGTTGCCAATGGACAAGCGCAGCTTCGTCACACCACTCTAACAGTCGGCGCATCACTTTCCTGTGAGGTCCGGCGAGCATAAAGGCTTTCATCGCGGATTCTGTAGTCCAGACGGTGCGAGTCCAGTAAGTGTTGTGAGCCTCACGGAGTAACGACACACCGAGATTCCCCAGGTCATTCTTTGCCTGACGAGAAGCGCGAAGCGCGTAGACGATAAACGGCAAAAGCCTGCCCCACTGGCACTGTCCGGTCCCGAAACATTCCATCCCGGTAGTGGACATCGACCCGAGTCCATCAACAAACCTCGCTCCTCTAAATCAATCGATTAGCCGCAAGCCAAGAAGGAACCCAACTTGCCACCCATTGGATAGCCCTGGGAGGCCCCATGAATCTATGGCAAGACGTCCGCATCGCGTTGAGAACCATGTGGAAGTCGCCGCGCATCACCGCGACGGTGTTACTCACCTTGGCGCTCGGGATCGGCGCCAATACCGCGATCTTCAGTGTAGTGAACGCGACCCTTTTCCGGCCGCTCCCGTTTCATGATCCGGAGCAATTGGTCGTATTGCACGCCGATCTGCGGGGGCTGGGCGCACAGAGCGTCGGCTTTTCCGTTCCGGAGTTCGACGACCTGCGGGATCGCGCCGGCGTTTTCTCGGCGGTCTCGGTTGTATACCAAGGGCCGGGCAACTTGACCGGTGGTGAGCATCCCGAGCGACTGGAAAGTGGGGTGGTCAGTCCCAATTATTTCAGTATTCTCGGGGCGCGCCCGCAACTCGGCCGCCTGTTCGACCCCGGCGACACCGCGCCAGGATTCGCCGATGCCGTGGTGATCACCGATGGCCTGTGGCACCGCGAGTTCGGAGGAGAACGCTCCGTCCTCGGCCATCAAATGCGGCTCGATACCGATCTGTACACCATCGTGGGCGTACTTCCGCCGGACTTTCGGAATCCCTCATCGGCTGGCGCTGTTCCGGTGGAGATATACGTCACCGCGGGCTTTCGCGGCGATCCGTTTCCGCCGGCACAGCGCAGCGCGCGACAGTTGCCGGGCATCATCGGCCGGTTGAAACCGGGGATGACGCTCGCCCAGGCCCAGGCCAAGCTGGCCACCTTCAGTGATTCGCTGCGCCGCGACTATGGCAGCGACTATCCGGCCGGCGCGGGCTGGACGCTGTCCGTGAGTCCGTTGAAGGAAGTTGTGGTCGGCAACACGCGGACGCTTCTGATTTCGCTCTTGCTGGCGGTGGCGTTCATTCTGTCGATCGCCTGCGTGAATGTAGCGAATCTTCTGTTGGCGAGCGCGTCCGCGCGGCAACGGGAGATCGCCGTGCGCCTGGCGTTGGGCGCGAGCCGCGCGAGAATTGTCCGGCAGCTGCTCACCGAATCGGCAGTCCTGAGTCTCTTTTCGGCGGCGGCCGGCGTCGCCGTTGCGACGCTCGGTTTGCAGTCGCTGATCGCCATGTTGCCGTCGCAACTTCCGCGCCTCAACGACATTCATGTCGATGCGCGCGTGCTGGCGTTTTCTCTCACGCTCTCCTTGCTCACCACCGTGCTCTTCGGACTGGTGCTGGCGTTCCAAGCCGGAGAGGTGGAACCATCGCTTTCCGGATTGCGCGAGCGCGGCAGTTCCGGATCGCGGCACGACAGCAAAGTCCGCCAGGTGCTCATTGGCGCGGAAGTCGCGTTGTCGTTGATGCTTTTGGTCGGCGCGGGGGTGTTGCTGCGGACGTTCTGGAATCTTCTGCAAGTGAATCCGGGGTTCAACTCGCAGCATTTGGTCGCGGGAAGCGTTTCGTTGCCGGTGCCCAATGATCCCAAGGCCGACATTTACGACAAGATCGAAACGCGCACCGCACTCGTTCGTGAGACGGTGCGGCGCCTTCGCGCCGTGCCGGGCGTGGAGAACGCGGCGTTGTCAAGCGTGGTTCCCCTGCAGGGCGCGCTAAAGCAAAACGGATACCGCGTGGAAGGCGCTCCCGAAAGCGGCGACGCTCCCACAGCGGTTCCCGCCTCCGTGACGCCCGAATTCTTTCGGACCATCGGCGCGCC
>Ga0182015_10007247_pt1 | contig 10874 bp, 8 predicted proteins | sample 712P3MmetaG_FD_120478 | JGI IMG/M metagenome (GOLD analysis project Ga0182015, IMG submission 120478) | Permafrost microbial communities from Stordalen Mire, Sweden - 712P3M metaG | ecosystem: Environmental > Terrestrial > Soil > Wetlands > Permafrost | place: Sweden: Stordalen | collected...
ACGATGGCGATCAGCCCTCCCAGCCCCATGTGCCGGAGCCGGTTGGCGACGACGTCGAGGGCGGTCCGCTTCTCGCAGACCAGCAGCACCCGTTCCCCGCGGGCCAGGTGGTCGCCGATGATGTTGGTGATGGTCTGGCTCTTGCCGGTCCCCGGCGGGCCGTGGACCACGAGCCCCGCCGACTCTCGCGCCAGCCGGACCGCGCGCGACTGGCAAGGATCGGCATCGGCGACGAGCCGCTCGGCCGCGAAGTCGCGGCACCGCCGCTGCGCCGGCGCCGGCCATCGCGGCGAGCCCGGGGCCGAGCGCCGAGGCGTAATAGGGGTGGACGATGCCCTTGGAGAAGTCGAGCACAGCCAGTTCGGTGGCAAACCACCCACCGAGCACGAACCAGGCACCGGTCCGCCGATCGCGGCGACCCGAGAGGACGAACAGGATCCCAAGCATCCCGATCACCGCGAGCGGCACCATCCAGCCAGCCTGATCCCCGAGGCCCACGCGGAAGATCCTCACCGGGCTCGGTGTCGCGGGTTCCGGGAAGGGGATCGGCATCGTCCGCCGCACCGGGTCAGACGCCTTCGCAGTCGCCTTCGCCGCGGCCTTCGTCTTCCCGCCGGCGGCCCTGGCCACCGGATTCGCATCCGTCGCGTTCGTGGTCCTGATCACCGGGACGTCAGTGACGGCGCTCGGCGGCAGCGTGCCGGGTCCGCCCGCCTGGCCGCCAACGCGCCCGAAGCCGTTGTAGCCGAACTCGAGCTGGAACTCGGAGTTGTTCGTCGAACCACCGACGTAGGGACGCTGCGACGCCGGCGTCAGCTCGACCACCAGCGACCACGACGCCGCCAGCACGACCAGCACCGCGCCGGCGAGCGCCAGCTGGCCGATCCGCCGCCGAACTGAGCCGGGCGCACAGACGAGGTAGCCGAGCCCGATCCCCGGCACGCACAAAAGCGCCGCAAGCGACTTTGTGTTGAATGCCACCCCGACGACCAGCGCGCTCAGCACGAGCGTTCGCGTGCGGCCCGATTCGATCGCCCGCAGGGCAAGACCGCACGCAAGGAGCATCAGCAGGATCAGCAACGAATCGAGCGTGTTGTCGCGACCGACCGCGACAAATGATGGAAAAACCGCGAGCGCGAGCGCGCTCAGCAACCCTGCGGGCACGCCGAATCGCGGTGCCACGATGAAGTAGATCGCCGCCACCGCGAGCACCGCACAGATCCCTTCCGGGATCAGCAGCGGCAGCGGGGCGAAGCCGAAGATCTTGGCGCTCAGCGCCTCGAGCCACAGACCGAGCGGCGGCTTGTCGACGCTGACGAGTCCGCCCGGGTCAAACGAAACGAAGAAGAAGTTGTGAAACGAGCGCAGCATCGACTTGACTGCCGCTGAGTAGTAGATGTTGGCGAAGCCGTTCTGGCTCAGATCGTTGAACTCGAGCGCGCACGACAGCGCGAGCACGCCGGCCAGAGCGCCATGCTCCGGCCGCAGGCCAGCGCGACGGCGTCCCGGCTGCTCCTCGGGAGGCGAACCACCGTCGCCCGACCGGGATCTGCGGTTGGTGCTCGCCATGGCCTGGCGTACTAGGCCGGCTGCAGCACGTAGATCCGGTCCGGCCGGTACGGCTCCAACGAGGTAACCAACCAGCGCTCCGAGTCGTAGCTGACGCTTCCACTCCGTGGCAGATTCTTCGGCGGCCGCGGATCGGTGCTGCCGATCTGCTCGTTGGATCCAGCAACCTCGGTGCTGCCGCGCAACACGAAGACCGCGGTCGGCCGCGGCAGCCACTCGAGCACCGCTCCGACGAACGCGCTGGGGTGCGTCAGGAAGGGAGATCCGGAGACGTTCACGCCGAAGGCGATGTTGGCGGCGACCCTCGCGGCGCTCTTCAGGCGTACCGCGGCGCAGCTCTTGGCGGCGAGCGCCGGCGAGGGCGTCGCGATCAGTACGACCGCTCGCAGGGTGCCGCTCGGAAACGCTTCGACGTTGAAGGCATCAATGCCGTAGCTGACAGCGCCGATCGTCAATGCCTGACCGCTCGGCGGCGAGCTCGGTGGACTCGTGATCGACGTATAGACCGGTTTGTCGTGCTGGTAGATCACGATCGGCGTGCCGACCAGCTGGCTGACCAGCTTGCCATAGCCGCGGTCGTCCTGGACGCTCATCAGGAAGCTGCCGACGACGGTGCCGTCCGAGACGATCTTCCCGGCGACCGGCGCGAGCACGGTAGGCCCACCTACGTCGGCCAGCACCCGACCGGCGCTATCCAATACGCGCAGGCGAACAATGTGCCAGTGGGGCGTGTAGACGATCCGCGTCACCGCCGTCAGCGTCGCCGCCGCATCGTCGTTGGCAACGGCGCTAACTAGGTCGCTCGCGCCCGTGACGTGGGCGAGGTCCGCGGTCACCTCGGGGCCGTTCAGCTCGCGAGCGTAGATCGCGCGAACGATGCTGTTGTCAAAACTGAAATGCACTCCGGCGCTTGCGCTCCCACACGCCGTTGGCGAGGCCGACGACGTTTCGGCGCGAATGGCAAGCGTGGCGAGCGCGAGCGCGACGGCAGCCAGCAGACAGGCGTACGTGCCAGGCCGGCGTGCAGCTGCACCGCGACCGAGCCCGCCGTATCCACCAGGTGGCACAGCGTTCATGACGTCGTGCCGCTAGCGCCGGTGGTAGCGGCGCTACCGCTGGCGCCGCTGCCGTCGGTGCTGCCCGTGGGTGTAAGCGAGGCCGGGAACAGCAGGTAGACCCGTGCTGGTGCCTTTGCCACGAAGGAAAAGACGTCCCACTGCTGCCCGGCGTAGGTGAAGTTACCGCTGAGCGGGATCTTCTTGGGGCCGTCGGCCGAGGTGCCGGCGAGCTGAGTCGAGCCGCTGCGAACGAAGATCATGCTTGGACCAAACGCATGGTCGAGAGTGACGAAGCTACGGTATTCCCGGGGCAGGACGTATTGCGCAGCGATGTACTCGGCGACGATGCCGTAGGTGCTCGCGCTGACCGCCGCGCAGGTCTCCTTCGCCAGGGCGACGCTCGGCTTTGGCACCGCGAGCAGCACGGTCAGCGTTCCGCTCGGAAACGCGTTTGCAGTGTAGGAAACGGTCAGGGAGGGATGGCCGTTGACGGTGATCGCCGTGTTGGCGGGCGGCGCCTTTGCCGGTGCCTCGTTGTAGGGGAAGAGCGTACCGAGCAGCCGCTCGTCGTCGAAGTACAGCTCGATCGGCAGGTTGGTGAAGCGCGTGACGAGCAGCTCGTAGCCGATGTCGTCCTGCACGCTCATCACGAAGCTGCCGACCACCGTCCCGTGAGAGGTGAGCTTCCCACTTACCGGGGCGATCACGTGGGCGCCTCCGACGTCGGCCAGCACCGCGCCGGAGTTCGACAGTATCCGCAGGCGAACGATATGCCAGGCCGGCCGGAGAACGAGCTTCTTCGTTGCCGCGTGCACCGCGGCCTTGTTGTGGTCGGCCACCGCGATCAACAGCGCCTTCGAGCCCTCCACGTGAGCCATGTCGGTGGAGACCTCATCGCTGGCGAGCTCGCCCAGATAGATGCCCCTGGCGACGAATTCATCGGCCGCGATGACCGTACTAGTGGTCGCCGCGCCGCAGGCCGCAGCGGTCGTGGCCTGCGACCGCGCCGTCGTAACGCCGACAAGCGCCACCAGGGCGGCGACCGTCACAGACATCACCAGACGCCGACCACGCGTGACCATGCGCGCCTATCATTACCGATCGAGTGGGCGTCAGCGCCGCAGCTCGACGCGCCAGCACCAAGCGACAAGGAGCAGAGGATGACCACAACCCCCGGTACAGCGCATATGCCGGCTCTCGGTACGCACGAGCGCGACGAGATTGGACGCCAGCTTCAAGCGACCTTGGTCGAGCTGGTCGACCTCTCGCTCGTCGGCAAGCAGCTGCACTGGACCATCGTTGGTCCACTCTTCCGCCCGCTTCACCTCTATCTCGACGAGCTCGTCGCCTCCTGGCGCGAGCTCTCTGACGCCGTCGCCGAGCGCGCGGTAGCCGTTGGTGTGTTCCCCGACGGCCAGGCGAGTGCCGTGAGTGCCGCCGACGAAGACGGCCCCATTGAAGCGGTCGCAACTACCGACCATGCAGTCGTCGCCGAGCTCGTCCGCCGCGTAGCAGAGGTCAGTGAGCGGACACGGGCTCGGATGGACCGGCTTGGCGAGCTCGACCTCGCCTCACAGGACGTGCTGATCGACGTTCAGCGAGCGCTTGAGGAGCAGCTCTGGATGCTCCGCTCGCAGCTCTAGCCACCGAGCGAGACTGACCAGGGCCTACAAGACGGCCCAAGCCGCTCGCAGGGGGCCGCCGTCGCCCGCATCGCCAGCGTGCACCGAGCCCGCCAGGCGAGCGCCGGCGGCGCTCAACGGCTCCAATCCCTGCAAATCGTCCCTAATTCTCTCCGCTGCACTCTAGGTCTGGCGCGCACAGGACGATGAATGTTGGGTGATCGAGCTCGATCAAGCATTGCGTGCGCTCGTCGCCGGCGACGCCTCCGATCTTCACCTGAGCGCTGGATCGGCCCCGATCGCTCGTGTTCATGGAGAGCTTGTGCCGCTGACAGGCGGCCCGTGGCCTGTCCTCAATGCCGACGACCTCGAGGCGTCTGTGCGCGCGCTGCTGGGCAGCGGCCCACAGCTGGCGGAGTTCGAGGAGAGGCACGAGATCGAGGTCTCGCGCGAGATTCCGGATGTCGCGCGCTTTCGCGTCAACGTTCGACGCCAGCTCGGCGGGATCTCGCTCGTAGCCCGCGCCATTCCGCATCGCGTGCGCACGATCGAGGAGCTGCAGCTGCCGCCGGTAGTGGCCAGGATGGCTGAAGAGCGGCGCGGAATCATCCTCGTAACCGGCACCACCGGCTCGGGCAAGTCGACGACGCTCGCGGCGATGGTCAACCACATCAACCTCACCCGTGCGGCGAACGTCGTGACGATCGAAGACCCGATCGAGTTCGTCCACCAAAACCAGCTCTCGCTGATCGGCCAGCGCGAGGTGGGGGTCGACACGCTGTCGTTCAAAGACGCTCTGCGTCGCGTTCTGCGCCAGGACCCCGACGTGATCCTGATCGGCGAGATGCGCGACGAAGAAACCGTCACTACAGCGATCTCGGCGGCCGAGACCGGCCATCTCGTGCTCTCCTCGCTGCACACGCTCGACGCCGGCGAGGCGATCAACCGCATCCTCGGGTTCTTCACCCCCAATCACCATCAGCAGGTCCGCTCGCTGCTGGCCGGCACGTTGCGCGGCGTTATCTCACAGCGGCTCGTGCCCGGCGTCGACGGCGGACGGGTCCCGGTCTGCGAGGTTCTGCGCATGACTGGTCGAGTGCGCTACAAGATCCTCTACCCGACTGAGATCATGGACCTGACCGACGTGATCAGCGAGGGCGGCTACGACGGCATGCAGACCTTCGACCAGGCGCTCTATGAGCACGTCGCCGCCGGGCGCGTGTCGCTCGAGGACGCGATGACCGCCGCGACGAGTCCCCACGATTTCAAGCTGCTGGTGGACGCGCACGGTCAGCGAGGGACGACGATGGCAACGGTCGGCGAGCGTGCCTGAACGCCGAGCGCGCGCACGCAAACCCCAGACGGCGCGACGCTAAGCGAAGAAGACTTCGGCGGTCTCGTAGAAGGCGGGGTCGAGCAGCTTCGGCTCACGCAACGCATCAGCCAGCGGCACCTCGACGATCTCGGTGCCCTGGAGTGCCACCATCACGCCGAAGCGGCCGCCTCTCGCGGCGTCCACCGCGGCGACGCCAAAGCGCGTCGCAAGCACGCGGTCGTATGCGGTAGGCGTGCCGCCGCGTTGTACGTGACCGAGCACCGTGACGCGCGACTCAAAGCCGGTCTTTGCCTCGATCTCCTCGGCGAGCGCGGCACCGATGCCGCCCAGCCGCTCGTGGCCAAATGCGTCGGTGCCCTCGTGCGTGGTGGAGGTGGCCAAGTTCTCCTTCGGCGTCGCGCCCTCGGCGATGACGACGATCGAGAACGTCCGGCCGCGACCGTGGCGGTGGACCAGTCGAGCACACAACTCATTGACGTCAAACGGCCGTTCGGGTACGAGGATCGCGTCGGCGCCGCCCGCCATGCCGGAGTAGGTCGCGATCCAGCCGGCATGCCGGCCCATGACCTCGAGCACCATCACCCGGTTGTGGGACTCTGCGGTCGTGTGCAGACGGTCGATCGCGTCGGTCGCGATCTGCACCGCGGTGTGAAAGCCAAACGTGAAGTCAGTCGCGTTGAGGTCGTTGTCGATCGTCTTGGGCACGCCGACAACAGGCATGCCGGCCTCGGCCATTCGCAGCGCTACGCCAAGGGTGTCCTCGCCACCGATCGGGATCAGCACGTCAAGCTGCGCGCGCTCAAGCGAGCGAGCGATCAGCGCGAGCCCGTCGGCGCCGTCGGCAAATGGGTTGGTACGCGAGGTGCCGAGGATCGTGCCGCCACGCGGGAGCAGACCGGCGGTGCTTTCGAACGTCAGCTCCATCGACTCTCCCGCCAGCACGCCGGCCCAGCCGTAGCGAAAACCCCAGAAGCTGTCGCCGTCCGCTTCCAAGCCACGGCGCACAACGGCACGAATCACCGCGTTGAGCCCGGGACAGTCGCCGCCACCTGTGAGAAGTCCAAACCTCATCGTTGTGCCGTCGTGGTGCTCAGTCGGTCTGCTCGAGCGAAAACTCGCTATTGAGCGCAGCTAGCGTCGGCTCGAGGTCACGCTCGAGCGATGCGATCAGCTCCGGCGCACCACTCAACTCGCCAGCTTTGCCGGCGGTCTCGAGCTCGGACGCGATACCGGCCACGTGCGCCGCGCCGATGCTCAAACTCGCTCCTTTGATGCGATGTGCACCGGCGCCGACACCCTCCGCATCGCCTTCCACTAGCGCCTCACGGATGCTGGCCAATTGCGCGACGACATCGGTGTAGTACAGCTCCACCAAGTCGCGAAGGTCGTCCTCCCCGAGCACACGCAGCTCGTCCAGGACCGCTCTGTCCAACAAATCCACGCGGACCGCCTTTGACTCCGAAGTTGGCTGAGTGTGACCACCGCTGTGGCCTACCCCCAGGCCCCCGACGTTCGGTCAACTCCGCAAGCCTACTATCCGGACAACCGCCGAGCACATCTAGCGCGCCGCCTATCCTCTTTGAATGGCGCTCGGACCGCAGTTCGCAAGCGGCGCGCCGCCATCTTGGCGTCGCCGCCACCCGGTCGCAGTGGCCGCTGCCATCGCCGCCTTCGTCGCCGCGACGCTCGCGGTCGTTGCGTTGCTGCTGCTCACCCACTTCTCGGAGCCTTCCCTCTCGCCCGACGCCACGGCGCTGGCGCGCGTCAACGTGCCGCTGCTGGGCGGCACCCTCGAGCGCGCCGAAGCATTTGCCCCCGACGGCCAGCGGATCGCGCTCGCCGTTCACGACGGGCGCCTGACGCCACTGACCAAACTCAGCCCAGGCGAGCTCGTATCGGTCGACGTCGTGATCCGCCGGCCGAGCTGGCTGCGCTGGGCGCTTGGCTCGAGGCGCGATGAGCAACTGACGGTGCGCACGCCCCTCGCGCGCGTCGAGCGCCCCTGGCTGACACTCGCCACCGGAGCGTCACTGCGGGTCGTCTTTGACCAGCCGGTCAGCGAGGTCACCGCCGGCGCGCCGGGTCACCTCTTGCCCCGGCCGCTCCACGGCGGGCGGCGGACCCTCAGCCTCGGGACCCAGGCTCCATCGGGCACGATCGAGCTCGCCGCCGCCGCACGTCCGTGGGAGCTTCTTGGCCCACCTCAAGCGATCACCTGGTTCCCACGCTCGAGCGCAGCGCTGGTGCTCGCGAGCCCGGCGCCGAGCGCGGCGCTGGCGCCGACGGCGGCGATCGATCTGACGTTCTCAAAGCCGGTCGCCCAGGTCCTGGGCTCAGCACTGCCGACGCTCGCGCCGGCGACGCCGGGGCGCTGGCACAAAGCTGACACTCACACGCTGGTGTTTCGCCCGTCGGGCACCGGCTTCCCGCTCGCCAGCAACGTACGCGTTGAGCTCCCCAGGCCAGTCGCGCTGACCGAGCCGTCCGCCACCACCCCCCAGCTCACCAGCACTATCTCCTGGTTAGTTGCACCGGGCTCGACCCAGCGCCTTGAGCAGCTGCTGGCTGAGCAGGGCTACCTGCCGGTCGTGTGGAGTCCCACGGGTGCACCGGCGGCTCGTACCGCGCTGGCACAGACGCAGGCCGCGATCCAGCCACCAGCAGGCACGTTCACCTGGCGCTACCCGAACACTCCAGCCGAGCTCAAAGCGCTCTGGCATCCGGGCCAGCCCAACACGATCACGCGCGGCGCTGTGATGACGTTCGAGCATAACCATCAACTCGCGGTTGACGGCATCGCCGGGCCGATCGTCTGGCGAACGCTGCTCGACGCCGCAATCGCCGACCAGCAGTCCCTTGCGCCGTACAGCTATGTCTACGTGCACGAGGAAGTCCCGGAGTCGCTCACGCTCTGGAGCGCCGGCCGCGTAATCGTGCACTCCCCCGGCAACACCGGCATCCCCGAGTCTCCGACGAAGCCCGGCACCTTCGCGGTCTTCGAGCACATCCCCGTCGGCACGATGAGCGGCACAAACCCAGATGGCACGCACTACCACGACCCTGGGATCCGCTACATCAGCTACTTCAACGGCGGCGACGCGATCCACGAGTTCCCGCGCGCCTCCTACGGCACACCGCAGAGCCTCGGCTGCGTCGAGCTGCCGCTCGCCGACGCAGCAAAAGTCTGGCCCTACACCCCGATCGGAACTTTGGTGACGATCGAGAAGTGAGGTGCGCTGTCTTCGGGCGGCTGCGAACGCCGCTCAGGCGACAGCTTCATGACGTAGCGCGCTTGCGACCGGTTCGCGCGGAACCCGCAGCTCGGCGACGATGTCGGCGATCGACTCGACTATCGCCGACGGCCGATAGGGGAAGCGCTCCGCCGACTCGCGGGTGCTGACGCCGGTCAGCACGAGGATCGTGTGCAGCCCGGCCTCGAGACCGGCGACGACATCGGTGTCCATTCGGTCGCCGATCATCACCGTGTGCTCGGAGTGCGCCTCGATCTTGTTCAGCGCCGAGCGCATCATCAGCGGGTTTGGCTTGCCGACGTAGTAGGGCTCAACGCCGCTGGCACGGCTGATCAGCGCGGCAACCGAGCCGGTTGCCGGCAGCGGACCATCGGGCGTCGGCCCGACCGTGTCCGGGTTGGTGGCGATGAATCGCGCGCCGCCGGCGATCAGGCGAATTGCCTTGGTGATGTGCTCGAAGCTGTAGGTCCGCGTCTCGCCGAGCACGACATAGTCCGGGTTGCGGTCACTGAGCGTGTAGCCGACCTCGTGCAGGGCGGTCGTCAGGCCAGCCTCGCCGATCACGTGCGCCGACCCACCGGGACGCTGGTCGTGCAGGAAGCGCGCCGTCGCGAGCGCCGAGGTCCAGATTGCTTCCTCGGGCACCTTCAGCCCTATCGTGCGCAGCCGCGCTGCTAGATCGCGGCGGGTGTACATCGAGTTGTTCGTGAGGACGAGGAACGGCAGGTCGAGCGCCCGCAGCCGGTCCAAGAACTCCGTCGCACCGGGGATCGCGTGCTCCTCACGGATCAGCACCCCGTCCATGTCCATGAGCCAGGAGTGGATTTCGCGGTTCGACGGCATCACGGCCGGCGGCGATTGGCGTTTCAACTGCATTCCATCACTGTATCGACGCCCTCACTCGGACCGGTTAGAATTAAGTGGCCAAGCGGCGACTACCGACTCCTGTGAGGTTCACTCTGCGGCGCTCGCCGACTTGAGGCGAAACGCACGTGCTGGCCAGATGTCCCAGGTGCCGGCGAGGCCTACCGAGCATACGGCCACCTAGCCCGGGTCCCTCCCGTGGCAGGCCTGGACGGTCGATGCGCGACCGCGGGCGTCGGAGCGCCACTCACTGCACGGCCGGAGAGTAAAGATCGCCTGTAAACCGGCCGATATTGCAAAGTATGCTGCGCCAGCCGAGCATCGAGGACGATGTGGTGATCGCTGAGACCCTGCATCGGCCACGCTCGCCGATGACGGTTCGTGGGCGCATCGCTGAAGGTGTCGTCGGCTGTGGATTCGTCGCCGCCGTTACGGCGCTGTGGCTGGCTGCACCACCGCACAGCTTCGCGGTGGCCCCGGCAGCGGCCTGTCTGCTGGTGCTCGTGCTCGCCCGCGGGATTCGCATCGACACTCCGTTTGGCTGCACCGTCCCGACGCAGTTGGCCTTCATTCCGCTGCTTTTCTCGATGCCGGTTGCACTCGTCCCGATCGCCGTTGTTGTGGGATTCGTGCTCGCTCGGATACCCGACGTCGTGAACGGCAAGCTCCAGCCGACCCGCATGGTGCAGGCGATCGGCGATTCATGGTTTGCAATCGGCCCTGTCGCGGTATTCGCGATCGCGCATGTGAGCCCCGATCACGCCGGCGCATGGCTTTTGGTTGGAGCGCTGGCGGCGCAGTTCAGCATCGACTTCGCCGTGTCGGGCCTGCGTTACGCAATCGAGTGGGGCGCGACGCTCCGCCAACAGCTGCCCGAGACTTGGGTCTACACGGTCGACGCAGCGCTGTCAGGTGTTGCACTGCTGGTCGCCGAGGAGATCCACCGCGCTCCGATCGCCGTACTCGCCCCGCTGCCGCTCCTGGGACTCGTGGCGCTGTTTGCCCGTGAGCGCCGCCAGCGTCTGGAAAGCCTGCTCGCACTCAACGACGCCTACCGGCGCGCCCGCGACGAAGCGGTCGAGGCCTCGAACATGAAGACGGCATTCCTGCGCAACGTCAGCCACGAGATCCGCACGCCGATGAACGGCGTGATCGGCATGAACGAGCTGCTGCT
>Ga0182015_10007249_pt1 | contig 10868 bp, 5 predicted proteins | sample 712P3MmetaG_FD_120478 | JGI IMG/M metagenome (GOLD analysis project Ga0182015, IMG submission 120478) | Permafrost microbial communities from Stordalen Mire, Sweden - 712P3M metaG | ecosystem: Environmental > Terrestrial > Soil > Wetlands > Permafrost | place: Sweden: Stordalen | collected...
CATTATGTGGAATCAGGAGTCAAGTCAAGGGCGGGCCTCGATGAGTCGAGGCCCGCCGCTTTGGTCTGATGATCGGATTACGGTTTGGGCGCGGGTGGGACGAAGTTTTCGAGCGACCACATTTCGTAGGCGGTTCCGTACTCGCCTGCGGCTACCATGACCTTGCTCCCATCCGGGCTGATCCTCATGGTGCCTGACGGGGCGTTGGATGGAAAATCGCCCAGGTGTTCCGGTTGGCCGCCGGCTGAAGCAACGCGAGACAGGATGGGCTTTCCCGTGGAATCGACGTCATGGTAGAGGAACCATTGGCCGTCAGGGGTGAAGTCGACGTGGCCCACTTGAGTGAGGCTTGAAACCAGCGGCTTCCAATCGCCTCCGGACATGGAACGAATCTCGACGCTCTTGCGATTCATCCGGATGATCCAGCGCTCGTCCGGAGACATCTCTCCCCATGTTTGGTCTGGGTATTGATCAACCAAGCCCTCTTGCTGAGACGCGATATCCCATCGCACCATTTGCGCCCCGCCGGTCTCTGGGCCCCTGACAATGTAAAGCGACTGGTTATCGCGACTGGGGTAGTCGATCCACATCGCCTTGCCTGAAAAGGAATGGAGCCGAGTGACTTCGCCTGAATCCACCGCGATCGAATCTAGCTCCGTTTTTTGATCGGCCCTGTCGCCACAGAAAAGCTTCGGCTGCTGAGCCGCCCATATGCATGTGGCGAAACCCCGGGCGTGATAGATGGCGCGATCCTCTCCTGTGGAAAGATTGCGCACATGGACCACCTGTCCCCCGGCTTGTCCGTCATCCTCGCTCTGGGCAACATAGACAATTCGATTGCTGTCGCCGGACCACGCTGGAAAAGGATTGGATATGTTGCCCAAGGGAAGATCCAGGCGCTTCCAATCGCCAGGATGGGCATTCGCATCGAGCGAGGCGAGATAGACGGACCACGCGCCGCCCGGCTTGACCGCATGGTAGATCAGGCCTCCGGTGGCTGTGGTCTGGGCGTCTCTGAAGTCGCCATACTTCACAAAAACAGGCGCACCATCCGCCTTGCCGTCCTTGATCGGAAGGAGGTCAAGCGCGGACTTTCCCATCCTTTCAGTCCCAATGGCGAGATAGCGCCCATCGGCCGTCCAATCCAGGAGTCTGAGCTGTTCGAAGAGGATGAAAAAGGTCAAAGTTTGCCGCTGCTCGTAGACCATTTGAGGCTCTCCACCTTCGGCAGGCACAACAAATATCCGCGAGAACGGATCAGCGTCAGAGGTGGCATAGGCCTCATAGGCGATGAAACGGCCATCGGGAGAGAAATGGGCATCCTCCACGTATGCGTCTTTCAGGTTCAACAATTCGCGGGTTTGCCCATCCGCAACGGAAATCCTAAGCAGACGGGTCACCTTGTCGTGAGACTTTGCGCAAACCAGGTAGCGGTTGTCCCAGGACCAGGTGGGCCAGCAACGAGAGTTGGCATCCAGCCGTGCGAACTCACGGTAACCCGTGCCGTCGGTGTTGATGACTGCAAGAACGTGCGGCTCGCCGGGCTTCGCATGCAGGCTGAGGAAGACCGTCGAAAAATCCCGTGAAGGAGACCACCCAGGCAGTTCACCGGGCGTCGCCTTGAAGATGACCTTTTTGCTGTTGCCCGCGAGGTCGCCGTAGATCAGCTCCGAAGTAGCACGGTCCGCATAGACCACGCGGCGTCCGTCTGTATCGCCTTCGCCGAATTGTCTCTCCGATGCCTCGATCTTGCGTTGGTTGAGGGCGGCGGGCACGGCCGGGTGATCATTCTGTTTCAAGACTGCCAGCCGTGTACGCGCCTGCGCGGCGGCGGGCTGGTCGGCAAAATCGCGCACAATCTGTTGATACACGCTCTGCGCCTGCTGCCCGAGCTTCTCATAGCAGCCCGCCAGGTGCAGCAGCGCCTTGGCGCGGACGTCGCGGGGAGCGGACTTGTCAGCCGCGATCTTCTGATAGTCGGCGATGGCAGTCTTGAGGTCGCCATCCACCAGTTCCTTCGTGGTCGCGGCTTCGAGTGCCACCGCGGGGCCGGTTTGGGCGTGCAGTGGCAATACGGTCACTTCGGAAAGCAGTACTCCGAGCAGGACCATACTCACGAGGGCAGCTCCGCTCAGCAGTAGGGAAAAAGCAGCCGTCAAGGCCAGTGCGATTTTTTCGAGTTCCACGGATTTCATGATGCACCTCCTGAGTGCGACTTCAGAATGCCGCATCAATATTTGCGCCTTAGCGTGATTCGGTTAGATCTTTGCAGGAACTCTGCTTGGATTTCCTAACACAAATCAAGCTACCCATCGAAGCGATATCCCACACCGCGGACGCTGACCAAATGCCGCGGCACTGCGGGATCGTCCTCAATCTTTTTCCGCAATGCAACAATGTGGTAGTCCACCACGCGGTCGGACACGAAAACGCCGGAGCCCCACACTGCTTCGAGCAGGTGCTCGCGCGTAAGCACGCGTCCCCGGCTGCGGATGAACGCCGTCAGCAGCTTCAGCTCGGTGTGGGTGGCTTCCAACTGCTTGCCCTCGCGGCGCAACTCGAAGCGCCCCAGGTCCAGCTCGAAGCGGCCGAAGCTATACACCTCACCGCCCGCTTCGGTTTCGGTTCGGCGAAGCATGGCCCGGATGCGCGCACGCAGTTCACGCGGGCTGAACGGCTTGGTCACATAGTCGTCCGCGCCCATATCCAGTCCCAGAATCTTCTCCGCCTCCTGCGTCTTTGCGGTCAACATGATGATGCGCGTGCTCAACCCACCACGCCGCAGCTCGCGGCACACTTCGAAGCCGTCCTTGTTTGGCAGCATCACGTCGAGAAGAATCAGGTCGAAGGGCTCAGACAGAGCGCGCCGCACGGCTTCCACTCCGTCGGCCACAACGGCAATCTCATAGCCTTCCGCTTCAAGGTCGTTTTCGAGAGTGAAGGCAATGGCTGGCTCATCTTCCACAATCAGGATTCGGCTCATTTTCGCGTCTCCCCGGCACCGGCCAGCGGGAAAAAGAGAGTGAACGTACTGCCCTCTCCGGGCACGCTCTCCAGGCGAATCTCCCCGCCACAAGCGTCGACGATCTGCCGCACCATCGATAATCCGATGCCCGTGCCCTTGATGCCGGCTTTCTTTGCTGCGGCGCCGCGGACGAATTTCTGAAAAACCACGCGCTGCTCCCGCGGCTCGATGCCCATGCCGCGATCCCGCACCGAAATCGCCACCTGGCGGTGATTCACTCGGCCCTCCACCCACACCGTGCGGCATTCGGGAGAATACTTCACTGCGTTTTCGAGCAGGTTGCGGATGGCGCGCCGCAGCTCTTGTTCGTCGGCTTTGACGGTAGGCGCATTTGAATCGAGGTTCAACTCTACGCCAAAACCGCCGGCCAACGCTTCCTCGCGAAAATCCGCCACGACCGCGCGCACTACGCCAAACACATCATGCGGTTCGATTTGGTACTGCTTGCGTCCGGATTCCATGCGGCCAAAATCAAGCAGGTCCTCCACCAGGCGCTTCAGACGCCCGGTCTCACGCTGAAGATACGCGTAGGCCTGGCTCTTGCGAGATTCGTCCGCGAGGCGGCCGTTCGCGAGCAGTTCACTGATGCCGCTGAGTGAGGTGAGCGGCGAGCGGAATTCGTGCGAAACCGCGGAAACGAAATCCGACTGAAGCTGCGCCACACGCAGTTCCCGGCTGACGCCGCGATACAAGGCATAGGCGCCCGCCAGCACCAACACAAGCATGAGCCCCACGCCCGCCAGCCGGAGCGCACGGTTGAGCCCTGCATCGGAGACGGCGGAGACGCTGGAGAATTCAAGTCTTCCAGCGAGTTGAGCCTCGGCCAGCGACCGCAGAACATGCGGTTCCGTGCCGGCCGGTGAGCTGGGGGCCAGCAATCTCCAGCGAATGTCGTCCGCATTGGCAGGCAGCTTGAGGCCCGCGCCGAGCCACCCAGTCGGTGCATAAAGAGCCGTGAGCCTTGAGGGTGTCGCGTGCCAGATCAGCAGGGACGCGTCTGCCTGCGCTTCACGACCGTTGAAACTCGAACCGGTCCGCAGCGCCTGTTGCCACTGTTCGTACAGCCTTGACACCAGCAACGAGAAGTCCTGCGCGTCTTTCGGTGGATCGTCTGAGGTGTGGCGCAGTCGATTAACTTCGGCCCAATAGTACTCGAAAGTCTCGCGGTGCAAAGGCCAGCGTCCTTCGACGAGGGCAGCGCGCAGCCGCTCCGTTGCCTCCGCGGCACTGTGCAGCGGATCGTGAAGGCTGGCCAGCAGTTCGCAGCGTGCCCCCGCCGCCAACAGAGCATATGGCACACCGTCGTTACTCACCGCGGTTTCTTGAAGCATCCGATCATAAGCAACCAACGCCGCGTCCGGATGGTTCAGTCTTCGTTCCAGGCGGGCGATGCGCAGCAAAGCCTCCGCACGAGCCGCGGGTTTTTGAGTCAATGGCTGCAGCGCTTCGAGGGCACGCTCGTAGTTCTGGTCGCGGAACTCAAACTTCCCGGCGGCTTCAAAGACATCCGGGAGAGGACTGGCAGAAGGGGGCTCGGGCACGAACAGGAGCGATCTACCCGGATCTGTGGCTACGGAGTGATGCTCCAGAATGACCAGGGTCTCGTTCGGCGGGAGCTGGGCCTTCTGTGCAGCCGAAGGGGGCAGAGCGTTCAGGTCGCGCAGGTTTAGGTCCCAATCGCCGAGCAAGGCGCCGAGCTGCGCCACGCCCAGGTCGGCGATCTGTTCGAGGCGCTCGTGAGACCGCTGCACCGCGAGATTCCGGTCCTGTTCCATCAAGCGCCATGTGAGCCAAACTTGCCAGATCGCAAGGCAGACGACGATGGCCAGAAACAGCGGCAGGCTTCTGCGAACCGCGAGCGGGCTTAGCGTTTGGAGGCGCACAGTGGGGTAGTGTACGCCGCGACTGTGGGGAGCTAGTCAGGAATCTGTTAGGTTTCTGTTAGAGGAGGACAGGCAAGCAGAGTATTGCATAAATTGAGGGGCTCATTAGGCACCTGACCGTCGCTGATTCGGCCAATTCCCGAGTAGTTGGCAAACAGGAAACTATGCAGCTTTTCTAATCGATGTGCGGCGGCGTATTGCGCGACCGTGAGTGAGTCGCCTTTCTTTAAGGTCGCAGCCACACGCACTAGCACCTTGGCCAGCACACAATGGCGAATGATGATGCCTGTTTGTTTTTTTCGATGCGTTTGCGTTCCTCAGACCGTGCCTTGGCAACTTGCTCAGGTGAGAGTGTGTCGGGATGATGCACCCGGCACGAGGGATCGGCGCAGATGCTTGTGTGCAAGTCTCTCTTGTGCCCTGCTAGAATTGACGGCGCTCTTTTATCGAGGACTCCGATGCTCAGACGTTTTCGGCTCTGGATCTATACCGTGGCATCCCTTCTGGTCCTGTTTGCTCCTGCCGTGCGCTCGCAGACGAGCGGAAAAAAGAAGGTCAACAATCAGTCCGATCTGCCGCGCTTCACATATTCCATGACCGGCCCGGCTTCAGACCTCCTCCAGGCCGATGCCGCCACCTTCAACGCTTTTGCGGCCAAAGTGAGAGTGGATTTGGATTCCATCTTCCGCGACTACGACATCGAGGACAAAGCCACGCTGCGAAGCTTGTTGTCGGCCCGGGTGAACTTGCAACAAGCCGCGGGCGAAAACCAGCCCGCTCTAGAAACCATCGAATCCCTGCTTAAGCTCTCCGATAAGCCGACCGACAGTCTGGAAACGAAGGTCGCTATAAAACCCGAGTTGCAAGCCACCATTGAGACCAGCAGCACCAGCGGGCCGGCTTTCGAACAGGCCTACCGGAAATATTTTCGCGAGGCATGGGACGCGCTTCCGTTGGACGTGGGGTGGGATACGGCGAGAAACGTCATCGCGGGGTCCGTTAGCTTTGACCGCGCTGCGCTTATCGGTTTTGTCAAAGCCGTTTTCGATCCTGCCGTGCAAAAGTCCGGCGTACTGGACAACGGGCAGGCCTGGCGTCTAATCGGCATGAGAAATATTCTGCTGATCGGGCTTCCCACGACGGGGGCCAATCTCGAAATTCTTCGCCAATACATTGCAGCCCACAAGGCGCAGCAAACCGACATCTGGCAAGCTCGGGACGTGACGCTGGCTCCCGATCAGAAGCTGACTCCAGTGCTCGTCGGCATCTGGGATTCCGGCGTGGATGTGTCATTATTCCCCGATCAGTTGTTCAACGATCCGCATCCCACCGCCAGTGGAAATCATGGCCTTGCGTTTGACGACAACGGCAATCCGTCCACCTCCTGGCTGTTCCCGCTCACGGCGGACCAGCAGCGGCTATATCCGGATCTGCTCGCGGAGGATAAGGGGATGCAGGATCTGAGGGAGGGAATCGACTCGCCGGAGGCGAAAGAAGTCCAGAAGCGGGCCGGTACGCGGACCTCGGACCAGGTTCGTGAGCGGGCGAGCCTGGAACCGGTTTTCGACGAATACGAGCACGGAACCCACGTCGCGGGCATTGCTGCGCGTGGGAATCCAGCCGTGCGTCTTGTGGTAGCCCGCTTCAATGACTCCATATCACATTTTCCTTTCCAGCCCACTCCGGAATATGCACGCCGCATAGCGGCGGACTTTCAGCAGATGTCAGACTACTTCCGCACTCGCAACGTACGAGTTGTCAACATGAGCTGGGAAGACGATCCCAGGGAATTTGAGGCGTGGCTTTCCAACACCGGCGGCGGCGCAGATCCTGCGGAACGCAAGCGGCGTGCTGCCGAGATCTTCGCCATCTGGCGCGATGGCGTCCAGAGCGCCATCCGGAGCGCGCCAAACACGTTGTTTGTGTGCGTCGCGGGGAACAGCAATCACAATGCTGGATTCTCCGAGGACGTGCCAGCCTCTTTGCATCTGCCCAACCTCATCACGGTCGGGGCCGTGAACGCGGCGGGAAAGGAAACCGACTTCACCAGCTACGGCGACACCGTCGTGGTGTATGCGAATGGATACGACGTTGAAAGCTATCTTCCGGGTGGGTCGAGAATGAAATTGTCGGGAACCTCCATGGCTTCGCCCAATGTTGCCAATCTCGCCGCGAAGCTGATCGCGCTGGATCCGTCCCTGACGCCGGTGCAAGTGATCGAGTTGATCAAGAAGGGAGCAACCACGTCCGAAGATGGCCGCTTGCACTTGATTAACGCGAAGGCCTCGGTGGCGCTACTGAAGGGCCAGTGAGTAGGCCATCTGGGACCCCCAGCGTGCCGCCTCAAGAATCGCGCCTCCGGGCTCAATCAGCTCGCTGCATTGACCACTGGCGTTAACAGGCCTCCGTTGTACCACTCCCAGTTCTCGACAGACCGCATTGTCTTATCTCCCTTTACTCTCACACATCCGATTCCCAAGCTCACGAGGAGTCGGTCCCGCCGGTGTAGGAACATCGGCCAATTGTTCGAGTAACTTTTCCATCGCCACAACTCCGTCATCAACCGCAGACAGTTCTGACTCGTTCAGCGGAATCTCTTGGCGTAGCTGAAGCAAGTTGGCTTTGCCCTGGAGCAGCTGCAGTTGCGACGAGCCCTTAGGCTTATAGAAGCTGCATTTCGCACAAGCCATCCGGTGCGGGCACTGGTCGAAGAAGTCATAGGTGCAGTACCCGTGTCCGAGATCGTAGAACTTCCAGGGTTCAGTGGCTGCGCGGCCGGTGCGAACGATCTCTTGGTCTACAAGCACCTCAATCGCGCGCAGATTTCGCGCGAAATAGCCGGCGTCGGCATACGACTTTGCCAACTTAATGGGTGTGATCTTCGCATAGTGCTGCGTCGCAGCCGGCGTGCTGTGCCCGAGCCACTCCTGCAACTCGAAGAGCGTCATTGGTTCTTTGGAATTGAAGAGTTGGGATGCAATTGTCGAGCGGCCGCGATGGCTGGTTATGTTGCCGCGAACATCTGCGGTCGGAACTCCGGCCTTGCGGCAGAGCGTGGGAATCAAAACGTTGTTCAGATAACTTTTTCCGACAACTGTCAGGCGAAACAGGAAAAGAAAATCCACCGCCTCCCCCGTCTTCGAATCTGGCAGCTTCACCCCACTCGGCCGCACCGTCTCCCACGCGCAAATCATCTCGCCGACGATTGGATCGACAGGCTTGGTAAACGCTGCACTCGTTTTGTTGACCGGAACATCGAGCATGCAAACCGCGCCGCCGGCCAGAGTCTCTCCACTCGCTGGCACAGAAACATCCTCTTTCTGCCAGCGAACGCAGCCCAAGCGCAAACGTAGTATCTCGTTGTTTCGCAGGCCCGCGAACAGCCACGTGACGGCAAGCGCTTTGCACAGTTCAACCGGATAACTGCTCTGCAGAGGCTTCCGTTGAAAAGGACCACGCTTCGGAAGGTCCTCTGCGGTGAGATTCAGCCCGGCCCACACCAATTTAGCCCAGACATCGTCGGCAATGATGCGGGGGTTCGGCCCGATCTTTGCAAGCACACTTTTTGGCGTCACGAAGCTGCGGACCGGATCGAACCGACGAGGGATCAACTCCCACTCCTGCAGATCGCGAAAGAAGACACGAAGGGCAGAGATTCTCCCAGCATATGTGCTCGGTTTAAGCACGTGGCCGCGGTTCTTGATGTGAACTGGGTCGGAAGTGCACCAATCGCCAGCATGCCACTGGCAGGTTACCGCAACCGCCTCGGCTGCAAGGTCGCGAGTCCAATCGGCCGGGGAGTTGCTCGCAGGATGCTCATTCGCCAACCATCGCCCAACGTTCAAGAGGAAGTAGTAGCTCTTGCGCCGGTAACGGTCGGAGACGGTAGATGTATCCAACCAGCGACGGCACAGGCGAGCCCACTCCGGAGGCACCCCGTCGGTGATTTCGGGAAGGTCTGCCCTGACAACGAACGGACGCACGATCTCCATCGGCTCTGGAATCGCGCCGATCTTTGCCAGCACCCGAGAGATTGCGAATGCACCGTACGTACCCAGCCGGGGAGGCCGCCGCGCGATGACAATGCGCAGATGGTCGAGAGTGAGGTCTCTCAAGTGTGGTGAGCGGATGAACACCAAGCACTCAAAGATAGTTCTCATCACTTGATCGCTTGTGCCGCCTCGCCGATAGCCCCACCCCAAGAGCGACTCCCGCACGCGATCAGAAATGTTCTTCGTGTGCTCGCGACCGAATACCTTTCGTGCGAGACAGGAATAGACGACATGGTCGCTCCTGAGGCGATGCAGCTCAGAAAAACCGCACAGCAGATAGGCAATCGCGACTCCGTGCTGGCGTGGCGCAAGCCGGGCATCAATCGAATCGATCCATTCCTCTGTAGTCCATCCCCAAAAAGATCGTTTGCGTTCGGCCATCTCGCGCAGAAAGAAAAGCAGAACGTACTTCCGACGGTTCGTGATGATTCCCGTATAGTCGAGCGTGTCGTTGAGTGGCCGAACTAGCCGGTCGAGAGCCGCTCCGAAGTTCATGGTTCGCCCATAGCGATAGAACCTGTACTCTTCCGCATACCGCGTAAGCATGTTCGTTTCAACTGAGGTTAGCTGCGGAGAGCGGTCGTATCGTTCCAGATTGATTGGCCACGTCCATGGCCCATCGTCGGCCTTTCTTGGAAGAGTCTTCTTAGGTCCCCACTGGGCACGCGCTCGCCGGAATGAGTCTGACTGTTGCTTTGGTGTTCGGCTTTCAAACCATGGTCCGATAGTTTTCGGACGCTTCTTCTCAAGAATGATCTGGCTGCTCATGCCGTCGTCTCGGCGAGCATGCGCGTGCGTTGGGTATGTATCTGCGCCATGCCGGCGGCGAGCTTTCGGGCAAGGTCGCGACCGCTGAGGTGTATATAAAGGAGGGTGGTCTGCACCGAGCGATGACCGGCAAATGTTGCGATCTCGTGGATATCCCAGCCGGCGCGGGCTAGATCGGTCAGGCACAGGTGACGAAGCGTGTGGGTTGTGAATCGAGAAACTTCGGCGCGCCTTGCGATTCTAAGGATAATCTTCGACCAGGACCAGATAGAAATGGGAGCAGAGTAGTTGCGGCGTGATTCAGAAAGAAACAGTGGGCCTCGTTTTTGCGCGAACGTGCGCCGGTGATCGAGATACCGCGCGAGCAACGCAGCGCTTGCGGCGGAGTATGGCACGATACGGTCCCGTCGTCCCTTTGTGTTCTCGGCACGAATCCAGATCGTCCGACGCGAAGGATCGATGTCGTTGGTGCAAATGCTGCAAAGTTCTTCGCGCCGCAGTCCAGCGTCATAAGCAAATGTCAACATGACGCGATTGCGGATCGACTCCTGGGCCGCCGCGGCAAGGATGGTCTGCCAGTCATCCTCATTCGGCACCCACGGTAGCTTCCTGTGTCGAGGGACAAGCGCCCGTCCTCCGTTGTGCGCTGTGGGATTCTTCTGGCAGATGCCTTCTTCGACCAGGTAGGTGTAGAACAGCCTGAGTACAGTGAGCCGCTGCTGAACCGTGGCGTTCGACAGATAACCGTTGTGGCGTTGCAAGCTGGCTAGATACGCGCCGATGTGGACCCGCGTGACGGCTGGGACGGACAGCTGCTGCTGGGAGAGAAAACGTAGAAAAACCTCAAGCCCTTGTGAATATGCATCGAGCGTGTTCTTTGCGAGCCCCCGATGCGATTGGAACGTCAACCACGCGCGGCACAGTGGATGGGCTGCCGCGACGGGACAGCGATCCCAGCGTACGCGCTGAACGGCAAAGATGCTGGTCAATTGGACCTCCTGCGGCGAACCCGATGAGGATAGAGGAAGCGCAGCGGTTGTAGTCAACAGCGCTTCTATAGCGCTGGGCCGGTGAAGGGGAACTGCCCCCTTCCCCGGCACCCCATCCCCAAAACCAAAACCAGATTCCACATAACTTACA
>Ga0182015_10007250_pt1 | contig 10866 bp, 7 predicted proteins | sample 712P3MmetaG_FD_120478 | JGI IMG/M metagenome (GOLD analysis project Ga0182015, IMG submission 120478) | Permafrost microbial communities from Stordalen Mire, Sweden - 712P3M metaG | ecosystem: Environmental > Terrestrial > Soil > Wetlands > Permafrost | place: Sweden: Stordalen | collected...
CTCAAGCCCTTCGAGCTCAATTACAACTTATTTTCAATCCCACCTAACGCGCTGGCGATTTTTGAAGTCACCCTGAAGATCGCCTACGATTACCCGTCCAGTTCTAACGCTGGTGATCGGGTGTTCGTTGATTTCTCCTCCGGCGACAATCTTATTCTTTGTCCCTATTTCGTAATCGAAGTGTTGCCCTCAAATCGAACGGTGGTTTCCGAGCCATAGAAGTGATCCGGCGTCATTGGCAACTCACAATCGCTTTTCGCTGCCTTTACGCCCCGATCAATTTTTCGGAGTCTCACTCGACGAAGGTGAGACGTGGGCGCTCGTATATCAACTCGTGGTCGTGGTAATAGCCGACGATAATGGCGTCCAAGCCGTGCGGACCTGGCGTGAAGCCGCCGATCACGAACTCCTGGCCGAGATTGACTCTGTACTTGATCCAGGCTCCGCTGCGCTTTCCAGGCTCGTAGACGCTGTCCTTTTGTTTCCCGACGATTCCTTCCAGCCGTTGTTCTCTCGCCGCGGACAGCATCTGCTCGGCTGACGCTTCCACAAACTCTGAAATCTTGACCCGACCAGCCTCGAACTTGATGAGAGATCGGAGCATGTCGCGCCTCTTCAGGAGTGGCAGGCGCGTAAGATCGCGGTTTGTCTGAGGTCCGGGGTTGTCAGTTTCTGGTTCAGTCATAGCTCGTGGTGGCTTATCGAGTTTTGAAAAACGCCTTCTCGTGCCAGACTTCGAAACTGCTCGCTGGTCCCCAGGCATGCTCCGCGTTGGGTCATTCGTAAGCAACACCGTCACCAACCCACCGTGAGGTGTCATCCTGGCTTGAAACGTACTGACACTATTTAATGATGCCCGTAATAGCTGCGATGCCAATGGGCACGAGTATCCATCCTATAATCCTGTGTATCCGAGCGTAGTTTCGCCCGAAGCGCCAATCTGGCCGAGGCATCCAAACACTTGCCGCGTGCAGGTCGATGAACGGAGTTAGCAGATCAAGGCTGTACCAAAGCGGGCTATATATTTCGGAGGTTTCGCCAGGCTTTTGAAGCACCACGTCTCGATTCCGCCGAAATACCAGGCTACCCAATAGAACCACGCAGATGCTGATGTACAATGCACGCTGAGGCGCACGGCCGTATCCGACGACGCCATCCAAGACTAGGCTGGCGACATAGGCCGGTATCAGAAAAAGGTGCTGTCTCAAAATAAGTCTCTCTCTCTTCTTCATTCCAATAAAAACGTCATTCGCCTGTTCCGGATAGCCGTGCAGACGATAGTAGTCGTCCAGCTGTGAATAGGACTGGGCGCTAAAAGGAGCCATATCGAGTAGATCACGAAGTTGGTCTCCGACGCCGGTCCCGCTGAGATCCCCGTAGGTGAGTCCCTCAAGGGCGATACTTCCCACAGGTTGGGTGATCTCCAAATCAATGACGGTCTGTATGTGCGCATTTCTAAGATCAAGTCCCTTTTGTACCGTAACGGATTTAAGCGTCAGACCCTTCGCCGTTATGTCCGCAAGGGATAGGGAGCCCGCAAAAGCAGCATCTTGAAAAAAGAACTTACCTCCAACTTGGGACTGGTCGAATGCAACGACCCAATCCTTATTGTTGAACCGAATATCATCAGTCGCGAACAAGTCGCTCTTGATCTTCAAGTGGTAAAACTCAGGTTTACCAGCGAATTCGACGTGCCTGAAAGATAGAGGCCCATCCACGGTCATGGAATTGAAGTTAAGACGGGCGTTTTCGTTCGTGAACTTACTGCCATCAAAAACAACCGGTGCAGAAAACTGGCTACTGGAGAAATCCACGTCGTCATCGAATTGACATTCGGTGAAACGCGCTTCGACAGGAACTTGAGCGCTGCGGAGGTTCAGCGGCCCATGAATAAGGGCATTAGTGATAATGAAACCGTGGCGACTTAGCGGTATCTCGAAGTCACCTGCGAGTAGCTTTTCAATGAATTCGGCTCGTACAGTGCGATTAGCAGGCTCTAACCTAGCGTCAAAGACTGCGGCTTCACCTTTTCTGGCTTGCTCGAGGACGGTGGATTCCGACTTCTGCAAGCTGCGAAGTAACTTGAGGGTATCCGGTGCCATTTTATTTTCGGCTGGTTTCTCAACATGATTTGCGACTGTCTGCCGAGCGAACCCACTAGCGATGCCTATCTGAATAAGACAGAGCACGATCACAGGTCGGAAAAGGAACAGCGCTTTCAATTCCTGGATCACAGTTGCCCTCGTCACATATTGTGTACGACACCCCGGCAACGTTATAAGGGCGTGCACAACTAAGTCAAGAGCAACCGCCAGCTCACGCGTCGGGCCCTAGACAGCATTGAGTGGTGCTCGGAGCCGCATCCGGTAGAGGGAATCGCGCTAGTTCTCATCCTCGTCGCGGATTTGCGGGAGTATGGGGGATCCGGCCCGAAAGGGACCCAAGCGCCACTGCCATTTTGTCCAGCGTGCGATTCTGCCGCGCCATCTTGCTGATCTGATTTCATCGAAGGCTTGCCTGACTCTATTACGGACTAAATTTTGAAGGAGCAGAAAGAACGCGAAAAATACCACGCCCGAAGCATGAGAACTTCAGACCCATACGGCTTTTTCCCCATCGTAGACGACGAAACTGGACGAGGATAGCCGGATTTCCATCCAAATTCCAATTAAGGGAAGGCCCAAAATCTACTAAGTGCCGCCAGTTCAAGCGCTTACATTGAGCATTAGAAAGCTTGAGAAGCTTAGTTTAAGGCCCACAAACGTTCGAATTGCCGGCATTTTGACGTTTTTTTAGGTTTCTCAAATGGATTCCACTTGGAGCAGCGGACAGGAAAATAGGAACTGGAGAGGCGTGTGGAAGTCCTAGTGGAATCTCAATCGCAAGCAATGCGGCTTGGAAGGTTAGGGACTCGCGATTGCTCACGATGTTGGCGATAGCGTCCTTCTCACGCGGCTCACTCGGCAGGCGTTGAATCCCTTGAAAATGCTGGCCTTGGGGAAGGACAACTCCCGTGCGGTCAATTTTTACGCCGTCCGCGAGTTGAACAAGGAAGACCCGTCATGGTTGACCGGGCCGGTGTATCCACAGGCGTGGTAAGCCACAAGTGGAAATCCATTGCGCTATTCGCGGTCGGGGTTTGCTTCCTTATAGCTTTTATGCCGGTCTTGCAGAAATATGGATTTTGGAGGACCCGCCGACAGTTCGGCAGTTTAACAGTTGACGCGCGCCTTAACAGTTTGTTGGGATACGCGTACCTCGGTTTCTCGATTTGCTATCTCGGCCTTTTGGCGTACTCCCATTTCGACCCTAAACGCCGCGTGTACAAGATGTTCGACCGCATCGTGGTTAGTGTGTTCAAGTCCTTCGGGGCTCTTGGGAAATAAACAGCTTGAATCTTGCAAGAAGTACGACTCGTTCGGAAATACCACGAACACGTCTGGCTCGCTGGTAAATTCCTTCCAGTTCACCGATCCGCTGACTATCGGATTGTTCGCAGCGATCCGTAGACAAAGTTGTCGAGACTCGGAGAGCTTCTTTAGCCTCGCGTGGAACGGTTCGCGGCAGACGTTTTTCCGCGGCGGGCTTCCGTCGCTCTGCCGTTAATTCCAGACACAAAGGCCCGTTGGACGCGGTTGAAACTGCGCCCGCGCAAGAGCGCGGCAACAATAGTACGCGTGGCCTGAGTGTCACTGAGGCGAACATAACGGCAGCCCACGTTGCGGTCGATAGCCATTTCAGGGACGAGCGAGACACCGACACCGGCCGCAACCATCCCCAGGAGACTGCTGAACTGGCTGCTTTCGAAAGCAATGTTCGGAGTAATGTGTGCGCGGGTGCAGGTCGCAATGCTGAGGTCTCGGAAACAGTGGCCGTCGCGCAACATGACGAACGATTCTCCGCGGAGATCTTTGAGCGCAAGAGATTCTGCGGAGGCGCGTGGATGGTCTCTTCTCATCACAGCGAAGAGGGGCTCCGTGCGGATAGGAAACAACTCCAGGTCTTTGTGGCGTAATGGGAGAGCAAGAATCGCGACATCGATAGACAGGTCACGCAGACCTTCTACCAGGATCGATGTCGTTTCTTCGACGATGCGCAGTTTCGCTTCGGGGTATTTCTTTGCAAAAGCCGCTGTATAACTCGGGATCAGATAGGGCGCAACCGTTGGAATGACACCTACGGCTACGCTGCCGCGAGAGTCCGCGTTCTTATCGGAAACACTCGCTCGCGCCACATCCATCTGCTCCAGAATCGCGCGGGCGTGAGGAATAAAAGCGCGACCGACCTCGGTAAGGCGGACGCTACGCCCAAGGCGGTCAAAGAGCTTCGCGCCGAGATCTTCCTCGAGTTTCAAGACTTGCTGTGAGAGCGAGGGCTGGGCGATCTGACAGCGCTCGGCGGCGCGGCTGAAGTTGCCTGTGTCCGCGATGGCGCAAACATATCGTAGCTGGTGAAATTCCATAGGGGATGCCTATACCTAGAATGGGATTTAGGTATTGGAACTATCTCCTTCGATGATGTTACTCTAGGTTCGTCGAGATCGATGCATGGATTCCAACGATTTCATTCGTTGAATCGAAACACTTGGAGAAGAGAGGCATGTCACCCGAAGCGGAGTGCCCGTTCCATCACAGCAGCAGCGCAAACACAACGAACCGTGACTGGTGGCCCAACCAGTTGAACCTGAATCTGCTGCATCACCACTCCTCGCTGTCCGATCCCATGGGCGAGAATTTCAACTACGCTGAGGAGTTCAAGAGCCTTGACTATACGGCCCTGAAAAAGGATCTTGCGGCGTTGATGACCGACTCGCAGGACTGGTGGCCTGCCGACTTCGGCCATTACGGTCCGTTATTTATTCGCATGGCGTGGCACAGTGCGGGTACGTACCGTACGGGTGACGGCCGCGGTGGTGGCGGCAGAGGTCAGCAGCGTTTCGCTCCACTGAATAGCTGGCCTGACAACGTCAACCTCGATCGAGCTCGCCGTCTGCTTTGGCCAATCAAGCAGAAATACGGAAAGAAGATCTCGTGGGCCGACCTGTTGATCCTCGCGGGCAATGTCGCCCTCGAGACCATGGGCTTTCAGACTTTTGGTTTCGCCGGCGGACGTGCGGACGTTTGGGAACCAGACCTCGACGTCAACTGGGGAATTGAAACAACCTGGCTCGGGACGGACAAACGCTATTCGGGTGAGCGCGATCTCGCGAATCCGTTCGGCGCTTCCACTATGGGTCTCATTTATGTCAATCCGGAAGGCCCGGAAGGCGTTCCGGATCCGGTTGCGGCAGCCAAGGATATCCGCGAGACCTTCGGACGCATGGCAATGAACGATGAAGAAACCGTCGCCTTGATCGCAGGCGGTCACACTTTTGGCAAGACTCACGGAGCCGGTCCTTCCAAGCAGCACGTGGGATCTGAGCCCGAAGGCGCGCCGATTGAGGAGCAGGGCCTCGGCTGGACAAGCGCCTACGCCTCTGGCATCGCAGGCGACGCAATTACCAGCGGCCTGGAAGTCACTTGGACCAGCACACCGACGAAATGGAGTAACGACTTCTTCGAGCACCTGTTCAAATACGAGTGGGAACTGACCAAGAGTCCGGGAGGCGCACACCAGTGGAAGCCAAAAGGTGATGCAGGCACAGGTACGGTACCGGACGCTCATGACTCCTCAAAGCGTCACGCACCGGCCATGCTTACCACCGATCTCTCTTTGCGATTCGATCCGGTCTACGAAAAGATCTCGAGACGCTTCTACGAGAATCCGGCTGCGTTTGCTGATGCCTTTGCCCGTGCGTGGTTCAAGCTCACTCACCGCGACATGGGACCTCGCGCACGCTACCTCGGTCCAGAAGTTCCGAAGGAAGAACTCCTCTGGCAGGACCCCATCGCCGCAGTGAATCATGGGTTGGTCGATGATCAGGATGTCGCCTCGCTCAAGGAGAAGATTCTTGCGTCGGGGTTAACAGTCTCGCAACTCGTCTCTACCGCCTGGGCGTCGGCGTCCACCTACCGTGGATCCGACAAGCGTGGCGGAGCAAACGGCGCGCGCATCTGCCTTACTCCACAAAAGGATTGGAAGGTCAATCAGCCAGAGCAGTTGCAGAAGGTGCTGAAGGCACTCGAAAAGATTCAGAGTGACTTCAACGGCTCGCAGTCTGGCGGCAAGAAAATCTCGCTTGCCGACTTGATCGTCCTGGCTGGTTGCGCAGGTGTCGAGAAGGCCGCGAAAAACGCCGGCATCTCCGTGACCGTTCCATTCAGCCCAGGGCGCATGGATGCTTCGCAGGAGCAGACCGATGTGCAATCCTTCGCGGTGCTTGAACCGGCCGCGGACGGCTTTCGCTCTTACGCAAACGGAAACGCGGAAGCACCAGCCGAGGTCGAACTGTTGGACAAGGCACAGCTGCTCACGCTGACCGCGCCAGAAATGACCGTGCTTATTGGTGGCATGCGGGTGCTGAATACCAACTTCGGTCAGACCAGGTTCGGCGTCTTCACCAAGCGGCCGGAGGCGCTGACCAACGACTTTTTCATTAACTTGCTCGATATGGGTACGGCGTGGAAGGCGACCTCAGATGCGAACAACACGTTTGAAGGACGAGATCGCAAGACTGGGGAAGTCCGGTGGACGGCGACGCGAGCCGATCTCATCTTCGGTTCGAACGCCCAACTCCGCGCGCTGTCGGAGGTTTACGGAAGCTCGGACGCGCACGGAAAGTTTGTCCAAAACTTCGTTGGGGCCTGGAACAAGTTGATGAACCTCGACCGTTTTGACCTTGTCGCGTCCCTTAAGTAAGACGCCGGACGTTTCCTCTGTTTAACCCTGGCTAAGCCTGAGATGACTCTGTTCTACGACGCTCCGCCTCCTTCACTGACTTCACAAAGCGACTCGAAGCGAGTACGGCGGGCGGCCCAGGTTCGGTTTCCTACCTGGGTCTTGGGGTGATCTCCCAATAAAAAAGGCTGGACGCCTGGGCCCAGCCTACACTTCAAAAATTGGCTGCGGGGGCCTGATTTGAACCGACCACCCCGAGTGGCTCGATGGTGCCGTTGCGTTGCGTGCAGGGGGTTCCGAGTGGATTTTGTAATTTACTTGCGCTCCTTTCGAGGATCGTTTTCTCACATCCGTTGCTCGCGTGGGTGCAGGTGTGGGTGCAATTAAAGAAGGAAAAATGGCTCCCAATTTCTCGTAAGCGACACCAGATAGGGCACTTAGATTTCTAAGCATCTCGGCTGTTAACCGAATGCTCTAAGCTCCAAGCCTTCTGCTTCGCTCAATTGACCCCCCACTGGGCCGGAGTCGGTCCCGCAACGAAGTTGCGCCCTGCTGTTCTCGAATGCGCCGATTTAGTTAGTTCTAGCTTGACGGTCCAGGCCCCGGTCCAGGCCAATCTGCCAGACAGCACGCGGACGTGGTCTCAAAGGGTGCTATAGCCTCCGAACCAGCGGCGACGGTTCGTGGTAGCGGGACCGCCTGACCCTGCCACGGGGTCCCTAGATCTCGGCTACATTGCCGGGAGCAATCCTTTTGGAGACGGCGTAGTTCGCTGCATATTCCTTCCCACGGACTTCCCCGGTGGTTCCGAGGATAACTCCGGCTCGCTGGACGGCGGAGAAAACAGAAATGGTACAGTAGGTAATTGAGGAGTCGGAACTTTGTGCCCGGAGAAAGTCATGGAAGCGCCGGTGTTTGGACTATGCCCGTTCTGCTTGCGGCAGAAGCAACTCGAAAAGAGCCATTACCTTGGCCGTGCGCTCCACCTCCTCAGCCAAGATGACGGCAAAGCGGTGTTTATGACGCCGCAGCGCATCGAGCTATCCCTGAGACAAATCTGGGCGCACCTGCTGTGCGGTGAGTGCGAAGACATTCTGGCCGCGAACGAGAGCTATGCCCACCAGTGGATAAACAGAAATGACCGCTTCCCACTGCTGGAACGTCTAAAACGTAGCCGAGCCGGTGCGCTGGACGCCCGCCATCGGTGTTTCGACGGAGCGTCTGGCGCACTTTGCGCTCGGCATATTTTGGCGGGCGAGCGCAAAGAAGTGGAGAACGCTAGGCCTGCAAACCACTTCCCTCGATCTGGGCGCACTCGCAGAACCGATTCGCCTCAATCTGAGGCGCGCAGGACCGTTCCCAACGGGCTGCGTTTTGCTTATGACCGTCTGCACAGATCACGGATCGCAAGGCTTGATCTTTGCGCCGAATCCCACAAGCGGCGGAATGTTCCCGTGCTTCTCGATGCTGGTGCGCGGAATCAAGTTCACGCTCGTAGTGGGCGATGACCTGCCACCGGAGCTTCGCGAAGCGTGCTGCGTTGGATCAGCGCGCAAGGTCATCTTCATGCGGGACTGCGCGGCGGATGCGCAACATGCCTTCGGCCATCTTTACCAGACCGCTGAAGTAGATTCGCGCCTGCAATGACGACCGTCGGCTCAATGGCGACGAGGCGCGTGCCATGATCCCGCCACCTCCTGTCCAGGCTGAATTCTGGAGAAAAGAAGGCCTCCCGAAGTTCTTGAGATTTTGGGAAGTCGGCAATCATGTATTCGAAGCACTTAACAAACTGACGCTGAACGCTGGCGTTCCGAGTGACAAAAACGAATCCGTCATCCGCACGCTCGTCATTCTTACGGGGATCGGGTTCGCGGACGTGAGCATGTTAGTCGCGCACGGCCACGGCATGGGTGCGCAGAAGATCGCCCGCACCTGTGTGGAATATGCCATCAACGCCGAATACATGCGACTTAATCCAGCCGAGCATCAGGACTTTCTGGCGTGGAGTTGGATCGAGCAATACCGGAAACTCAATTTCATGCGGAGGTCCATGCCAACAGAATTCGCCGCGCTCGATCCCGCGATGGTCGCAGACAGCGAGAACCATTACTTGAAGGTCAAAAAGAGATTTTTGTTGCCCAACAAGAAGGGCTTGCGCCAATTGTGGTGCAAGTTGAACCTACGCGAGCGGGCTGTGAACGCAGACTTCGAGCAGATGTACAGTGCCGCCTATGGGTCTGCAAGCGAACTGTCACACGGCTCTTTCGGCGGAATAGCGCAGCACGTTGAGAGCATTGCAGGTGGCAACTGGCAGCCCGCGATTCCGCCATCCATCACTGGCTGTTCGCTGGCACTGCAAATCGCTCACTACTGCGCCTTCCGTGCCCTGCAAACGCTCGTTCTACTGAAGGGTGTCGAATCGACACCCCCTCGAAGCACGCTCAAGGATGAGTACGACTACGTGTGGCAGGACCATGGCAATCCAGCCGCGACTCCGCGGGGAGTGAGGGTTACGATTTTCGGAACTTCAAATCGCTTGCAGGGTGCCGCCAACGGGCGAATGAACGTCGATGATCCGAGCTATTCGGGCTTGCTGACGATGCTTTTCAGAGAAGAAAAGCCAGATTTCGTTTTCGAAGAGGCAGCGGGTTTGGGGCCCACAACGGCGTCGCGCAAGGCAGAAGGCGAACTTGGCCAAGGCAAGTATCTCGACATCGACCCGTCCCGCGAAAAGCGGGAATCGCTGGGATTGAACACGGAAAGCGGCGAAAACTTCAACGTGAATCCGATGGGAGACGGGCAGGGCCGTGACACCGCCTCATGGCAAGAGATAGGTCAGCACCGAAAGCGTGAGGCGCTGTGGGTGTCAAAGATTAAATCCGCGACGTTCACCAGCGCCCTCCTCATCTGTGGGATGAACCAACTTCTCTCCTTGGCTTACACGCTTGAGGACCTAGGCTACGAAGTGAAGGCACTCGCGTACATGCCGGAGCACAAGCTGTGCGTCCTGCGCCATGCATAGCCGTTCAGCCCACGACGAGGCGTTCACCAGTAAGAGAAGCAATGGTGCAGATGGTTCTAACCGTTCCGGGTTGGCAAAAGCTCCTTACTCACATAGCACAGTCCAACATCTCGGCCGCGGACGAGTATTTACGAGAAGTTCAAAGACATCTACGCGGACGCGCCCGGATACCCGCATGTCAGGGGTAAGGTTGCTGCCGCCGAAGTCGATGACAGTCTCGTCGAAGGAAAGCTCGACAGAAGGCTCTACCAAAGCGTCGCCAGCAAGGAAGCGTGGGCATACATGGCCGAGTTGCTCGACGGCAAGCGCGAATCCTGCCGCTACTACCTGAACCCACTGACCAGACCCGTTCGGTAGTTGTGCCTCGATCGGGGAGATTTCCTAAGCCTTTCCTAAGACTTCTACCAAAATCCCAGACCTCAGATTTCCCAATGACACTGGCAAAATGGATTTTCGACAATTCGCTCGTTGACTACAAAGGACTTGAGTTTTACCATCGCCACTGAGAATTTCTTAGGAGGCTTGGACAGAATCCCCCCCCTCTCCGCCATAGCATCAAATCCCCAATAAACTCGCGTACTATTGAAGTCGGTGTACTGCAGGGGTACTCTGAATGGGTCATTCAGATTCGGGGACCCATGCCCTTACAGATCAGCATATACAACAGGCAAAAGCAGACTTCTGCGAACGGCAAGGAATACGTTGGACGGGCATTGGCATTTGCTCCAGGCCAGCGCGGTGCCATATCCGATGCCTGTGAGCAACCCCCCTTCTACATTCGCGATCAACGCGGAGATAAGCAATGGGTTCGCTTGCAAGCGCGAAACTTGGCGGAAGCGAAGGTGGAGGCGGAAAAGCAACAGCATGTCCTGCAAGCGCAGGCGCGTGGCGTCGAGATCGCCCAAGCGAACGCAGATGAAAAGCTTCGGTTGACCAGCCGGGCGGCGGTATTCCTTGCGGAGACCGAAGCGAACAAATCTCCAGCAACCTGGGCCGCGTATAACCGGAGCTTGGACTTGTTCTTGGAATCGTGCAAACGCCCGAACGTTAGTGATGTGAAGCGCGAA
>Ga0182015_10007251_pt1 | contig 10866 bp, 9 predicted proteins | sample 712P3MmetaG_FD_120478 | JGI IMG/M metagenome (GOLD analysis project Ga0182015, IMG submission 120478) | Permafrost microbial communities from Stordalen Mire, Sweden - 712P3M metaG | ecosystem: Environmental > Terrestrial > Soil > Wetlands > Permafrost | place: Sweden: Stordalen | collected...
CCTTTCTGCCGGTCGCCGTTATCCCCCCTCTGGCCGTGGTTGAGACGGTCATCGAGGGAGTCCTGGGGATTGCCCTGCTGGTCGGTTGGCAGCTTCGAATTGCGCTCTGGGGATCCACCGCGCTGTTGTTTGCGTTCACCATTGCGATGACTATTTCTCTCGGATTCGCTTCGCAGTTTTTCTACGCCGTACTCGTGATGGCCGTCGGCGGATGGCTGCTGGCTCTCTCCGATGCCTCGCCCTTCAGCGTCGATAAAATGCTCGACCGGCTCTCACGACGCAAGAGGATGGCAGAGCAAACCACGGGCGCCGGGAAACCATAGCGCCGAACCCAGCCAATTGCCTCTTCGCTGCCCTCTCGCTACCGTCCCATAGCCGGCACAGCCTCGCGATAAACCGGCAGCCCCGTTGAAATTCCGCGCTCCTCTTCCAACACCGGCATCGTCGCTGGAAGCCGGAAACGCGCAAACCGCCCCTGCATCCCCTCCGACAACCGGCTCAGCTCCGTGCACGCCTCCGAAGACTCGTGCGCCGCAGTCGCTGCCCTGCCCACAATCCCCACAATTTCGTGCAGGCTGCGATTCAGGTCTTCCGTCGTCGCCGCCTGCTGCTGCGAAGCCGCCGCAATCTGCGCCATCATCGAATCGACTGTCGTCACTGACTCCTGGATCGCACGGAATGATTCGCTGCTCGTCTTTGCCAGCAATACGCCCTCATCGATGCGGTCGTGCTCGACTCGTGCATGTGCAAGCGCGTTTCTCACCTGCGCCTGCACGCCGGCCGTCATCTGTTCGATCTCCGCCGTCGCCGCTGCCGCCTGTTCCGACAAACGCCGCACTTCCGTTGCTACCACCGAAAATCCCTTGCCGTGTTCCCCCGCCCGCGCCGCCTCAATCGCTGCGTTCAGCGCCAGCAGGTTCGTCCGCGCCGCAATCTCCCGAATCAGGTTCGCCGCCCGATTAATCTCCTCCGACTGTCTCGCCAGGTCCTCGATCGTTTGCGCCGCAACCGACGACTGCTCCAGAATCTCCCCCATCTTCGCCGCAATCGAATCCACTGCCCTGTTGCCCTGCCGCACTGAGACGGCTGCCTCACCTGCCGACGCCGCGGCGACCGAGGCATGTTTCGCCACATCCGCGACCGTCGTCGCCATCTCCGTCAGCGCTGCCGATACCTGCTCCACCTGTTTGCGCTCTTCATCGGCCCCCCGCGCCGATTCCCGCGTCGATGCCGCAAGCTCGGTCGCCGTCGCGGATACATGTCCACCCGTCTGTGCCATCTCCCCTATCGCCCGGCAAAGCGTGTTCTTCATCCGGTTCACGCACTCCAGCGTCCGTCCCAGTGCATCCTTCGTGTTGACTTCCAGATCCTCGCCCGACAAATCGTCCTCCGCGATCGCCTCCAGCGTCCCCTGCGCCTCCCGTACCCTCCGGCTGATCACGCGAATCGTCGCCACACTGCACACCACCGCCAGCACGAAACTCAGGCACTCCAGCAGTGCTGAAATCCACAGCGCCTCCCGCGAGACGCGCTGTGCGTCCCCCTGGCTCGACTCCGCCAGATTCTGCGTGCGCGCAATATACTTCGTCAGCGCTGTTTGAATCTGCTTGCTGATCGCTACCGAAGTCGGCAGCTCCGCCAGCATCGCATCGTTGTTGCCGGTCCGCCCCAGCTCAAACATCTTCTGCAGTTCTGTCTCCCCCGCGCTCCATCGCGCATGCATCGCCCCAAGTTCCTCGATCGCCGTGCTGTCCCTCGTCTCATTCGTCAACTGCTCATAGGTGATCGCGAAATCCTTAGCCGCCTCGTTGCAACGCTGATCCCCATGCTCCCCCGGCTGCAGAAAAAACGCCCGCGACGTTGCCTGTTCCCTTTGCTGCAGCATCCCCAGACGCTGCGCCAGCAGCTCATGACGTGCCTCTGTCTCCGCCCCTGCACTGTACTTCTCCACCTGCAGATTTCCCAGCAGCGAAACCATCCCCGCCACCGCCGCCGCCAGCGATACCACTCCAAAACTCGCAATCAGCAGACGCTCCAGACCCACTCGTTTCAGCATGTCTCTCCCGTTCCTCGCGCCATTCTGCCCGCCCTCGAGCCGCACAGGGGTCGAGCGCTCAAGCCTCGGCTCCTCATCCGCCTGTATCGGCAGCCTGGCCCGAACCGTGAAAGCCCAATTGCCCCCCTCCCTCTCCCCGCGTTACTCTTCGCCTGTGATCCCCGCCCTCCGCCAAGACTTCAACACGCGCTTCCGCCCCGAAACCTTCCGGTCCATGCTCCACTCCCTCGACGCCATCGCGCGCACCCACGTCGGCTTCCCCATCGCAGAAACACCCTGCTTCTTCCCACAATCGCTCCTCGACGATATTTCCCAGATCGGCATCGACCTCACCCTCCAGCTAGTCGACGATCCCGCCTACCTCGCGCGCTCACTCGCCGCCATCCCCGAACCCTGGCGCGCCGCCAACCAAACCGCGCATCCCCACTTCCTCACTGCCGACTTCAGCCTCGTCCGCGAGCCCTCCGGCCATCTCGCTCCACGTCTCGTCGAGATGCAGGCCTTCCCCTCCGTCTTCGGATTTCAGTTTGCCCTCAGCGAAGCCTACCGCTCCGCCTTCTCCCTCGATCCTTCCCTCCGTTATCTGTTCGGCGGCCTCGACGAGGCGCAATTCTGGAAGCTCCTCGACCAAACCATCGTCGCCGGCCACGATCCGGAAACCGTCGTCCTCATCGACGTCGACCCCGTCCGCCAAAAAACTCTCCCTGACTTCCACGTCACTGCCGACCGCCTCGGCATCCATATCGTTGACATTGCCGACCTCGAGCCACTCGACCCCGCCCCCAACTCACCCGGCCAGCTCCGTCGCCTCGCCTACCGCAACGGCTCCCGCCTCATTCCCATCCGCCGCATCTACAACCGCGCCATCGTCGACGAGCTGGTCCGCAAACAAATCCCCCTCCGCTTCGACTACCGCGAGCCCTTCGACCTCGAATGGGCCGGCCACCCCAACTGGTATTTCCACGTCAGCAAATTCTCCATCCCCTTCCTCCACCATCCCGCCGTCCCACCCGCCTTCTTCCTCGACCAGCTTTACCGCGACGCCCACCTTCGCGACCAGCTCGAGGCCAACCGCGCGGCCTGGATCCTCAAGCCCCTCTTCTCCTTCGCCGGCCAGGGCATCCAGTTCGCCCCAACCGACGCACAAATCGCCGCCATCCCCCCAGCCCGGCGCTCCAACTACCTGCTCCAGGAACGGGTCACCTTCGTACCCGTAATTGACACCCCTTTCGGACCCACCCAGGCCGAAATCCGTATCCTTTATGTATGGCCCGATGGCGGCACTTTGACCCCCCTCATCTCCCTGGTCCGCCTGGGAAGGGGCCAGATGATGGGCGTCGACCATAACCAGGATCAGTCCTGGGTAGGTGCCTCCGCCGCCTTCTATCCCGCTCAAACGTTTACTCCAAAGTAATTTCGTCTCAAAAATCCACAGATATCCCCGTTTCCCACAGAGGAACCCCCATTCTGCCCCATTTTGGGCATTGCGACTCACCACTTAGTCGTTTACAAATGGGAACGAACATGTAAACTTTGGTAATTGGCTGGTGCCATGGTTTACGGGTACTGTAGGGATGAACATCGCAAGATAGTATCTATGGATTCTGCCGTCTGTCCGTCCCTTGGAACCCGCGACCAGCACTCTTACCGCGGCTCAGTTCGCTACCCAATGCATTTACGGGTAATCGTCCTCGCCGAAGGCCAGGAGTACGAAGCACTCACCGAAGACCTTTCCGCCAGCGGTTGTCTCTTATGCCTGCGGGAACCACTTCGGGAGGGAACACAAATTGATTTTCTTGTGGAGATTCCGGCGGGCACGCTGGAGTTCTCTGTCACTGCGGCGGTGCACTGCTCTGGAAGAATTGTCCGTTCTTATTGGAACGATGGTCAGCCCTTCGCCGCTGCGGTAATCGACGAGTACAGGTTCCAGTAGTCGGACTACATTTATGACGCATATCAACGGAAATGGCAACGGTAACGGTGTACCTCCTCAGGCGCCACAGCCCTCCCCTGAGGTTCGGGTCATCCTCGCGGACTCGCAGGCCATCTACAGGGTCGGCATGCGCAAAGTCTTCTCTCCCGATTCCGGCGTTTCGGTCGCCGCCGAAGCCGACAACCTTCAGGGCCTTCAGGACACCGTCCAGCGTGTCCCTGCCGACGTTCTCCTTCTCGAAGGAGCCATGATCAACGGCAACGCCAACGCGGTCCCCGCCGTCGTTCGTCTTGCTCCCGATCTCAAGATCATCGTCCAGGCCGCTTCCACCGATGAATCGCACACCGTCGACCTCTACCGGCGCGGCGTTCGCGGCATCATCCCCAGGTCCATCTCGCCCGATCTGCTCGTCAAGTGCGTGCGCAAGATTGCCGCCGGCGAAACCTGGATCGACAATCAGTCTGTCACCTGGGTCATCGAAGCCTATCGCTCCCAGGCCGGCAATCTGAACAACCCGCGCAATCAGCCCCGCCTCAACCAGAAGGAGATGCTCATCATCGCGGGCATCACCCAGGGCAAGCGCAATAAGGAAATCGCCTACCAGCTCGGCACCACCGAGCAGGTTGTCAAAAATTATCTGCGCAAGATTTACGACAAGCTGGGCGTCTCCGATCGCCTCGAGCTCGCGCTCTACTGCCTGCATCATCAGCTGCACAAGAATGCAGCCGAAGCAGACTCCTCGCGCCCCATCGAGATCCCCGCCGTCCAGCCCTGATCCCTCTTCAACCCAAATCAAAAAACCTACATCTCGATTTCCGGGATGTGGGTTTTTCTTCGTGCACTCCGGCCCTCCACGACGACTTCGATTTCGGCAGTCCCAATTCCGAAAACCATTCATGGTGACGTGAAACTCCGTCCAGCGAGCCACCTTCCCTTGCTTACCGAGGGGAGTTGCGCTATTATCTCTCGGTAACCTTAGGGAGAGCACATGAGCAAGCCGGTTGACCTCGTACAGGGCACCCTCGACCTGCTGATTCTGAAAATCCTCGCCCTCGAGCCGCTCCATGGCTGGGCTCTCAGTCAGAGACTCAAGCAGGTTTCCGGCGAAGTCCTGCAGGTCAGTGACGGGTCGCTCTATCCTGCCCTGCACAAACTCGAGCAGCAGGGTTGGATTCAGGCGGAATGGAAGTCGACCGGCAATAATCGGCGAGCCCGGTTCTATTCCCTGACACGGCTCGGACGCCGGCATTTCGAAAAGGAAGCGGCCAACTGGGAACGCCTCTCATCTGCCATCTCTGGCGTCCTCAGGCTGACGGAGGTGTGAGCCATGCGCATCGAACGTTGGATTTACGCAATTCCACTGAAAATGCGTTCGCTCTTTCACCGCGGTCGGGTCGATGCGGAACTCGACGATGAATTGCGCGATCACATCGAGCACCAAACCGAAGCCAATCTCTCGCGCGGCATGAACCCGGAACAAGCGCGCCGCGCCGCTCTCATCGCCATGGGAGGGCTGGAGCAGCGAAAGCAGGAATGCCGCGAAACCCGCGGAGCCCACTGGATTGGCGATCTGGGACAGGATCTGACCTACGGCTGGCGCATGATGCGCCATCATCCTGGCTTCACCGCTGCCACCCTGCTCATCCTCGCCCTCGGCATCGGAGCCAATACAGCGATCTTCACCTGCGACAAGGCCCTGCTCTTTCGCCACCTGCCCTATAGAGACCCTGGCCGGCTCGTCGATATCTTCCAGAAAAGCCTCTCCGATCCGACGGCCGACACGATGACAGTGGCGCCGGCCAACTTTCTTGACTGGCGGGGTGCCACCGAGCCCTTCGAATCCTCCGCTGCCTGGCAGCCGGCCAGCCTCAATCTCAGCGGGGGCGACAACCCCGAGCGCGTGCGAGCCGCCAAGGTCTCCGCAAACCTGTTCTCCGTCCTCGGCGTCGAGCCGATGCTGGGCCGCGTTTTCCAAAACGGCGAAGACATGCCCGGCAAGGGTTCGCTCGTCGTTCTTAGCTATGCATTGTGGCAGCGCCGCTTCTCCGGCGATCGGAATGTCCTCGGCAAATCCATCCACGCCAACAATCAGGTCTATACGGTCATCGGCGTGATGCCGCCGGGCTTTCGATTTCCCATTGCATGGGTCTCTTCCGATGTCGAATGCTGGACGCCTCTGGTGCTCGCTCCCGCCGAGCGATCCAACCGAAAGAACATCACCCTCATGGTCATCGCACGCCTGCGCGGGGGAGTTACGGTCCCCCAGGCGGAAGCGAGCCTCTCCGCGGTCGCGCGCCGTCTCGCCCAGATGTATCCGGACGCGGACAAAGACTGGGGTGTCAACATCGTGCGCGAGGAGGACGCGGGAATCAGCGGCTATCGAGAACTTTTCGTCCTGCTTTCGCTCGCCGTCGGCGTGGTGCTGCTCATCGCCTGCGCCAACGTGGCGAATCTCCTGCTCGCCCGTGGAATCGAACGCCAGAATGAACTCGCGATGCGTACCGCGCTCGGCGCTCGCCGCACCCGGCTGGTTCGCCAGTTGATGACGGAAGGTATTTTGCTCTCGCTCTGCGGCGGTGCGCTCGGCTTGGCTCTGGGCTGGGTGGGGATTCGCATCCTCGCTTCACTTGCCCCTGCCATGGAATTACCCGACCTGAAGCACATGACCCTCAACGTGCCGATATTGGCTCTCTCGCTCGGAGCCGCGCTCCTCTCCGGATTCCTCTTCAGCATCCTTCCCGCCTTCACTCTCTCCGGCAAGGCTCTGCACGGATCCCTGCAGGCGGCGGGGAGAACCAGCACCGGAACGCTGCGGGCTCATCGCCTGAAGACAGCCCTGGCCATCGGAGAAGTCGCGCTGACCCTGGCCCTCCTGCTCTGCGCCGGCGACATCCTCAACAGCTTCTTCCGCTACATGACCATCCCTCCGGGTTTCGACGCTGCAAACGTGCTCACCATGCGCATGGCGCTGCCCAAAGAGAAATATCGGAATCCCCAGGAATGGGCGTCGTTCTTTCATCGGGCAGTCGAGGAAATCGCAACCACCCCAGGCGTCACCGCAGCCGCTGCTGGCAGCGGAGCCCCGATGGACGGCTCCGGTGACGTTCTCCGCTTCCATATCGCCGGTAACCAAGCGCCCTCAGGGATCGATGAGCACTCGATTCTGGAGTATCTCCGCATCACCCCTGACTACTTTCCTGTAACCGGCATCCAGCTGTTGCGCGGCCGCAACCTCTCCTCATCCGATTCCGCCCGTGCTCCTGCCGTTGCCGTCATCAATCAGACCCTCGCGCGAAAACAATTCGGCGACGCGGACCCCCTCGGCAAGAGAGTCTTTCTCGACGGGGACGTCAACGCATCGGCAACGGCGCAGACAACCGGCCCGCCGCTGGAGATTGTCGGGGTCGTACGCGACATCAAAGAATACGGCTTGTTTCAGATCACGCCACAAATGGTCTATGTGCCCATCGACCAGGATCCCGAGCCATCGATGTCTCTGCTCGTCAAGACCACGGTGCCCCCTGCGGTCGTGGTGCCCGGCGTGCGCGCAAAGCTGGCCAGGATCGACCCCGACCAGCCCGCGTACAGCGTCCGCAGTCTCGAGGAGATCTTCCGCAACGAGCACGCTTTCTTCCGCTTCAACACGCTCCTGCTGACCTCTTTTGCGGTCATGGCCCTCGTGCTTTCGCTCATTGGGATCTACGCAGTCGTTGCCTGCGGCGTCACGCAGCGCACTCGCGAATTCTCCATCCGCCTCGCCCTGGGTTCCCCGCGCCGGAGCATAGCTCTCCTCGTACTGCGCCAGGGCGTGTGGATGAGTGTGATCGGCATTGGGTTCGGACTCCTTCTTGCCTGGCCCGCGATCGGTCTCCTTACCCGCAGTCTTAACCAGTCGTTGTTTCTCACCCTGCTCCACACCGGCCCTCTGCTGTTTCCCGCCTTATGCCTGGGGATTGCGCTAACCCTGCTGCTCGCCTGCCTCATTCCAGCGCGGTCCGCTACACGAGCCGACACAATGCAGGTGCTCCGCTCTGAATGAGGAATCGCATTCGGGGATAGTGTCCGTGTGCCCCAGGATATTGCGGAAGACGATCAACTGGCGGCAAATCGCCGATGCCCCCATTGGTTGCGGAGGAATTTCAGATTTCCTGGTTGTGGATGGTTTACCGGCTCGGAAGAAACTCAACCTCCGTCGGTCCCGCTCCGGCTCCGCGGTTTCCCCTCACGCATCGCCGACTCCGACTCCATCTTGGTCGGCTCCGTCGAAAACGGCATCACCGTCGCAATCCCCACAAACTCGCCCTGCCGCCGAACCTCATACCGCACGTACCCTGGCCGCCGCTCGAAGATCGCCAGCGTCACATCCGGCCATATCCACCGTTTCATCATCGCGTTCAGCTGCAATTCTAGATTGCGCGCCGCCGCGATGGCCTCCCCGAAAGTGAGAGTCGGGTCTCCGTCCTTGTCGAATGGGTAGCGATAGAGTCCTGAGCGCATCATTGAGTCTCTATCTTTCGCGACCGCATCGAACTCGTCACTTCCCCATTCGCTACTTTTCGCTCCCCTCTTGGTAACGGCGAGCCCCTGCCCACAGGAACCTATAAGGAGTACTGCGCGCAAACCTCGCGCTCGCCAAACTCCCGCTTCTCGCGTACAGACGACCGCGCCGGCTCGGCATACGCAATCTCGCTATATCGGCCGCCCATCCGCATGCTGGCCAGCGAATAATTGAACTGCGACCCGCACCTACAGCACACGCGGTACGTCCGCCCGCCGATCGTGAACACCCGGCTCAGCTCCGCATGACGGCATCCGAAGAGAAAATCGAAAATCCTCATCACCCAATCTCCTGTTGAATCGAATTCAAGAGCCCGTTACAGCCCCAGCCTTACGCCGGCCTCTCCAGAACGGCTCCCTCACCGCTGGATCCGCTCCACACCTGCCCCCGATTCCCAGAGAAGAGATAATCCACCAGCGTCCACCCCAGCCTCTTCTCCCGAAATCTTGCCTCGCGCGTTGTTAATGTCACGTCAAGCGTCGACGGAATATCCCACCGCGTCTCGCTCACCGACTCATTCACCAGAACCCTCGTCTCATCCCCGCATGTGTCCGTCACTTTGAAGATCAGATTCGCCCCGCAATCCTCCCACGGCGCCCACTGTGACCACGGCCACACCGGCAAAGGAAAATTGCGCGGCAAAATTTCCACCAGCCGCTCCCGCAAACCTTCCAGCGCCGCTGGATCAATCGCCCCGGTTCCGATTCCCTGCCTCGGCTGCACCAGCGAGAGCTTCGCCGGCATCGCCCGCGAACTCGAAGCCAGCAGCGGTTGAAAACCTTCCATGCTCGGCTGCGCCGTCGGTCCGCCCAGCGGTCCAAACTTCGGATACTGCCCGACAAACGCAGTGATCCGCCCCACCAACTCGGCATTCGTCTGCCAGTCCCGCGTCGCCCACCACCACCACGGCCACCACCCACTCGCGCGCGTGAACTCGATCGCAAACGAGCCATCCTCGTCCGTCGTCGCATCGCCCACTCTCTCCTGCGCCGTCCACCACCACCAGGCATCGATGTCGAACGCCGCCACCGCCGCCCCGATTACCGGCACACCGGGCGAGCTAACCACGCGCCCCGTGACCTTGAAACTCTGCTGCCAGTGTTGCCACCACCACCAGTAGTAAGCAGAAATCTGCACCGCTGGCAGTGTGACCTCGTTCGTACCACTCCACGAAGAAACCGGCACGCTCACCGAAGTCGTCTGCAGCCGCTGCAGCTCAAATGCAGTCGCCGTCTCCGGCCCCAGCGCAACTCGCAACGACTCCAGTGGAGCCGACTCGAACTCGAAAGTAGCCGCGCCCTTTTTGTCTTTGCTGAACCGCACCAGCCGCTGCTGCGGCGCGCACTGCTTGCTCCACGCCAGCACTAACACAGCGCAATCGGGACGAAACTCCGGAACCCGCGAAGCATCAAGCGGCACTCGAAGCACAAACCTGTTCTCTGGCATGCTGCACCTCCGCGACGATCATGGACTGCGCCTTGAAGCGCCCTCCCATCTCGCGAACCTCTTTCGGCTCGCTTTCAGATCGCCTGCGGAGTAGTGACGGAAGTACTAAGCCCGTATCAGTGCCGAACAACATTTCGAGAGTGACCCCAACCGAAGCGGGTGGTGGATCATCCAGGCGGACGCGCACCCGCCTAAACCTGTCGGCGGATTTCCCCTGGTGCCAGCCACCAGCTCCCGCCTGTTCGATCCGAAAACCAGGGACCCCGTATCGGAATCCGTATTCAGAATCCGAATCGGGGCTCAACATCACAACTCTGCCCGCTCCAAAAAGCCCCCCCCAAAAAAAAGAGAAAAGCCACACAAACCCACCCCGGCGAACGCCAGGTTCACCCCACAGCAAGTAGCGGACTCCCCTGCTGTCCGAACTTCAATACGTTTCGACTCTGAGTTCACACCGAAGTACTGGCGCTGCCCCATTTTGGGAAAGAATGGCCTCGAAATCCATTTCAGGACTCACATCACAGGTCTACCCAAAAACGTACCTCACACCCACACCCAATCAAACCCCCACCACCACTACCAACAGCCACATCCGCACCCCCACACCCCAAACCCAGCGAACGCCAGGTTTACCCCACAGCAAGTAGCAGAATCTCTCGCCGTCCGAACTTCAATATTTTTCGGTTCTGCGTTCACACCGAAGCACTACCGTTGTCCCATTTTGAAAAAGCACGGTCTCGACTCCGAACGCCCAGCCCACCCCAAGCTGCACAGTCGGGCCCTTCACACCTCAAAAGCCAATCCAGCGACCAGCTACCGGCTGCTTCCCGCCGTATACAGCTGGAACGACCCCCAGAAAAACGGCCGCCGAAA
>Ga0182015_10007253_pt1 | contig 10864 bp, 14 predicted proteins | sample 712P3MmetaG_FD_120478 | JGI IMG/M metagenome (GOLD analysis project Ga0182015, IMG submission 120478) | Permafrost microbial communities from Stordalen Mire, Sweden - 712P3M metaG | ecosystem: Environmental > Terrestrial > Soil > Wetlands > Permafrost | place: Sweden: Stordalen | collected...
ACGTATCCGCGGGACCGAATTAAATCGCTGCTGATCATTTTTGTCTTTGTGCGGATCACGATGATTCCGGCGGCGCTGCTGATTGGGGTTTGGTTCCTGATCCAGCTGGTGAATGCGGGTTCGGTGGCGACGGTGCAGACGGGCGGCGTAGCGTATCTGGCGCATGTGGGCGGGTTCATCTTTGGAGCTGCGACGGCGCGGCTATGGAGACGTTCCACTGTTGAGTACTAAGGAGGCGGTTCGGGCGCAAATCTGTGCGCATCCGTGGGGAAGGGTCTCTACAATGATGCGATGCAATCTTTCAGGCCCCGACCCGTATTTGCCGCAATCATCCTGCTTGGCGCAATGTTTTCGATAGCGGCGCCGGCCATCGCCCAAAACCCTGCTGTCACTACCGACCCGGCACCGGACAAGGCGAATCCACCGACGACGGTGACGTTCCTGATGCCGAGCCATGGCGCTTTGCTGAATGCCTTCGTCTACGTTGCGTCGGGCGCGGGACCGCATCCGACGGCGATTTTGCTGCATGGATTTCCTGGCAACGAGAGGAACCTGGATGTGGCGCAATCGATGCGGCGGGCGGGTTGGGATGTTTTGTATTTTGACTATCGCGGGTCGTGGGGGTCGCCGGGGGACTTTTCATTTACGCACTGTATTGAGGATGCGCAGGCGGCGATTGCGTGGGTGAAGGACGCGGCGAACGCGAAGCAGATCCGCGGGGACGGGAAGACGATTGTTCTGGTAGGGCACAGTATGGGCGGGTTTGTGGCGTACGAGGTGGGTGCGCGCGATCCTTCTGTAACTGCGGTGGTGACGATTTCAGCGGCCGACCTGGGGGCGGCCCAGTTGCTGGCGATGCAGGAGGCTCAGCGGGTTGCGGCGCTGAAGACGCTGGCTGGCTCGCTCGCGGCTGAGGGGATGGCTCCGCTGACAGGGACGACGGCGGACGCTTTGGCCCAGGAAGTTCTGACGAACGCTTCGGCGTGGAGTTTCGCGAATCTGGCTCCGCAGTTCGCGAACCGGCCGCTGCTGGTGCTGACTTCCGACGATGGATGGGAGCCGGTCAACGATGCTCTGGTGGCTGCGGTCGAGAAGCTGGGGAATCATGCGGTGACGACGGTGCATTACGCGACGGATCACTCGTATTCGGATCGGCGGATTGCGATTCAGGAGGATGTGGTAAAGGAGCTGGGGACGATTGGGGGGAAGTAGGCTGTTGGCTGTTGGTGCTGACAAGCACCGGCGGCCTACTGGGTTGTTCGGTCGCGTAGCGTGCCCTGCGGGGCACGCGGGTGACCGAACCTGGAGGAGGAGGCCAGGCCGCGGCTGGTCCCGCTTGCGGGACCAGCGTGGTTTGGCTTTTTGTTTTTTGTTCCGGCGCGGGAACCGCGCCGGAATTCCTGGTGTGCGCGGTACGCGTGCCAGGAGTTTCCGGCTTGGGGCTGAACGAACCCGAGCGGCGCGCCCGAAGGGCGCGCCGGGAATCGGAGCGATGGTCCGACCTTCCACCCCACCGCGCGAACATCGAGCGCGGCGGGGATCCCACCCTGGCGCGCGAAAAGCATGCGCACCAAAATGGGGCACCCGGATTCTCGCTATTGCATCGTGAGTAGTGCGGCCATGGTTTCGACGCCGTTCCAGAGGTTTTGGAGACGGAGGTTTTCGTTGGCGGCGTGCTGGTTGTCGTCGTAGTTGGCGATAGGGACGGTGATGGTGCGGGTGTGGGCGGCTCTCTCCATCGCTCCCAGGGGAACGCTGCCGCCCATGGTGGGCAGGAGGACGACTTCTCCACGTCCGCCTTGGGTCGTGGCGGACTGGACGGCGGCAATGACTTCCTTTGCGATGGGCAGATCCATGGGCGTGCGGACGGCGTTGTAGCTAGCGGAGTCGCGGACGATCATGGCTACGCGTGGATGCTCGGTAAGGATTTGCTGCGTCGGTTCCTGATCGACAACAAAATAGCCACGGGAACGGACGTAGTCGATGACGTGTTGCTGTTGGTCATGCCAGTCGATGCCGACGACGAGGCGGAGATCGATGTCGGCCGTGGCGGTGGGCGGGATGACGTTGGCGGCGTGGGCTCCCGTGGCTCCTGAGGAAAGGCCGTTGATATTGAGCGACGGCTCATTGATGAGGGAGAGGAGATGCGCGGGGGCGTTTTCGGTGTGGCCGAGCCAGAAGGCCTGCATGAGCATGGGGTCGTTGATGGGGGCGCGGGCCAGGGCGGCTTGCTCGATGGGGCTCAGGGGCGCTATCCCGTCGTAGAAGTGCGGAATGAGGACGTGGCCATTTTCATCCTTCATGCCGGCGAGGAGTTGGGCGAGCATCATGGCGGGGTTGGGCGCCCAGTTGCCGTAGTGTCCGCTGTGGAGGCCGTGATGGGGCCCGTAGAGGGTGATGGAGATATGGGCGTCGCCGCGCGCGCCGAAGACGACGGTTTGCGCGCCGGACTGGTCGACGGGGCCGTCGCAGATGAGGAAGACGTCGCCGTGGACGAGGTCGGAGTTGGCGGTGAGAATCTGCTCGAGGTGGGGGGAGCCGGCTTCTTCTTCTCCTTCCCACACAAAGCGGATGTTGGCGTGGAGGGGGATGTTGGCGGCGCGGAGAGCATCAATGGCGGTGAGTTGGGCGAAGATGGCGGCTTTATCGTCGCCGGCGCCGCGGGCGTAAATGCGTTGCTCGCCGTTGACGGTGCGGAGGGTGGGCGTGAAGGGCGTTGGGATGTCCCACTCGGAGGGGGTGACGGGCTGGCCGTCGTAGTGGGCGTAGAAGACGATGGTGTGCTGGGCGCCTGGGGTGTCGATGTGGGCGCAGACGATGGATGGCGAGTCGGGGAGGGTGAGGAGTTGGGCTTCGATGTGGCGCTGGCGGAGTTGGGCGAGGAGGTAGTCGGCGTTGCGGCGGAGGCCTTCGGGAGTGGCGGCTACGTTGGGGATGGTGAGGAAGTCGGAGAACTGGTGGATGAGGTCTTCGCGATGGGCGGTGGTCCAGGTGTTGGCGGCCGTTGTTGGTGTGGGAGTTTGGGCGAGTGCTCCAACCTGGGTGAGGGCGAGGGTGACAAGGGTGGTCGCGAAGAGCGGGACGGTGCGAGGCATGGTGACACTATAAACAGCTGCGAAGGGCGCCCCGAGGGAGGAGACATTTCTCAGCTATTCAAGGTTGATTGATTTTGCGTTTCTCACGGCAGAACCTCATGCGGGAAATGTGGTTGTGGGCGGGCTGGAATTTTCCAAAACGGGACGATGGAGTCACTTTGGGGTGGTGCGGGGTGCGATTGGCATTGACCTTCTGGTGGGAGGGAGTATCCGCTGCTTGCTATGGGGTGAACCTGGCCCTCGCTCGGGTTGGGGGCTGTTTGGTTGGTGTTTTTGGGAGCTGCTGTTGGGTTTGTGCTCTGGCGCTGAGAGGGTGTGGGGAAGCTCTGTGTAGGTTGCGTAAGAAAGAGGCTGCGGATGATTCGCAGCCTCTTTTCTATGCGTGAGCAAGTCGGAAAGCGCACAGCAGGTGCGGTCCAGGGAAAGTTGAGGGTGCGTTTTCCCAAAATGGCGCCAGACAGTTACTTTTGCGTGCAGACGGAATCGAATCGTATAGACGTATCGATGGCTGAGGCCGACGCTGCTTGCTGTGGGGTGAACCTGGCGTTCGCTGGGTTTTTGGGGTTTATTGTTTTTCGGGTTGGGGGGCTGGAGTTTTCCAAAACGGGACGATGGAGTCACTTTGGGGTTGGTGCGGGGTGCGATTGGCATTGACGTTCTGGCCGGAGGGGTATCAGCTGCTTGCGGTGGGGTGAACCTGGCCGTCGGCGGGTTTAGGGTGTTTCGGTCGTTTTCGGGTTGGGGGCGGTTTTTCCGGGTCGGTAGGGGGTGTTATCCCGGGTTGAGGTTTTTGGTTAGTGTCGTTGTGAAGGGTTGGCTGTCCAGCAGTGGTTAGTTTTTTCGCAAGCTGTATGCAGGCCGATTCGGTAAGATTCTGGGGCGGAGGGTTGCGATGCCAACATTGCGGAACGACGGGGAGCGGAAGGCGCTGGTGGAGCGGCTGGGGAGGGTGCGGCCGGAGGCGAAGGCGCAATGGGGGAATTTCGATGCGCCACGGATGGTTTGCCATTTGGGGAACGCGCTGGATTCGGCGGTGGGAGAGCTGGAGGTGATGCCGACGGGAGGGCCGTGGATGCTGCGACATTTTCCGATGAAGCATCTGGCGCTGTATATGATCCCGATGCCCAAGGGGGCGAAGGCGGCTCCGGAACTGCTGGCCCGAACGCCTGGGGACTTTGAAGAGGATCGGCGGCGGGTGGTGGAGGGAATGGAGCGGCTGGCTGCGGCGCCGGGAGGTCCGGGGCCAGTGCATTTTTTGTTTGGGCCGATGACCGTGGATCAGTGGAATGCTCTGAACTGGAAACACATTGATCATCACTTAAGACAATTTGGGAACTAGCCGTTCAGGCGGACGCGCTTCGCGCCTTTCAGACTCTGACGCGCGAAAGGCACGAGCACCGGCTTCGAGGATTGGATTAAGAGGATTGCTTCTCCCACCCTTTCTCTTCGAAAGGCGTGAGGGGAAAGGATGGGGCACCCAGGGACTAGCCGTCCAGGGGGACGCGCTTCGCGCAAAAATCTGGTTTCATTGTCCAAACTGCATTGGGCTGGGCGTCATCAGGGTGGCGGGAGTTTAAGCCTGCCTAATTCACGATGAGGATGGGGGACTGCGATGCAATATCTACTGATGCTTTATGCGGACGAGTCGATGTTTGAGAAGATGACGCCGGAGCAGCAACAACAGGGCTATGCGGCGTACATGGCGTACACCGAGGCGCTGAAGAACGCGGGGGCACTGGTGGGCAGCAATCGGCTGCGGCCGACCGGGACTGCGACAACGGTGAAGGTTGCGAATGGGAAGACGCAGGTGCTGGACGGTCCATTTGCCGATTCGAAGGAGCAATTGGGGGGATACTACCTGATCGAAGCGAAGGATCTGGATGCGGCGCTGGGGTGGGCGGCAAAGTGTCCGGGTGCGGGCCATGGATCGGTGGAAGTGCGGGCGATCTGGGCGATGTAGGGAGGGGCGGGAAGCGGGAATGAGGATTTCCCGCTTGACAAAGTATCTGGTAGATGTATCTTGCAGATAGTATGAAGAACAGCCAAACAGCGTATGTGATTCTCGGGTTGCTGTCGATCGAGGGCAGGCAATCGGGGTATGACATGCGGAAGACGATCCAGGGCAGCGTTGGGTATTTCTGGGGCGAGAGCTACGGCCAGATTTATCCGACGCTGAAGCGGCTGGCGTCGGACGGGCTGATCACGCCGAGGGGACGGGTGGAGACGGGGCGGGCGGCGCAGGGCAGGGGCGGGCGGCAGGAGTATACGCTGACGGCCGCTGGGCATGCGCGGTTGCGGGAGTGGCTGGCGTTGCCGTATCGAGAGGATCCGCCGCGGGACGAATTTCTGCTGAAGCTGTTTTTCGGTCGCGAAGCGGGGCCGGGGGTTGCGGAGCGCCAGGTGCGTGAATTTCAGGAGAAGAACCGGCGGGTGCTGGCAACGATCGAGGAGATTGGACGGATGGGGACGGCGAAGAACGCGGAGCATCCGCATTTTCGGTATTGGATACTGACGCTCGAATACGGGGTGGCGCAGATTCGGGCGGCGCTGGAGTGGAGCGAGCGGGCGCTCGAGACTTTGCAGCAAATGGAGACGGCGGGCAGGCGGGGAGCGGAGAAGAAGCCGCGCAGGCCGGCGAAGAGGCGGGGTTGAACGGCGCGATCTCACGAGGACGCGCAGAACGGACGGGGCAAGATGAAGGACGAAGTGAAGCACGTGAGAGGAAAGCAGATTCTAAGCTGGGTAGTTCTGGCGATTTTTGTTGCGGGATTTTTCTCGCCGGTTGGAATGTGGACGGGGCCGATTCTGGGGGCGTGGTTGGTCGGCACGCAGCGGGTGCGGCGGGGATTTGTTTGGTTAATGGCCTTTACATTCGTTCCGATGGCGATTGGGAACTGGCGGGGCGTGGCGCTCCATGGTGTGGGGGCGGGACTGGAGACGCTGGGGTGGATGCTGGTGGCTTCGGTGATTGTCGTGGCGCCATTTGTTTTTTATCGCGTGACGCGCGCGCATCTGGCAGGGCTGCTGAAGACGGGGTTGCTGGAAACGCTGGCGTTGCCGGTGGCGGGAGCGGCGGTGAAGATGGCGGCGCTGGCGTGGATGCCCGCACAGGTGGCGGGCTTCGCGTTCCACGGAGAGAGGCAAACCGGGGGGCGGCTAACTCCGTTGCTGACGGAGTTGAACGCGGAGTTTGGAACAGTCGCTGTTACGTTTGCGGTGCTGTGGTTCGCGGCGATTGTGGTTTGGATGTGGAACCGGGAATTTCGCGGCGTGCGGTTTGCGATGGGGATCGGCGGTTTTGCGCTGGTCTATTTTGGTGTGGCTTGGTATGGGGCAATCCGCGCCAGGAGCGGGGCGGCTGGGAACGGTACTGTGCTGGGTTGGGTCTGCCTGAGCGGCGTTGCTGTGCTGGGTGCGTGGGCGCTGGTGGATGCGTTGCGGCATCGGCGGACCTGGACTGATCGGCTGGAGACGATTGCGCTGCTGCGGAGTCCGTCGAGCGGGAGCGCTCTGCATCTTGAGAAAGAGCGGGGCGGGGAAGCTCTGGTGAGCGCGTCGAGAGAGAGGTTTCCGATTCGCGGGGGCGTACCGGATTTCCGGACGCCAGAGGATCTGAGCGGGGCGAACGGGAAATACAACCACCTGTACGAGACGATCGGCGGATTCTACGACGATACGCAGCGGGTAGGAGCGGCGCTGACGGGGCTGGATCGCGACGAGTATGTGATGAGTTATCTGGGAAGGCTGGAAGTGAAGGCGGGCGATAAGGTGCTGGAGACATCGGTGGGGACGGGGCTGAATTTCAAGTATCTGCCGCGGGGAATCCGGCGGTACGGGCTGGACCTTGCGTGGGACATGCTGGCGAATTGCCAGGAGAATTTCCGTCGGTGGAGGATGGACGGGGAGTTGTTCCTGGGCAATGCGGAACGGTTGCCGTTTGCGGATGAGAGCTTTGACGTGGTGTTTCATACGGGGGGAATCAATTTCTTCAGCGATCGCGCGCGGGCGATCGAGGAAATGATTCGCGTGGCGAAGCCGGGGAGTTTGATTCTGATTGTGGACGAGACCGAAAAGCATGTGAAGGCTGCGTACGAAAACATTCCTTACACGCGGGAGTTTTACAAGGGGCGCGACAAGGCGGTGACGGCGCCGGTGGACCTGGTTCCGGCGGAGATGGAAGACGTGCGGGTGGAGTCGATCTTCAATGGGCGGTTGTATGCGCTGACATTCCGGAAGCCGCGGGAGAGCGGTGGGGCGGGCGCGGCTTTGGGGGCGACGGAATGCGCGGTGGTTTGAGGCGCGTGTTCCAACGGAATGAAGGTACCGATTCCGTTGGAAGGATCACTCTGAACTGGACCCGGCGGGTAATGTCGGGGTGGCCGGTCATCGTCAGTAGTAGCGCGTATTTCGTGGTGCTTCGCTACTTCGGCAAAACCTACATGAACCGATCGGCTCCCCCTGATGCCTGAACGATGTCACCGGTGATGAAGCCATTTCTGTCCGATGCGAGAAAAGCCACCGCCGACGCGATCTCTTCGGGTCTGCCGAAACGACCTACTGGAGTCATCTCTTTTCCGAGCAGCTCTATGAGCCGTTCGTCGGAGTGATCGGCGAGCTCCGGTCTTTGTTCTCGCACGCTGGGAAGCATGTTGTGTTTCCAGTTCTCCGTGATCACCGCGCCGACGGCGACAGCATTGATCAGGATGCCGTCTGGCGCAAACTCCAGGGCCAGGCTCCGTGTCAGGTTATTGATGGCAGCGCTCAACGCATGCGACACCGTTAACTTGTAATTCGGATAAATTCCCCCGATTGAGGAAATGTTCACAATCCGACCCCAATTGACGCTCCCGCATGCCGGGTATCACCGCGCGACAGAAGCGTCGCATGGCGGACAGCTTGGTTGCCGTCATTTCCTCCCAGTCGGCATCCGTTGCCTCGAGAATGTCCCCGGTTTGAGCACGGCCCGCATTGTTGATCACGATGTCCACGCTGCCGAACTGTGCCCGCGCGGAGTGCACAATCCGGTCCGGTTCCAGCGGGTCCGATACGTCGGCAGGCACTGCAAGAACCTCGGCTTTACACTGCCGCATGATCTCCTTCGCTGCCTGGTGCAGGCGGTCGGCTGCGCGTGCCACAAGAACGACGCGTGCGCCGTTTTCGGCCAACTCACGCGCAACAGCAAAGCCAATTCCGGTACTCGCTCCTGTGATGATGGCTGTTTTTCCGGTAATGCCCAATTCCATCAGAGGTTCGCACCTTCCAGCGGGGCTATCGAATGCAGTCAGCCAAAAATTCGAAAATGTGGGCCCCCACCTCGAGCCACTTGTCTTCCAGACCAGCCTACTCCAGCACCTCCTCCAGGGAATCCCGACCGATGTGCTGCCAGCTACTGTGGCGCTGAAGTTGGGGAACACGCCCGAGGTGTGCAGAAAATGCTATGTGCATCCCGCGGTGCTGGAGTGTTACGTGGCGGGTAGCTTGTGCGGATCTGGGTCGAAACGGCGAGGCGGGGAACAGGCGTTATCCGCAGAAGAAGAGGAAGAGGCGCTGCGGCGGGAAGAGAAGGCGCTGATGCAGCTGCCGCGCGAGCGGCTGGAGGCGGGAGAGAAGAAGGCTGCGTAGAGAAGAAGGCTGCGTAAGGGCAACTCCATTGGTCCCGAGCGGGTCGGTGGGTTCGTGGGGAAGCCGTTTGCTGCGGCTGGAACGTGGAGTCCAGCCGCGTTTACGTGCGCGGCGGCGGGATGTAGGCGACCTGGCCGACGGGGATGACCTTCCAATCGGAGAAGGCCAGTACGTAGAGCATGATCAGGTTCACGAGAGGAAAAAGCATGAGCAGGCTCAGCCAGGGGGAGAAGCCGGCCTTCTTCCATATGAACCAGTACGGGATCATGAAAATGACCGTCATGATCAGGCCAAAGATGGCGAAGACGCTCATCATGCCCATGAACATGTGGGTGGTGTGTTGGTCGAGCATGGATCACCTCGGGACGAAAGAAATCAGTTTCGCGCCAGCTTAGCGGAGAGCGCGGGGCGAGGCAAGAGGAAATGGGGCCTATAGGTTGACCGCGCGGGTCCGGGACAAGAGGTGCATGGGTGTTCGAAACATTGACCAACTTGACCAACCTGGAGATTCGAGGCAAACTAAGATATGTCGACGAAGATCAATCTGTACGAGGCCAAGACGCACCTTTCGGATTTGGTGGAGCGCGCTGCCGGCGGCGAGGAGATCCTGATCGCGAAGGCGGGGAAGCCGATGGCGCGGCTGGTGGCGCTGCGGAAGCCTAAGGGGAAGCGCTCGGCGGCATTCGGGCGAAATCTGATGGGCGTGACCTGGGTTGCGCCGGACTTTGAGAAGGACATTCCGCTCGGGTTTCTGCTGGGCAAGAAGGACCGGTAGTGAAGGCGCAATACCTGCTGGATTCGAATGTGCTGCTGTGGCTGAACTCGAATCCTGATCGGATTCCGGCAGAAGTGATTGCCGAGCTGGACGCGGCTGAGACGGTGTATTTCAGCGCCGCGTCGGCGTGGGAACTAGCGATCAAGCAGAGTTTGGGCAAGCTGCGAATGTCGGGTTCGATCTCTACATTTGTCGAACGCGCAGGATTGCTGGAGCTTGCGGTGACGACGAGGTTTGCGGAAGCCGCGGCGCAGCTTCCTATGCATCATCGCGACCCGTTCGACCGCGTGATTGTGGCGCAGGCCATGAGCGAGGGACTGGTGCTGATCACTTCAGACCGGCGGCTCGCCAGGTACGACGTGAAGACGCTGCGCGTATAGGCGTCCGTGGCAGAACAACTGTTCCTCAGCGGCTAAAGCCAAACAGATTTTGCAACTCTTACGGTACGGCTGAAGCCGCACCCCTTCGCAGCCGGGAAGGGTACGAAGCCGCCCCCTGAGACGAAGGCGATTCCCCCCCAATCGTTCAAGGCGATTACCTTCGGGTAAATCGAGAAGCGATTCGCATTGACGTTCGGGTCCGGTGGGAGTCGCTACTTGCTGTTGGGTGAACCTGGCCTTCGCCAGGTTGGGGATGGAGGTGTGTTTGGTTTGCGCGGTTGTTCGGCATCTTCAGCAAGCTATGAAGCTGTGCCTTGAGGCAAAGGTGGTTTTCCCAAAATGGGAAAGCGGCGAAGTACCTTTGTGCGAATCGAGAAGCGATTCGCATTGACGTGCCGCTCCGCGGGGAGTCCTCTACTTGCTGTGGGGTTAACCTGGCCTTCGCTGCAGTGAGGGTGGTGTGGTGTGTTCTGGAGTGGTGTGGTCTGGTCTGGTTTGTTCCTGGTGCGTGGTTATTCGCATTTTCCGCAAATTTTGAAACAGTACCGTTTTAAGGAGCCCACTTCTCCAGCTGTGCGGTCGTGCCCTGAAAACGGAGTCGAATCACGGGGCTCTCTAAAGAGTCAAAGCTGCCTCTTCAAAGTCGAGGCGGGGATTGCGGGGACGGAGTTGCGTCTTGTCGCCGTAGCCGAGGTTGCAGAGGAAGTTGGCTTTCCATTTTCCGTCGGGGAAGAACTCGGCGTTGAGCTTGGCCTGATCGAAGCCGGACATGGGGCCGCAGTCGAGACCGAGGGCGCGGGCGGCGAGGATGAAGTAGGCGGATTCGAGTGAGGCGTTGCGGAAGGCGGTTTCGTCGATGAGGGGCTGATTGCCGGCGAAGAAGGAGCGGAAATCGGCTTGCGGGGAGAGGCGGGGGAGCTTCTCGTAGAACTCGGTGTCCCAGGCCATGATGACGTTGACCGGGGCGGCCATGGACTTGCCCACGTTGCCGG
>Ga0182015_10007255_pt1 | contig 10861 bp, 10 predicted proteins | sample 712P3MmetaG_FD_120478 | JGI IMG/M metagenome (GOLD analysis project Ga0182015, IMG submission 120478) | Permafrost microbial communities from Stordalen Mire, Sweden - 712P3M metaG | ecosystem: Environmental > Terrestrial > Soil > Wetlands > Permafrost | place: Sweden: Stordalen | collected...
CGGGTCCTCGGATCCGGTTGATCGGTTGCGGCTGGTGTCGCGGGCGGAGGCGACCTGCAAGGACCACCACCAAGCTCTGGCGGCCGCACTTCTCCTTGAGCTGCTCGAGCCGTTGCCGCAGCCAGCTCTGGCGACGATAGCCCGGCTGGTCCACCGTCAACCTTTCTTCAACCTGGTGGTAACCAACGTCCCCGGCCCAGGTGTACCTCTGTATGTTCTGGGCGCTCGCATGCTCGAGGCCTTCCCAATCGTTCCGATCGCCGGGAACCTGAGTGTTGGTGTGGCTGCCCTCTCCTATGGAGAGCAGTTGACCATTGGCCTACTTGCCGACCCTGGTGCGTGCGCGGACCTCGACGTGTTCGCCGATGGGATCGATCGTTCGTTTGCTGAGCTGATCTCTGTCGCGGGCAGGCAGCGCACCAACAGTTCCGCAACCACTCAGAAAAGCCAACTCAGCGTCAATGGAGGTTCAATGTCATGAGAGAACTCGTGTATCCCAGGCTCCTGCTGCCCCGCATCGAACAGCTTCCGGACAAGGTGGCGGTCATCGATGTGACGACCGAGGGAACGCGCTACCGAGGCACATTTGCCGGTCACCTCGATCGACTTTTGCGATTGGTGTGTTCCATGCGAACTGTGCTCGGCGTGCAGCCGGGCGACCGGTTCGGAGTTCTTGCCATGAACGGACATGAATATCTTGAGCTGTACCACGCCGCCATGTTCGGAGCAGGCATCATCAACCCGCTCAATATACGGTTGACCCCGTCCGAGTTGGCCTATGTGCTCAACGACTCCGGCGCCACGGTAGTGTTCACCGATCCGGTGTTTGCCTCTCTCCTCGATCGTGCCCGGGCGATGGGGGCAAAGGTCGACAAGGTGGTCATCATCGGTGGGGATCCGGGCGAGAGCGCACCGGAATGCGTCGGCGACATTGTGGGCTACGAGGACCTGTTGGCGGTGGGCAAGCCGATCATGCCGCCCGAGCCGGAGGAGGACGACGCCGCAATCCTTATGTACACCGGAGGAACCACCGGCTTTCCCAAGGGAGCCCTCCTCGAGCAGCGGGCCGAGGTGCTCAACGTCTACCACGTACTCTCCGAGATAGGGCTTCGCGAAGAGCGGCGATTCTTGTTCCAGTCGCCGATGTTCCATGCCGCCCTCGTTGCCGGTGTGCTCGGCATTCCCGCCACCGGAGCAACCTCGGTAACCATTCCCCTGTTCGACCCTGCCTTGGTGCTGAGAACCATCGAGGACCAGGCGATCGACACGACGATGGTTATCCCAATCATGCTGTCGATGCTCGAGCGAGCCGTGGGCTTTTCGCCGGAGCGCCTGAGTTCCCTTCGCCAACTCGTCTACGGAGCATCACCGATCTCGCAGGACCTCATCGCCCGATGGCTGAAGATGCTTCCCGATACCGACTTCATTCAGGGATATGGCATGACCGAGGCGGCATCGGCGCTCACCTTTCTCGGTCCCGAGGATCACCGTCGTGGTGGTGATGCGCTTACGGCCTCGGGCAGGCCCCTGTTCGGCGTTGAGCTTTGCATCACCGACTCGCTCGGCAACGCACTCCCTCGAGGAGAGGCTGGGGAGGTGTGTGCCCGAGGCGGCAATCTCATGCGCGAATACTGGCAGAAGCCGGCAGAGACTCAAGCGGTAATGCGCGACGGCTGGTATCGCACCGGCGACATGGGCTTCATCGATGAACACAGTCTCTTGCACCTGACCGATCGGATGAAGGACATGATCGTCACTGGGGGGGAGAACGTGTACTCCATCGAGGTGGAGAACGCCATCGCCTCTCACCCCGCCGTGGCAGAAGTCGCGGTCATCGGGATTCCAAGCGACAAGTGGGGCGAGGCTGTGCATGCAATCGTCGTCCTTCGCCAGGACATGAGGGCGACGGCTGAAGAGTTGATCGAACACGCGCGCCAGTTCCTAGCCGGGTTCAAGGTCCCGAAATCGGTCGAGTTCCAGGACGGTCCGCTTCCGCTGTCTGGTGCCTTTAAGCCTCTGAAGCGCGAACTGCGGCGCAGTTACTGGGAGAACCAAGAGCGCCAGGTGAGCTGAATCTGTCGTCATAGGTCGGGCCGGCTCCAAGGCATCGCCACGTACCCCTCTTTTGATTGACTGGGGGGAGGTGGGCCCATGTCGGGCGTCCTCATGGTCAACACGGAAGGCTGCACGTGGAAGGATCTCGGGATTGACCAAAGCTGAACCTGCAGTAGAGGAGCATTCCGTTCGAGAAATCGAGGTGGCCGTTCGCGCCCTCTCGCGCCTCGAACCGCTAATCGGCTCGGAGCGCTATGGGGAGCTTCGCCAGGCGGCAGCTCAGACCAGTCGGGTGTTTGAGGGGAAGACGGTTTGGAATGTGAGCTCGACGGCTGCGGGCGGTGGAGTGGCAGAGATGCTCCAGGTCCTGGTGGGCTACACGCTGGATGCCGGTATCGACATCCGCTGGCTCGTGATGAGTGCCGACCCCGAGTTCTTCTCCATCACCAAGCGGATCCACAATCGTCTCCACGGAGTGGCCGGAGACACCGGTGCGCTCGGGCCTAACGAGGCCGCCCACTACGCGGCGATCACTGCTGCGAACGCCAAAAGCGTGATGAGTCGACTCCGGCGGGGCGACGTGGTTCTCCTCCACGATCCGCAAACAGCCGGCATGGCGCCTGCGCTTGCCGAAGCCGGAGCCCGGGTGGTCTGGCGATGCCACATCGGACGGGCAGGCAGCAACCAGTGGACCGAAGAAGCCTGGTCGTTTCTCCGGACCAATCTCGCCCACTGTGAGGCCTACATCTTCTCCCTACCCGAGTACGTTCCCCCGTGGATCGAAGGGTCAAAAGTTCGGGTCATCCCTCCCTCCATCGATCCCTTCTCGCCCAAGAACCAGGACATGACACCGAGCAACGTGATTCTCACGCTCGGCCGCATCGGTCTTCTCCAGGGGGTGCCCACGGACCCTCCCGGAACGTTCATCCGCGGCGACGGTACAGCTGGGCAGGTCGAACGCCAAGCAGCGGTCGTCTCCGCCAACGGTGCTCCCTTGGGCTCTGATATCCCCTTGGCCGTCCAAGTGTCGCGATGGGATCGACTGAAGGACATGGCAGGAGTCATGGAGGGGTTTGCTGCGGCGCCGGCACTGGTTGATGCTCACCTCGCGTTGGTGGGGCCAGCGGTGATTGGGGTCACCGACGACCCAGAAGGGGCCGAGGTGTATGAAGAGTGCCTGGCAGCCTGGGAGGATCTACCGGCCGATGCACGCCGCCGCGTCACACTGATCACCTTGCCGATGGCGGATGTGGATGAGAACGCAGCGATGGTGAACGCAATCCAACGGCATGCCACCGTGATTGTGCAAAAGAGCCTGGCGGAAGGCTTTGGGCTGACCGTTGCCGAGGGCATGTGGAAGGCGAAGGCCGTGGTGGCCTCGAACGTCGGGGGCATCACCGAGCAGATCGTCCCCGGAACGGGCATCCTTCTAAGAGACCCGGCGGATCTGACCGCGTTCGGAAACGCGCTCACTGAACTCTTTGCACACCCTCGCAAGCTCGTCCAACTTGGCTCACGTGCTCGGGAGCATGTTCTCGAGAGTTTCGTGGGGGACAGGCACTTGCTTCTCTTTGCCCAGCTGATGGCCGAGCTATCCGGGTAGAGGAGCCCCCTGGCTTCCGCTTGAGCAACCGGCGATAATACGACGCCAATGTGATATTGCTAGCCGTGCCGGATGCAGCTCAGACTCAGCACGGGTCCTGCTCACGACCTGGCGAGGTCAGACCTCGGTAGGCGTCCAGTGGCTGAATCTCGCCATTGATGATTCTGTTGATCATGGTGCAAATCGGCAGCTCGAGACGGTGAGGCTCCGCCAGTTCGAGCGCCACGTTGGCGGTATGCACACCCTCGGCGACCATATGCATCTCTCCCAGGATGTCCTCAAGTCGTCGCCCCTTGCCAAGCTGTTCGCCCACAGCGCGATTGCGGCTGTGGGGGCTCATGCAGGTGGCTATCAGATCTCCCATACCTGCCAGCCCTGCGAAGGTGGCCGGTTGAGCACCCATGGCCACACCGAGCCGGGTGAGTTCGGCCAATCCTCGCGAGATGACGGCGGCGCGCGTGTTGTCACCGACGCCGAGCCCCTCCCCAATTCCTGCTGCTATGGCGATTATGTTCTTGAGTGCTCCACCCATCTCGCAGCCGATGACGTCGTCGTTCAGATAGACCCGGAAGACGCCTCGAGTGAACACCGCCTGGATGGCACTGGCCACTTCGAGATCATCGGTTGCGATGACGGCCGCTGCGGCCTTTCCCGACATGATCTCCAGCGCGATATTCGGTCCGGTCAGCGCCGCCACCGGGTGTCCGGGGACCACTTGCCTGATCACCTCGGTCATGCGCAGCAGAGAGCCGCGCTCGAGGCCCTTGGAGAGGCTTATCACCGGAATCCAATGACGGATGCAGTCGGCGGCCTCTTCGAGCACGCACCGGAAGCCGGAGGTTGGCACGCCGACGACAAGAAGGTCAGCATCGCAGACGGCCTCCTCGAGGTCGGCGGTGGCTGACAGTGCGGGAGTCAATTCGAGACCGGGCAGGTACGCAGGATTGGCGTGCTCTGTGCTGATGGACCTGGCCACGTCGGGATTGCGTGCCCAAATCACGGTGTCATGCCTTGGAGCCACCAGAGACGCCACGGTCGTCCCCCAAGAGCCGGCTCCGAGTACCGCGATCCTCATCGAAGACCAGCCATGCAGGTGTCGGACTTGTCGGCCCGGATATGGATATGTCGGGCTGTCCGATCGGGTGGCGGATGACAACTGCAATCGGCCATCCGGGGAATCAGACGGTCTGGATCAACCTGCTTTCCGCGGGGGCGCCTAGTTCCGGTTCTGCCGTTGGGAAGCGATCGAGTCTCCTGTGCTCCAACCGAATGGGTGCGGACGGCCATATCAGCGAGAGAGCACGACTTTCACCGCTCCAGTCTGAGCGGCCCGTGCGAACACCCCATAAGCCTCCTCCATCTGTTGGAGATTGAATCGGTGGCTTACGAATTGTGCAGCCTCGATCTGACGGGCAGCCACCAGCCTCAACAGAGTGGGCGTGGAATAGGTGTCCACCAGTCCAGTGGTGATCGTCACGTTGCGGATCCACAATGACTCAAGATGGAGCGTGGCCGGTTGTCCGTGGACACCAATATTGGCCACGTGCCCACCGGGTCGCACCAGCTCGGTGCACAACTCGAACGATTCGGGGACGCCGACTGCCTCGATAGCCACATCGGCGCCGAGGCCGTCGGTGAGTGCTTGCACGATAGCGACCGCGTCCTCGTGCCCGTTGTTGATCGTCACATCGGCGCCGAATCGCTTGGCGGCTTCGAGGCGCGCATCGGCGAGGTCGATGGCCACCACCTGGCCCGGCGAGAAGAGCTTGGTACCGAGGATGGCCGACAAACCGATGGGGCCGGCTCCCACGACGGCGACCGTGTCGCCCGGATGCACATTCCCGTTGAGTACCCCAACCTCGTAGGAGGTGGGGAGGATATCCGCCAGCATCAGGATCTCCTCGTCGCTTGCTTCTGCCGGCACCGGATAGGTGGAGGTATCGGCGAAAGGGACCCGAACGAGCTCGGCCTGAGTGCCATCGATCAGGTGTCCGAGGATCCATCCGCCTCCCCCCAGGCACTGGCCATAGTGACCGTCCCGGCAGAAGCGGCAACGCCCGCACGACGAGATACACGAAACCAGGACTCGCTCACCGCTGACGAGGCTCTTGACCCCGGTGCCGATCTCAATGACGGTTCCGACCGCCTCGTGCCCCAGGATGCGCCCTACGGTGACCTCGGGGACGTCGCCTTTCAGGATGTGCAGGTCGGTGCCACAGATGGTGGTGGCATCGACTCGGACGATGGCGTCGGTGTCGTCCTGGAGCGTCGGGTCGGGAACCTCTTTCCACGACTTCGAGCCCGGTCCTTCGTAGACGAGTGCCTTCATGGTGGTCTCCTTGTGAAAGCCTTAGACCCCTAGCATGGAACTCAAGACCGGCATTAGCTAGGGCCAAAGGTCCCACCGATGCGGGCGACAGCAGTAGGTCGTGGGTATCTAGGGACCCGGCACCTGGCGGTCAGAGAAAGGTCAGCTCGTATGGATGGTCTCCGTGGTGCGGATTGTTGGCCGGTCAACGCCGAGCTTCGCCCCGCCCATCTGATCGACCACACGGTCGCACTCAAGCCTTGCTCCGTGGCACGTTGTCGCGACATCGACTCCCTGGGGTTCGGATGTTCGTGCCAAGACTCGGTCTGACCGCATGCGAATCGTCTCGGAGGAGGAGGTCACCAACCATCTAGGCGCACTGTCGGGCGAAGAACCACGGGTCGTCGTATCGGGAAATTTCGCTACCCCGATGGGACTCGTGCACGCCCTCGAGGCCTCTCGCGAGCGGTGCCGGCTGTTCGCCATCAATGCCCAGGCGGACTGGCCTCAGCGCTCCGGACTGATCAACGAGACCCCGTTCGTCGGGCCAGGCATGCGCCATGATCCTTCGCTTGATTACCTCCCGATGCGCTTGTCACTCGTTCCCCGCCTGTTCGACACCTCACGGCCAGTCGACGCCGTTCTCATCCACACCACGGTTCCCCGTGGCGACAAGGTCTCGCTCGGGATCGAGGTCAACATCCTTCCTGCGGCTATCGAACGGACGCGTGGCCGTGGTGGACTGGTCATTGCCCAGCTGAATCCGAACATGCCATACACATTTGGCGACAGTGAATTCTCGGTCGACTGGATCGACTTCGCTGTCGAGGTAGATGAACCTCTTCCAACGGCCCCGTTTCGACAAATTGACGAGACAGACAGGAGAATCGGCAAGCAAGTCGCTCGCTTTGCCGATGACGGCGCCACACTGCAGCTCGGCATCGGGAGGATCCCTGATGCCGCCGCAAATGAGCTCGTCGCCCGTCGTGACCTCGGTATCTGGTCCGAAATGATCAGCGATGGCGTTCTCGCCCTCGAGAAGGCCGGTTCTCTCGATTTCGGCCGGCCCATTCAGACGTCATTTCTGTTTGGCTCGTCAGAGCTCTACCAGTGGGCCGACCAGAACCCCCGTCTGCAGATGATAAGGACAGAGATCATCAACGACCCTGCGCGCATAGCCAACAATTCGGCCATGGTCTCCGTCAACATGGCAATGCAGATTGATCTCTTCGCCCAAGCCAATGCCAGTTTCGTTGGAGGGATGGTTCACTCAGGGTTCGGTGGTCAAGCCGACTTTGTCGCCGGTGCCCTTCATTCGCCTGGCGGGCACGCTGTGGTCGCTCTGCACTCGTGGCACGAAAAGACAGACGCCTCATCCGTGCTACCGATCCTCACCAATCCGGTCACGTCGTTTCAGCACTCGGCGATCGTCAGCGACCAAGGTTGTGCGGAGATCTTCGGTCGTTCAGAGCAAGCGCAGGCCCGACTGATTATAGAAAGAGTGGCTGACCCCCGGGCCCGCGAAGAGCTTCTGGAAGCGGCGGCTGCCCTCGGCCTTCTTCGGGCATGAAGCCCAGCCTGCAGAGGACATGTCTTCTAGGCGATGCTCATTTTCCGTGCAGATTGCTATCGGCATGGAATCGCGCTCGCTCTGCCTCCACCGTAGTCAGCCGATCCGGGAAAGTCCTAGATGTGACCAATGATGGCCGCCAGGTCAACGAGTCGACTGGCGTAGCCGGACTCGTTGTCATACCAGCCAAGAACCTTCACGAGGTGCCCGTGGGCCATGGTGAGCTCCGAGTCGAATACGCACGAGTAGGGAGACCCGACGATGTCCGAAGACACAAGGGGTTCGTCCGAGTATTCGAGCAGCCCGGACAATCGACCGGATTCGGCGGCCGCCTGGTAGGCGTCCTTGACCCCGGAGACAGTAGGTGTGGTCCGTACGTTGGCGACCAGATCGGTAATCGAGGCGTCAGGTACTGGAACACGGAGCGCCAGACCGTCGAACGCTCCGGCCACGCTGGGAAGCACCAAGCCGGTGGCGCGGGCGGCACCAGTCGTAGTCGGCACGATGTTGATGGCAGCGCCTCGTGACCGCCGGGGATCCTTGTGCAGGGCGTCGACCAGACTCTGATCGCGGGTATAGGCATGCACGGTCGTCATGAACCCATCCTCGATTCCGAATGCGTCGTCGAGGACCTTTGCCAGGACCGCAAGGCAATTCGTCGTGCAGGACGCATTTGAGATGACGAAGTGCCTCTCCGGGTCGAACTGCTCTTCATTCACGCCGACGACCAATGTTGCGTCCGCGTCTGCGGAAGGAGCGGAGATCACGACACGGGTTGCGCCCGCTTCGAGGTGGGCCGATGCCTTGTCGCGACTGGTGTACCTGCCGGTCGACTCGATGACCACGTCAACTCCGAGTTCATTCCAAGGGAGGGCCTTCGGCTCGGACTCACCGAATATCGAGATCCGGCGGTCACCGACGACCATGGAACCACCGTCAACCCGCACTGTCTCGGGAAAGCGCCCGTGCACCGAATCATGGGCGAATAGTCGAGCCAGCGCCTCAGGCGAGCCGAGATCGTTGATCGCAACGATCTCGATCCCCCGCGAGGAGGCGAGCGCCGAACGCAAGAATGCGCGCCCCGTCCGCCCGAAACCGTTGATTGCCAATCGCACCGTCATGAAAAGCCCTCCGTGGATTCTCTATCGGTCCTGCTTGTTCTACGGTGCAAGACATCCTTCAAGCCGGGTAGGGCCGAAGGTCACTCATCTCGACGCTGGAAGGAAAGGAGTGGATCAAGTGATCTTGCCGTATGGCAGAAGAATCTGTTTGGGTCCTGCGGGGCAGGTCAGGGATTCAGCAGCCTGGAGGGCTTTGATACCGGTCACCGAGGTGATCGGTCGTCTCGGTCGCACTCCTTCCGGCGGATCCACGTTCATCGAACTGGTTTTGGCATCATGAGCCAATATCAACCCAGTGACCACTTGGAAGACCTTCCCAAAGCTGAGTGTCTGCGGTTGCTTGAGGATGGCAGTTTGGGTCGGATTGGGGCCGTTGTGCGGGGACATCCAGTCATCTTTCCTGTCAACTACGTCGCATTCGACGGCGCAATCGTGTTCTGTACAAGGCGTGGTGGTGAGCTTGAGACTGCCGCTTCCAATACCACGGTGGCCTTTGAGATTGACGGAGTGGACAACATCTATCACGAGGGATGGAGTGTGCTAGCCATCGGCCGATGTATCCATGTGACGGATCCTGTCGAGCTCGACCAGATCCAGGATTCCAGGTTGTCGTCTTGGGCGGGCCGGGGACGGGACCTCTTGGTCCGAATCTCCATGGATGAGATCAGCGGCCGACGAATCCGGCACCACACGCCGTGAATCGCAAAAAAGTGTGCCCCCCAACCGTCCTGTTGTTCCGGTAGCTCGCCACCACGGCGACTGGCCCTTTACCCGACGCCCTCGCGGGGAGACCGTCCCGGGGCCTGAAGGTGCTGGCCAATCCTAAGGCGCCTCTTCGTGGCCAAGAAGGGTCACCCCGTGGGTGGCTTGACAGAATCATCGCATGGAAGCCATACCTGATCGAGCCGTGGCTCTGCGTCTGGTGCCAACATTCGGCCCGAAGGCGGGTTGACACCAGGGCAAAGGCTGCGGAGAAGTCAGCCCGCAGTGGAGATGAAGCTAGGGGGCGGTAGAGGAACGGCGAAGCCTCCGACCTGACACCTGTGAGTGCGTGATGGAAATGTAGTGGTCGTGGGGCCCGATAACCCAGGGTTGACCTACGGAGTCTCGGGCACTCTCGGCCCATGGGTTGGCGGCATCTGTGATGTCCTCGGCAAATCCACGCACTTCGACGACCCAACCTTCACGAGTATCGGGGTCGATATTCTCGACCTCGAACGCCACATGGGCGAGTGAGGCGTAGGTCAACTTCACTCCGGGCTGGGTCCTGATGGCAATGATGCGGTCGGAGATGGCGTAGTTGACGGGGAAGATCTCCGGTCGACCATCGCGGACGATAGCAAGTCGGCCCAAATCTTGAGTCTGAAGAAGATCAAAGCATTCCTCTTCGCCGATATCGTCCAATTGTCGATGTCGATCCGAGGGATCGGCAACTGGGTCTGTAGCTCCGGATTTCGAGGCACTGGGTTCGTTTCTAGCCATTCGCACCATCATGTCACCTGGCCAGGGGTTGCATATTCTCGATATCTCCATACCTCTGCTGCACTCTCTCACCATGGCCTCCTGTGAACTTTTGGTTGTAATTTGCAGCTCAACCCAGCGAAGCAATGAAGGCTGGCCTGCATGCCGTAGAGCGGAGCTGGGACCCACGAGGCAATAGCTGCCATCCTGCTGCTTGTCCTCCTAACCAGGGGAGTCGTGTCGACGACGGGCGAGAGGACAGGTTTCACATCCGGACTCGTAAGGCGCATCTGCAACAGGCAAAGCCAGGCCGCCGAACCGATAAGCACCGCTCGCGGTCCTGGCTAACATCAGAGATTATGGCGACCCCGACACTCGAGGAACGCCACCTGGATACATTGCACAAGCCGCGGGTGACCCCCTGGATGTCGACGCAAGGTGAGGTAGCGAACCCTCGCCAGGATCTGAACCCCTTTCTGCAGCTCGATGCCGACGTGGCGAACAGACGGATCAATGTCTGGGAGGGTGACATGGTCGAAAATCAGGGCACCAGCCGACCGACGTCTCCATGGGTTCTTTCCGAGGTCACGCGGGAATCCACTATGGAGAGAATCCTTGATGTCCTGCGACGGGCGGGCACCCACGGCGTGGCCTAATAGGAAATCAGTCCGGCCACAGGGTCCCGGGAACTCGACGCGGGGTTGGTTGGCAAGAACGTCCATCGGGCAATGGCCAATCTGACG
>Ga0182015_10007256_pt1 | contig 10856 bp, 7 predicted proteins | sample 712P3MmetaG_FD_120478 | JGI IMG/M metagenome (GOLD analysis project Ga0182015, IMG submission 120478) | Permafrost microbial communities from Stordalen Mire, Sweden - 712P3M metaG | ecosystem: Environmental > Terrestrial > Soil > Wetlands > Permafrost | place: Sweden: Stordalen | collected...
ACCTGCCTCCGGACGTGCTCGTCACCGGCGGGATCGCCGGCGACGGGTCGGCGGACGAGCTCATCGCCCACGGCCGGGCGGTGGGAGCGTCGGCGGCGGCCAGGGCAGGCCACGGGTCCGCTGTCGACATCCCGATCCTGAAGCCGGCCGACCACCCGGCCCTCTTCCAGTCGTCCACGCACGGCTTCGTCGACTTCAGCGAGGATGTGTCGTCGAAGGACATCTTCGCGGCGGCGAAGGAAGGCTACGACTCGGTCGAGCTCGTGAAGCGGTACACCACCGCGACGATGGGCCAAGCCCAAGGAAAGCTCGAGACTCTGAACACCGTGGCTGTGCTTGCCGCGGCAACCGGACGCACGATCGAGGAGACCGGGACGACGGTCTGGCGGCCCCCACACGCGCCGATCAGCCTTGGTGCGCTCGCGGGCCGGATTCTCGAGCCGGTTCGGTATTCCCCCATGCAGCCATGGCACGAGTCCCACCGAGCTCGCCCAATCGTCGCCGGCCTGTGGATCCGGCCGGAGCACTACGGTGATGCCGCGGCCGAGGTCCGCAACGTGCGAGAGAACGTGGGGCTCATCGATGTGACCCCCCTCGGCAAGGTCGACCTGCGCGGTCCGGACGTACCGAAGCTGCTCAACTTTCTCTACGTCAACAAATGGTCCAAGCTCGACATCGGTTCGGTCCGCTACGGAGTGATGTGCAACGAGGACGGCGTTGTCCTCGATGACGGGGTGACCGGACATCTCGGCCCGGACCGCTATTTCATGTCGACCACGAGCTCGGGCGCCGCCGCGGTGTACGAATGGATGGAGGACTGGCTGCAGACGACGTTTCGCGATTGGCAGGTCCACGTGACTCCGGTCACCTCTGGCTACGCGAGCATCAACGTTGCCGGGCCGAAGTCACGAGAGCTGCTCAACAGGGTCGTGACCGACGTCGATCTCGCGCCGGATGCCTTCGCCTACATGAACGTGCGAACCGGCACGATCGCCGGGATCCCTGACTGTCTCATGTGGCGAATCGGGTTCACCGGAGAGCTGAGCTACGAGATCCATGTCCCGGCTGCCTACGGGCTCGGGGTGTGGGAGACGCTCATGGACGAGGGCCGCGACCTCGGCGTCGGAGCCTTCGGGCTCGAGGCTCAGAGGATCATGCGGCTCGAAAAGGGCCACTTCATCGTGGGACAGGACACCGACGCCGTGACTCAGGCCTTCGGTGCCGGTCTTGACTGGCTGGTGAAGTTGGACAAAGACGACTTCGCAGGCAAGCCCGAGCTCCTCTGGGAGAGCCGGCGCGAGGGTGCCTCCCGGCTCGTCGGCCTGCAGCCGACCGACGCGAACGTCGTGCCGCCAGAAGCGAGCCAGATCGTGAGCGGCGGGTCGAGGATCGAGGGCCGGATCACCTCCAGCCGCTACTCACCGACACTCGGTCGGTCCATCTGCCTCGGCATCGTTTCCGGGCACCTCGCCGTGCCGGGAACGGTCGTCACGATCCTGCTTCCCGACGGGACACACGTGTCGGCGAAGGTCATGGAGCATCACGCCCACTTCGATCACGAGGGTTCGAGGCTCCGTGGTTAGCGGAGCCAATCTGGCGCGGAGCTCGGTTCGTCCGGCAACGCCAGTCTCTGTGCATTCAGGCTGGGAGGTGTCGAAGGCCCAGTCGTCCGCGCCGATCCGTCTCACCGATCTGACGCCACTCACCAAGATCCTCATCCGGACCTCCGTCGCGAGCCCGATGGGCGCTACGCTCAGGTGCGGATTCGGGCGATCGGTGCGGAACCCGGCGGGCCAGCTCGTGGCCGGGACGGGTCCGGACGAATGGTTGGTGATCGCACCCGCGTCCAGCGCTGCCACCGTGTTCGCTACCTTGCACGGGAGCGACCAATCAGAGCTCGCCACGGTCCTCGACGTCACTCACGGAGGGGTGCTGTTCCGTCTCACGGGCGCCGATGCCGACCGCGTCCTCGAGAAGGTCTGCGCCATCGACTTCTCGGACGCGATCACGCCCGATGGAGCCGTCTTCAGATCGTCGGTCGTCAAGGTCACGACCGACGTCGTCCGGGACGACCTCGACGGAGTCCGCTCCTACCTGCTGCACAGCGACCGGGCCTCAGGGCAGTATCAGTTCGACGCTTTGCTGGACGTGGGCGCCGAGTTCAACATCGGAGTCGACGGTTACCCCGAAAAGGAGATCTGACATGCCCATGCCCAGCGACCTCGAGATCGCCCGTCAGGCGCAGCTCAAGCCGATCGCGGAGATCGCGCAACACATGGGGATCGAGCCGAGATTGCTCGAGCAGTACGGCGAGAGCGTTGCCAAGATCAAGCTCGAGGCCATCGGGGAGCTCGCAGACCGCCCGAAGGCCAAGTACGTGGTGGTCTCCGCGGTCACACCGACGCCGCTCGGCGAAGGCAAGACGACGACGACCGTGGGCCTTGGCCAGGCGATGCACCACATCGGCAAACGGGCAACGATCGCGATCCGACAGCCCTCGATGGGCCCTACGTTCGGCATCAAAGGTGGCGCAGCAGGCGGCGGGTACAGCCAGGCGGTCCCGATGGAAGCCTTCAACCTCCATCTGACCGGTGACATGCACGCCGTGACCGCCGCTCACAACATGCTGTCGGCCATGCTCGACAACCATCTGCACAAAGGCAACGAGCTCAAGCTCGACCAGCACAACATCACGTGGCGTCGAGTGCTCGATGTGAACGATCGTGCCCTTCGCAACATCGTGATCGGGCTCGGGACCAAGGAGGACGGCGTCCCCCGTCAGACCGGCTTCGACATCACGGCCGCGTCGGAGGTGATGGCTATCCTCGCCCTGTCAACGTCGCTACACGACATGCGGGCCCGTCTCGGGCGGATTGTCGTCGGCTACACCGGTGACGGGGAGCCGGTGACGGCGGAGGATCTGAAGACTGCCGGAGCCATGACCGTGATCATGCGCGAGGCCATCAAGCCCAACCTCCTCCAGACCATCGAGAACACCCCGGTGCTCGTGCACTCCGGACCGTTCGGGAACATCGCCCACGGTAATTCGTCGATCGTCGCCGACCTCATCGGGATTCACGCGGGTGACTTCCTCATCACCGAAGCGGGCTTCGGTGCCGACATGGGGGCCGAGCGGTTCTTCAACGTCAAGTGCCGTACCTCGGGCTTGTCGCCCGATGCCGCCGTAGTCGTGACCACCGTGCGAGCGCTGAAGGTCCACTCCGGCGGGCATCGTGTCATCGCTGGGCGGCCGCTGCCCCCGGCCATGCTCGAGGAGAATCCGGACGAGGTCCACGTCGGCGGTGCGAACCTGCGCAAGCAGATCGAGAACATCCAGATCCACGGAGTGACTCCGGTCGTCGCCATCAACTCGTTCCCCGGGGACTTTCCCTCAGAGCACGCGGCAATCCGCGAGATCGCCGCCTCGATGGGTGTGCGTTCGGCAGTGTGCACCAACTTCGCCGAGGGTGGGAAGGGGGCGACCGAGCTTGCCGAGGCGGTGGCAGAGGCGGCCGACGAGCCGAGCGACTTTCACGTCCTCTACCCGAGTGACGCGTCGCTGCGCGAGAAGATCGAGACGGTCGCCACGAAGGTTTACGGCGCGGACGGCGTCGACTACCTCCCCGCCGCCGCCCGCCAGCTCGACTCGTACGAGAAGAACGGTTTTGGAAATCTCCCTGTGATCATCGCCAAGACGCACCTGTCCATCTCGTCGGACCCGGCCCTCAAAGGTGCGCCGACCGGATGGCGTATGCCGGTGCGCGAAGCCCGCGCTTCGGTCGGCGCCGGTTTCGTCTACCTCATCAGCGGCGACATGCGCACGATGCCGGGCTTGTCGGGCCATCCGGCCGCCGAGATCATCGATATCGACGAGAATGGCGAAATTGTCGGGCTCAACTAGCCGGCCGAGCTACCTCGAGCTTCCGCTCGGTCGGTTCCTCGAGGCCGTCTCCATCGCCGAGCCGGCACCTGCCGCCGGATCGGTTGCCGCGGCGGCAGTCGCGTTGGCAGCGGGTCTTTGCGTGATGGCGGCCCGGCTTTCCACGACGCAGCTCGACGACGCGCCCGACCTCGCGACCGCTGCCGAACGGCTGCGCGACCGGGCAGCCTCGCTCTGCGAGGCCGACGCTGCCGCCTACGGTCTCGTCATCGAGGCGATGCGCCTGCCTCGTGAGCCCGATCCGGAGGATCGCAGCGGTCGGATCGCCGCGGCCCTCTCCGTGGCGACCGACGTCCCCTTGGAAGTCGTCCAGATCGGGGTCAAGGTGGCCGCTCTCGCCGAGAGGATCGCGGCGGGGGGGAACCCCAATCTGCTCGGCGACGCCGTCACGGCTGCGCTCCTCGCCGACTCGGGCGCGAGGGCGGCGGCCGCTCTCGTCGTGCTCAACCTTGGAGACTTCAGCGAGGACGATCGGACCGCTCAGGTGGCGGTGCTGCTGGCGGAGGCAGCGGAGAGCGCGCGTAGCGCGTGGCAGAGGATCGAGCCCTGACGGGGTCCGGAAAGTCGGCCGACCGTCCAGATCCAGCGCAGTGAGCGATCCGAAACTCGATCACTCGGCCTTCCTGTTCCCATCCCGTGATGCTGCTCAACCTGCGCCTGCTGGGGAGTCAAGCGCGGCGCCGTCATTGACTCGCGCACCCAGCCTTGGCTAGACAACTGGGTGGTGCGCTCCGGGCGCTCGCCCAAGGACGTGTGGGCGGCGGAGTCACGAGGGGAGATCTGATGACAGAGGACACCGCGGCGCGAGTTGCTACCTCGAGCGGAACCGGAGCCCGTTCCCGGCTTCATCCGCGAAGCGGATCCCGGTGGTGGCGCCCCGTGGCGGCCCTCGCAGCCGCCGGCCTCACCGTGCCGCTGGCGGCCGCCGTTCCGGCCGCCGCCGCCGCCCGTCCCGGTCCGCTCGCCATCTCCGGCCCGCTCGTGCGGGTGGCCTGGGCGCCGAAGGTGCCAGTGCACACCGTCCTCGTCGGCCGCGTCGCCGCCGGCAAGGTGATCGCCGGCGCCGTGGCGCTCAAGCCTCGCAACGAGAGCGGTCTCAAGGCTTTCATCGGCGCCGTGTCCGATCCCCATTCCCCGCTCTACCACCGTTACCTCCCGCGTGGCGCCTACAGCGCCCGCTTCGGTCCGAGCGCAGCCACCATCTCGGCGGTGACCCGGGAGCTCCGAATGAACGGCCTGTCCGTCTCCGGTGAGTCCGCCGACGGCCTCCTCGTCTACTTCCATGGCGCGGCGAGCCGGGTAGAGGCGGCATTCCACACCGAGATCGCCAGCTACCGGCTCCCCGATGGCACCGTCGGCACGGCCACGACCTCGGCCGTGCGCCTTCCCGCGTCGATCGCGAAGGGCGTGGCGACTGTCGTCGGGCTCGACAACCTCGCTCACGCCCAGTCCGTCGGCGTGCTGCGGGCGCCGCTGTCGATGAAGGGCAAGTACCCGGCCGCCATCGGCGGCAAGGTGCCGCATGTTGCCGGCGCCCCGAGCGCCTGCAGCGATGCGACCGCCGCCGCCAACCAGTTCGGCGGCCTCACCGACGATCAGATCGCCAACGCCTACGGCGCCTTCGGCCTCTACAAGTCCGGCGACACCGGTGCCGGCCAGGCGGTCGACGTCTTCGAGCTCGAGCCGTACCTGCCAAGCGACCTGAAGACGTTCGACACCTGCTACTTCGGTGCGACCAAGGCTGCCACGATGGAGAGCCACCAGCACCAGATCGCGGTCGACGGCGGCCAGCCGGCCGGCCCAGGCTCGGGCGAGTCGATCCTCGACGTCGAGGACGTCGCAGCAATCGCCCCCTCGGCGACCCTCAACGTCTACGAGGCTCCGAACACTACTTTTGGCAGCCTCGACGAATACGCGAAGATCGTGAACAACGACGATGCCCACGTCGTTACCTCCAGCTGGGCGATCTGTGAGCAAGCAATGCAGGCTTCCTCGCCGGGCGTCCAAGAGGAGGAGAACTTCCTCTTCGAGCAGGCGGCCGCGCAGGGCCAGTCGGTCTTCTCGGCCGCCGGCGACACGGGCAACGACGAGTGCAACGAGTTCCGCGAAGAAATCCCGCCGCCGGGCCAGAACCCGCTCTCACTCCTCGACCCCGCCAGCCAGCCCTACGTCGTCTCGGTCGGAGGCACGACCATCAACGACGCCGCCACGAGTCCCCCGCAAGAGCAGGTCTGGAACGACGGTGCCGATTGGGGCGCAGGCGGCGGCGGCATCTCCGAGAGCTGGGCGATGCCGAGCTGGCAGTCAGCTCTCATCCAGCCCGCAACGAACGCCCAGAACAAGGCAGCAGTCGCCGCGGCCGAGGCGGTCGAGACGAGCATGGCCACTACGGCCGCGCCCTTTGCCACCCCGACATTCTGTCTCGGCACTATCTCGCCAGCTCCGTCCGCCTGCCGTGAGACGCCGGACGTCTCGGCCCAGGCCGACGAGTTCACCGGCGCCGTCACCACCTACAGCGAGGAGTACAAAGGCCCGGGCTCGCCGACCGGTTGGTCCACGATCGGCGGCACCTCCTCCTCGTCGCCGATCTGGGCCGCGCTGACGGCGGACATCAACGCTTCCGCGGGGTGTTCCACCCAGCTCGTGAACGGGACGCCCGATGCCGGATTCGTCTCCCCGCTCCTGTACGCCATCGCCGGCAACGCGACCGAGTACAAAGCGTCGTTCAACGACATCACGGTCGGGAACAACGACGACTACGGATTCGACAATGGAGCCGCCTTCGGGGCCGGCCATGGCTACGACATGGCCTCGGGCCTCGGGTCGCCTCGCTTGACCGGCACCGGCGGAACGGACGGCCTCGCCTTTTACGTATGCCATTACGCCGCGGAGCTGTCTCCGCCGACCGTCACCGCTCTCGCCCCGACCTTCGGTCCGGTGGCCGCGGGGACCTCCGTCGTGATCACCGGCACCGGATTCGAGTCCGGAGCGACGCCGGAAGTCGCATCGGTGGGCGTCGGTGGAGCCACCGCGACGAGCGTTGTGGTGAGCTCCAACACCCATCTCACTGCTGCGTTCCCGGCGGGGTCGGCCGCGATCCCGACCGCTTCTCCCTCGCCCCAGGACGGCGCCGGCCCCGCGAACGTGACAGTGACGCTCAAGAACAGCACCTCGAGCAAGGTGGGGCCGCACTCGCTCTACGAATACGTCGACGAGACCGGCGCCGTCGTGGATCCCTCGGTTAGCGGGATCAGCCCCTACGGCGGCTCGGAGACGAGCCCGAAGCCCGTGACGATCTTCGGATCGGGATTCTCCGGCACGCCGACCGTCACCTTTGGCGGCGTCGCGGCGACGGCCGTCACCGTCGACAACGCCTTCGAGCTCACGGCGACGCCACCCCCGTTCTCGGACTCGCCGACTTGCCACGGCGGCCTTCCGACGCCGGAGACGTCGACCAACGACATCTGCCAGACCCAGGTGCAGGTGACCGACGCCGGGCACCTGAGCACGGAGGGGACGATCCTGCCGCCGTACGAGGGAGCGGTCCTGCCGCCGTCGGCAATGGCGGTTCCTTTGGTGCCGGCCGGGTGCAACTGCGAGGAGATGCCGGCGCCGACCGAATTCGACTACGTGCCGAACCCGACGATCACCTCGATCTCCACGACGACAGCGAATCCCACGAGCCTGGCGAGCGAGTTCGGCTCCACGACGATCACCGTCACCGGGAAGGGCTTCGACCCGCTCACTCTGGCGAACGCGGACTTCGGCAATCCCGGTCTCGACTCTTCCCTGACGGAGAGCTACAGCTACGTATCCGGGACCGAGATCCAGCTGACGGCACCGAGCACGCTGACGAAGGCCCCCTTCACGCCGACCGTCGATCCGACAACGCTGCCCTTCAGCGTGGCAACCCTGGCCGGCTCGTCGACCTCGAGTCCGGTCACCTATGCCGGAGTTCCCGAGGTGACCAACCTCACTGGCGGCGTCGAGCTGTTCCCCGGAGTGCACGTCGGACCCGACACGGGCAGGACTCCGATCAGCCTCACCGGCAAGGGCTTCCAGCACCAGCTCGTCGCAGTCGCCTACGAGGACCTGGAGGGGCCGTTTTCCATCGGGACGCAGTACACCTTCACGGTGCACAGCGACACCAGCTTGAGCGCCGAGACGCTCCAGCAGAACCCGGCAGAGGTCGTCGCCGCGGCATGCACCGAGACGGGCTGCAGCAACTCGACGAACGCCGACTTCGTGCTTTACCCACCGGGAAACCCGGTCGTGTCGGCCTCGTCGCCTCTGAAGGGACCCGCACACGGGGGCACAGTGGTGGACATCTCGGGCCAGAACCTGGGCTGTGTGCTCGAGGTGAACTTCGGCAGCACACCGGCGCCGCTGTTCAACAACGCGACCCAGCTGCTTGACTGCGGCTCGACGACTCATTTGCTGGCCTCCGCCCCGCCCGGCAAGGCCGGCACGACGGCGAGGATCACCGTCCTCACCGTCGAGTCCCTCGCCACCTCCTTCCGTTTCAGCAGGGCGACGACGAAGGCGGAGTTCACGTACCTGAGGAGCTCGCCGAGCGCGCCAACCGACCTCTTAGCGAAAGCGGGCGTCCGTTCGGTCGCGCTGTCGTGGAAGGCGCCGCTCAGCACGGGAGGCAGCCCGGTCACGGGCTACCGTGCCACGGCGGCGGCCAAGGGACGTTCGACCGTCTCGGTCAAGCTCGGCTCGGGGGCGAGGAGCGTGACCTTCTCCAAGCTCACAGCAGGGGTGAATTACACCTTCACTGTCAGTGCCACCTCGGCCCTCGGCAGGGGACTGGCGGCCTCCGTTTCGGCCAAGCCCAAGGCGTAACGGCTGAATCCAAGCCCTATCGACCAGGAGAAACGACGAGAGCGGACGACCGGGATCGAAACCGGCATGGCCAGCTTGGAAGGCTCGCAAGGGTCGGTTTGTGACCTGCGTCCTACGTGGAAACTACCTGATAGACGGCACTACCAGTTGGACACGAGTGGACACCGCCGGACAGATTAGTGGCAGCGAGGACATGTCAGCTTCTCGACTCGGCAGTTGAGACAGCCAACGTAATTCCCAGTCGCGTCTGGATTTGAGGACGAGCCCGTTCGTAGCTCGATCTTCCACCAACGAAGAGTCGCGGCAACGTCTCCTCGAACTTTGACGAGGACCAGAGGAATGGTTGCCGGGCTCCGCGGCCGCCGGACGCGAAAACGCCCCCGGCCAAGGCGGGATGGCCGGGGGCGTCGCTACCAGTTCGAATATTCGCCCCGAATAGTTGCAGTCTGACTCGACAGCGTCCCCGGCGCTGTGAGATGCCGGGGGTCGTGTCGCTAGGTGCTTGCTGAGCTGGGCAGCGTTACGTTGCCACTTCCAGAAAGTACGCCCGCCGTGCCGAGTGCGGCGGCACTGTTGGCTTCGTTGCACTTGCCATTCTTGAGCCGTGGCAGGACAGCGAAGATTTTCCCACTTACCGAGAGCTTCCCGGAGATGCCCTTGTAGGCACCCTTACCGCTGTGGAGGCTGATCGTTCCGCCTTCGGTCACAGTGGCGAAACAGGTGTGCGCGTTGACCGTGAACTTGACCGTGATCTTGCTTCCGTCAACGACGAATCCCCCTTTGGAGAGCGTCACGTTGTCACCTTGTGCGCCGGTGATCCTTCCGGCATCAGTGAAGAGCCCAGTGCCAACGAACACTTCGGGGTTGACCGTAACGGGGTTAAAGTTCGAGACCCAAAAGTGCTCTACGGCCGTGCTTTTGCGGCCCGTTCCGCTCTTCGCCAGAGCAACGCCTGCCGACGTACCCAACAGAGCTGCAACCACGACAATCGCGGCCATGAGCTTGAAACGCATGAACTGCCTCCCCCTCGGTAGATTCTGTTCGCTGGCCTGGCATGTGCGACCGGACGTTGCACGATCAGACGCGGCGAGGCTCCCAGCCGGGGAACCCCGCTGGCTACTACTTCGAGTCTTTGCCGCGAATAGTTGCATCGAGTCCGGCCGTTGCCATTCGCGCTCTCCAGAGTGAGCGCGCGCTAACTTCAGCATCCGATGACGACCGCCGAGCGCTTCGGGTCCCCGTGGCGAGTCGCTCGAGGCGGCTAGGACCGTCTGCGAGGGCTGCGCGGTGCAGGCGGAATGCCTCGAGTACGCCATCGAGAGCGGGGAGTCCCTGCACGGTGTCCGGGGCGGTGCGTCTGACCGGGAGCGGCGGAAGCTGCGACTGGCGTGCGATTTCCGGACTACCAGGCGGACCGCTATTGGAGATCATCAAGGAGCTGGACGAGATCAAAGCGGAGATGGCGGTCCTGCTGAGAGCCCAGGAGACAACGATGCAGCCGACGAGCTTGAGCGGGGAGCCGACGATTAACGGCCCGCACGGCGGTAGAAGAACCGAGCGCGCGTCCCTCGGTTTGCTCACTCAGGGCCGGGGGACGCTGCGCGTCAGGAGCCGGTGGCGACATTGCCCAAGGGGTTGGCCGACCCAGTCGACCTGGTCGATGGATACCGTCGACGCGACGATTCGTGAGCGCTAGCGTTGTCGCATGGGCAGCGGCCGTTCGTTTCTAGCCGGGATCCTCTTCGTTGTCGGGATCCTGGCCATCGCCGTCGGCGTGATCTACCTCCTGGTGCAGGCACACTCTCTACCGTCCTTCTTTCCCGGGCACATAGCGCACTCTCTCAGCAAACACACGAAGCGCGGCATCGTGGCGGTGGCCATCGGAGCCCTCCTCTGGATTGTCGCGGCAGTGCTCGTCTTCTCCGGCCGCAGCCGGAGCCAAGTGCGCTAGCGATAGTTTCCTGGCTAGCTCGTGACGATGCGACATACGACCAGCTCAGCGACGGTATTTCGGCGCTCGCCGCGTAGTACCTAACTCGCCTGTCGAGCGCCGCCTGCAGGGACGGCA
>Ga0182015_10007257_pt1 | contig 10856 bp, 9 predicted proteins | sample 712P3MmetaG_FD_120478 | JGI IMG/M metagenome (GOLD analysis project Ga0182015, IMG submission 120478) | Permafrost microbial communities from Stordalen Mire, Sweden - 712P3M metaG | ecosystem: Environmental > Terrestrial > Soil > Wetlands > Permafrost | place: Sweden: Stordalen | collected...
GGCGATCTGCAGCGCGGCGAGCATGCCCCACGCAATGGCTTCGCCGTGGAGGAGAACGCGGAATCCCGTGGCGGCTTCGATGGCGTGGCCGAGGGTGTGGCCGTAGTTGAGGATCATGCGCAGACCGGATTCGCGCTCGTCGATGGCGACGACGCCGGCTTTCATGCGGATGGAGGCGACGATGACACGCTCGAGAGCTGCGGGATCGCGGGCGAGGATGGCGGCGGCGTTTTGCTCCATGAAACGGAAGAGCGCGGGGTCGCGGATGATGCCTGCCTTGACGCTCTCGAAGAGGCCGGCGCGCAATTCACGGTCGGGGAGGGTCTGCAGAACGTCGATGTCGGCGAAGACGGCACGCGGGTGGTGGAAGCTGCCGATGAGGTTTTTGCCTGAGGCGAGGTTGACGCCGGTTTTGCCGCCAACGGAGGAGTCGACCTGAGCGAGGAGGGTGGTGGGAACCTGGACGTAGTCGATGCCACGCATGTAAATGGCGGCGAGGAATCCGCCAAGGTCGCCGATGATGCCGCCACCGAAGGCGATGAGGAGGGAGGAGCGGTCGGCGCCGGCGTTGGTGAGTTCGGAGGCGAGGCGTTCGACCTGGGTGAGGCGTTTGTGGCGCTCGCCTGCTGGCAGGAAGAGGGTGGTGGGCTGCGCGGATTTGGGGAAGGCGGCGAGGAACTTTTTGCCCCAGAGGGGCCAGATTTCGGGCGAGGTCAGGACATAGACCTTTCCCGGCGCGGGGATTTTGCGCGGGATTTCGGAGAAAAGACTGCGGCCGATGAAGACGGGGTAATCGGCAGAGGCGGTTTTGACAGGGATGGTGCGCATGCAAAAACAAGCGTACAGCGTTCGGCGTTGCCTCTCCATCGGACGATGGAGAGGAATTTCCACCTGAGGTTGATGCAGGAAGACGAGGGATTCGGAGACAATGGCCGCTGCATCTCCTACGGGAGACTGGAGAGGAACGATGGCCGACGAAATTCTTGCGAACCAGAAGACGATCCTGCAGAACCAGAAGAGCATTCTTGCCAACCAGAAGGCGATCCTGGTCAACCAGGCTGACATTAAGAAGAACCAAAAGGCGCTGAACGCGATCCTGACGAACCAGAAGGAGATTCTCCGGAATCAGAAGGCGATTTTGGCGGCAGTGAAGAAATAGAAACAGCTGGCAGCCGGTAGCCTGTAGCCGGTGGCGCTACGGATCGGCACCTGGGCAGCGCCAGCGGCCGCGGGCGAAAATCAGTACTTCGCCAGGGAGGCGATGGCCTGGAAGATGCCTTCGGGTTGAGGGAGGATGGCGTCTTCGAGGGCGGGCTGGTAGGCGACGAAGGTGTCTAATGCGCCGAGGCGGCGGACGGGCGCGTCGAGAGAGTCGAAGAGTTCTTCGCCGATGCGAGCGGCGATTTCTGCGCCGTAGCCCCAGCTGATCATGTCTTCGTGGGCGACGAGGACCCGATTGGTCTTTTGGACGGACGTCGCGATGGCTTCCCAGTCGTAGGGATTGAGGGTGCGGAGGTCGAGGACCTCGGTTTCGATGCCTAACTCGCGCGCGGCGCGCTGGGCGGCCTGCAGCGCGCGGGGAACGATGGCTCCATAGGTGATAACGGTGAGGTGTTTGCCTTCGCGAACAATGTTCGCTTTGCCGAAGGGGATGGCGTAGTCGGGGCCGGGATAAGGGGCGCGGCCGTAGGATTCGCGATAGAGGCGCTTGTGCTCGAAGAAGAGCACGGGGTCGTCGCAGCGGATGGCGGTGCGGAGAAGCCCGTTGGCGTCGAGGGCGTTGGAGGGGTAGACGACGCGGATGCCGGGCGTGTGGGTGAAGAGGCTCTCGCCGCTTTGCGAGTGGTAGATGGCGCCGCCGGTGAGATAGCCGCCGATGGGGACGCGGATGACCGCGGGGGCGGCGAAGCCTCCGTTGGAGCGCCAGCGGATGAGCGGGAGCTCGTTGCGGAGCTGATGCATGGCGGGCCAGATGTAATCGAAGAACTGAATTTCGGCGACGGGCTTGAGGCCGTGGACGGCCATGCCGATGGCGCGGCCGACGATGGCGGCTTCAGCGAGCGAAGAATTGAAGGCGCGTCCGGAGCCATACTCGCACTGGAGGCCGGCGGTGAGCTTGAAGACTCCGCCCTTGCCTTTGACCTGCTTGTTCTCGAGATACTCTTCGCGGGAGCAGTCGGCGACGTCTTCGCCAAAGACGACGATGCGGGAGTCGCGGCGCATTTCGTCGTGGAGGCAGGCGTTGATGAGGTCGGCCATGGTGCGGGGGGAACCTTCGGAGGCGGGGGTGGTCTGGAGCACAGGGCGGGTGGGGTCGTAGTCCTCGGAATACTGGTGGCGCAGGATCGCGGCGGGCTCGGTGGAGGGAAGCGGGGCGCTGAGGGCGCGCTCGGCGGCCTGACGGACTTGTTCGTCCACCTCCTTCTCGAGGACTTCGAGGGCCTCGGCGTCGAGGATGCCTTCGCGGAGCAGGTGCATCTGGAAATTATGAATAGGATCGCGGAGGGCTTCGGCCTGGCGCTCGGTTTCGGGGCGATACAGGCGGACGTCGTCGGAGAAGGAATGCGCGTAGAGGCGGACGACATGGCCATGGACGAGCGCGGGACCCAGGCGCGCGCGGCAGTGGGCGACGGCGGTGTCGAAGGCGGCGAGGCAGGCGAGCGGGTCGGTGCCGTCGACTTCGGCGAAATAGAAATTGGGGAAGCCGGCGAGCAGCGGCGAGATGTTGCCGCCGGGGGTGTTGACCTCGACGGGGACGGAGATGGCGTAGCCGTTGTCTTCGACGACGAAGAGGACGGGGAGCTTGAGATTGGAGGCGGTGCTGACGGCTTCCCAGAACTCGCCCTCGCTGGTGGCGCCATCGCCGAGGGAGACGTAGACGACCTCGTCGCCGTGGAAATCGACCTTGCGGAACTCGCGGTAGTCGCCCTGGTGAGGCTCGGCGGCTTCGGGGTGCTGCTGGAGGTAGAGGGCGGCTTCGGCGCAGCCGACGGCCTGGAGGCACTGGGTCGCAGTGGAGGACGACGGAGTAACGATGTGAAGCTCGGGGCTCGACCAGTGGGAAGGCATCTGGCGGCCGCCGCTGGCGGTGTCGGTGGCGGCGCCGACGGCCTGGAGGAAATGCTCTTCGACGGTGGTGCCGAGGGCGAGGGAGAGAGCGCGATCGCGGTAGTAGGGGAAGAACCAGTCGTAGCCGGAGCGCAGGGAGAGGGCGGCGGCGACGAGGAGGGCTTCGTGGCCGGCGCCGGAGATCTGGAAGAAGATTTTCTGCTGATTCTTGAGGATGATCTCGCGGTCGTCGGTGCGGCGCGAGAGGTACATGAGGCGGTAAATCTGGATCAGCTTGTCGGGGGAGAGAGCGGGGCCGCTCCCGTTGCGGGAGGGTGCCGGCTCGCCGGGTTTGCTGAGTGCAGCGCCTGAGACTGCGGTTTGGGCCATGGGGATTTTTCTCTAACCCTTTTAGATGTCTCTTTCCAGTTTAGGGCGCGCGGGGAGCGAAAGCCTGGGGAATGGCACGCCGGGACCGGTCCGACGAGAGATTGTATCGCGTGGAAACGGGAAAATGGGATGGTCGAAAGGTAACTGTTCAGGGGTACGGGTGTGGGAGGGTGGATGGGGCGGATGGGGAGGGGGAGACAGCGTTCAGCGTTCAGAAAAACCGCGTTCGGCGCTCGACGTTCAGGAAGGGCATTTTGCGTTCGGGATGACGGTTCGGGCTGCGTGGCTGACAGCGGGTTGCTGGTGGCGGGTGCGAATCGCTGGTATGTTGGCAGCTTATGGCGGAGACGAGGCGGCCGTGGTATCTGAAGCCATACGAGCCGTTCCAGAGGATGCGCGGAGTGCCCTGGAAGCGGCTATGGCTATTTATGACGGCGGTGTTCCTGCTGTTCATGGTTTTCGGGTTCTTCGACGATCTGATGGCACAAGGGACGCGGCCCTATGCGGTGACGATCCTGACCAGCCTGTATACGGGCCTCGACGCGGCGCTGTGGATCGTGGTGCTGTACCGGGGGCCGAGGATCCTGATTGTGGGGATGGTTGCGCTCCAGTTTTTCAACAGCCCGCTGATCACGGCGGTGGCGAACTGGATGGTGCGCACCTTCGCTCTGCAGCCGGTGGCCAGCCAGACGGGCGTGCGCTTTGCCGCCACCGGCATCCTGGTAGTGGTGGTGGTTTCGTATGCGTTTTTCATCGCGTATATCCGGGCCGAGGGCAAGGAATCGTACCGGATACGCAGCGAGCTGGAGCTGGCGCACGGGATCCAGAAGACGCTGGTGCCGCCGGTGTCGCTGCGCACGGAGCGGTTCGAGGTCTACGGGATTTCGGAGCCCAGCGACAAAGTGGGCGGGGATCTGGTGGACGCGCTGTTGCTGCCGAACGGCGACATGGTGGCGTACGTGGCGGATATTGCCGGACACGGGCTGCCGGCGGGGATCCTGATGGGGATGCTGAAGATTGCGGCGCGGACGGCGCTGCTGGATGCGGCGACGGGGCATCCGAGCGGGACGCTGCCGCTGCTGCTCGAGAAGCTAAACCAGGTGCTGCCGGATGTGAAGGAGCCACAGATGTATGCGACGCTGACGGCATTCCGGCTGAATGCGGATGGCAAGGCGTGGTACGCGATGGCGGCGAGCCCGCCGATTCTGCACTGGAGTCCGCAGCGGCGGGATTGGCAGCTGGTGGAGGAGGCGCAGTTTCCGCTGGGGCTGTTGCCGGTTTCAGGATTTACCGGGGAGGCGATCGTGCTGGCGGCTGGGGATCTGCTGGTGGTGGCGACGGATGGAGTGCTGGAGGTCAGTGACCGGCAGGGGCAGGAATTTGGGATCGAGCGCGTGGAGAGGGCGATTGCCGCGGACGCGCGTGCGGCGCTGCCGGAGCTGGCGGGGACGATTCTGGCGAGTGCCCGGGTGTTTGGGAAGCAGGTGGACGATCAGACGCTGTTGTTGATCCGGCGCATCTGAAGACAGCGTTCAGCGTTCCGGGAAACCGGGTAAGGCTGGTGCGGTCGCTCAAGTGAAAAGAGGGCGCTCACGCGCTATCCGGGTCTCAAAAGCGAGACCCGGGGCACCCGGCGCAGTGGCTGGTGGAGAGTTCCTGAACGCTGAACGCTGATGACTGAACCCTGGTTTACTGGCCGTCGCGCATTTTTTCCTTGACGGCTTTGGCGAGCTTCTCGATTTCGGTGGCGGTGTTGACGACGGAGAGCGAGAGCTGATCCTTGCTGCTCTTGTCGACGGCGTCCTTGAGCTGTTTGGCCAGATCGAGGAGCTGAGCGGTATCATCGACAATCTGTTTCTGGCGGATGGAATTGCGCTCGCGGCTCATGTCCTTCATCATGCGCATCTGATCGGGGTCGCGGGGGTTGGTATCGCCAAAACCGGCAGCGTCCACACCGGTATGCGAGGGCGTTGTCGGCAGTGTTGTCGGCACCGTTTGCTGCGCGTGAGCCGCGGGGAGCGCGAAGGCGGCGAACAGGGCGATGAGGACCAGACGGCTGTTCCGCGTCAACTGGGCAACGTTGATCATGAAAGCGCCTCCTACAAACAGATTGGGAAGGAATGCACCGGGGCTTTCGGTGGTGGCAGCATTATAAGCCCGTTTTGCGTTGAGAAAGATGAACACACTGTGACGTAATGCGGAGGGGAAAGCGATGGGGATTGAGATCCTGATGCTGGGGCGGCGGGAGTTTTTCGAGGGGCTGGGAGACAAGTATGTCATGGATCTGCAGGAGTTCCTGCATGAGAAGCTGCCCAAGCTGATCCTGGTCGCGCTGCTCGGCTGGGTGCTGATGTGGGTGCTGCGGCTGGTGACGGGCCGCATCCTGAGAGTCGCTGAGCGGCAGGCGAGCACGGTGGGGCATTCGGCGCAGGTGCGGACGCTGGTTTCGGTGATTCGGGCGACGGGCATTGGGGTCATCTTGTTTCTGGCGGTGCTGCAGGTTCTGCCGGTGCTGGGGTTCAATCTGGGGCCGCTGCTGACCAGCGCAGGCGTGGCAGGGGTGGCGATTGGGCTCGCCGCACAGAACATCGTGAAAGACTGCTTCAACGGATTCCTGATCCTGATCGACGACCAGTTCAACGTGGGCGATGTGGTGCGGGTGGCGGGGGTGAGCGGCACGGTGGAGACGATGACGCTGCGCCGGACGCAGGTGCGAGACGCGGATGGGACGCTCTACATCGTGCCCAATTCGCAGATCACCACGGTGGCGAACCTGACACGGGACTTTTCGGTGGCGACGATCAATGTTTCGGTGGACTTCTCGGCGAATCCGGACGAGGTGATGGCGCTGCTGAAGGATGTGGCCATGAGCGTGAGGAACGATCCGGCATACAAGGATGTGTATCTGGCCAATCCGGTGCTACTGGGCGTGGATTCGATCAAAGGATCGCAGGTGATTTATCCGGTGCAGCTAAAGACGAAGGCGAACCAGCAGTGGGCGGCACAGAGAGAGACGCAGCGGCGGATTCGGCTGGCGCTGGACGAGAAGGGGATTCTGCCGGGGGATCCGAATCGGATTTACACGAGGGCACAGAGCACAGAGCACAGAGCACAGGAAAACCGGCTCGCAGGAGCGGGGGCGGAGCATGAGGGGGCGAAGGCGGATCCGACGGCGGCGAAGTCGACGGAGGTGAATCCGTTTACCGGAGAACAGTGAACAGTGATCCGTGAACCGTGCGAACAGGTCGCGCATCACCGACTGCTGCTAGTCGCCGAAGGTGGGGGCGGGGTGGGGAGCGACTGCGGGCGGCGGGTCACGGCGCGGCGTGGGGCCTGAGATGGAGCGGGCATCGCCGAGGCGGAAGTGTCCGATGGATTCCTGGAGGCGGTCGGCGCCGGCTCCCACGGACTGGACGAGGCCTTTGGTGACCGGGCTGGCGGCGTTGCCTTCTTCGCCGAGTTGGTTGATGACCTCGAGATTCTGGCTGAATTCCTGAGCGGCGACGGATTGCTCGGTGGAGGCGGTCGCGATCTGGGCGATCATGGACTCGACCTGGTCGGTAGATGCCATGATGCGTTTGAGAGAGGCGCCGGCGCGGGCGGTGATTTCCATTCCATGGTTGACGCGTTCTGTGCCGGCTCCCATGGCGGTGACGGCGGCCTGGGTATTGGCGGTGATGCTCTCGATCATCTGCGCGATTTCACTGGTGGCATTGCGGGTGGATTCGGCGAGGCGGCGGACTTCCCCGGCGACAACCGCAAAGCCGCGGCCCTGTTCGCCGGCGCGGGCAGCTTCGATGGCGGCGTTGAGGGCGAGCAGGTTGGTTTTCTGCGCGATTTCTTCGATGACGTTGACGATGCGGATGATCTGCTCGGATTCTTTGCCGAGGCGCTCGACGGTTTCCGCGGTCTGGGAAACCGATTCGGAGATGGTGTTCATGCCGGCCAGCATTTCCTCGACGATGGCGCCGCCTTCACGGGCGACGGTAGCGGCTTCGCGGGCCTGGTCGGAAGCGGTTTGGGCATGGCCGGAGACTTCGGCGATGGAGATGGACATTTCCTGCATGGCGCTGGCGGCCTGGTGGGTCTGCGCGCTCTGCTGGCTGGTGCGGTTCCAGGCCAGGGCGCCGGCGCCGGCCAGATCTTCGCAGTTGTGGTGGAGGGTGCCGGAAGTCTCCATGATGGCGGCAATCACGCCCTGAATGCTCTGCTGCATCCGGTCCATGGAGTGGGCGAGGTCGCCGACCTCATCCTCGGCGTCGACATGGACGGGCTCACCGGTGAGATTGCCCTCGGTAATGGAGTGAGCGCGCTCGGCGAGTCGGCGGATGGTGGCGATGGTGCGGTGCGAGGTCAGCTCCAGCGCGATCAGGGCGATAGAACCGCCGAGGAGGGCAATGGTCCGGAGCGAAATGGACTGCATGCGGCTGAGGGGAAGGATCTCGGTGAGGGCAGCGAGGGCGGTAGACGCCATCAGGAGTCCGGTGATCAGGCGCAGTTTGTAGCGGAAGGGAATGCGGGCGAAGAAATTCATACATGTCTCCACAGTCGCAGGGGGAGGGTGGGATTGGATTGCGCGGGGGCAGGATCGAGGAGGTTTCCCGTGGGCAGCGGCTCTCCGTTCGCGGTGCGGGGGCGGTGAACGCACAGGAGGGGCCGCTGGAAAGCGCGCCACAGCGCAGCCTGACGCCTGCGGCTCGGCGAATAAAGAGACGAGAGCAACGGATGCCTCCGCTGGACAAAATACGGGCAGGCGGACGGGGTCCAGCGGACTGCGCCCGCACTGCGGCGTTCAAGGTGGATATCGGCGAGGCTCGGTTAAGAATTAGGGGGAGAGAGACGGGATTTCGTCGAAGGTGAGGTTTTGGGCGGAGCTGCCGGTCGACTGGCGCCACTGATCGAAGAGGCGGCCGTAGCTGAGGGTGAGGAACTGGCTGGGATCGACGCCGAGCTTGCCGCCGGCCTGGTCGATCCAGTCAGCGGGGCCTTCGAGTTCGGCGTAGAGGCCGATGGGGGTTTCGTCAAGGACGCAGTGGCCGGTTGCGTCGGCGAACTCGGTGCGCCATTTCTCGTAGATGAAGGCGGGCTCGAGGCCGAGCTGGGTGAAAATGCGGCCGATGGCCTCGCCGTCCTCGACCTCGGTTTCGGTTTCTTCGCGATGCTTGTGGCGGGCCGCGGGGTCGTTGTTTTGCGGGAGGCATTTATGAGTGACGATCCAGCGATCGCCATACCTGCGGACACGGAGGATGGTCGTTTGCGAGCGGAGGCGGCGGTCGGGCGTGTCGTAGAGGGTGTTGCGCTCGAAGGTGCGGGGGGTTGCCTCGTGGAAGCCGGCAGCGCGGAGGCGGCCGATGAGTGCCTCGGGATCGGGGACCGGGAATTTGACTTCGATTTCCAGGGGCATAGGTACAGCGTAATGCGAGCGAGAAGCGGTTAGCAAAAAGCGGCTAGCGGAAGCAATTGGCCAGAAACTTTTAGCAAGAAATTTTTAGGGAGAAGCGTTTAGCGAAAAGCGAGCTGACGGCGAGCACACAGCGAGCATGAGTGAGTCCGCGAGTTTGCGGAGAGCGGACGCGCTGCGCGCGACATGGAGCACCCACATTGTCGCCGGGCCGTAGCATAGGGTTCGGGAGGGAGAGCGTGGAGACGCTGAGACTCACGGTAGAAGCCGGCAATCCGCAGAGCAGGGCTTCGCGGCGGGCGATTGCGCGGGCGGCGGAGATTCTGCGGGCGGGCGGGACGGTGGCGTTTCCGACCGAGACGGTGTACGGGCTGGGGGCGAATGCGCTGGATGCAACGGCGGTGGCGAAGATTTTTGCGGCGAAGGAGCGGCCGGGCTGGGATCCGCTGATCGTGCATATCGGCGAGCGCGCGATGCTGCTCCAGGTAGCGGCGGGGGTGAATGAGGAAGCCGGGCGGCTGATGGATGCGTTCTGGCCGGGACCGCTGACGCTGCTGCTGCAGCGGCATCCCGGAGTGCCGGAGTTGGTGACGGCGGGGCTGGAGAAGGTGGGCCTGCGGATGCCGGCGCATCCTGTAGCGCATGCGCTGCTGGTGGCGGCGGGAGTGCCGGTGGCGGCGCCTAGCGCGAATCGATTTGGGCGAATCAGCCCAACGAATGCATTCCACGTGGCGGAGGATCTGGAGGGGCGGATCGACGCGATTCTCGATGGCGGGGATACGACTCACGGGGTCGAGTCGACGGTGGTGGATGTGCGGGAGAGAGAGTGCGTGATTTATCGGCCGGGGATCGTCACGCTGGAGCAGCTTCGCTCGGTGTGCCGGGGCGAGGTGATGTTTCGGACGGAACTCGAGGGGGGTGAATCGGCGGCTCCGGCGCCAGGAATGGGCGTGCGGCACTATGCACCGCAGGCGCGCCTGGTATTGGTGGAAGGAATCCAGCCGGGCCTGGAGGCGGCGCTGATGGTGGAAGTGAATCGCCTGGAGGAGGCCGGCGAAGTAGTGGGGGTGATGGCTCCGGAGGGTTTCACGGCAGCGCTAATGCTGATGCGGAAGAAGCCGTTCGACCTGCGGGGATTCACGATGGGTTACAACACGGTGCATGTCTACGACTGGGGATCGTGGGCGAAGCCGGACGAACTGGCGCACAAGCTGTATGCGGGCCTGCGGTGGCTGGATGCGGCGGGCGTGACGGCGATTGTGTGTCCGTTGCCGGAGCCGGTGGGGATTGGGGTAGCGGTGCGGGATCGGCTTTTAAGGGCAGGGAGCGGGAAATAGCGAAGAGCTGTTAGCGAAGAACGTTTAGCGAGAGGCGTTTAGCGAAAAGCGATTAGCAAAAAGCGAGCAAACCCCGAGCGAGAAGCAACTCACCGAAATGCCAGCAAACAGCAAAGCGGCGCTAGAGTTGCGACTGGTTTTCGCCGGCTTTGTAGAGGTACTTGATGCTGGATTTGTAGACGAGGGCGCGCGTGGCTGCGTCGCTGGACCGGTGGTTGCGGAAGGGCGATGAGGTGCAGCGAACCTTGATGGCGTTGCGGTCGTACCACTCAATGCAGCCTTCGATTTTTTCGCCGTCGTCGAGCACGAAGACCATGGGGATTTGCCCCTGCACCTGCTTCTGAAGGTAGAACGATTCGGCGTGCGAGGATTCCTGCGCGGGGGCGGCGTGTGCGACGGCGGAACCGACGATGAGGGTGGGCTCTTCCTGGCGCAGGAAGCGACGATTGCGGCGAACGCTGTCAGGCAGAGTGGGGCGGATGAGCTTGCGCGGGCCGATAACGTCGAGGTCATGCGTCTTGCTGGGGAGCGGCGCGGGTGCGGGGGCTGGAACCGGAACTGGACCGGGGACGGCAGACTCGATCACGGACGAAGCTCGCTGCGGGGAACTTTTGACCACTTGCGGACGCAGCGTCCGCACGGTTGAGGCAGGCAAAAGGGACATACCCAAAAATCCTTTA
>Ga0182015_10007258_pt1 | contig 10855 bp, 6 predicted proteins | sample 712P3MmetaG_FD_120478 | JGI IMG/M metagenome (GOLD analysis project Ga0182015, IMG submission 120478) | Permafrost microbial communities from Stordalen Mire, Sweden - 712P3M metaG | ecosystem: Environmental > Terrestrial > Soil > Wetlands > Permafrost | place: Sweden: Stordalen | collected...
ATGGGGTTGGAACCCCCGACTGTGCCTTAACTGTGCCACTTCCAAAAACAGCACTCGAAGCAAAGGCGAATGACCGTAGCATCAGTTCACCCCCGCCGAGCGCTTCGGCATCGCCGTGACTTTCGCCGCTTGCGCCTCGCGATATTCCCGCGTGGCCTTGAGCGCCTGGCGCATATCGGCATCGCTCGCGATGTTGTATCGAGTGAACATCGACTGCGTTTTGTGCCCGGAGATTTTCATCGCCACCGATTCCGGCGTGCCCGCGCGCACCATGTCCCGCACCGCGCTACGGCGGAAATCGTGGAACAGCCGCCCCACATATTTCAGATCGTCGCGCTTCCAGCTCTTCTTACACTTCGCGCACCTGTACTCGGCATCCACCGCGCCTTTGCACCTGCGGCAAACCAGAGTTCCAACGCCGGCCATACAGCAGGCGGTCTTCCACGATTTGCGAAACTCGCGGATCGGTGCGCCATCGCGATGGAAAACCGTCTGTGCCATCATGATCACGCGACCGTCCTTTTTCACCGGCCGCGCGGCGCGGCGCCGCTCGATCAACTCGGCCAATTCCTCTTCGAGGGGACCTCACTCTTGCCGATCCTCTCGGAACTGGAGCACTTTGTTCAATAACGAAACGGTCACTTTGGCGACGCGCCACTGAGACGCAACAATCTCTGAACAAATCGTCTGCTGGCGTCCATGAACCGGTCGAGGCCATCCGGAAGAAATAATTGCTGTCCTCCCTTCCGACACGGTGGTTCGAGAGACACCGCTATGACAGGACCAATGGCCTCTCCATTTTTAACTTTGACCTCAGACTGAAGTCCGAGAACGCCTGTTCGGCCGAATTCTGCATAGGTCCGCAATTCGAACAGATCCACTCCATTCCAATCAAACTCAAGGGTCGCCATCTCATCGAGAGCGTCCTCGCTAGGAGTTTTTGCTTTCCACGCCTTGATGACCTGTTCCCAACTAGGTGGCTCGGGAACCGAAAGGTTAGCTTGCCGAGCTGCGAGCAGAATCGCCAGGCGGAGTGCCGTTTCTAGTTCCCAGAAATAGTGCCGGGCAAGCCGAATAATTTTGTTCGAATTCAACGGCTCCGCTCCGCTTTGCGCTCTCGCCAGACTGTCCCTCAATTCTGCCAGAGCCTCTTGGGCTCCCGCAGCGGCAAAGTCGACTGCCCCTGATAAACTTTCCGTAAGTCCCAAATAGCCGGTGGGCACCAAGCTGTCTGGATCAACGCGCGCGAATCTAGCCTCTCGCTTAGAAGTCACGTACACTCGCCTATACCCGAGAGCCGCCGTATCGCCACTCTTGAAGAGCTCGATCGCGGGAAATAGGCCGGTTTTGAATAGATCTATCTCGACCCTCATAGCCGGCCACAATAAAGCAACTTTTGCTAATTGCAGACCATCCCATCCTAGCGAATTGACCCCGATGACGTTCCAGTCTTTATCAAAACAGGGGCCACCGCTCATGCCATGTTCAATCTCGCCCTCAAGCTCGATGTGTGAGAGTGGTTTGTACCAAGCGGGCTCGTCGGTCCTGACATCAACCTTTTGTACTCGACACTCGCATCCCGCGGGAAAAATGTTCAGCACGCCTTCACTGAATTCAGAATTGGGAAACCAAACACTCGAACCTTGTCGCCGACTGCTGGAGGATTGAGATTGAGCCGAGCATACTTGGGTTTGACTTGGCTCGGTCCGTCTCCCCACCAATTCGGACGGGCAAAGCGCAAGAAGGCAATATCAGAGGAGACACATCGGTAAATGTAATCGACGGACCATACGAAGACTTTGTCATCGTACGATTGAACGGCGGTGAGCGAGATAACGGGATCACGTCCCTTGTAGCCGTCGCGCTTTTCTCGGTAGTTAACACAATCGTCAATGACGTGACTGGCCGTGATCGCCAGTCCCGGAGCCACAGCGAATGCGCTGCCAACGCTTCGTGCGAGACCGTCGTGCTCCGCCACCAGTGCCATCGCAACTTGGTGGCCGGGGTGGTCCTTCGTCACGCCTCGCAGCTTGAATTGCGCCTCCAACTCTCGTCCTCCTCAGGTTCTGCACCATCGGGCCGTGGTCTCTTGCGGGTCTTACTAGATTATCCTCGTCAGCGGCCAGCGTGAGGGTTTTCCTCCTCCTTAATCTTAATTCTTGGGCTCGCTCCTGGATGAATCCAACCGCAAGTAGTCCATGCGGTGTCACACGCGTGAACGGAGGCCCTCGGTTGAGTTGGCCCACCTCCTCAAGTCCGACCCGCCCTTGTTTCACAAACGGGGGCAGAATTTGTGTAATTTTGCCCCGGTAAAAACAGCGTTTTTAGGCTGGCGTCTTCTTGGTTCAAAAACGGATATTTGCGGGCACTTCGTAATCCGGACCACGGGTCTCCCCCCGCCCTTGAGCCCTTGAGACGGATTGAGGGATTGAAGCGGTACGCGCTATCCGCCGGGCAAGCTGCGGAAGAGGCCGGTAGATTTTCGCTTACCTAGGATAATTCGCCTTCCCGCGTTGTTCAATCGCAGTGGGCCCCCTATTTGATTGTGCTAAGTACGGAGACCGCTGGCCTTCAAGGGCCGGTGCAATCAGGAACCCACATGCGTGATAGACCGGAATTCAGGAAATGAACGCTGAGACGCACTCGCAGCTTGCCGACTTCATCTGGAGCATCTGTAACCTGCTCCGCGGCCCATACAAGCGGAACGAGTACCGTAAAGTCATTCTGCCCCTGACTGTGCTTCGGCGGTTCGATTGCCTGCTAGCGCCCACAAAGGCCCAGGTGCTGAAGGAGCACGCAGCGATCAAAGTGAAACCAGAGAGCGTTGTCCGCAGTTTGCTTGAAAAGATCACCGGTCGCCCGTTTTATAACCTGGCCAAGCTCGATTTCGCCAAGTTGCTCGACGATACCAACCAGCTCGCTCCAAACCTGAATGCTTATATCAATGGTTTTTCCAAGAACGTGCGCGACATTATGGATCGTTTTGCCTTCGATCAGCAGATCGCCCGCATGGCGGAGAAAAACCTGCTCTATGAGGTCATCAAGGCTTTCTCCAGAGTAGACCTCTCGCCCGAGCGCGTGGACAAAGTCCAGATGGGCTTCGTCTTCGAGGAACTGATCCGAATAGGAGCCGAGCAGGCGAACGAAGAAGCCGGGGAACACTTCACTCCACGCGAGGTCATTCGGCTGATGGTGAACCTACTGTTGTCACCGGAGCAGGATCTGCGCCGCAGTCACGTCGTAAAAACCATCTACGACCCGGCTTGTGGCACGGGGCATGCTTTCCCCCCGGCCTCGCGCCGGGTTTTCTTTTCCCCCCGAAGTATACTTCCCGCGATGTCTACAGCCAAACGCAGCGCCGAATTTAAGTGGCGATTCAAGGTGGCGGCCTATACCGAAAAATGGGCTGTAACGATGACGAAGGTTCGCATCCGACAAGCTGTGGCATCTGCTCCGTTTCCACGCTGGCATTTGCTCACGTTTGCAGGGCCGGACGGCGGCGAATCGCGGGGAGTGGTGGACATGCTGGCGATTCGGAAAGATCATAGTGAGCCGCCGTCAGGTGCGAAGCGCGGCGATCTGTTTCAACTCATCTTGATTCAAGTCAAGGGCGGGTACGCTGCGAAGCCCACGGTAGAGGATGGGACGCGGCTCCGCATCGTAGCTAAGAAGCATGGGGCTTGCGCTGTGCTCCTAGCAACGTGGAAGAAAGGGAAGGCGGCGAGATTCTTTTCGCTGAGACGGAACGCGGGAAAGGCCGCGCGAGAGTGGACGGAAGTGGAAGACTTGAATGCGATCTTCCGATAACCCGGCCGTCGCTCCGGGCTTTCGTTTTAGAAACCTCATTGTACCTCTGGGAATCCAATGAAGAGCAGCGGGAGATTGAGATGAAGCGCAACAGCGGCTGGAAGTCTATACTCCGAAGCGCTGAGTGCCGCGGAGTGTTGGCGCAGGTAGCTGCCCTGCGAAAGAAAGGCGAGCGCGTCTACCCGATCCAGAAGGACGTATTCCGTGCTTTCGGGGACTGCCCCTTCAAGAACGTTCGCGTGGTCATTCTCGGCCAAGACCCGTATGCCAATGAGGGTCAGGCTATAGGCCGAGCCTTTGCCGTGTCGGAATCGACCGAAATGCCACCTTCGCTCAAGAACATCTTTGAAGAGGTGTGGCACGACTACCCGCCCCGGTTGATGCCGAAACCGACCTTGGAGTCGTGGGCCAAGCAGGGAGTGTTCTTGCTGAACACCACCCTGACGGTGGCGCATGGTCGCTTCAACAGCCACGCCAACATTGGGTGGAAAGAAGCAGTGACCATTCCGACCTTGGAAAAGTTGTCCGCCGAGCGCGAGCATCTTGTGTTCATGCTGTGGGGCGCTCACGCCAAGTCATTCGAGCATATCCTGGATCAGCGACGGCATTTGGTCCTTAAAGCGGGGCATCCGTCGCCACGGTCGGTAGCAGGCTTTCGAGGCTGTGGTCATTTCCGCAAAACCAACAACTACCTCAGCAAGCACGGCATCGAGCCAATCATCTGGACGCATGGGCCATGACCACACCGTCCTCGACACAAGTGATGCACTGATGGAGGCCCGCTTGATCATGATTTCAGGCTAGTAGCAGCTACGGGTTAGTCAGATTCTTTGCGCGCCCTGCCCCCGCCGTGAGTCTTGCGCCGTGCTGCCATCTGGCGGTAGTGTTCGGAGCCGTGGGGCGGGTATGCTAAAGCGGGAGTCCACGCCTTTCATTGACTTGCCAGTGCCGCAGAAGTAAGATTCGCGCCAGTGATCGGCCAAACCATCTCGCATTACCGCGTCATCGAGAAGCTCGGGGGCGGCGGCATGGGGGTTGTCTACAAGGCTGAGGACTTAAACCTGCACCGGTTTGTCGCCCTCAAGTTCCTGCCAGATGAAGTCTCCAAAGACCCTCAGGCCTTGGCCCGATTTCAGCGCGAGGCTCAGGCTGCTTCGGCTCTGAACCATCCCAATATCTGCACCATTCATGAGATTGGGCAAGAGAACGACCTGCCGTTTATCGTGATGGAGTTTCTGGACGGCATGACTCTGAAGCACCGGATCGCTGGGCGTCCGATGGAAGTCGAGACGATTCTCTCCTTGGCGATCGAGATTGCCGATGCACTCGATGCAGCCCACGTGAAGGGGATCGTTCACCGGGATATCAAGCCCGCCAATATTTTTGTCACGGAACGCGGCCACGCCAAGATCCTGGACTTCGGACTCGCAAAAGTCGCAGCGGCGGGCAGTTCATCGAACACTCCGGTGAACACCTTGACGCGCACCATCGACGAACAGCAATTAACGAATCCGGGTACGACGGTGGGAACGATTTCCTACATGTCGCCTGAACAGGCCAAAAGCAAAGAACTGGATGCGCGGACGGACCTTTTCTCGTTTGGATCTGTTCTCTACGAAATGGCTACCGGAACCCTGCCATTCCGCGGAGAAAGCTCGGCCACGATCTTCGAAGCAATTCTGAACCGCCCTCCCGCGCCGGCAATGCGCTTAAATCCCGATCTGCCACCCAAGCTCGAAGACATCATCAACAAAGCGCTGGAGAAGGATCGCAATCTGCGGTATCAGGTGGCGGCCGAGATGCGAGCGGACCTGCAGCGGCTGAAGCGCGATATCGATTCGAGTCGGAGCGTGGTGGCACAGGTACCGGCGCAGCAGAGTTCGGGAGCCCTGCAACCATCATCGAGCGCGGGTTTGAGGACGGACGCCTCCAGCAGCAGCGCGCACGCGCTGCCTGCTTCCCCGCCGGTCGCGTTTCCGGGCGGTAGATCCCGGGGCTGGGTACTCGCAGTTCCGGTACTTGCGATTCTGGTTTTGGCGGCGATCGGTGTGTTCTGGTACCGCAGCCGCGGCAGCCAGCAGGAGATTTCGTCGATCGCGGTCCTCCCATTCGTCAATGCCAGCAACGATGCCAACACGGAATACCTGAGCGACGGCCTGACCGAAGGGCTGATCAACAGCCTGTCTCAGGTCCCGAACCTGGCGGTGATGTCGCGTTCCTCCGTCTTTCACTACAAGGGCAAGGATGTTGATCCGCAGGCGGTGGCGCACGACCTGAAGATCGACGGCGTGGTGACGGGGCGGGTGGAGCAGCATGGAGACCATCTGATCATCAGCGCCGAGTTGATTGACGCACGCAACAATCACAATCTGTGGGGTGAACAGTACGACCGGAAGGCGACGGACGTCCTGTCGGTGCAAGGCGAAATTACTCAAGCTATTTCGACTCGGCTGCGGGAAAGACTTACCACAGAAGCGACCAAGCAAGTTACCCAGGGAGGGACGAAGGACGCGGAGGCGTATCAGCTTTATCTGAAGGGCCGCTTCTACCTGGAGAAGCGGACGCCGGACTCGCTAGACAAGTCCCGCGGCTACTTCCAGCAGGCAATCGAAAAGGATCCGAACTTCGCGCTGGCCTACCTTGGACTGGCGCAGTACTACGACATCGCACCAGACTATGTTCCCCTGAATGCCAGCGACATGGCGCCGAAAGCGCGGGCGAATGCGGAGAAGGCCCTGGCGATCGACGGTTCCCTGGCGGACGCTCATGCTTTGCTGGGAGATGTGCACGTGACTTTCTGGGAGTGGACCGACGCCGAGCGGGAATTCAAGCGCGCTCTGGAGTTGGATACGAATTCCGCGACCGCGCACCGGATGTACTGGCTCTATCTGACGAATGTCGGGCGACTGGACGAGGCCTTGACGGAGATTCAGACGGTCTTGCGGCTGGATCCATTGAATGTGAAAGCCAACGACAACCTGGGCCAGCAGTACTTCATGATGAAGAAGTACGACCAGGCGTTGGATCAGCTTAAGAAAGTGGTCGAGATGGATCCCGGATTCGCTCCCGTGCACAGCGACCTAGGGAACGTATATTTCGCCACGGGCAAGTACGACCTGTGGATTCAGGAGATCAAGCAAGCTCCTGTCATGTCAAACCAGCCGGAATACGTTGCGATCGCTGACACCATCGGAAAAGTGTACCTTCGTTCGGGAGTGCAGGCGGCATTGCGGGAATGGGCGGATCAGGAGAAGGCCTTGAGCAAGCGCCAGTACGAGGATCCGGGATTTGTTGGTTTTGCTTACGCGGCTGCTGGAGAAAAAGACGAAGCGTTTGCCTGGCTCGAAAGGGGCTTCCAGGAAAAGTCGGAAACCATGCAATACGTCAAGCTCGCATCTTGGCTAGACCCTGTGCGTTCCGACCCTCGGTATGCAGACTTGCTGAAGAGGATGGGACTGCCGCAGTAGGCGATGTGCTTCCAACGTATCCCTGGTACCGCTGCTGCGTTTTTTGCAACTGTTGTAATCAGGCAGTTACACTCACCGAGAATCGCCCGACAACCCGTCCGGGTCAAAAAGTGTTAACGCGATGTTACGCCAACTGACTTTTTGGATCACGCCAACCCCACCGCTTTCATTGACTTGCCGGTTTCGCAGACGTAAGATTTGCCCCTAGTGATCGGCCAAACCATCTCGCACTACCGCATTGTCGAGAAACTCGGTGGTGGTGGCATGGGTGTGGTCTACAAAGCCGAGGATGTGAAGCTTGGCCGGTTTGTTGCCCTCAAGTTTCTTCCCGACGATGTAGCCAAGGACCCGCAGGCACTCGCCCGCTTTCAACGTGAAGCCAAAGCGGCTTCTGCGCTGAATCATCCAAATATTTGCACCATCTACGAAATTGATGAACAGCACGGCGACGCCTTCATCGCCATGGAGTTTCTCGACGGGCTGACGCTGAAGCATCGCATCGGTGGGCGACCGATGGAGACCGAGTTGATTCTGTCTCTCGCCATAGAGATCGCAGACGCGCTGGATGCCGCACGCTCCAAAGGAATCGTGCATCGCGACATCAAGCCTGCGAATATTTTCGTGACCGAGCGGGGACACGCCAAGGTCTTGGATTTTGGGCTGGCGAAGGTTGGTCTTTCCGGCAGTTCGTCGAGCAACATTGCGGCTCTTAACACGCAGTCGGATTCGGTGGACGCAGAGCATTTGACTGGTACGGGCACCATGCTGGGAACGGTGGCTTATATGTCGCCGGAGCAGGCGAGGGCGAAGGAATTGGATGCGCGGAGCGATCTGTTTTCGTTTGGCGCGGTGCTGTACGAGATGGCTACTGGCGCGTTGCCCTTCCGTGGGGAGAGTTCCGCGGTGATCTTCCGGGAGATTCTGGATGGGACGCCGGTGCCTGCGGTGCGGCTGAATCCTGATGTGCCCGCGAAGCTGGAAGAGATCATTAATAAGGCTTTGGAGAAAGATCGCAATCTGCGCTACCAGCATGCAGCCGACATGCGGACGGATTTGCAGCGGCTGAAGCGGGATACGGAGACGGGGCGAGCTTTGGCTGCAGCGAGTTCTGGCAGTGTGGCTGCGGCGGAAGGAGGCGAGCTGCGCTCGGCCGGACGGACGAATGCGTCCGTCCCCACACGATCGGTTGTGGCCGCCCTTGTCATCATTGCTGCCCTCGTCGCGGGTGGGCTTTACTATCGGTCCCACCAGCAAGGCAAGCGCCTCACCGACAAGGACACCATCGTTCTTGCCGACTTCACCAATAGTACGGGTGACGCAATTTTCGACGATACCTTGAAGACGGCGCTGAGCGTTTCTCTGCGGCAATCGCCTTTCTTGAATGTCCTCTCCGACAGCGAGGTCACGAAGACCTTACAGCAGATGACGCGGCCGGCCGGCACGAAGCTCACGCCCGAAGTGACCCGCGAGCTTTGCCAGCGGGCAAGCAGCAAGGCTTACATTGCGGGGTCAATTGGCAGTCTGGGCAGCCAATACGTGCTGGGATTGAAGGCGGTAAATTGCCAGAGCGGAGACACGCTGGTCGAGGAGCAGGTCACCGCTGCGTCCAAGGAAAAAGTGCTGGACACGCTGGGCGACGCGGCATCGAAGTTACGCGGCGAACTGGGCGAATCGCTGGTTACGGTGCAGAAGTTTGATCTCCCGCTTGAACAGGAAACTACCTCTTCGCTGGAAGCTCTGAACGCGTTCAGCCTTGGAGTGAGGGCAAGTAATGAAAAAGGTTCCGGCGCATCCCTCCCTTACGATCAACATGCCATCGAGCTCGATCCGAATTTTGCTATGGGCTATAGAGCCGTGGGCGTCGACTACAGCGGTCTCGGCGAGTTCGGACGGGCCGCAGAATACCTTAGCAAGGCATTCCAGTTGCGGGACCATGCCAGCGAGCGGGAAAAGCTGAGGATCACTGCCACGTATTATTCCAATGTAACCGGGGAACAGGACAAAGCTGCCCAGACGCTTCAGGAGGAGATTGAGAGCTATCCGCGGGATGCCGTGGCACTCAACGATTTGTCCACCGTGTATGCCGCACAGGGACAGTATGAGAAGGCCGCCCAGATCGTACGACAAGCCCTGCTCCTTTCGCCGGATCAGTTCAGTGAGTATGGGAATCTTGCCAATTACGCCCTTGCCTTGCAGCGCTTCGACGAGGCGCGGCAGATTGGTCAGGTGGCGCAGGCGGCAAAAGACGACGATGAGGTTTTCCACAATGCTTTGTACGCTCTAGCTTTTCTCGAAGCTGCGCCCCCCGCGATGGCGGAACAGCAACAGTGGTTCATGGGTAAGCCTGACTATGAGAACGACGGACTTGCGCTTGGGTCCGACACCGAGGCGCATGGCGGTCATCTTGCTAAAGCGCGGGAACTGACCAAGCGGGCCGTGGACTCCGCCATCCGGGCGGACAGCAAAGAAACCGGAGCGGTGTCACAGGCGATCGCCGCTCAACGAGAAGCTGCTTACGGCAACACTGCAGAAGCCCGGCAGATAGCGGGAGAGGCTTTGAAGCTTGCTCCCACGAGTCAGGGTGTCGAGAGCGAAGCCGCGCTTGCGTTTGCCATGGCCGGCGATGCGGCAGGAGCCGAATCCTTAGCACGAGACTTGGGGAAACGCTTCCCGCTGGACATGCAGGTGCAGTCGCTCTGGCTGCCCGCGATTCAGGCGCAGTTGGCGCTGGACAAAAAGAATCCAGCTTCTGCCCTGAGCGCCTTGCAAGCCGCTTCCTCCATCGAGTTGGGGCAGATTCCGTTCGTCAACAATATTTCCTGCCTCTATCCGACGTATGTTCGCGGCGAGGCCTACTTCGCAGCGGGGCAGGGCAAAGAAGCCGCCGCCGAGTTTCAGAAGATCATCGACCACGGCGGCATCGTCTGGAACTGCTGGACGGGAGCGTTGGCGCATCTGGGGGTTGGGCGTGCGAATGCCTTGGAAGCGAAAACTCTTCAAGCACAGGGGCAAGCACAAAGAGCGGATGCCGATGCCGCCCGCGTCAGGGCGCTCGCCGCCTACAAAGATTTCCTCACCCTCTGGAAAGACGCCGACCCCGACATTCCCATCCTGAAGCAAGCAAAAGCCGAATACGCGAAGCTGCAGTAACCTGGGAAAGTCCTGCTCGTCGCTTGCGGTTTGCCGACGGTTTACGTAACCAGGCGATTACGCTCACCGCGAATCGCCCTGGCTTTCGGTCATGGGTCAAAACGCGCTATTGAGATTTTGCGTCAATAGAGCAAAATTCCGTCGGTACTGGGTTTTCCGAGGGTTTAGTCGCAGCTCCCCCAAGAGCGGGAGCTGCGCTGCAAAAACGGCCTGTTCTAAACTTGGGGATCCGTGGCGCGGGGGCCGAAAGCGCTAGTGGCTACCGACAGTCTTCTGGAGCCAAGGAATCCATAGAATCCTGGCGGCGATGAAGGTCGTGCATCCGTGCTCATCCGGACCCGCAGGACATCCCCAATAGTTCTCGGTCGCATCGATTGTGCCGGTGCACACCGTCGAACCGTCGAATGCACAAACGTCCCCCACTCCAATGC
>Ga0182015_10007259_pt1 | contig 10855 bp, 7 predicted proteins | sample 712P3MmetaG_FD_120478 | JGI IMG/M metagenome (GOLD analysis project Ga0182015, IMG submission 120478) | Permafrost microbial communities from Stordalen Mire, Sweden - 712P3M metaG | ecosystem: Environmental > Terrestrial > Soil > Wetlands > Permafrost | place: Sweden: Stordalen | collected...
ACCACCCGCGAAGATAAAGTCCCAGTAGCGGCGGGCGCTACCGTTATATCCCCAGTGCGGTATCGCCGGATCGTAGCCGAGGATCGCGTTGAGCGTGACCTCGGCCTTGTCCTGATAGCCGAAGTATTTCGTCCAGGCGTAGACTTCTTCCTGGCCCGTCGAATCCCACGGCATCTCGCTGCCGAACGGATACGCCTCTTTTCGCCAGCGCTCGGCCCGCGCGTGCATCCTGGCTTCGAGATTCCGCGCTTCCGCATTCCTTCCCTCCCGCTTCAAGTCGGTCAGGATCTGGAGAAAGATGGTGCCTTCCATCTGTCCGAAGACGGCGTATTCCCCGGCGAAATTCATCATGGCGAGGGAGGTTTCGTAGGCATGGCCGAGGTACCAGTCCCAGGAGTGGTTGGTCACGAGACCCTGATTGTTGCGGGCTAGGCGATACAGCACCCAGTAGGCGGCGGCGACGTGCGGATAGTCGTAGGAGCGGTCCACTCGCCCCGCCTGTTGCTGGTTCCAGCTGGTCCAGGTGCTCCAGTCAAGGTCCGGGCGGTAGTAGCCGGCGGGCATCTGGTCGGGCTGGTAGTAGAAGAGGCTTTTGTGTACTCCGTAGGCGTAGGGACCGTCTTTCTCCTGCAGTCCGCCCCAAAGCACGCCGTCCACGAACTGTTCGAGCTTACCGAGCTCTTCCTTGTTCGGCTCGACCAGCTGTTTCATGATGGCCGCAATCCACGCGCCTCCTCCGCCCTCATCGCCCAGGCCAGCGATCCAGGCGCGACTGTCTTCGATGATGATGGAATTGCTCTGGCGGTTGTAGGTCATGACCGAGGGGCTGCGGTGGAAGGGATCGTTCGGATAGACGAACCACTGTCTGGTAGTCAGGAAGTGGCCCATGTCCTGGACCACCTGGGCCTCGGGCTTGGTGACGAAATATTGGATGGTCTCGACCAGGCCATCGTCGTAGGTGACGGTCAGACGGGCGCGTCCCCACGTTTTGCCCTGCAGGGTGTACGCCTTCCAGCCGCCAGCCGGCCGGTCCTCGGTGATCGCGAGGGCTCCGCCCGGTTCGACCGCGAGCGATCGAACCCTCTGCGGATATTTCAGGAACAGACGGGCATCGATATCCATGGGCACGATATAGCCGGGGATGCCGAGGGCCACGGGGCGCTGGTTGGTCGCGAGCGTGTTCTCGATATTCCGAATGGAGTCGGAGAGCAGAAATTTCACGCCGTAGGTCCGCGACTCCCCGGGAGCCAGGGTCAGCGCGGTCGGCGGATTCCATTGCTCGACGTTCTGCCATTCCCGCTCGGCATAGGCCTGACTATGCACCAACCATTCATAGAAGCCTTCGAAGGTGATGCCGCGCGCTGTGGGATCGGTGAAAACCGGCTGCGCTCCCCAGGTTCCCGGCTTGTCGAGAATCGGGTTATAGGCCTCAAACGGTGTCTTGCCGTCCGGCACCACGAGCAGTGCGGGGCCATGGCCGCTCAGGCGGGTGACCTGCAGATATCCGGCGTCTTCGCCAATCGAGGGATCGTAGAACGAGCACTTGGCATGGGCTTCCTCGAGCGAACGGTGGTCGAGCACATTGTTGAAGATCAGCGGAATGCCCAGTGCGCCAACCTCGACCGATTCCGTCGTCCGGTTGGTGAGCGAGAATCGCAGGACCAACTTGCCATTTTCGAGCGCCCAGGTGCGCGTGATCTTCAGGGGAATGTCGGCCGCGAGCGTCGGTGAGAGGTCGGCGGCGGCGAGCGCATCTCCCGCAGGGGAGAGCGCGGTCACGGGAGTGCGGGCGATGGCAGTCGAATAGTTCTTCCAAGCCCCGGCATGGCCTAAGCGGAGGCGCAGCGTGAGATCGCCCAGGTGGTAGTAGCCGTTTGCCGAGCGCTCGGTCAGCAGGTCGCCGGGGGTGAAGTCGAAGCCTGCGGCGCCTTTCGGGAGAAGAGCGGCCACGGTTTGGGAGGAACGCACCAGGCGCAAAGTAAACTGCGGCGTATCGAGGTCCCAGAGGCCTTGACTGAGCATCGGTCCGGGAGCGGCCACAGGCTTCTGAGTGTTCGGGTTGTCCTGGGCCCGGGCGCATGGCGTACAGGCGGGAATCAGGCAAAGGGCAAGCCAGGAAGCGAGCATCGCGTTTCTGGGTCGATACGGACCGGGCTTCATGGCTCTATCCCCGTTCGCGGCACGGCTATTGTTTTGCGGTTTCGGTCTACGGCGATCATGGGGCAGCCTCTCCAGAGGATGAACTCTCCTCGACGACCTGCAGGCGCTGCCGGTGATCCTGTTGCCGGTCTTCCTGGTTCAGTTTGTTCAAGCTGATCAGCATGGCGCTGGCCAATTCTGGCTTTCCGGTTCGTCGATACACCACCGCCAGCTGGGAATACGCTGTCCTGTCTTTGGGGTCAAGCGCCCGCGCCCGCGCCAGATGTTCCCGGGCACCGTCCAGACGATTCTCTTTCAGATAGAGTTTGGCCAAATCGACCCGCGAGGCAGCCCTTGCAAGCGATCATGAGAACGTCCTTGCTGGTGGATCTTTGAGCTTCGCGAATGCAGCCGCCGCATCGTGAAGGCGGTCGAAAAACCGCGTCGGGCCGATAACCTCCGTCAAGAGATGCCGGTCTAAATCTGCCTTCAGAGAGAGAGACACGCGTGCGAGCCCCAACACGACGCCGTCGTGAACCAGTTCCTTGTTAAGTTGTTGTACGATCCGGGCAGCGGTGTAATCCACATTGGTGATCGCTTCGGCATCGACGATCAGCCATCGCACGGGCGAAAGTGCGGGCCCAACCAAGCCGCGAATCTCTTCTGCAAACAGGCTGGCATTCGCGTAGAAGAGCGCTGCTCCAAAACTATAGATGACCAAACCCGGCTCCGTTACCGCCCCGGGAACGGCCGGCACCAACTGCCACGCATCACGTTGGCCTACGACCAAGACTCCGGTGTGAGGACGATAGGTGTGCCGCACAACCCGGAGCAGCGACAGCACCATGGCCAATAGAATACCCTGCTCAACGCCCACGAACACAACCACGGCCGCAGTAAACACGGCCAGAGCATATTCCCCGGGACTCTCGTGTCGAATCTCGCGCAAGCCACGCAGGTCGATCAGACGAACAGCAATGAAGAATACGATGGCACTTAGCACGCAACGTGGCAGGTATTGCAGAGGCTTGGTCAGAAAGAACAGAACGAACGCAACCGCTATCGCGGTAGCCACCTGGGCAAGCTGGCTCTGACCTCCGGAGCTTTCGACCATCGCGGTTTGAGTAGGGCTTCCGTCCACCACAAACGTCCCGCTCAACGCCGCCACGGCGTTGGCCGCAGACAGACCGACCAGGTCTCCGCCCTCGTCCAGTTGCTGATGGTGGCGCCCAGCGTAGAAACGCGCCGTAGCCGCGCTTTGGGCAACGATCATCACAAAGCAGGAGACGGAAACGCCGAGCAGCGGTACGACGTCCTTCCAGTGCACGTCCGGCAACCCCAAATGCGGAAGCCCCCCAACGACCGGCCCGATGATGGCGATGCCGTGACCCGCGAAATCCCAAGTTGCGCTCGCGGCAATTGCGCCGGCGACCGCGATCAGAGAGCCCGGAACCTTGGGGGCAAATCGACTGAAGGCAAAGACCGCTGCCACGACCACTGCCGAGATAGCCACGGTCGGCAGGTGAATCCTGGGCAGGCTGCGGAAGACCTCAAGGAGCTGGCCAACCGTCCGATTGGAGTGCAGTTCGAGACCGACCATCCCGCCGAGCACGGCGACGCCCACCTGAAATCCAACTCCGGTGAGAAATCCTGTCAGCACGGTTTGCGACAAGAATTCGGCCAGGAAGCCGAGCTTGAGGACTCGAGCCAGCAGCAGAAATCCGGCAGTAAGCAGAGCGACCGTCGATGCCAGTGCCACATATCTCGCGCTTGCGACGGGGGCCAGGGTGGCAAGCTTCCCGGCAAGGATGGAAGCGGTTGCCGAATCGGCAGCGACCACCAAGTAGCGCGAGGAACCGAACACGGCAAATGCCAGCAGCGGAAGCAACAGCGTGTAAAACCCTGTGACTACTGGCATGCCGGCAATCTTCGTATAGCCCAGCGCCTGCGGGATGTTCATTGCCGCCAGTTGGAATCCGGCCAAGGCATCCCGGACCGCTCCGGCCCGAGTCACCGGCCTTATGCCTTGAAACAGACGACGCCAGCTGCCACTTCGCGCCTGCGGCGGGCGCTGGCCGAATTGCAGGCGATCTGGTCCGGGCGGTGGAGTGGCTTGTATGTTTATGGTCACCGCAAGATTATCCTTCCCGTCCCGACAGTTTCACACACTAAAATGCGCCACCGATTTCGAGTCGCGGCCTCATAGGACACTATAGCAATGCGATCAGAGCACACCGGCTGATGGAATGCATCGTGCCCGGAAAATTCGATGACGGACAGGAGTCGAGTTGTTTATCGACGGTGGGCTTTGTCCCGGTATCGGGCGGTTTGGAGAGCACCGGGACGCCACCCAGAAGCTTGTGTAGACTTGTTGGCATTCGGCGCGGCTCAATGGAGACCAGGGAGATCAGTGGCAGAAAGTGACAGAGGTGTAAAGTGAGGTACACGAAGACAACGTGTCTGGGAATTATCTAGACGACGAATAACAGGCGCCGCGCCACCCAACCAGCGGTCGGGCGTCTCAAGTTCGGTCTTCGTGAGCTAGGCTGCTGTCGCCGGATTCGGTTTCGCGGAATTATTCATTTGACACTTTCGCAAAACGCTTCAGAAGGGGAAACAGAGCATGCCAGTTTCATTCGCGCGCGATATCAGGCCGATGTTTAGACCAATTGACGTCGAACACATGAGCAAACATCACATTTTGCTCGATGACTACACGTATATGTCGGATCCTGCAAGCGATCACCGCAACGCACAACAGGTCGAGGACAGCTTGATACAACAGTCTATGCCTCCCGGCGGCCCCTACTGGAACGGTCAGCAGTTGAGCCTTTACAGGCAGTGGAAAAGCGACGGGTATCAGCCCTAATCCGGACAGAAGTGACCCCGATTCTACGCAGGAGATAATGGCAAACGCTATTTTCTGAAGGGGTATGGCATGGAGGTCCGGAGGGTATTGTGTTCCTACTTTCCTGATTAGTAATCAGAGCTCGGCATAGCCGAAATGATCAGCCGAGCCTGTTGGAAAGGGAGTTTAGCGTCCCCCGACAACACGGAAAGTTAGTTAAGTCAGAGCTCGCACCCTTGACGATCGCAACCGTCCATCCATCATCTATCTTGCGAGCGCCTGACGCAGAATCGCCGAGACAGCAGATACGCGAATTTGTCGATGATCTAAAACAAAGTAGTTGGGCTTGCGCCAAAAACTCCCGCGAAATAGGGAAGAAAAAACGCTGAGTTTTTGTTTTTTCATTTGCCAACCTCGGGACTGGCATCTGCATCGAAGTTGGTCTAATCGTCTGAAAAAGCCGAACTAAAGCTCATGCCTCAGTCCCCCAGGCCGACAATACCTCTTCGACAATTTGGGCGCGCCGATGCGCAAGTCTCAGTCCTCGGATTCGGCGGCCATCATTTGGGTGAAGCGCCTGATGAGAAAACTGCGGTAGAGATTGTTCATCAGGCGGTCGATGGTGGAATCACGTTCTTCGACAACTGCTGGGAGTATCGCAGGGGAAAAACGGAAATATGGATGGGCGCCGGCTTGAAGGGCCTCCGGGACAAGGTATTTCTGATGACTAAGGCTTGTCCTCACGGCCGCGACGCCGACCTTGCACTTTCGATGCTGGAAGAATCTTTACGCCGCCTCCAGACCGATCATTTGGATCTATGGCAGGTTCATGGCATGGCGTTCGACAACGATCCAGAGCTTTTCATTCGTCCCAAGGGAGCTGCGGAAGCCCTGGAAAAAGCGAAGAAAGAAGGCAAGGTCCGCTTCGTGGGATTTACCGGCCACCACCATGCCAAAGTTCATCTTGCTATGCTGCAGACCGGATTTCCGTTTGATGCAGTCCAAATGCCGCTGAACGCCTTTGATGCCAATTTCAAGAGTTTCGAGCGGCAGGTGCTTCCGGAACTGAACAAGCGTGGCATCGCTGCGCTCGGCATGAAGCCTCTGAACGGGCATGGAGAGGCGATAAAGAATGGCGTAGTCACTGCTGAAGAAGCGCTACGTTATGCCATGAGCCTGCCAGTTGCGACCACTATTACTGGCATAGATAGTTTGGAAGTGCTCCACCAGAACCTGCAAATTGCTCAGAATTTCAGGCCATTCTCGGAATTGGAGATGCAGGAACTTCGTGATCGATGCCAGCAGGATGCCGCAGACGGCCGCTACGAACTTTATAAGCTATCGCTGAAATTTGACAATCCAGAAGCCAGGCTTGCTCACGACTTCCCTCTGGACACCCAACAGTCCGAGGTCAAGGACATGCTCGGAGCTCAGCAGAATACAGGCCACCCATTTCCGGAAAAGCAGTTTTAGGATAACGACCAACAATGACTGACGCTTTCGAATGGGATCGCCGAAAGTTCATCAAGACCGCCGCGATTTTGGGTGCGTCACCTCTGGTCTCCGGGGGCACCATGGCGCAGCAGCAAAGTAATTCATCGGAACCCGAGCTCTCGGGGCGGGTTCCTCGGAAGCCGTTTGGGCGGACCGGAATTGAAGTCTCAGCCATGGCGCTTGGGGGCTATCATCTCGGCTCCGCGGAAACTGATCTGGCAGCCAATGAAATTGTCGCGAAGGCGATCGATTATGGCATCAACTTTTTCGACAATGCTTGGGAATACCACGACGGCCTGAGCGAAGAGCGCCTCGGCAAGGCTCTGAAAGGGAAGCGTAACCAGGTAATAGTAATGACCAAGGTCTGTACGCATGGTCGCGAGAAGAAGACTGCGATGCGCATGCTGGAGGAATCGCTCCGACGTTTGCAAACCGACCATTTAGACGTTTGGCAGATTCATGAAGTCGTCTACGAAAATGATCCGGACCTGATTTTCGCTCAAAATGGCGCGGCCGAAGCGCTTTTAGCCGCAAAACAGCAGGGGAAAGTCCGATTCATTGGTTTCACGGGACATAAAGATCCAGAAATCCATTTAAGGATGTTGTCTCACGATTTTCCATTCGACACCATTCAGATGCCCCTCAACTGTTGCGATGCAACCTTCCGCAGCTTCGAAACTCAAGTCTTGCCCGAAGCAAACCGTCGTGGCATGGCGGCGCTGGGAATGAAGAGTCTTGGCGGAAGTGGCGAATTGGTGAAATTCGGTGCCGTTACCGCGGAGCAGGGCCTGCGTTATGCCATGAGCCTACCGGTTGCGACCACCATTAGTGGCATCGATAACATGCAAGTTCTCGACCAAAATCTCCGGGTAGCGGTTAATTTTCGGCCTCTTGACGCTTTCGAAATGCAAAGCCTCCGCGATCACTGTCGGCCTACAGCCGCAGATGGCCATTTGGAACTGTTCAAGATGACCACCAAATACGATGGCAAAATAGGGCGCGAACAGCACCACTTCCCAACCGCAGAGCAACTCCCGCTTTAGTGAATTCTACGCCCGCGACGATGTACCCCTATTCTTCGCCTGAAGTGTCGGCGTTCGCAAGTGCAACACATTTTTGGGCATCTGACTGGCTTCCATTCATGTCGTAGTCGTGAGTGATACGAAAGGACGGAATCTTGCTGAAAACGTCACGTACTGGTCAGGAGTCGTAGCCGAACACTTCCCAGCAGCCATGACGCGACCACAGTTACCGCTCACCAATTCCCGAGACCGCGGATTGCTAGTGTGGTGCGTTCTCCGGGCCATCACGACGGATACAGTTTTGCGAGCGCTCAGGCAGTGATTCTTCTTTCGAGGGTTTCCATAATATCAAGAATCATGTGGACGACCGCCTCATCGCCGATCGCAGTATTGATCATGGCGTGATAAATTGCGCGGTCAGGCCATTCGACGTGAAAATACTTCTGGATGAAATCGGCGCGTTCCCGATCAATTGTATCGACGAGATGTTCGGATTCGTCCGCACTCTTGCCGCGAGCCATCAGGCGCCGAACTTTGTCTTCTCTCGGAGCATAAAGAAACATACGCAACGTGTCTTTGCGGTTCCTCAGGAAATGTTGCGACCCTCTTCCGACGATGACGGAATTTCCGCTTTTCACCGCCTGCTGAACGACACTCTCTGTAAACTTCAAAATGCATTCGCTGTCGACTGGCTTGAGCTTGTGCGCATTGAGGCTTCCTTCATAACTCCCGCGCAAGAATGATCGGAAGAGCCGGTAGTACAGTGGATCGGTGCGCTCCTCTCGGAGCTCGACGACTGCCTTGGGACACTCAGCAAGCCGCGCGATTTCCTCCGTCAGCAAGTGATCCCAAAGCTTCCAGCCCAGCTGCTTCGCAACCAGTTGTGCGATGTCGCCGGCGCCGCATCCGTACTCGCGTTCAATGGTGACGATTTTGATCATGGGCATCTCGGACTCCGTTGCCTCATGCATTACATCAGATTGATTGTTCACTCCATTACCTTCGGCCCACCGCCGCCCGGATCATTCTTCTTCAAAAGAAAAGCCAGACAGAACATGATCGCTGCCCCCACGGCAAGAACCATAAAGGTATCGATGTATGCCAGGCTTGCCGCCTGCGCTTGCAGGGATTGATAAATCATGGCATAGGCATGTATTTGCGCCTCGTGTTTGCCCACACCGGAGCTAGCCAGATGCCGAGTCAAGCCGTTCGCCGAATTCACAAAATTCGGATTGTCGATCCGGGCGTTCTGCACCAGTCTAAACTGATGGAATTGCGAGCGCCGCGCAATCAACGTCGTGACCAACGACGTCCCTACGCTGCTTCCCATATTGCGCATGAAATTCACAATTCCGGCCACCGCGTTGTTCTTCTCCGGAGAAATTCCGATGTAAGCCACCAGCGTAATCGGCACGAACAGGAACCCCAATCCAATCACCTGGGCGATGCGCAGCCAGGTGGCTTGACTGAAGCTAATTTGCAAGTCAATCCGCTTCGTGGAATAGAACATAGCGATGCACAGGGCCAGCCACCCGAAGGCGATCAGGTAGCGTGCCTGGAACTTGGTTGTCATTTGTCCCATGATGGGCATCTCAATAAGCAAGACAAAGCCTCCCGCCGAAAGAGCAAGCCCAGCCAGTTGCGAGGTGTACCCCAAGAGCGTCTGGAGGAACTGCGGCATCAGCACCAGGCTGCTGAACAACAAAATTCCCAGGGTGAACATCATCAGGCTCGAACTCGCGAAGTTAAAACTCTTGAACATGCGGACGTCAATGACCGGTGCCGTTTGATACCACTCCCAGATAACCAGCGAGATCAGGCATACGGTCGCGACGACGACTAGAGTCGTGATGAAGCGCGACCCGAACCAATCATCTTCCTGACCCTTGTCGAGCAACACCTGCAACGCCCCGATACCGAGTGCCAGCAGCGCGATGCCAATGTAGTCCAATTTGATCCCGGCCGCCTTGAGTTTGCGCAAGTAGGGCGGATCTTCTACAAAGCGCCGCACCAGAAACCAGGTGGCCGCGCCGACCGGAAGATTAATAAAAAAGATCCATCGCCAGGAATAGTTGAAGGTGATCCATCCGCCTAGGGTTGGCCCGATCGTGGGTGCCATGATGGCGGTAATGCCATACAGCGCAAACGCCAAGCCTCGCTGCTGCGGTGGAAACGTGTCTGCCAGAATGGCCTGCGCCATTGGTTGCAGGCCGCCGCCGCCCGCGCCTTGCAACACCCGGAAAAAAAGAAGAAACCCGAGACTCGGCGCGATCCCGCAGAGCAAAGAGCTCACGGTAAAGACACTCAAACAGGCCATGAAAAAGCGCTTCCGCCCCAAGGTACTTGCGAGCCAGCCGCTGATCGGTAGGATGATGGCATTCGAGACCAAATAAGAAGTCAACACCCACGTACTTTGGTCGTTACTCGCGCCCAGATTCCCGGCCATATACGGTAGGGCAACGTTAGCGATGCTGGTGTCGAGGACCTCCATGAAGGCGGCCAGCGCCACGACCACCGCGATCAGCCAAGGATTGTACTTAGGCCGCCAAATGTCCTGGTCGAATGTGATTGCAGCAGAACTCATTGAACTCAGGGAACGACACTCATCTAACCGAAACCTAGGGAATGGAACTTATTGGAGGTACACGTCGGGCACCACGTTCATGCCTGGTCGAAGCCGACGATCCCGGTTCTCACCCGGATCGAGAACAATCTTTACCGGAATCCTCTGAACAATTTTCACGTAGTTTCCGGTGGCATTCTCCGGCGGAAGCAAACTGAATAGCGGGCCCGTGGCTCCCGCAATGCTGTCCACACGGCCTTTCAAAGTCTGGCCGCTTGAATCCACATGGATTTCCGCCCTTTGTCCAACTCGCATGTGCCTAAGCTGGGTCTCTTTAAAATTGGCGGTGACCCACACTTCATCGAGAGGCACCACCGTGAGGAGTTGCTGCCCGTCTTGAACGTTCATCCCAACCACCACCGTCTTATTTACTTCACCGCTGACCGGAGCAAGGATCTTGGTGTATTGGAGATTCAATTCGGCTTGCTCGAGTTGCGCGCGCTTTTGCTCAACATCCGCGATCGCAGCGCGCACGCGAGCCTGGGTCGATGACACCTGCTGCGGCCCGGTCTCCGCATATTGGTGGTTGGCATCGGCTTGCAGCAGGCGGCTCCGCGCCTGTTGCACGAATTGCTGAGCTGCGGACTCATTGGCGTGTGCTGCCGCTACCGTCGCGGTGCTCGATTTGGCCGAGGCCAATGCTTGGTCGTAAACTTGCGCCGCTACTTCCCGCTTGTCGACCAGTAACTTGTAGCGGTGGAGATCGTCTTGCGCTTTCACATCGTTCGC
>Ga0182015_10007260_pt1 | contig 10850 bp, 10 predicted proteins | sample 712P3MmetaG_FD_120478 | JGI IMG/M metagenome (GOLD analysis project Ga0182015, IMG submission 120478) | Permafrost microbial communities from Stordalen Mire, Sweden - 712P3M metaG | ecosystem: Environmental > Terrestrial > Soil > Wetlands > Permafrost | place: Sweden: Stordalen | collected...
GTTTCTGGTGTTGGATTCGGGAACGCCTTTCAATATCACCGTGGGGCAAGACCTGAACGGCGATAACCAGTTCAACGATCGCCCCGCGTTCGCCACCTCTGCAAGCACCGACGTGATGAACACGAAATATGGGAACTTCGACCTTGATCCCGCGGCCGACGCGACACGTATCCCCTACAACTACGTGACCGGCCCTGGGCAGTTCAGCACTAACCTGCGCATTAGTAAATCGGTGGGCATCGGACCGCGGACGGAGCGAGCGGCGGGTGGGGGCTTCAATGGGCCGCCTCCCGGCGGCGGTGGGCGCGGGCCGGGGGGTGGTGGCCCTCCCGGGGGTGGCCTGGGCCCCGGCGGCCTCAGCAGCTCCGGTGGAAGGCCTCCCATGCTCGATCAGCAGGCAGCAAGGCGGTACTCGCTGAACTTCACGGTGATGGGCAGAAATGTCTTCAACAATGTTAACCTTGCGCCGCCGGTGGGTGTTCTGCAATCGCCCCTGTTTGGGAAGTCAAACGCTCTCGCGGGCGGGTTCTTTTCATCGCCCTCGTCCAATCGAAGCGTCGATCTTCAGGTGTCGTTCAATTTTTGACGGGTACGCCCTGTTTCCGAGGACAATTCTTCCCTACGCGTGGAGCGCTGACCGTCCTGACCGTCTGTTGGAGTGTGGTTGTGTCCACTTGGGATGTAGTGAACACAACCTGGGTGGGAACCGGCTTTTTGCTTGAGAGCCGCGTTCCAAGAGCATTTGACAAACTAAAATTAGGGATCGAAACTGCAGGACAGCGTCACTCAAGGCAGGAACTCTGCGGCAGATGCTTGACTGATGCGAAAAATACCTGGAGGTGTGGAGGAGACTTTCTAATGAGCGCTGATAAAGAAAATGCGACATTCCGCGAAGCCCTGAAAACATTTCGCGAGTACTACCTAAGCTCAAGGAAGACTGACCCCAACGCAGCAGAGAGATTCTACGATTGCTTGACAATACTCGGCACCCGGCACACGGCTGCAATCCCTGATGCCTGGGAACGTCATTTTCGCGCCGCCGATTTCTACACGCAAGAAGCCGAGCGACTGCTAAGCCAACTCGGTACAGATGCGACCAAGGCCGAAGTGATCGCCGAGCTCAATCGGCGCACTTAGAACATATGCGCTCCCGCAGGTTGTAGGGGGCATCGCCTCACAGGATGACGTGAATGGCATCGTCTGCCGGTTTTCCCGCAAACCTGACTCTGCATGCACTTCAATATTGGAAAGACCTGCCGCCGGGAGCTTAGTAGTGGACAATCCCTTGCACGATCTGAATCAAGAATCCGCTGTTCGCAACAGAGTGGGCCACGACGCCCGGCCAAGTATTTTTTCGAGATTGAGCCACAAACGCAAGAGCACAGCATGTCGGCATCATGCGAATCATGTCCCAGGCGGTTGCTTGGAAGAACAGATGGAATGCGGCCCAGAGAAGGCCGTGCAACAGCCATGCCGTAGGCCCACTAGCGGCTTCCTGGCGCGGTAGCAGATATCCGCGCCACCACAGCTCCTCGCCTGCGATATTCCCAAATACGAGAACGAATACGTAGTAGAACGCTATCCACCACTGACCGTACAACGGAATGCCCATAAATGCAGTTGCGGCGAAATGCGCCAGGAAATCTCGCAATGGCGAGGGCAATGGGTGAAGCGGGATTCTGCCCAAGATTGGCTGAGCCTTCCAGATTCCCCAGGTGAAGACCAGGAAAACTGCTACGCCGAGCGCCATTTTCACTCTTCGCTTCGAACCCAAGCGGCGATCAAGACCGAGGGCCAGGAGGACCAGGATGAACGCGGCGAGACTAGCGTAGCGTCCTCCAAACATAAAGATTGTTAAAGCGACCGTCCAAAGCCACGTATCCAGGCTCATTCTCCGAAGACGGAATCGATCACGAATATCCGGCCAGCGAAGCCTTCTGCCCTCCAAGTGATAGGCGAGAAAGGCACAGCCGACGAGCATAAACATTGGGGCCGCGAGTACTAGATTGTAGGTTGTGAACCAAGAGATGTGGTGCACCCTAAGCAATGGCAACAACACGTATAAACAGGCGAAAAAGAGTAGAGATGTCGTTGCAAAAATGATGGCAGCCTCATATACCGGGGCAGGCTTTATCGGCGGGTTTAAACGGGAACTGACTGTGGTCTCAGACTTTAACATTCCAGATCGTTAGGCTCTAGACAGTCTAGGCGGCTTCCCTCAAACTTGTCATCGGGATAACTCGAAGCTGGTCTCGATCTCGAGAAGGAATAGGCCGCCGCCTTTCGATTCTCGTTCGAGCGCTCACGGGAAAGCAGTAGGGTCCGCGAAACGTCGCTATCGGTAAGAGCCCGGCTTCGACCCGATTCCCGTCAGGTTACCGAAAACGATCCGTCGCGATGCTGTCATCGATATTGAACTCAAGGCTAAGCACGCTCAACCCGCAACGTCACCAGTTCCCATCCGACGACGGCTACCTCGCCTGGCACAGGGCCAAGTTGTTCTTCGGCTAAATTGCTTTGAAATGTTTTGCCCGCGATGGCGGAGGAGGACCAGGTCAACGTGGCTTTCCGCGTTTCGCCTGAAGCGCCAAAGAGGCGAACGATCCATGCTTTTCCGTCCTCGCTGGGCTTCAGCGTGAGCACCAGCACATCGGCTGGCTCGACACGCAGGAAAGAGTTTGACGGAAGCTCTCGATTCGACGAACGCGTCGCCAGCAGTGGCTGGGTCAGCCCGATTGCGAAACGGCTCGCTGCTGCTGCGTCATATCCCTGATGGGGGCGCAATGCATAACGAAACTCAACCGGGCCCTCCTGATAAGCGCGATAGTTCGTGCCCCAATGGTTGTTCATCACCCAGGAGTAGAACGTCTGTGTCGGTTCGATGTGCTTACGCCAAACGCTCGGGTCTCTCTGCGAACCCAGCATCGTTGCGGTGATGCCGCCGACCTCGACCAGCGGGGCGTCCATAGTGACCCACGTCACACCATAGTCCTTATTGGCGACATCGATCCAGCGCCCGACTGGCAGCCAGTTTTTACAGGAGCCGGGAAGCTGATCGATCTCCGGCTGCATGTTGCCCAGTGCAATGTCCATCGACATTTTCCCCTCCGGAACCGCGAAGGGAAAAGCGAACTGAATGCTCTCTTTGGAACCTCTTTGCGCGAATTCATCCCCTGGGCCGCCAGTGCCTGGGTGCGGGTTCAGTGGCGCACGCTGCTTGTCGACGACATTGGAGAGTTCCAGGTGCTGCATCCCGGCAGCCAGGCGCACTCGCCTGACCAGGCTGTTACAGGACGGTGCGGAGGATTCGATTCGAACCGAGACAACCAGGGGCCCGTGGTCCTCAACGACGATCGTGGCCGGTCCGCTTCGTCCGAGATGCTGCAGATCTTTTCCCGCAAGATACAGATATTCATTGGCGCTACTCCCCTCCCGGCGGTCCACCAGGTTTTGGGAAGCGCCGCGCAAGTTCAACTCAATGATGTTTCCGGTAAGTGCGTCGACTTTGGCGCGGACGAATCCATTCTCAAGGGTCCCATCCTTGATCGACGCGGGCGTTCCTGCACTATGGGGTTTCTTCGCGGAAATCGTGTAACGGGCAGCCCCAAAGGCCGGCACATTCGTGACCAGGATGGCCAACTCGCCCGTTGCGAGCCGTTGCGAAGGGACAGGCTTGCCCTGGTGGTCGGCCACGTGATCACCTGCCGCGGATAAGTCATGCGAGAGACAGACGATCTCGGTCCTGTCCCACGATGTAGAGTTATGAATCTCGATCTGGGACGCTCGTGCGGACGATGCGGACTGATCTAGCGAACCATTCAGCAAGTCCCTCGATACCTTCGCGGCGTCGACGGCGAACTGCCGCTTTACCTCCCATTGCTTCTTGGTAAAAGGATTTTCCGAGTCGGAAACGCTGCACCATGCTCCCCATGTGTGCTCGGAATAGAGCAGCACGTCTCGCCATGCAGCCTCGTATGCCGAGGAGACATACGACGTGGGCGCGTCTATCGTGCAGAGTGCGGTTGCCTGACTTAGGCGATCGGCAGCCAGGCGGCTCAATCCCGTCTCCAGCGCTGAAGAGCCGGCCCCGTCTTCCCAGTATGGCGTCAGGTCTCCGCGAAACTGGGGCAACTGGTTTCCGTAGCGTTTCTCGAATGCTGAAAATGCCGTTGTCGTCGATGCGATCGCAAAGCGCGGCCACTCGTACTTCTCGTTCCAGGACCGCGCAAATTCGCTGATTTCAGGGTCAGGCTCCGCATTGTCGCCATGACCCGACCAGCGTATGTGGGAGATGTCGTACGGGAAGTGTACTTCGTCCATTCTGTCCTGGTAGCTTGCGACGAAGTCGGGTCCCACCTTCATGACATGGGACATGGCATACCCGGTCCACGGCACCCAGAACAGTACCTTCTCCTTTCCCGAGGGTGAAACCCACCACAAGGGCTTGTCCTGGTATGTGACCATGAAAGTGCCGATGCGATCAAAGTAGTTAGGGGCCGCAGAGAAATATCTAATGCCGGCTTGAGACATCGCCGTGACCGTTCCCCAGGAGAACCCCGGTACGTCGCTCATCATGGCCGAGTCCACCTGCACGCCGCAAAGCTTGCCTAACTGCGTTGAATAGTGAAAGAGCTGCAGCAGCTCTTCCGGACGGCACAAGCCGGTCAGCTCATTTGCGTAGGCCCCATTGAGTCCGATCCAGCCCTTCTGAACCGCTTCGATCAGCTCAGACTTGGCAGCTTCCGAGCCGCGCTGCATGTACAAATCGGCGCCCCACAGCACTTCGAGGTTCCATACGAATCGAGAGCCCTCGGGGTAGCTCGCGGTCTTACGCGCGAGTTCGATCCCGCGAGTTACATTGCGGATCTGTTTTTCTTCAACATTGGCCTGTAAATCGGTATACCCAAGGTCATGATGAGAATGAGGAAGAATGTAGACCAGCATTTGGCGAACAGGCTTGAACTCTACGGTCTCTGTCTGCAGTGTGTCGTTGATGTGCACCGAGACCGTGGAACTCTGTGTCCCTGTGGCGGGTTTGAGGTACAGTTCGAAGACATTGGAGCCGCTTGGAACCGTACGCCGATCGATCTCGACCCCGTCCAGTTTGGTGACCGCCACTGCGCTGGGGCCCCCATTTTGCACGGTTATTTGCAATGGCTGGAAGAAGCTTCCGTCTCTTCGTGCCAACCCACGAATAGATTTCGCCAATTTAGCCGTTGTCTTGCTTTCCACTTCGGCGCCGACATGGTTCCAGCTCGGCCCGGAGCAAAGCGCGCCGCCCGCTGCCATGGTCAAACCCTTCAGTAAATCTCTACGCTTCATCTGGTCCCTCAAGCTGGTTCATCATGGCGTCGAGTATCGGGAACGTTTCGGTGTGAATCGAATGCAATTGTCTGGCAATATCGGAGCCAGGCGTCTGGACAGCGCCTGCTCCGCAGAGCTGAAGCATAACAGCCGCTCGCTCGCACAATCCTGGTAGCCGGGCCACTCTTCCCCAATCCGATAACGTCAGAGCGGAATTCGTCGATGGCGTGTCGATAGCCGCGCTGTGCATGTTCTTGGCATGTTCGAGGTCTGGCAGGCGCAGAACGGACTTCGGCGGTTTTCGCGCTCCGCGATAGGGTAATTTGCGTTTCATGGCTGGTGGCCTCCATGCCACCAAGCCATGATCCGTGTTCGTCCTAGAGGTTCTGTCCGGATCGACCGTCATCCAGTAGGAATGGGTCTCGAATCTACATAAGACTCAACCTCCGAGGTGCTCCGCCCGTCAGCTCAGTCTGGCGGAACACCTCGCAGAGGTCAATCAAGCGCGCTACCCTGTGGTACGCTCTGCCAGATCCCCAACCGTACCCGCACAACGGCGATGAGCGCCTTCCTGTCGTCCGATCATTTTTGACTCATCCACTACTTCGTCGACGACACCATATCGTCAACGTGATACAGGTTAGTCGACAAAATCGTCCGAAGCTTCTCATAAGTCTCGAAGGTTGTGCCAACTTCCATATCAGGGTGGACCTTCTTGAAGGTATCCTCAATCGGGGTGTCTTTAAAAACGGCGTCCCAACTCGGGAAGATGTCCACGGTTACAGCCTGATACTTCAGGTCGCTTCCCCTCGGCAAAACCTGCACGTTCAGCGACCACCCGGTTCTCACGCCATCCTTTGCCATCGCCTCCGCAAACGGTTGCCAAACCTTCTTCTCGTAGGCCAGGTAATCGTCCATGTTGGAGACCTTCATTTCATTCACCATGAAGTAGTCCCCCTTTTTCGCAGCGCCTACGAAGATTTTGTTCTGGAATAAGTTGTTTGAAACCAACTGGGTCAATGAAGCGCGGCGGTCCACATATTCCTGTGCGCTGACCGTCATTCCCGCCTTTTTCAACGCCGCACCCAGTTCGTCCATATCCAAGGGCTTTGGTGGCGCCCCTGGATACATTGAAATGCTGAGGTAGTCACACTCCGCCGAAGTTCCCTGAGGTATTACAGTCCGCAACAGGAACCATGTGGAGACTGCACCCGAATCTACTCTGGCTTGGGCAAATTTGTGGGCGTCTTCCGCAGCCCACTTGCGAAATTCGCGGGCGTTTTCCGGCTTCACTTTGATGCAGGCAACACTGTGATAGCCACTCGGCGGCTGTTGAGCCAACAGAGTGGCAGAAAACGCCGCTGCAAGCGCGACACTCAATAACGAACGGGGAATGTTCATTGGAACCTCTTTCTTAGGTCTCCGGCTGGCCGGCGGTATGTGGTTTCCAGTCTCGGTCCTCACGCAAACATACAGTAAAATCTGATTCCGTGAGGTTTAGTCGAACTTACTCATGAGTGCGAGGCTTGCCGTCTCCATATGCGCACCATTTGGGACTGGGCTATGCAGTCCAACGTTAAAACCTCTGGCCTACCAGCCCTGACCTATTCAGTTCAGTCCTACTTCCACTCCCAGATTTTGGAAATTGTGTTGCCGGAGGGATCTACTTCGTATTCGAAGGCTCCGCAGGCGCTGTTGAGCCGCGCAAGCTTCTGGGAATCGGTTCGGAAGAACAGCATGCCGCGGTAGCTGACGGCGCCACCAGGCCCGAACTTACCCAAGCCCGTTCCCTTCCACGTGATGGATTCGCCATCCTGCGTCATGTTCAGTCCTTCGCCTTCGCCGTAAATGGAGCCATCCTGACGGATGACCGATGTGTAGGTCCCCATGCCGGTGGTGGGAACACCGAACATGTGGCCACTGTCTTCGAACGACACTTCTACGGTTGGGGGGTCGGTGGAAATGACCCGTCTCACGATTCTCTTGCCTATGGTTTCGCCGATCTGTTCTCCGAGCATGAATTAACTTCCTCTTTCACCGGGCTTTGAATTGCCGTTCCCGGGGTGGGCAATTGTACTCCGGAAGCGGGATGTGCAATTCGAGTTTGTTACGATGACCCGAACTGCCCTTATGAGCCATGAGTGGTGCTATTGCCGGATGACGGTCAAACCCGAGGTTTGGTGGCAGTTGATGACACTCATTACAATTTTGTGGCGCCAGGAGTCAGATCATGTCAGCTTCATACCCGGCCATGCCTGGGATACTTCCGCTGCTCGTGGCATCCGGGTGACTGTGGCCGACACGGGCGTGGGGAGTGAGCCGCGCATTGACTCGCCTCGAAAAGCACCTGGATGTACTGCTTGTGCAGCGAAGTCCCCGAGGCCTTGTCATGTCCGATTTCGGCAAGGAGTACCACGACTGCCCTCAAAAGGGCTCTTCACAGACCCGAACCTGATGGCAACATCCGGACCCTAAAAAACGCAACGCTGACAGCCCGAGGTAAGGACACTGGCGACGCGTTGTTTTGAGTCAACATGCCATTTCTACTTGAGGAATTGGTACCGGCAAGCCAGCGAGGGTCCAATTATCGGCCCACACAAGATGCAGGCGGTTCTGAAGTGAGGAGCCATCCAACGGCGAATACTGGATGGCCCCTCGTAGGAATCAAACGAAAAGCCAAAGCGCTAGAGCGGGTTCACTGTAGGTATAACCGGCGCGAAAGACGTTTTCGTGGTTTTCTCCCAAGGAAAACCACACCTCACGATCTTTATGAGGCCACAGTAACAGTGAAACCGCTCTAATGGATAAATAGCCAACGATCCAGGGGAGAGAAAATCCAGTCCAGTGCGCGCAAATAAAATGCAAACAGGAATACAAAAACGATGACTACAAGGGTCGTCGAGCGAACCTGTTGCCAACTAGGGCGATGGACGAGCTTCATTTCCTCATGCACTTTCGCAAGAAATTCAGGGAAGTCTTTGACTTGCCGGACTACTCCGGCCTTTTCCTCGGTAGTGACCACGCACGCTTTCTCAGCATCTTGTTGAGACAAGAGACACTCTTCCTTCCTGGATTTACCAGTTGTATGCATCGCGCAATAGCAAGCCGGCACTTCAGGAGTGCGTCGGCCTAACGCTGGAAAGAAAGCTAGGCTGGAGGCGCGCGGGTGTGAGAGGTGCGGAGCCGTGGCTTCGGTTCAATGAAGAAGTCTTCAAGTGGGAGCCAGTCGCCAATCGACGTTGCCAAAAACAAAAGGACAAAGAAGATGGGCAAGGCCAGCGCGATTTGGTCAAAGCCATGACCTGCGCCAGATGTGATGGCAATCGACAGTATCAGCACAAGAGCGATAATGGACATGACCACTACCGTCAAAGTGAATCGTGCCAGCGAGCACTGTTGTTTCGCTCTGCGCATCGCCATTGATTCTACAGAAATATCAAGTCTTGAGCACCTACTCCACGGTGTTGAGCGCGGCGCTCTCCTCTGAGCCGGGATCACCGGCCTTCCCTTCCCTTGAACGGCAATTTGAGCAACATACCCTGAAACGTGGCAGAGTTTCGATCATGGTTTGCGATTGAGCGGGCTTGAATGCGCCCGCAAAGTATCCGTGACGGCAACCGTATCCCCTCAGGGACCGCAAGCGACGAGTTATCTATCGTTTCAACACTTGCTCCAAATATGCTAGAGCGCGGGAATCCTGAGATTGCCCCAGCCAGAAAATTGCTTCTCTGCGCACCACGGGATTGGCATTCGTATCTGCTACGTGAATCAGTTGGGGGACACTTTCGTCTTTTGGCAATTGGCTGAGAGCAAACACCGCTCGCTTCTTTACATCTGTTTCGGGATCGTTCTCTATGGCATCCGTCAGCGCCGCGGTTGCCCTTTTGCCGGCTTTCTGCGCTATCCAGAAAAGCGCCTGCTCACGTACCTTAACGTCTGCGCCGGACTTAGCCATGCGGAGCAACTCGTCTTCCGCAGCGGGATCGGAGCTCTGCGAAAAATCGAATGGAAGCTTCTCCTGGAACGCCGCGTCGGTGCTTTTATTTTCCAGAGATTGCAAGGCAAGAAAACCCTCGTGTCCGCGTTGCACTCCGAGCCAGAAGGCAGCTTGCTCCCGCGTATGCAAGGGCGCGGCAGATGATGCGATTTGGGCAAGCGAACGCGTAGCCTCAGGCGTTTCATGATAACTAATCGACAAAAGCGCCCCATCAACGATTCGGGAATGATTCGATTCGGATGCTAGCAGTTGCGCGAGAAAGGAGACGCTCTCTTCCGGCTGCACGCCGGTTAGCCAGGTAAACGCGACGCCCCCCGCATTGAGGTGGCAGCCGGCTACGACTGGGCGAATCTTGATGAGTTGGTCATGTTCGAAACGAAAAAGGACATAGATATTTTGCGCGGCCGGCGCATTGCCGCCTCGGTTCATGCTGTAGTTGTTGTCTTCCAGCTGATATTCAACGCAACATCCATCGTCCATCTGTGATGTATCCGGCCCGTTCGAACATGTAGGTAGATGCGATTGTGGAAGAGCCGGCACTTCATATCCAAGCCAGAGCTGTTCAGTCGAGTGGCGAAATCGATCCACCGTAGCGGTGAGGTTTCCTCCTGTCGGTTCGATGCTGAAATGAGTATTGCTGACTTTAGGCTGCTGCGCCAAGACCGCAAATGTGGACGCGCAGATGACGATTGCAGCTAGATGGTGCTTCATTGCCAGTCTCCTTCATTACTTGTTGAGAACTTCCATCATGTAGTCGGTCGCTTCCTTGTTGTGGATCAGCGCGAGCTTGCCAACGATTTCTCGTTTTGCCGTTGGATCTTTCTCAGAGCGTGCGAGCGCGACGAGGTCATGCGCATCTCCGGCAACAAATAGTGCGTCAACAACAGCCTTCTTCGATTCTTCATCTGTGCTCTTGGAATAGATCGCCAGGAGTGCCGGACTCGCGGAAGAGCCGCCGGCTATCCCCATGTTGCGGATCGCCTTGCGGTGGAGATCGGGGTCCTGCTCAGACGAAGCGATAACGCCGAGGGCATCCGCTCCTCGGCCGCCGGCGGCAACAAATGCACTGATGATCGCGGCCTTGGCCTCTTTGCTGCTGGTGGCCTGATACATGCTCGATAGCTGCGGGACAGCGCCGAGCGCGCCGAGGGTTGAAATTGCGTGCCGCATCAACTCAGGATCGGTTTCGTGCTGCGCCACCTGGAGCAATCTATCGGGAGCGCCCATAACAAGGTAGGAATCCAGGATGGCTTTCTTAACGGATGGATTGCTCGACTTCCCGTAGATATCCGCAAGCGTGTCGGCAGCCTGTTGCCCCCTGGCGACCGAAAGCAACCGGATGGCCCTGACCTGCAAGCCCGGATCTTTTTCTCCTCGCATGATCTGCCCCAGGATGTCCTGTGCTGGCTTGGATTGATCCTGCGCAAGGACAAAGAGGGCGCGTTCTTTGAGCCGCTCCGGTTGGTTGCCTTCGAGAATCTGTTGCAGAATCGGCAATGCATTCGCATCTCCACTTTGCATGAGCGAATTCAAAGCCAGCAGTTTGAGA
>Ga0182015_10007261_pt1 | contig 10850 bp, 8 predicted proteins | sample 712P3MmetaG_FD_120478 | JGI IMG/M metagenome (GOLD analysis project Ga0182015, IMG submission 120478) | Permafrost microbial communities from Stordalen Mire, Sweden - 712P3M metaG | ecosystem: Environmental > Terrestrial > Soil > Wetlands > Permafrost | place: Sweden: Stordalen | collected...
CGTTATAGAAGCCGACGAACTCGGTGGCCGCGTGCGAGCCGGGCAACTCTTCGCCGGGGATCCCCAGCGGCCGGTCCACCGGGGTGCCGGTCGCGTACACGATCGCGTGGTAGTGCTCGAGCAGCTCCTCGCGTGAGACGTGCTCGCCGAAGACGACGTTCCCGAAGAAGCGAAAGCGCGGGTGTGCGGCGGTCTTCTCGTAGATGCGTGTGACGGACTTGATCTTCGGGTGATCGGGCGCCACGCCGGAGCGCACGAGTCCCCAAGGTGTGGGCAGGCGCTCGATCATGTCGACCTCGAAATTGATCGGATGCCCGCCCGCCGAAGGCCCGCCCGCCTCATGTCCACCCGCCCCGTCCTTGAGCAGGTGCCCGGCGGTGTAGAAGCCGGCGGGTCCGGAGCCGATCACGGCGATGCGAATTGGAGAATCTGTCATGGAAGATGGGCGCGGCCCGACTCGAACGGGCGACCCCCTCGGTGTAAACGAGGTGCTCTGACCAACTGAGCTACGCGCCCTCGGGTGAGAGGGACCTGAAGGCTAGCGAGCCTGCGAAGCTATGCCGGTGAGCAGAGCTGGCCGAATTGCTGTGGGGTTGCTGGGGGCGCTCGTCCTCGTGCTGGTCCTGGCGCAGGTGTTCCTGCCCGCGATCGCGGCGAGCAGGGTGCGCTCGCGCGTGGGGAAGTATGGAACGGTGAAGAGCGTCACCGTGAAGGCGTGGCCTGCCATAAAGCTGTTGTGGGGGCACGCTGACTCGGTGCGGGTGACGGCGGGAAGCCTCACGATGAGCCCGGCGCAGACGGCTAAATTGCTCGTCCAAGCGCGCGGCGTCGAGAGCATGAATCTGACGGCCGAAAACGTCGAGGAGGGCCCGCTGCGACTGCGGGATGCGAGCTTCCAAAAGCATGGTGACGCGCTTGTGGCACAGGCGTCGACCACACAGGCGGATGTGGGGGAAGCATTGGGGACTTTGGGGAAAGGGATAGAAGTACAACTCCTCAGCAGCCATGACGGCCAGGTGGAGGTGAGCGCCAGCGGCGGCCTGTTCGGCGTGAAGGCTTCGATCGACGCGGTGGCCAGCGCGCAGGAAGGCAAGCTGGTCGTGCGCCCGCTGGGCTTTTTGCTGGAAGGGCTGCAGCTCACGCTGCTCGACAACCCACACGTGTATGTCGAAGGCATCAGCGCGACCGCGACACAAGCACCCGGCGGTGGTGGGGTCGCGGGCTACAAGCTGGCCATCCGCGCGCGCCTGCGCTGAGAACCCACATGGGGGCGCGCTCCCCTTAGGCGCCCCCCGCGCCCCCGCTAGGCGCGCTCGTGCACGATCACCGGCAGGCCCTCCTTCGGGCTGATCGTCGGCATCTGGCGGATCTTCAGCTTGAAATCCTCCGGCACGGACAGCGTGAAGCGGGCGAGCAGCAGCGTGGCGATCGTGCGGACCTCGAGCTGCCCGAAGCGCATGCCGATGCACGTGCGCGAACCGCCGCCGAACGGAACATAGGCGCCCTTCGCCAGAGCTGCCTTGGCCTCGGGCGTGAAGCGCTCGGGACGGAACTCCTCGGGGTCGGCGAACACGTCGGGCAGGTTGTGTGAGGCCCAGGAGGAGTAGTTGACAAACGCCCGGCCGGGGACGCTGTGACCGGCGAACTCAAACGGCTCGATCGAACGCCGCGGTCCGACCCAGGCGGGTGGGTACTTGCGCAGCGTCTCGTCGAACACCATCTCCAGCTCGGCCAGCTCACCCGACATCAACTGAGCGGCGCTCGGCTGGCCGCCTGACAGCTGGGCGTCCTGCTCGGCGATCAGCCGCGCGACGATCTCGGGATGGTGAGCGAGCTCGTAGAACATGAAGGCGACGGTTGAGGTGGTCGTGTCGTGGCCGGCGAACATCAGCGTCATCACCTCGTCGCGGATCTGCAGGTCGGTGAGCGTGTTGCCGTCTTCGTCGTGGGCGTCGAGTAGCAGCGAGAGAATGTCCTCGCCGCGCTCGCCTGATGCGCGACGGGAGGAGATCTCCGAGTAGATCAGCCGATCGAGAGCGCGCGCCGCTTGCTGCAGGCGAGCCCATGGTGTGTACGGACCGCGGAGCATTCGCAGGGCATAGTCGGAGGAGAAGAAGGAGAGGGCCTGCTCGAATAGGCCGGCGGCGTCGACCGAGTGGGCGGTGCCTGCGTCGGGATCGAGCCCGAACAGCGCGCGCATCGCGATCCGCAGAGCCAGCCGCCGGGTCCATGCGTAGAGGTCGATCCGCTCGCCGGGGTTGAGCCGATCGAGCGCGCTGGTGCTCTCGTCGACCATCACGTCGATCGATGCGGCGATCCGCTCGCGGTGAAAGCCGGGGAGCATCGCCATGCGCGAGCGCCGGTGGAACTCGCCGTCGATCGTCAGCAGGCCATCGCCCATCAGGCCGATCAGGTCGCGAAAATGCGATTCGCGCCAGGTGAAGTTGGCGGCGTGGGAGACGGTGATGTAGTGGTTGGCCTCGGGCCCCAGCATGAAGACCACGTTGGAGTGGAACAGGCGCAGCGTGAAGATCGGCCCGAAGCGCTCGTAGGCCTCCAGCAGCAGCGGCAGCGGGTCATCGGCGAAGCGCCGGGTGCGAGGCAGCGAGAAGCGGGTTTCTCCGGGCGGGAATGGGACGGTCGCCGAGCGCTCCTCGCGCAGATCCGCAAACACCGCGGCGAAGGGGTTGAGGTCGAGGAGCGGAGGAGGACCGACAAGCGCCACGGACGGAGCCTATAGCAACGCTGGCTACCTGGCCAGTTTTCATCCGAACGCACCGCGCGAACACGCTGCCCGCGCCATGCAGCCGCCCTGCGCACGCCGCGGCTGCACACCGTGACGTGCGATGACGCCCTGCGTGCACGCCGCGGGCAAGCCATGACGCGCCGACGCGTGCCAGCGCCGAATGCGCCGTGCGGACACGCGGCAAGACCGGCGAGCGCGCAGCCTTGGCATACTGGGGAGGCGCGCGGAGTACGGGAGAGGGCTCCGCTCTCAAAAGCGCGGGGACGTAGCTCAGTTGGTTAGAGCGCCGGCCTGTCACGTCGGAGGTCGCGGGTTCGAGTCCCGTCGTTCCCGCTTTCCCCGCAAATGAGCATGTTTTCGGAATCGGAAGGTCAACCCCGCGACCCCACCGCCGCCTTCGACCTGACGGCTCGGTTGTTATTGAAGCCCGTCAGGCTCGTACAGCGGCGCGCTTGCCATTCGACCTGCGTGGGCGGCGCTTGATCTCGACGCTGGCGTCCAGCGCGTTAGCTATCGAGATAATGAGCGGCAGCTCTGGGCGTGCCTGCTCGGCTGTGAACAGGCGTCTGATGCTGGCGGGGTTGCGCCCTACGCGTCGCGCCAGCTCGGCCTTCGACATGCCGGCGTCTTCTCGCAGCTCGTCCAGCGAGCGGATGACGGCATCGATCTGCTCGATCTCGTGTCGCGCTCGCTCGTACTCCGCGCGAGTGTCATCGTCTGCGAGCCAGCCTTGGTGGCGTCTGTTGTAGTAGCTGGTATCGAGGGGCTTGGACATGGTAGAGCTGGAGCAGATCGGGCTAGGTCGGCGGGTGACGCACGGTGTGTAACACAGACGTTACGGCAAGACGAAGGACTTCAATCGTTTGGTGATGCTAAAATCATGAAGCGTGACCACTAAGGTGCCCACATGAGGGTCGTGACCGTGCGCGACTTCCGCGATCACGCATCCGAGATGTTCCGCTCCGATGACGTGGTTCTCGTGACACGCGACGGGACCCCCGCTGGGTTCTTCCTCCCGTGGGATACGCCCGAGCTGCCGGTCGAGGTTCGCCGCGAGGTGTTCCTGCGCCTATCCGAGCAGATCGGCGCAGCGCTGAAGGCGAAGGACGTGAGCGAGCAAGAGGTACTCGGCGATTTCGCTGCCTCCCGCAGTAGTAGCTGACGCGAACGTCGTCCTCTCGGCCCTCATCGGCGGCCGCGCTCGCCTGGTGATCGCCTCCGCGCACGGACCGCGATGCGTCGCGACAGAAGCCGTCGCCGACGAGATTGCCCAGCACATTCCGCGCCTTGCATCCAAGCGCGCCCTGGACCCGGCGCTGCTGTTCGCGGCGCTCCAGGTCATGCCGATCGACTGGAGGACAGCGAGCGACTACGACGACCACCGCGAGGAGGCTGAGAAGCGCATCGCAGACCGCGACCCCGACGATTGGCCGACCGTCGCGCTCTCGCTCAAGCTGGAACTCCCGGTTTGGACCCAAGACAAGGACCACACCGACGCCCGCATCGAGGTCTTCACGACCGGCGACCTGCTCGACGCGTTGCGCGACGCCGGACACGGCGAGTAGCATCCGACAGCTTGTGCTTAGTAGCGCGTAGCGCCTCTGCAGTCATCCTCACCCCTCGCCCGTATCTCAATGCGGTGCCGAACGAGGGTAGGAGTCCCCGTCGTTCCCGCTTTTTCTCACCCGATCGCGGCTCTCAGGTTTCGATCGTGACGAGCGTGCCGATCGGTGTGTAGGGGTAGATCTCCGCGGAGGCCGCGAGTGGCAGCTCGACGCATCCGAGGCTCTGCGGGGTCCCGAATGACGAGCGGTCGAAGTTGTGCAGCGCGTCGCCGCCGTTGAAGTAGCTGACCCATTTGATCCCCGGATCTTTGTAGGGCGAGCCGTCGGGGTTCGTGCCGCTCATCGTCGTTTCGGGGAGGTGCTCGAACACCGGGAACGTCCCGAGTTCTGTTTCCGCGCCGGAGATCCCCGTGTTTGCGGGCGAGCTCAGGACCGTCTGGCCGTCGTGCCAGAGCGTCATCGTCTCTGGAACTTCACGGTGCACGTACACATAGCTGTAGCCGCTGCTCAGGTGCTTGCCGGCGATCGCGTCGCTGAGCAGCTGATGCCACACGCTCGCGCCGGCAAGCCCGTCGACTGTGATGTCGTTTTCATTCTCGAGCTTCATCACCGCGCCCTTGGTGATCACGTTCGCCTCGCCCGGTGTCCACATCGCCTGCAGCTGGTGCGGTGTATTCGGATAGCGCCAGCTGAAGCTGCCGCTCGGCGGATCGACGGCCGCCTGCGCCTCGGCGCTGGGCGTGCGCGCCACGGCGGCGCTCGCTGGCTGCCAATCGACCGGCAGGTAGCCGGCTTCGGCGAGCAGCTGCTGCAGGCGCAGCGTGGAGCCCGTCGGGACGGTCCATTCGATCTGGTTGGTGCTGTGCAGGCCGTGACCCGTGCCTGCCGTCACCGCGACCTCACGCGGAAGTTGGACCTGTAGATGTGAGCCAAGTGCCAACCCGAAGCCATCCGGGGTGAATACGAGGGTGTGGCTGTCGCTCTCGCGCCAGTGCCCCGGCGTGCTGGGCGAGAGCGATGGGCGCTTTGATCCGAGCACCTCGCTCACGGGCTTTGAGAACGTCAGGTGGATTGGCGTCGCGGGAGAGATTCGCGCGCCCGCGGCGGGAATCGAGACCATCACCGGCGCGTGCGATGGTGGGAACCAGCTCACTTCCGTGGGATGGCCGAGGGTCTCCCAGGGGCGTGCCGCGGCGGCGATCTCCGTGGCGCCCGTTTCGGCCTGTGTCCCGAGCGAGATCGAGCTCGTCTCGCCGCTCAGCGTGTGATGCTTCACGCCACTCGTGCTCCCGTAGGCGACCGCGCTCACCGGCCTGTCGAAGCTCACGCGCACCTCCGAGCCTGTGGGGACGGTCATCCAGCGCTCCGTCACGTGCGCAACCGGGGCGCGCAGCGTCAGCTGCTCGTTGCGCTTGCTGCCCAACGCCCAGCCGAGCCATCCCGGCCGGCGAACTTCCACGTCCACCGACACCTGCTCGCCCGGAGTCAGCTTCTCCAGGGGAGTCAAGCGCCCACCATCGATCGCGAGTGGCAGCCTCCGGCCGCCAGGTCCAAATGCCTCGACGCGCTCGATGCGTCCACCCAACGGCGCCACCGTCACCCGTGCGAGCGCCGTCGAGTCGCCCGCCAGCGTCACGCCTGAGAACACCAACGCCGCAACAGCCACCAATGCGACGATCAAGATCAGCGTCCCTCCGATGCCCAGCAGGACACGTTTGCGACTGTGCCCAGTCGACACAGGGTCCTGATGGGCAGACGCCATCGCCATTCATGGATCCTAGGACGGATTCAGTAGATAGGGACGATTGGTTTCGTCCATGCACGGGTCCCGCCATGCCCTCGGAGGCGCATTTGCGGCGCATAATCTCCCCTGCACCGCTCTACCGGGCTCTCCCGGTTGTTGGCGGTCTCTATACATGCCAGATCGATTCACTGACAGCGACCGCCGTACGTTCCTCAAGCGCGGGCTGCTCGCCGGCTCCTCGCTTGCTTTGGCCGGCGCGGGTGCCCCCACACCGGCGCAGGCCAGACGGCCGCGCGGAACGCGCCGCTCAGCACCGGCCCGCCGCTCGCCGAATATCCTCGTGATCCTCGTCGACCAGTTGCGCGCCCCGGCCTGGCTGCCCGCGTCGCTGGCGCTCGATGCGCTGCTGCCGAACCTCGCGTCGCTGCGCCGTGAGTCGGTCAGCTTCGAAGGCCACTACACCGCCTCCAACGACTGCTCGCCCTCGCGTGGCGCGCTGCTGACCGGCCTGTACTCGCATCAGACCGGATGCATGATCACCGGCCGCAGCAGGCTGAGTACCGGCTTCCCGACCTGGGGCACATTGCTGCGCGACATGGACTACCAGACCACGTGGTGGGGCAAGTGGCATCTGAACCCCCACGCGGACGCGTCGCTCGAGCCATACGGCTTCTCCGGGGGGACCTATCCCTCGCCCAACGGCGCTCCCGGGCAGGGCACCGAGGTGGACCCGACGATCGTCGACCAGTTCGAGGACTGGTTCGATCGCGAAGGGGGGAGTGAACCGTGGTGCACGACGGTCTCGCTGGTCAATCCTCACGACGTCGCCTGGTGGTACCGCTTCACGAGCGAAATCGAGCGGGAGAGCGAACCGCCCGCGTGGGTCAGCCAGCTGCCGCCCAACTTCGAGACACCGGAAGACCTGCAGGCCCACGGCAAGCCGCTGCTGCACCGCTCGCTGCAGGAGACCGCCGCTCGCTCGTTCGGCGCCGTGCCGTTCTCAGGGGAAGAAGCGATCGGCGCGTGGAGCGGTCTGATGAACACCTACCTGCTCCTGCAGACCTATGTTGACCGGCAGATCGGGCGCGTGCTCGCCAAGCTCTCCTCGCAGCCGCGGGTGAGCGCCAACACGGTGATCGTGTTCACCTCCGACCACGGCGAGTACGGCGGCTCGCACGGCATGCGCGGCAAGGGCGCCTCCGCCTACGAGGAGGCGATCCACGTTCCCCTCTACGTGAGCGACCGGCGTGGCGTCGCGACAGCCTCCACGGGCGTCCCCCGCACGCAGCTCACCTCCAGCGTCGACATCGTGCCGCTGCTGTTGAGCATCGCCACCGGGTCGGATGCGTGGCGCGCGGAGAGCTCGCTGGCACATCTCGCCGGACGCGCGGACCTCGCCGCGATCTGTGCCGACGCACAGGCGCCGGGCAGGCCGTGGGTGCTGCACGCCACCGACGAGGACGTCACCGAGTTCGCCGGCGATTTGCACGACGCCGAAGCGCCTCGCCACGTCGTGGCGCTGCGTACAGAGCAGGGCAAGCTGGGGCTTTATTCCAACTGGGTTCAGGAAAGCATCGAGGTTGACCCGACTGGCCAGGAAGTGGAGTGCTACGACTACAGCTCGAGTGATGGGCAGGAGGAGCTCGCAAACGAGGCCGGAGCGAGCGCGTTGGAGGAAGAACTGCGGGCGATTCTCGAAGCGGAGGCGATCCCGAATGAGCTGCACGCGCCCCTGCCGGGGTTTCTCGAGAAGCCGCAGAGGAGGGGGATGAGCAATTACTACAACGTGGACACGAACGAGGACGAAAAGGCCGCTGCCTCCCACCTGCACGTGGCGGCGCCGGTCGAACCGACGCCGGACTGACACGCGCCGTTCTTCACAAAATGCTCACCTGCGGGTCTAGGCTCAAATCAGTGCTCGCACTCCAGCACACGTCCAGACGAGTCGCTCTCGCCGCGGGCCTCCCAACACTGACTTTGGCCGTCGTATTGCTCGTGACCGTCGGCGGACCGCTCGGCGGGGCGGTCCCGGCAATTGCCGCATCCATGCCGCCAGCCGCGGCGATCGCGGCGACCGCATTCCCGCCACCAGTCCCGGCGACGGCCGCACCCGTATCGCCGACGACAACCGCACCCGTGCCGCCGGTCACGATCTCGCCGCTGCCCGGTACACCCGACGCGACGCCGAGCACGCAGATCAGCTTCCTTGGCGCTCCCGCGTCTGCGCTGCATGACGTGACCGTCGTGGGATCCCGCAGCGGATCGCACTCCGGCAAGCTCTATGGCTACTCGACCGTGGCTGGTGCGAGCTTCCTGCCGGCGCGAGGCTTCGACGAAGGCGAGCGGGTGACCGTCACGGCGATCCTGCGGTCCGGCGCCTCCAAGACTCGGGTCGGCACCAGCTTCTCGATTGCGCGCCTGTACGCGCTGCCGCGCGAACCAGCTCACACGGTGAGCGCCGCCTCGGACGTGCAGAGCTTTCATTCGCGTCACGACCTGAGCCCGCCTGCCGTGCGCGTCACCGTGCCGGCGACCAACCCGGCGCTCGGAGACATCTTCATCTCGCCGGATTCCAGCGGGGAGCAGGACGGGCCGATGATCCTCGAACCGGGTGGCGGGCTGGTGTGGTTCAAACCGGTGCCGGCCGGCAGCGAGGCAGAGGACCTGCGTGTGCAGCAGTACGAAGGCAAGCCCGTCCTCACCTGGTGGGAGGGTCAGGTGATCGACGGCCATGGTCGCGGCAACGACTACATCTACAACACCTCTTACGAGCCACTTGCAACCGTCCACGCGGGCAACGGCCTACAGGCCGACCTGCACGAATTCGACCTCACCCCGCAGGGCACCGCGCTGATCAGCGCCTATCAGCCGATCCACTGGAACCTGTCATCCGTCAAAGGCTCGAGCGATGGTCTCCTCGACGACTGCGTGGTCCAGGAGATCGACGTGAAGACCGGTTTGGTCATGTTCGAATGGCACGCCCTGGGGCACGTCCCCCTGGCGGACTCCTACGCGCCTGTGCCCCACTCGAGTAGCACTGTGTACGACTTCTTCCACCTCAACTCGATTCAGCCCCAGGCCGACGGGGACCTGCTGCTCGACGCTCGCAACACGTGGACTGCGTACATGATCAGCGCGAGCAGCGGCGCGACGCTGTGGCGTCTGGGTGGTAAGCGCTCGACCTTTACGCTCGGTCCCGGTGTGCGCTTCGCCTGGCAGCACGACGCCGAGATCCTCCCGGAAGGCGACCTCAGCATCTTCGACGACGAGGCCACGCCCCCCGAGAGCAACCAATCGAGGGCGATCACGGTGGCGCTCGACCTCACCACTCGCCAGGCGACCCTGGCCCGCCAGTTGATCCACCCCGGGGCGCGCATCCTGACCGAGAGCCAGGGCAACGCCCAGGCACTCCCGGGCGGCGAAGAGTTCGTCGGCTGGGGGGAAGCGGGGTACGTGTCTCAGTTCTCCATCGCCGGAGCGCTCACCTTCGATATGCAGCTGCCCGCGCGCGCCAGCAGCTATCGCGCATACCGATTCCCGTGGAGCGCGATCCCCGCACATGCCCCGTCCATCGCCGCCTCCGCCGGTGCGTCGGCAACGACGGTCCTATACGCGAGCTGGAACGGCGCGACCGCCGTCACCGGCTGGCGGGTGTTTGCCGGACGCTCACCGACCGCGCTGGCCGCCGTCGGCCAGTTCCCCCGCGACGGCTTTGAGACTGAGATGACCTTGCCCACCACGCTGCACTACCTCGCGGTGCAGGCGTTGGGGCCCGAAGGCCAAGTGCTGGGAAGCTCGGACGCCGTCAAGCGCTGAGCTCGGTGCGCGCGCGGTGTGTCACGCTATGCGTGTGAGCACCTTCCCGCCCGGCCCGAGCGAGGCCCCCGCGATCCAGACCGCCCGCTGGCTGCTGCGCCCGATCTCCTTCATGGAGTCCTGCCGGCGGCGCTACGGCGACGTGTTCAGCGTCAGCTTCCTCGGCTTCGAGCGGCCGATGGTGATGCTGTCCGACCCCGAGGCGATCCGCGCGCTCTATACCGCGCATGAGCATGGCCTGCCGGCGGGGCGCAGCATCGCGCTGTTGCCGGTGATGGGGCCGGGCTCGGTGCTGCTGCTCGAGGGTCAGGAGCACCTCGCGCGGCGCAAGCTGATGCTGCCGCCGTTCCACGGCGAGCGGATGCGCTCGTACGAGGCGACGGTCAGGGTGCTCACCGAGCGCGAGCTCGACAGCTGGTCCGCTGGGAGCGTCTTCGCGATCCATCCGCGGATGCAGGCGATCACGCTCGAGGTGATTTTGAAGGCCGTGTTCGGCGTCACCGACCCAGCGCGCGACGCGCGCCTGCACGAACGGCTGCCGTCGCTGCTGGGCGACACGGCCTCTCCCGCCCTGCAGTTCCGTGTGCTGCTCTCGCGCCGCCTGGGCCGGGGAGATCCGCTGGTGGGCCTGCGCGAGCTGCTGGCAGAGATCGACGAGCTGCTGCTGGCAGAGATCGCCGAGCGCCGCTCAGATCCGGCCGCCGCCGAGCGCGAGGACATCCTGTCGCTGCTCGTCGCGGCGCGCTTCGAGGACGGGACCGAGATGAGCGACCGCGAGGTACGCGACCAGCTGGTGACGCTGCTGCTCGCCGGCCACGAGACGACCGCGACCGCGCTGGCCTGGACCTTCGACCTGCTGCTGCGCAACCCCGCGACGCTCGCCCGGCTGACCGCCGAGGTCGACGCCGGCGATGACACCTACATGCGCGCGGTGATCTCCGAGTCGCTGCGGCTGCGACCGGTCGTCCCGCTCGCGGGC
>Ga0182015_10007262_pt1 | contig 10850 bp, 7 predicted proteins | sample 712P3MmetaG_FD_120478 | JGI IMG/M metagenome (GOLD analysis project Ga0182015, IMG submission 120478) | Permafrost microbial communities from Stordalen Mire, Sweden - 712P3M metaG | ecosystem: Environmental > Terrestrial > Soil > Wetlands > Permafrost | place: Sweden: Stordalen | collected...
AGATCGTGGATGAAGTACCTCGCCGTGGAACCGGAAGTCCCCGCCGACCTGCTCAAGAAGATTCTTGCCCGCACCAGCGGCGGCCCGCAGCCGGGAGTGGCTGCCCCCGCACTCTCGCTGCCCCCGCGCCCCGCCTGGCACCGGGTGATGCTGCCGGCGGTCCGTCAGGTGTTGGAGCCGAGGTTGATGATGACCCTGGCCATGGCCTTTTTCTCCATCGCCCTGACCCTAAATCTTACTGGCATCAAGGTGACCGAGCTCCGCGCCACGGACCTTCAGCCCTCGCGGCTGCGCGCCAACCTCACCCGGACGTACTACTCCACCAACGAACAGGTGACCAAGTACTACAAGAACCTGCGCCTGGTTTACGAGATGGAGTCGAGGGTGCGGGAATTGCGGCGCACCACGGATACAGAATCCGCACCCTCGCCCCAACAAACGCCCAAGCCGCCCGCCCGCGACGGCAGCGGCAGTCCCAGCTCGACGGTCCCCAAGGGACAGCAGGTCCCCCCCGCGACGGAAAATAGTCCGCGCCAGTCCAGACGCAATGCTCCCCCCGCCGAAATGGTGCCGGCTGGGTTTGCGCCCGCAGGGAGAAGAGGAAAATTTCAGAAAGAGGTTTTCAGGGCTTTGCCTTCTACAACTGAAGACCAGGCCCGGATTTCCTGCCACGTAGCGCTGGACATAGCCGCGGGTGCGGCTTTCGTTACGGAAAGCCGCATGGGGTTCGCCAACGCCACCAAGTTCCACAGGAAATCCGGGAAAGCGCAAAGGAGCTTGGTATGAACTGCCTTAACCATCCCGATGTCGCGGCCGCGGCGTATTGCCAGAATTGTGGCAAGCCGCTGTGCACCGCCTGCATCCGTTCCGTAGGAGGCGTGGTCTACTGCGAACAATGCCTGGCAGCCCGGCTGTCGCCACAACCGGGCGCCGCCGAAGCCGGCCTGACCGGCTTGCACGCGCACCCGCTCCTGGCGGGCCTCCTGGGTTTCATCCCGGGGGTGGGCGCCATGTACAACGGACAATTCGTCAAGGCGCTGGCCCATGTGCTCATTTTTGCGGTGTTCGTAAGCCTTTCGGATAAGAGCTTTGTTTTCGGCCTGCTGATCGCCGCGTGGGTTTTCTACCAGGTGTTTGACGCCGCCCAGACGGCGAAGGCGCGACGCGATGGATTGCCTCTCCCCAACCCTTTCGGCCTCAATGATCTCGGCAACAAGCTAGGCATAGCTCCCCCGGTCTCGCCCTACGCCACTGGCTTTGCCCCTCCCCCGGCTCCCGGTGCAACTGCCACCGGCGCGAATCCTAATCCCGGGGCCGGCAGTCCCTTCCAGCAGCCACCTGCGTACACCTCGTCCTATGCCGTGCCTCCGCCAGGCACGGCGGGTGGGCCTGCCCCGGGCATGCCGCCTTACAGTGAACCGCTTGCCATGGAACCCAGACAGAGGCACCCCTTCGGCGCCGTGGTCCTCATCGTCATCGGCTTGGTGCTCTTGCTGCACACTCTGGGCATCTTCGAAGATGAATGGATCAGCCGAGCGTGGCCCCTCATCCTCATCGGTATAGGCGCGTGGCTGCTGTACCGCAGAACCCGCGATCTTCCCGGAGGAGGTGTGCGATGAATTCCTGGCTGCTTATCCGCCGGCTGCGCGGACCTGCGTTCCTCATCCTGGTCGGCATTACGGCACTGCTCAACCAGTGGGGGGTGCTCAGCTTCAGCCGCAGCTGGCCGCTCTACCTGATCATGGCCGGAGTGATTGGGCTGGCCGAGCGAGCCGCTATCATCGCGGCTCCTCCCGCCCCTCCTGCCTACCCCGGGCCTTATGCGTCCGCGTACCCACAGGGAACGCCAGTGCCGCCTTATACCAACGTTCCGGCCTCAGGCATCACGGGATCTGCAGATGACCCACTCGCCGATCCCAGCAGGAGGCCGTGATGGCCACCCTGCCCCCGCCCTATTCCCAGCGTGACGCGGCCCGCGCCCAGCGCTACTACCAGCGTTCGCTTCGCCGCCCGTCTGTGCTTGGCCCGGTGGTGCTGATTGTGGTTGGGGTGCTCGCCCTGCTGGTCGAAACCAACACTTTGAATTTCGTCCATCTCTGGGATTGGTACCTGCGCTGGTGGCCCCTGCTGCTGGTCGCTGTGGGACTGCTCTCCCTGGGCGAATGGTATCTGGACCGGCAGCAAGGATATGTAGTGCGCCGCTCCCATGGCGGACTGATTGCGCTGATCATCGTGTTCGCGGTCGTTGGCTACATGGCCGGTTCCGCCTCGCGCGGTTTGCGTGGCATGCATGTCTTCCGCCACGGCTCCGACCAGGACGATTTCTTCTCCCACCTCCTGGGCCAGGAGCACGATGACGATCGCAACCTCAACCACTCCATCCCGGCCGGAGCGCCCATCGACATCCAGGTGCCGCATGGAGACGTAACCGTTACTCCTTCAGGGGATGACCAGATCCACGTGCAGGCGCACCTGGTGGTGTATGCAGCCAACGATCGCTCCGCCCGGCGCAGCCTCGAAGCCCTCGCTCCCCAATTGGTGGTGAACGGCAGCAACGTCACTCTCCGAGCTGCGGACGCCAACGACGGGCGGGCCGACCTGACGATTGAGATCCCCAAGGGCAGCGTGCCCACGGTGACCGCCAACCACGGCGACGTCACCCTGGAAGGTCTCTCCAGCGCCGCCAATGTCAACGCAGACCGCGGCGACGTCAAGGCCGACAATGTCGGCGGTGGCATTCATGCGCGCATGGGCAAAGGTGATTTCAGCGCCCACGCCATCTCGGGCGATGTGTCGCTGCAGGGCAGGCTGGACGATGTGTCCATCTCGGAAGTGCAGGGCCGGGTGGCCTTGGACGGAGACTTCTTCGGGGATACCAGTCTCGCCCATATCACCGCCGCCGTTCATTTTCATTCCAGCCGCACCAACGTCGAAGTGGTCTCGATCCAGGGCGCCCTGACCATCGACAGCGGTGACCTGCAGCTGAACGACGCCACCGGGCCGGCGAGGATTTCCACCAGCGCCAAGGATGTCGAATGCACCGGGATCACCGGCGACCTGCGGGTAGAAGATGGCGACGGGGACATCTCTGTCGGCACCCCTGCGCCGATGGGGGAAATCGGGGTGCACAACCGCAACGGCGCCATCAACCTGACTGTGCCTCAGAGTGTGGGCTTCCAGCTGCAGGCAACCGCGAAAAACGGGGATATTGATTCCAAGCTGGATCTACCGGTCACCAGCACCGGCCAGGGCCACACGGTCGCCGGAAAGGTGGGCAGAGGCGGCCCGCGGGTGGAATTGGTCACTGATCACGGCGACATCGAAATCACCACGACCGATCAACCGCCGTCTCCCCCTACTCCTCCGGAGCCCCCATCGCCGCCTGAACCGCCCGCCCCCCCGCAAAAACCAATCCGCCACTTGCATCCTGGAAGGGGCGCAGATACGGGCGCGCAACCGGTCGTTCAATAGATGGTTTCGAGGCTGCTGAAAAACTCGGTTTTGTATCAGGGCACGACTTTAGTCGGGCCGTAAATACGTCGGGCTTTAGAGTCTGCGTGAGAACGCACTTTTTGAAGGGTACGGCCTTTAGGCCGTACATTTAACCGTCAAGATGAACCGGCTTCAGCCGCCGAGGGCTGCTTAAGCGACCACAAGAAGTGCCCTCAGTGGCTAAAAGCCCGTCCTACATCGCATCGTTAATGTACGGGCTGAAGCCCGTACCCTTCAAAGAGTAGGTTCTCACGCAGACTCTTTAGCCCCTGAGAGCCTGCCCTGAGCTTGTCGAACGGGTATGTCTTTTCTGCTCGGTCCCGAATCTTTCCGCAGTCTGTTTAATCGCCTGCGGCCAGCCGTTCGCCGATGATGGCTTCGACCCGGGCCACCACCTGGTCGAGCGAGAGATCGGTGGAATCGATAATCACCGCGTCGGCTGCTGGTTGCAGCGGAGACTCCGCGCGGGTGCGGTCGCGGCGGTCGCGCTCCCGTAGCTGCTCCAGTACAGATTCGGCCGGGATCGCGCCCTGGCCATTCTGCTGGTAGCGGCGCTGGCCGCGCACTTCCGTAGCCGCATCGAGGAAAATCTTGACCTGGGCGTCGGGGAAAACTTTGGTTCCGATATCCCTGCCCTCCATGACGATGCCGCTACTCGCACCCAGCTGCCGCTGCATGGAGACCATCCATTGACGGATGCCTGGGTGCACGCTCACCCGGGAAGCAGCGGCCGTGACATCCGGCTCCCGGATGCGTTTGGTGACTTCCACATCGTCCAGAAACACCCGGTTGCCCAGCGGCGCCGGCAGCAGCCGGATGCGGGTCCGCTCTGCCAGCCGCCCAAGTTCTTCCCGATCGTCCAGATCGCTGTCGGTTTGGATCGCCTTCAGCGCGAAAGCGCGATACATGGCGCCACTCTCCAGGTTGAGTAACCCGAAGCGGGCCGCAACGCGGGCGGCTACCGTGCTTTTGCCGGCGCCGGCGGGGCCGTCGATCGCCACCACCAGGGGCGCACTGTGGTTGGCTGTCATGCTCCTGGTTTTTTCCCTTTTGGCTTGCTGCCCTGGAAGCGTGCCGGTGGCTTGCCTGTTTTGCCACTTGGCTTGCCGCCCGGTTTACCGCTTGGTCTGCCGGCAGGCCTGCCGCCGGGTCTACCGGATGCCGAGCCAGCCCGCGGCCACGATTTGGCGGGCCGGGCGCTGGGGGTAACGGGCGGACGCGCCCCTCGATCGCCCCTTTGATCGCCCCGTTCCGATCTGGGCTTGGAGGCGCCGCCAGTTTTTGCGTAGCCGCCCGCCCGCGGCCGCTCATAGCTCCCGCGGCCGGGACCACCCGCACGACCGCCCCTTGAACCTTGAGGGGGGCCAGACCTGGGCGCATCCGACCGAGGCGCATTCGACCGGGGGCCTGCTGAGCCGCTACCGCTTGGGTTCGATCGAAACGCAACTGGAGGTCTACCCTGGGGGCGGCCCGCAGCAGGAGGCCGCTTTGCTGCCCAGGGACGATTACCGCCGGCACGCGGCGGAAATCCTTCCCGACGACCACTCGATGGCCGACCCGGAGCTGTGCCCCTTAACCGGTCCTCTCCTGATGCGCCTCTTGGTCCACTTCTGGGTCCGGGCCGAGGCTTTTGTCCTTCACGGAAAGGCGAACGGCTGCGGTCCCCGGCACGCGGAGGATGGGGTGCGGATGCCGATCCTTCACTGGGTCTAGGACCAGGCCTCGAACTGGGTCGCGCCGAAGCAGCCGGCCGTTCTCGTTTTTCTGATCCAACCCACCCAGCCGCCCGTTTGTCTGGCCTCGCTCCTGTGCGGGGAACTCCCGCTCCCCTGCCTGCTTCACCAGTGGTTCTTGGCGGGAAGCTGCGTCCCGGCGGACCTGAGGGCCGCTTACCCGCAACCCTTTCTGGCCGGGCGCCTCCGGTCGCGGCTGGCCTGCCCGCAGCCCGGCGCGGACCCGTCCACTCCGTTCGTGCCGAGGAAGGCGCGGCCCCAGACCTTGGAGGCGCCCCAGGCCGGGGAGCAAAAGGAGTTGGCTTCGCAGGGCGGCCCGAAGGCGAAGCTGGCGGCAGGGGCCTTGCTGGGCGGTCTGTCCTCTGAGCGGCCAACGGCCGCCGCGGAGTCTCAACCCTCGCTATTACCCCCGCAGCCGATCCCAGGGGCTCCGTACTCGCTGGCGGGGGAGCCACCAGCTCGGCGAACTCCGGCAAGCCACCTTCCAGGAAGTAATACGTCTGGGCATCCATCGAAAGCGAATGGATCTGCCGCGTGGCGGCCAAGCCGCGCACCGCTTCCCGCACTCGCGAACGGGACGCCACTGGGGAAAGATAGATTTCGATTTCCTCGCTCGAGGCGGCGTAGACCGACTGCAAATACATGGATACCAGCAGAGATAACGCGGTCACCTGGGAGGTGGCGGTGGCTGTCGCGAGCGCGTCCCGATGGCGTACCCGGAGCAGCTCCCATTGCGCCGGCTGGCCCGCGTCCGCGAACACCGGGCTGATGCGCAATGCCTGCCAAAGCTCGCACAGACCTCGCAAAACAGCAGCCTCGGTGAGCTCGCGCCCCAGCGTCTCCTTGGCCTGGGCAGCGCTGAGCACGCCTTCTTTGTCCAGCGCCTTCCACAACTCAAGCACCAGGGGAGAGACCTTGTGCCCGGAGGATTTCTGCGGCGCATGCTTCCAATCCGCATCGGCGCGCAAGCAAAGCACGTAGGGCAGCGCCTGGCTGTGGGCCAGAAAATCCGGTTGCTCGCTCACTGCGCCGAGCAGGTTCAGAGCGACCACGCTGCCGGACGCGACCAGGCGCGTCAGCAATCCCTGCGCCTGCTCGATGGCCGCCACGCCGGGTGTGGCCAGCGCGCTGCCCATGCAGGCTTCGACAAAGGAGGGTGCCGGCGCCGGCAATTGCGTGCGCCGCGGCAGATACAGGCACAGGGGATGCTGTTCCAGCCATCTCTCTGCGTCTTCGAGGGTGAGGAGGGGACTTTGTTTCTGGCGCCAGTGCGCCGCTCGTGCTGCCTGGAGCTGCTCTGCTGTCAAGATGGTTCCGCGCTTTCCAAGCTGGGGAAAATATTGTTAGATCCGATGAAATGCCCGCTGGATTTCTTTCCAAGCATACCGCAGGACGATGGGACGCCCGTGCGGGCAACTGGTCGGGTGCTCGGTTTTGGCCAGCTCACCCAACAGCCATTCCATGCGCGCCGGATCGAGCGGGGTGTTCACCTTGATGGCCGCGTGGCAGGCGATGGAAGCTGCGATCCGGGTACGCGCCGCCTCCAGATTCTCTGCCTGTTCCGGGCTGCCCGCCTGTTCCAGCACCTCGACCAGCATGCGCTCCAACGCAGAGCCCTCGAGCCCGGCGGGCGCCGCCTTGATGGCGATGGTGCGCGGCCCGAACGGCTCCACTTCAAAACCATTCGCTTCCAACTCCTCCGCAATGCCGGCAAAGGTGACCATTTGCGCGGGAAGCAGATCGACCAGCATCGGCATCAGCAGCCGTTGGCGCTCCACCTGTGCCACTCGCCGCTGGCGCAATACCCGCTCGAACAAAATCCGTTCGTGGGCCACGTGCTGATCGATGATCCAAAGACCTTCGTGGTTCACGGCCAGAATGAAGGATTCGCGCAGTTGTCCCAGCGGCCGCAGCGATGCCAGGCCATGCAAGGTGGGGCTGGCGCCCGCCTCGACCGCTTCCTCCTCCGGACTCCACGCAGCCGCAGAGACACAGCCCGGGGAAGGCTGGCGGTTGCCGTTTGCCAGTCCATTCTTGGCCATTTCATAGACGGTGGCGTTCTCCGCAGCCGCGAAAGGAAGAACCCCTGGCGCGGGCACGATGTGGGCCGGGGTCAACGAAAAATCAGTGTTCGCCGGCTCCTCATCGGGGGGCCAACTGGCAGCGAGCCAACCGTCGGAAGTGGGCGTTTCCCGCGGCGGGACCTCGGGCGATGCATGCGCCACCAGCGCCGGCGTCGTGCTGGGGTGCGTCGTGAGCGCCTGCAGAAAACCCGCTGCCGGCCGCCCCAGGGTCAGCTTGTTGCGGATGGTGTCGCGCACAAAATCGTGCAGCCAGCTGGCTTGGCGGAAACGAACCTCGGTTTTCGCCGGGTGCACGTTCACATCGACTTCTTCCGGCGGCATATCGATAAACAGCAGCACCACGGGAAAAGACGTGGGCGCCAGGATATTGCGATAAGCCTCGCTGACCGCATGCATCAGCAGGCGGTCGCGCACCAGGCGGCGATTGACGAAGCAGTAGATCGAGTTGCGGTTGAGTTTCTCGAGCTCCGGTTTGGAGGTGAAGCCGGTAATCCGCAGCCATCCCGGCGGCGGAGCCTGGTAGTCCGCGGGCCGTCTCCACGGCGGGGGCTCGGGAAGCCCGGCGCGTGCCAACTCGACTTCGGCTGCCAGCGGCAGCAGCTGGTCCAGAATGTCCTGGCCGAAGATCTGAAAGATGCGCTCCGCTGCTTGCCGTACCGGGGGCGCGACCAGCAAAGCGTGCGTGGCCGAATGCAGCTCGAAGTGCTTATCCGGATGGGCCAGCGCGTAATGTGTAACTAAAGCGGTTACGTGAGCCAGTTCCGTGTTTTCTGACTTGAGGAATTTCCGCCGCGCCGGCGTATTGAAGAACAAGTCGCGCACCGTGAGCGTGGTTCCGGCGGGCGCGCCCTCGTCTTCGCACAGCAGCAGCTTGCCCCCGGCAATTTCCATCCGTGTGCCCGAGCTTTCCTCGGCCGCGCGGGTGATCAGCTCCACTCTTGCGATCGAAGCGATCGACGGCAGCGCTTCTCCGCGAAAGCCCAGGGTGGCAATCGAGAGCAGATCGTCGCTCGATCTTAGCTTGGAAGTAGCGTGCCGTTCGAACGCCAGCAGCGCATCGTCGCGCACCATGCCGCAGCCGTCATCGGCAATGCGTATGAGCTTCCGCCCTCCCCCCTCCACCGTGATCACGATGCGGGTGGCGCCGGCGTCGAGGGAATTCTCCAGCAGTTCTTTGACCACCGACGCCGGCCGGTCGACCACTTCGCCGGCCGCGATCTGATTGGCCACCTGGTCGGCCAGTATGTGAATCCGGCCCATTTTCTCTCATCACCTTCCTAAACCTAGCAGACATAACCGCCATCGCCATCCGCGTCCGGACTCTTCGTTTAGCCCTTTCCTAAACCGGCCCTTACCACGCTATCTGAGGACCGGAAGAGAAACGCCAGGTCCCCCTACTGCCCTCCTCCGGTGCTTTGTACAGGGCACGATTGTCTCGGGTGTTTTTCGTCAAACGCCCACAAAATCGTCATCCTGAGCGAAGCGCCTCACAGATTGATCGCGTGACACAGCGCTGTAGCGCGGAGTCGAAAGACCTCGGCGGTGGTTAATTACCCATGCTGCTCGGAGCTTTTCAACCACCGGCCCGCCGCGGTTTTTCCCTGGGGCCGAGAACCAGGAACTTGCTAGCATCTTGCTTAAGTTCAGCCGTCCTGGCGGGGCCAAAATCTCTAAATATTGCTTCTCACACACACCCTAAAGCGCAATTCTGCCTCCACGCCTTCAGGCACGACCAGAGTCAGCGTGACATGAAGCGGTTTTTTCGGCTTAGCGGCCGCTGCGTACCCGGCGGGGCAGTGCCTGAGTCGGCCGTTTGCTCTTGGCCAGCCGCTTGCCACGAGGGTGCGCCAGCTTCTCTTCGCGCGACGAGGCAGGCTCCGACAGGGTGTCCCCCAGTACGTGCAGGCGGAGGAAATTCGTGGAGCCAGATTTGGTGCGGGTCCCAGCGACAATGCCCAGAATCTGCCGCGGCTGGACGTGCCCGCCCTCCTCCAACAAGCGCTCGGCGGTTTCTACCATCTGTTCCGCCGTGGCCAGCTTGTTGCACAGGAGAGGATGAACGCCCCAGAGCAGCGTCATGCGGTTGATCACCCGCTCCACGCTGCTCAGCCCGAAGATCGGCGATTTCGGCCGGTATTTGGAGAGTTGGCGCGCGGTGGTCCCGGTCTCGGTAAAGACCGCAATGGCGCTGATGTCCAGATCCTCGGCTGCGTGGGCCATCGATTCGCAAATGGTCTCCGCCACCGACAGCCGCACATGACCTGACTGCGTGCGGTCCGTGGCGCGCAGCAGCGGCTCCTGGCTTTCCGTTTCGAGCACGATCTTGGCCATCATCTTCACTGCCTCGACCGGATACTTGCCAGCCGCCGTTTCGGCCGAGAGCATCACCGCGTCGGTGCCGTCATAGATCGCGTTGGCCACGTCCGAGGCCTCGGCCCGTGTGGGCCGCGGATTTTCAATCATCGACTCCAGCATCTGGGTGGCGGTAATGACCGGCTTGCGATAGTCGGCGGCCCGCCGGATGACATGCTTTTGAATGGCCGGCACCTTCTCCGGCGGCATTTCCACGCCCAGGTCTCCGCGCGCGACCATCACTCCGTCCGCCGCTTCGAGAATGCTTTCCAGGTGCTGAATGGCTTGCGGTTTTTCAAGCTTGGCAATGATCCAGGTTTCCGCGCCCATGGCCGCCACACGATGCCGCACCAGGCGGATATCTTCCGCCGTGCGCACAAACGATACCGCGATCGCGTCCACTCCGCTGCGAATAGCGAACTCCAGATCCTCTTCGTCCTTGGCGGTGAGCGACGGGACCCGCACCGGGATGCCGGGCAGATTGATGCCCTTGTGCTCGCCCAGCATGCCGCCGTTGATCACCTCGCACTCCGTATCCTGCCCGTGCACGGCCGTCACGTAGAGCTCAATCAGGCCATCGGAAAGGAGAATGCGCGCTCCGGGTTCCAGATTCTCCGCCAGCGTCGGAAAGGTGGTGGCGATCAGGGTGGCAGTGCCGGCAATGTCGCGCGGGGTGATGGTCAGCTTCTGTCCCGCCTTGAGCTGCACGGGTATGCGGTTCTTCAACCGTCCTGTGCGTATCTTCGGTCCTTGCAAATCGCCCAGAATGCAAATCGGCTTGCCTTCTTCGCGCGAGACCTTGCGCACCATCTCGATCAGCTTGAGCTTTTCCGGATGGGTGCCGTGGGAGAAGTTGAGCCGGGCGACATCGAGCCCGGCGCGCACCAGCTCGCGGAAAACGGTTTCGGTGTTACACGAAGGGCCCAGGGTGGCCACAATCTTTGCCCGGCGGCTTTGCTCCGCGGGAAGGTTACTCGATTCCATCAGGGTAAAACTCATTCGTCCCCCATACTGCTTAACCCGGAGACGCTCTTAGAATCTCCAGCAGGTCCAATTCTACGCGTACTCTTGCGCCCAGGTGCTGGGGCTTGTTGACACCAAGGATACGAAAGCCTTGCGGAACCGGGGGAGCGCACAATTTTAATGTTCTACCTTGGGTCGCTCTTGCCGGCGGTCACCATTTTCTCCT
>Ga0182015_10007263_pt1 | contig 10848 bp, 15 predicted proteins | sample 712P3MmetaG_FD_120478 | JGI IMG/M metagenome (GOLD analysis project Ga0182015, IMG submission 120478) | Permafrost microbial communities from Stordalen Mire, Sweden - 712P3M metaG | ecosystem: Environmental > Terrestrial > Soil > Wetlands > Permafrost | place: Sweden: Stordalen | collected...
TCGTTCTCTGCACAAGCTTTTGCGTTTTTGATGTTCTACCAAAAGTAAATCTCGCCTAATTAGACGTCTGTCATCTAAGGTGAATAGGATTGTACGATGTCGTCTTCATCGATTTTTAATTTGGTCAGGACTGGTTGCGTGCAGTCCACAGCAATGGCGAAATCTCCCGTTAATTTGAAGTATCCCGGTGAGGTCGCGGAGAATGGCGAGTTGAGATTTGGTTAGTGGAAACAATGCGCTCCTAAGCGTCACCGACCAAGCCCGAAGAAACTTCAAACTAAGCTTAATGGGTTTTCAATAGAGAGAATGCTCCGGAAGAGACTGAAATCCACTGTGGGCAAAATTCTTAGCCTTTCTTGAATCGAAAGCAGAAGAATCAAATGATCAGATCTCAAGATCTCAGACTTAATGACATCAAAAGCTGCATGGTCACGCTGCTCTTAGCCCGGAGTTTTTTTTACTCAATTGCCTGCTCTGCCTTCGACGTTTGCAGCGTGGCATTCATTCCTCTCATGCTAGGTCTTCACCTCAGGTGTTGAGAGGGCATTCATCTGGCAGCGAGTCGGCCTCTCATGGTGCAACATTATTCAAGAAGACTAGTCACACCTTCATGGTATCGACTCAGATACAAAGCGAGACCTCAAAACGTTGCTTAAAGAAGAAAACTGTACCAGGAGTGTTGTGGAAATATTACGTCACCATTCTGTGTATAAAAGCACTGCTTGCCCGCTCTCATAGTGCACGATGTGCGTGGGATTATTTAATTCACATTTCCTCCACAGCAACCTTCGTCGTTACCACGTTTAGTGTAAATATAATTCTCAATTCTCTTTGTTTCTGTCAGCTGTCTCCACATCTCCCCAGTTTCAAAACTCAATTCCGACCTTAGGAAAATATGAAAACTAAGATTACAAGAGAAAGAAAATATCATTCTATCGCAAATAAGCGATCACCAACATTGTAATTATTCATTTTCTATGCCCCAACCTTTTGGCAGCCTGCATTCACTCAACATTACGATATTGAAGACGTCCACTCGGTAGATTTCCCACATTCTGAGTGTCCTGCGGTTCTCCAACCGCATCGGTATCGGGATATCGAAGCCGTCCCCCGAGTATGATAGGGTCGCTTGGCGCCGTAGTTCTCGGCTCCGAAGGCTGAACATAATTGGGCTGCGCCAGTACGGGGGCACTTTGCACAATTCGGTCGTGTTTCTCAAAATCATGGTTTGCATTCGAGACTTCTCCGTATTGAGGCTGAACAAAGGGTCCAGTGACATAACTTTGTTGCTGCCCTTGATTACGACGACGTATGAAGAGGAAATAGACCGCCCCAATGATCAGGCCAAGCACAGCCATACCACCCGTGATTCCGCCGACTATTGCGCCAATGTGGGACTTCTCTTCCTGAGCTGGGGGGGTAAATGTCAATGTGGCTGTCGGAGATACTCCACTCTGAGTGTTTACGGCGGCGGTTGCGGGTGAGTTGGCAATTGTGGTAGTGGTTAGTGCTGTAACTGAAGTAATACCCGTCGCAGTATTTGCTGCGGCCGACGTTGAAGTAGCGGGCAAATTCAAAGTGTAATACGAAGTTACCGCCACGCCGTACAAATTGCAAATATATATCCCGTATGCGGCCGCTGCCGAGATGTCCGATGCATCGCATGACTTCTCGATACATTGACCATTTACTGTGAGGTAGTTCATATTGGAGCAGAGGCATTTGAAATCTGTTGCCTCGCAATCCGACGCGCCGATGTTTTCTTCATCACAGAGTGCCTGTCATTAGTTCATAGGGCCATGAGGTGTACCGCGCACGTTGGATTCTGAGGGACCTGAGCAAACAAGGGCTTGAACGTAGCGAAAATGATGAAAAGGACAGCTGTTATCTTCATCGTTTGGTGAGAAGAGCGATTCGGAATTTCGGATGAAGGATGAAAATTGTTCACGACAAGCGATGTAGGTATACCGTCTCCGGGAATTAGGGTGGCCGAGGCCTTAATTCGTGCAATATTTCCCCATATAAAATTACATCCCACCCTTAGACAAAAGCACGGAATTGCCGTATAGAGTGGGATGGCAATTTACATAAAATCTATTTCGCGCCAATGAACAGCATCCGTCGGTACAATCTACCACACGTTTCGCATGTCCCTATAATTACTGGTTCGGTGTCCCAAGTTTTAGCCAAGGGTTATCGTCCCGGCCGCCCGAAAAACCGTCATTCGAAAAATCGTTGATGATGATGATTACCTAAATAATCAGCATTTATTTCTCGCATGCAAGCAGTAGTGCTTATGGCGACTAATCTAGTCTAAAGATATCTCCAATCTTGCTCAAGCCTCAAGGTGCCTTTAATCTGTCTTTACCCTCCGACTCCAACCTATTGATCGTGCTTTCAAATCATCATTCAAAATTAAACCTTTGTATTTTCTCCACATATTCTAACATTCCAAAAAGGGAAAATTGCAAATATAGCCCTCAAACTTCATGTATTTGCAGATATAGACAGTCCCTTTTTCGAAATTGCAAATTTAACCTTTTCATATAGCGGAACTGGCCATTTCAGACACTAACCCTTACCCCCTAACCTTGTACGTCTTTTCTCCCCGTATCTCCTCCCCTTCCCCTCCGTTCTTCCTCCCTTGAATTCCATGCTCTTCTTCATACGCCTCCCATCCTCTCCATCCCTTCGTTTTTTTTTCCAATCCTCTTCTTCGTCCAGGAATCCGCGATACAAAACATTCCGCAACGTGAATATCACGTTTTTCTGCATCAGACTGAGGATCAGACCCTCAGCGGTCCGCCCTTTTTAATTTTAGCTCCCTGTTCGCTCGGTCGCCATTAGCTAGGCTTGGAATCTGGATGCGACAATAAAATTTGATTAATCATCATGTTCGCTCGGTTTCGACGCTCGGTCCCAACTTTTCATGTCTGTTCATCACGTTTCGTCCCCTTCTCATTTCCTTTCTCTTCTTTGATTCGCTCGCTCTGCCCCTTCTTCTCTCGAATGCTGTTTCCGCTCAAATCCATTTCCCCTTCCATCGCCTCTTCTTTTTCGCTTTCATGCCCAGACCTGCTCGACGCCGTGTTGCTAAAAGCGGCCCTGCTCCAAGCAATATCCTCAGGGTCATATCACAACGAGCTCGCCGTCGTCGAGAACGGGACATTCGCAGCAATACCACTGCTACCCTCCGAGTGGAACCACACGCTCAGTCTAATTCCATGACACTGGATATCATGCAATCCACCGACCCTCAACCTCAACCTCAACCTGAAACAAAGCCCAACATCATATCGTCCTCTCAGCTTCCGAATGATGGTAATCTTTCCATGCTCCCTTTGTTTGCTAACACAGATGCTCTCTCTTCCTCCCGTAATCGCCAGTTACCCCTGGATATCATGCAATCCACCGACCCTCATTCTCAACCTCAACTTGAAACAATGCCCGACATTTTACCGTCTCAGGTTCCGAATGATGGTAATCCTTCAATGCTCCCTTCGCTTGCTAATACAGATTCTCTTCCTCCTCAGTTACCCATCGCCTGTCAACCTTTGACTCCATCCACTGATCCTTTATCCGAGTTGTCGCGACTAACCAAAGGAGGTACGGACAAATTGAGGCTATAGCCTGATTCAGCGCATCAAAAAGGTCCAGAATCCACCTTATAAGAAGTTCTGATTGTAGTTCGAGGTGGTGGTGGTGGGGTGAACAAAATACTTGGAATCTTCGAAAATCGACGCTGACTTTCATTGCACCAACAACCAGAGGCGCTATGGACAAATGGAGATGACAGGCGGATTCAGCGCATCAAACTGGTTAGTAGACACCACCTTGGAAGAAGTTCTGACTGTAGTTCAAAGCGGTGGTGCGTGGACAAAAATGCTCGGAATCTTCGAAAATCGGCACCGTCTTCGCCAATAGCGCAACCAGAGCCTGGAGATATGGACTAATGATGGAGATGACTGGCAGATTCAGCGCGTCAAAAAGGTCCGGAAATGCCCATTTACAGAGTTCTGATTCAATGTAGGTGAGAGGGTTTGTAGAGGGGGAAAAATAAAACCTTGGCCGCTTGGTGGAAGTTTTCAATCTCAGAAATCCGAGGCGTTCTACAGCAAGAAATCACCGACATCAAGAGGGAGTAAAAGCAACATAAACGAGTGGCCACCGGTTTCGTCAACTCCAAAGTGCTAAAGAACATTCACATCCACCGCCTCAAATCCACAAATCCAGATCAAGTTTCAACATGGAAATGTGGATATCCACACCAATTTCCAATCGTCGATTCTGAACGACGATTCAAGAAGATTCGGACCAGAAATATCTTCTCAACTACGATACTGGCGGCATCGCTGACTGTAAACTCGCCGCCTTTCTCACGCTAATCCTGTAGATTTTTGGAAAAGCTTTTCCCATTTAAGTTCCCAGAGCTCCAAGAAGCGTCGTCGAATTACGTTGGAGTCAATACAGCGACGATATCCCTCTGGCAACTTGGAAGGAGGTCCAAACATGGAAGCTCGATTGATCCCTGAGGGGATAAAAATATCTCGAAAACTGAGATTCGATCCCTCGGTATGGCTATTGACAATTGTACAGAAGCCACTGTTATTGAGCCTTTCTCAGAAATACAAACGCGAAACTGATCGATACGAGCAAATTGGCAATTGGAGCGATTTCACCTATTTGTTAGATCAAGAGAGAATGTTGAATGTGGGAAAAAAAATAGAACATAATGTAGTCAAGAATGTCAAATATTGATTGACCAAGTGGCAAGATATTGGTGGAAATCAAATTTGCGTGCGCTTCGCGCACGGGTACTCGCCTAGTTTCCAAATAATTTTACTCACGCGATTCACGCCTCCTGATTTTGATTGGAAGAGCTCCTCTCCTCGCCACAAAAGCATCTTGATAATACGGTTCCTTATTCTCCACCAGTTCAGCATCGAATCGGTATACAAACCGTGCAATTACAAGTCTCAATTCAATCAGAGCCAACGGCTTTCCAATGCAACTTCTCGGTCCATAACTGAAAGGTATCCATGCAGCGTGATTACAAGTCTCTTCTCCCTTCTCATTCGGAATCCACCTCGTTGGCATGAAGTCATCGGGATTTGAAAAATTGCGGGGATCATGCATAATGCCATAAGTTGGTGTACTCACAACGGTGCCGGGAGAGATGTAATGGCCGTCAATTATGATACCTTCCTCTGGTACGACACGTTGTAGATTTGACGGGGCAGGAGGCCTGAGACGAAGAGTTTCGTGAATGACGGCATTGAGAAACGAGAGCGGAGTTGTGGAATGACCATTGATTTCTTCTTCCGAGGAGAAGTGTGAACGCACTTCATGAACGAGACGAGTCCAATGTTGGGGATTCGCAAGGATATAGTAAAGGACGAAAGTGAGAGTGGCGGCAGTAGTATCAGAAGCAGCGTTGATGAAAACGTTCGCGTTCACAAGGATATCGGCGGAGGTAAATTTTGCTCCTGTTTCCGGATCGCTTACTTTCAAAATGTTTCCGATAACTGTTCGTTCTCCAACTTTTTGTCCTGTCAATTCATTTTCAAGCGCCTCTTTGATGAACTACATTATTAGCAGAAACCGTGAAGGGTTACGTACCTTTAAACATTTCTGGCGGGAGTCTCGCAAGGATGTCGGAGGAGGGAATTTCAGAAGGAATTGTGCTAGCCAGGGAACGAACATGAACTGAGGTCAGTGTGGAACAACTTGGAGGATGTTACAATTTGGACGAGTTCGACATATTTTTGGAATGCTTCGATATAGTAGTGTCGTCCTTCCTTCCCTTCAAGGGACCCAAAGCTTTGCCCAAGAGAGATCTGACCAGCGATCTGACGTCATGAACGGGGTTTAACTTTAAGATGGGATCTCACGTCAAAAGAGAATCGGTTGAACCAATCATTCATGTCGACCATCCCCTTCTCGTTGGCAACGACTTCGATTGCTTCCAACAGCCGGGTACAGTATCGCTCAAGAACAGGTTCGAAATCTTTCATGGATGAACCGGCAAATGACTGTCCGCACACCCGTCTCAAGAACGAGTGATGGACTTTATCACTGAAACATCAGCGTTAAGGAGACAAGGAATTACGTTGTAGTAAGCAAGCTACCAGGCAAACCGGCAGGGCGTAAAACATAATCGTAGAAGGCTCCCTTTTTAATTATGGATTTGCTTGAATTAATCTGCTCAACACCACGAAGGGAATTGAAACTGATATGGTTGGGTTGGATTCGAACAATGTCACCTGTATTAATTTTGAAGTGATGAAACTTACCGAGTTCGTGATGGAGCTCTGCAACCTTCAGATGAGATGTCCCAGCTTGGCAAAACCACCATAGAATCCAATCTGAGGCGCCCAGAGGAAATTTTGTTGGAATTCCGCGGTGACGAAAGTAAACATTGTATACAACTTTCAATAAGAAAGCGATCGACGTCTGAGATTAGAGACGGTTTGATAGCAGAGATACAAAGATAGAATTGAAAAGGCAAAGCCCCAAGATGACAAGCCAAGCAGAACGTGTCTCAGAAGACAATATCTTAAGCGCCAAAAAACAATTGTTCAGTGCGATTAGACATAAACAGCTCGACACATCCTTCTGTTGTGGAAACTGACAAATGAAATGGTATATCGTCCCTCCGATCATCCCTCCTCTCCAAGCCACTTGCATGATCGAATATTCCGCAATTGTTTCCATTGTTTCGTGAGCACCCATGTCTTTGCGGGTTCATCAGGAAGACCAACTATTTATCCACTTCCTTTGCCCGACCTTTTTGCTTGTGATAAAACCTTCAAGAAGCGCGGACCGCTTCAACGAGCCCGGACCGGCGTTGGGGCCGGGGGGGCTGTGGGGGATGTTATCACATGTGATTAGACTCTGAAGGGGTTCCGAACTTCCGAACTCGCTAACTTTAATTGGTTACTACCGCACTAGCGAAGCGGTCATTCAAAAGTGAAAAGCCTGTCAAACGAATCGTATCCAAGCTTTGTTCCCGTGGGGTGATCCACACATAAAGACGACAGGGCATAGGTGGATGGGGTGACCACCTAATGTTTGCGAATTGTTTGGATCCTGACCAACATATCCAGCGCGAGAATCACACCACGTGTCGGATGATCGTCCGCATCTACATCCTCAATTAGGAATGCGAGCAACTAGCCAATGCCGTGACACCGGCAATGCCGATAGCCTAGATAGGATGGCGATGGCGTGCTGCTGGGGGTTCTAGGAATACAGCGGCATCGCCACTTCATAGACATTCGCATTCAGAAGAATACGTGGCACCCGCTTGAAAGCGAGGGGCCGGAAACCCCCTCTGAGATCGTGTGACGGCCATTGAAAACGACACACGACCGTCCGAAGAGGGCTGAGCCAGTTGGCGCCGTATACCGCCAGAAGAGGGCTGAGCCAGTTGGCCCCGTATACCGCCATCCACCCTTACAAGAGAAGAGCTCGGGGGAGGCCATATTGTGAAAATAAGCATCAGCGACGGGGGGAAGTTGAAACGACTCCAATTCAACAATCAGGCCCTCGGTTGACCGCCAGTGCGGATGGAAATGCTGGAAATGGCCAGACGCAATTGAAGGAACAATTGGATTTCGTGGTTCGCAGTGATGAAAGGAAAGCTGCACTCCTTTTGGCAGCCCGGAATGCGACACAGAGAAGTTGTGCAGCTCCTGATCGAGGAAGGTATAGACCCAGATATTCGGGGCAACGATCAAAGAACTGCGTTGATTATGGCTGCCCTAAAAGGACACGAACACGTGGTGGAACTGCGGCTCGAGAAAGGAGCTAAGCCAACCCTGAAGGACGAATCTAGAACGGCATTACATTACCCCGCGTGGAGAGGCCATGAGCAAGTTGTGAAGCAGCTTGCAACTACAATGAAGATAAACGTTCGGGACAGACTCGATCAGAATCCACTACATCTGGCCGCTGAGCGGGGAAACGTCGGAATCCGAGTCGTTCGCACGTTGTTGAGCGATGACAAATATCTCGCTGAAAGATGTCATGACCAACAGACTGTATTACATCGGGCTGCGTGGGGAGGCTGTGAGATGGTCGTCAAGCTGTTGTTAGAGCGTGCTCACGACATCAATGTGAAAGACAAAGACAAAAAGACACCGTTACATATAGCGGCACAGAAGGGATCTGCCTCAGTCGTGGACCTACTACTGAAACATGCGGCGAGCCAAAACATGCAAGACTCTAAGGAGCAGACTCCCTTGCATTTAGCGGCCAAGCATGGCCACGAGGCAGTAGTAGAACTGCTACTCAGAGGATGCCGACTTGAAGCTCGAGAACGTTAATGGTTGGACGCCCGCCCTTGTTATTGGCGGTGAGAAATGGGCATGATAGAGTCTTGATTGAGCACGGCGACTGTGTAGAGTCCAAAAACCTTAATGGCAGTGTCCTGCCATTACTGTGGGCCGCCGGGAGGGGTCATAAGTCTGTCGTAAAGCTTCTAGTCCTGAAAGGCGCCAGCCTCGAATACGCAGGCCGCAATGGCCAGACGGCATTGCCAGTCATGTGCAGCCGAGAACGAACACGTGGCCCTCCGGTTTTCTGCAAGGAATTCAAGGATTGTATTCAGTTTGTGACATTTAGCATTGTCTTGCATGAACAGAAAAGTATTTTCGTCATCTATTTGAAGTTTTGAACCTCTTCAGCTTCTTCCGGAATCGCTAATAGATCATCGACGAGAGAGAATAAACCGTCATAATGCAAGGATGCAGCGCTAGAAGTTTCAGGATTTGTCATTATATCAGTTCGTGTTTCAGGATCCAGGATTGTCTACATAAAGCACTAGTAGCCACCTAGTTCTTCACTCTGTTTCGAGTAGAATCAAGTTTGGTCCTATCGACTCCTGTCCTTCTGTGAAGTCCTTCCACAGAAAGAACGTCGTCATATTGGTTGGCACCAGGGTTAACCTCCTTCCACATAAAGAACGTCCTCCTCATATTATTTGGCACCAATCCCCCCTCGTCGCAAATAATCATAGGACCCAATCTCTCACCAGTAAAATATGCCCACCACATCACTTTAACATGTGCGCTTTTGAATGTCTTCTTAACATACTTCCGACTGAGCCTTTCTCCAGCGGATGGATCACCACTGACGACTTGGATTGGCCCCAACCAGGTAGAGATTCATCAGACCAGATGACTCTCCAATCTTCCAAACTCCAATTGACATGTTCTAACGCCCATCGCAACCGAGCTTCAACATTTTCAGGACGTAATCTAGGTTTTTCAGCAGGAACAAAAGTCCCGAAACCGACCTCTGAACGCCGATGTCGTAATATTCAGTGTTCCGAAATTACACGTCCCCCACTTTTTTGGTCGCGTCCGACCGCGGACGTGGCGTTTTGAGGAGGGCTTGGACCAGACAAAGGCATGGTCCGTTCCAGATGTCCGTGCGGACATGGTCCGCAATTCGGAACACTGGAGTCTGGTAATATTGTCTCGGAAATTTTGACATGCGATAGGTTGGTGGTATCTCTAAGCGGGAGGTCATTGTATTGCTTCAATGCTGGTCAATATATCAATCATCACGTTAAGTCTTTTTCCGTTGATATTCTCGAAATTCATGTCGTCCTTAAGTGGAAGGTGTCAAAGATGTAATTTGCGAGCGCGTCTCGGACAGCTTTTCGACTGCACTTGACGAACGACACGATCTTCCGTTGGGTGAGTTTAACTTTGTCGAATACGACCACAAAAGCAACTTGGATATCCGATAGATGCTGTCTGTCCTTTCGTACCGCCGGGAAATCGGTCATGGTGGTGTGGGTCGCGATTGAAAGTTTGTTGTTGGGTGACACGTAGCAGTTAAATTGGGCTGGTGGGCCCATCCACGTGGCGGACACAGTAGAGTAGAGTACATGTAACGCCGAGGTGAACATCGCTAATAGTGGAGCGATAATTGTAAACCCAGTAATTATTTCGGATTGGCCTTGAAATCACTTCATTTACCATCCAGTGCCGAACGTTTTGAATACTTTCCCTGAGAGGATTAATTTGATATATAAGCAGAAATTTATGGAGTTCCAAATCACGTTGCATCATGTAGAACGATGATTTGCCAAATACTGCGTGCGGAGTCCCCATGTAAAGCTTGACTGATGAGGAAGTCGCGTTGCTCGAGATCCTTGGGAAGTTGGGAATTTTGTTGAGAATGTTGGACCTTCTTTGCAGCCATGGCCATAAGAACGTTCCGCGGAATCGCCCTCAGTATCTCTCGGAATGCAAGTAATATTTCGGATTGCCCCACAAAACGCGGCACTTAGTCTGCCTGCAACGTTCTTGTGGCTCCTTCGGAGCCGTGCTCGGATCCTATGCGTAAGTCTCGCTTCCCCCGTTCCCCCTTATTTTTCCCTTCAAATAAGATTTATTTTGCGTTTTTGCAGGTTCGGATCGGAAGTCTCCACCTCCGCTTAAGGTCATCGTGCGGTGGCGATTGGCTGGAAGCAGGGTGGGAAAATATATCTCCGGCTGTGCCGTGTGTTTATCTTTCCTAATGCGTTGTGTGGGTGTAAAAGTATCGCGGTTCTGATGGCCCGGGTTCAAACAAGGGCATGTTATCGTGATCGGGCTTCTTGGTTTGTCATTAACACGCAAGACTCGAAAATTTAAACCATTTTAATTTAACCGGCTATTACCTAGTGAGACTTTTCATGGTTTTGTATCTCAGTTCATTGAATAGAAAGATGGATCCAGAAATGACTCAGGATGTCAACAAGGGTCAAACTGACAAAGTTGGGAGCGAAGTTCGAGGACCTGTTGACATGAAATTTCATTGTGTTGTAGATTTTTTTGTACATACCAAAAAGAA
>Ga0182015_10007264_pt1 | contig 10847 bp, 13 predicted proteins | sample 712P3MmetaG_FD_120478 | JGI IMG/M metagenome (GOLD analysis project Ga0182015, IMG submission 120478) | Permafrost microbial communities from Stordalen Mire, Sweden - 712P3M metaG | ecosystem: Environmental > Terrestrial > Soil > Wetlands > Permafrost | place: Sweden: Stordalen | collected...
CATGTGCCGTCTCCTTGATCTAGCTCACATATGTGGGCTCAATAGTAACTTCTGATGCTAAAGCGAGACTAATATCAGAGTTTTACCGGTGGAGGGGTGTTTGAATTGACGGTAAATTACATTTTTAGGAATCGAGAAGTATCTTATGCATTCAATCTTGCGTTCCTGACCCGTTAACTTTCAAAAACAACATGTCAAACAGAATTGCAGCATGATGGACCGTACTTGTTCGCGACGATCTCATCAGTAGAAATGAGATCGGCGGGAGCCGATATGGAGGCCAAAGAAAGTTTACTTGTGCATAATTCGTAGCTAGTATCACCGAGCTAATCTACTGTTATACATCCAATACTCAGATGTTCTTCCGGAACATATCCGAGACAATCCAGATGCTTTCGGCCAAAATATCAACCTAAAATTGCCAACTTTTGTGAGATAAGGATCAACTTGCTTCCCGGAGAGAGTTAACACGGGTGTGATCATCATGGGCAATCGCACTCTTCCACTCCCGATCATAGATCATCACTCATACCCAAACAGTGACGCCAAAATGAGGTTCGCCACCTCCCGCCCCAACAACCAGCACTAATCTCTCCACCCCACCCCCATCTCTGCTACACGTACTTGTCACCACTCTCTGACACTGGTGGGTGCTTAGACTTGGCTAGAGAAATGGCTCCGTCATGGCTCCCCCTCCCGACTCTGCTCCCCTCCAACCTGCAGAAACGCCTCCTCTCCTACGCCCTCACACACATCCTGGGAACGTTCCTCGAGCCACAGTCATTTTCCGTGGAAAACCTCGAACTACAACTCCTAAATGGAAGTGTCTCTCTGCGAAACTTGCAGCTCAACTCGTCCAAAATCAACAGTCTTCTTAAACTTCCAGGAATAGAAGTCACAGAAGGAAGAGTGGGAGAGGTAGTCGTCCAGATCCCTGTACGGGATGTTCTCTCTGGAAAGATATTTGTCAGGATCAATGGAATTCAAGTATTTGTATGGCCATCCGCGCAAGGTATCTGTCCCCTCGCCATACCCCCAGTTCGAGAATTATGTTGACCCGACAGCGAATGCTTCTGAGTCGGTTCCAGAGTTATCGCCAGACTCGTTGGCTCAGTCGTTCTTGCAATCCAGTATACATGATCCTGCAGACTCAGTTTTACTCGATACATTGTCACATTCGATGCCTCCAGCAGAAGAACTCGGTCTCGGTCCCGCGGAGGAGGAAGGTGTTTTCACGTCCATTCTCGCTGGATTCGTCGATGCACTTAAAGCTCGTCTTGCCATCGAAATCGAAGATCTGGCCATTTCCGTTCAACACCCTCAATCAGGAGCCTTCATTCTCAGTCTAGCACAAATCAAATTCCTACCTCGCGAAGACAAGTTGGCGGAAAAGATCCTTTCGTTGACTGGGATTGAAGCTTTCTTACGAGCCGACCAAGAGGAACAAGAGGACGATGGGATGTCCCAGTCAAGTCACAGTACTATCACTAGTCCCTCGCCATCACATCGTCGAAGTCCGTCTGATCATGGTCTATCAGAGTCGATGATGTTTTCTCCGCAAGAAGCCGAGAGTTTATATATGAGCGCATATTCTCAACCTGCAGGACAATCAACGTACATGAGTGCGTATGAGCCTCCCATTGAGGAGACTCCAGAAGACACGGACGAGGGAGTAGACTCATCAGAAAATGTCAAAAAGGGGTTTCGATTCTTCTATTTCGAGGAAGACCTCGTATTTCATGTCTCTACTTCTCAACAACCCGATCCGGCATTACCGAGTCAGAAATTAAGACCGGCACCAGTATTACAGTCTGCGATACCCACCGCGCATCTCTTCCTCGATCCCAACGTCAACCTCCTTCCTTCAATATCATTAATCTCGACCATCCTCGCACTGTCCCCGACATCAGAAATACCATCCACAACGCCAACGACGGACGATACTGGTGGACTAGACTTTTCTTGGCAAGGTGGGGTGCTAGTTCACTTCGGTCCTGAATCATCACAATCAATCGCCCGTCTAGCAGACTGGAAAGTCAATAAAGTCATCGGCGAAGAAGCACTCACAATCTCAGTCGGAAAAGTCGAAATCCTGTCCCCTACCGCTGAACCGATCCTATCCCTCACCGAGCCAGGAAAATTAACTGTCCAAGTCACTCCTGATTTGTTACAGATATCCGTCCCGGAAGTTCAGTTACACATAGACGTTGGTGGAGTTGGCGAGTTGCAACCTCTCCTAAAGGCGATGAAACTGGCTTGGCTTGAATCACTCCCGATTTCTACTCCCCCAACAGAACCCTCGGACGAAGAAGACTGGAACGAGGACTTGATAATCGAAAAGTCTGCCCCACAAGCATCAAAACAAATGCACTTATCCCTTCAAAGCCTCATTGTCACCCTCCAAACACCAGACTCCAACATTATATTCACGCTCTCCGAATTAAATGCACAAGTAAACCCATCGACCGCTACAACCCTTGAGTTCTGTTCCGCCGTAATCTCCACCGCGACAACCCCGCTCCTCACAATCAGGAAATCCGGGTCAAGGATGCCGACCATCGAATTTGTCGTTCCATACGTGGATTCTCGACCAGGTTTCCTAGTCAATGGTGCCCAAGAGATTCTAGACGACTTTCTGGTGGGGGATACGAGTCGAAGTGACGATGCTTGGGGCATGATTCGTGCTGATGCCGCGAATAACAGTGACAAATTCGTCAAGATTCGGATCCCTCGTATCAATGGACAGGTTTCATCTGCAGCGGATATCTTTGCATGCAAAAAAGTTCTGGCACGGATTCAGAAGACGGCAAAGTTGTTTATGGAGGATTCTGCGGGGGAGACTGTCAAGGAAGAAGAGGATGAGACTGGGAAAATTGATATGGTTGTTGAATTTACAATTGAGGAGGGACAGCTGGGGATTGCTCTAGAGGGGGGAGAAGTGTTTGAAGTGAAATGCGATGGTGTTGAGGGGACGATTGTTAATGGTGTTGCTTCTGGGGGTGAGATGGTTGGAGTCGTGGATGTTACCAAGATACAAGTGGACGTCTCATCCCCGTCATCCGTTCGCAAAGTCCTGGATGAATCAATCCACAAGGTCATTCTTCCTTAACCGCTGTCTTGAATTTACTGATGTTTAGGCAAACGATTCCACACCCTCAATTGGTCTCCGCTTTGTCCATTCCAAGGACAGTCAAGTAATCTCTCGGGTAGGCCTCTTCAATCTCAATTTTGAATACTTCGTCTTCAACCCATGGCTAGAAAAGCTTTCCAAGATCTTTTCCTCAACACCTCAAACCGACTCTATTACCCGCGCAACTCTAGCCGCAGCCGAATCCTTCGTCACATCCTCACTTCCACCGCCAGCCCAATTCAACATGTCCTTGTTGGATTGCACGATAGGTTTGAATCCTTTGGACTTGACGTCCAAGGGGTTATTGCTGGTTACATCGACTACTGTTCGTGGACAATGGGATTTCAGGGATGGTGGACGAGGGAAATTTGACGTCTCTTTGAACAAAGCCCATTTGTTTTGTATTGATGACGCTGGTAGCTTGATAACGCCGTCGAGACCAAGATTACGGTCGGGGCGCAAAGAAGTTTTGGCGTACTTTTCGGTATTCAGCCCTCTTGAAACAGTTTGGTAATGGATCAGGATATGGGATATGTACTGTGTGCGACGATGCCGACGGGTAATGCAACGGTTAGGTTTCTGTTGGTCGAAGCAAGAGCGGAGGTCGATGTCGAAGATGTCAGTATTCAACTTGATACATGCGCAGACTCTACGCAGACACTGGGCGATCTATTCAATTGTCTCAAACCTCCCATTGAACTTGATGAAGGGTACCTTCCCCGCCCTCTTTATTCTTTCTTCTGTTCCTAATTTAAGACGGTATCGCTCGGGAAGTAGCGAGTCCTTGAATATTCTCGGGGATATCGAGGAGAATGCCTTCACGGGAGAATTCAACGTCGTCCTAAACCCAATGCCGCCGGACGAGGACCTTGTGAACGAAGATGTCCCGTTCAATCTCGCGTTTGTGGAGAGCTATTACGGCGATCAAAGCAAGTTCAAAGCCAGTCCCGAGAGCAGTAGGAGCGAACACAACATTGCTGAAGAACATGGTGATGAACTCCTTGCCGAAGGTTTGCCCATTCCCACGCCCACAGTATTAATGAAAGGCGATGACATTGGTCACTTTGCGGAACCTCCAAAGCCAGCCAAGGCCGTCGAAAAGGGCACGTTTGGCGAATTCGAAGAACAAATCCGCGTATTCGGAAAACCCACCTCTAGCGTCCAAGGATCAGTACGATTTGTCGACGAACATTTCCCTGCCCATTCGGTGCTTCAAGAAGATGCGTTTCTCTCCACCAACTCGATACTAAAGTTGAAACTACGAAACACGAGGGTGGTATGGAATCTGCACGACGGATATGATTGGCCTCGCACACGCGAAACAATTTCCCTCGCTGTTCAGAAACTGGAACAGAAAGCGGCAGACGCACTCGCAACGAAAGCTAGACGAAAACCAACTCATCCTACAAGAACGGTTACACTCCCTGAAGTTCTATACGGGGAAGATCCGTATGCTTTTGACGAGGAAGAAGATGAATTTGACGATGATAGCGAAATCGGGGATATTCTATTCAACTCAATTTACGTCGGTGTGAGAAGAGGTCAAGATCCAAAGAGTTTGGCAAGGGCTATAAACCGCGATCTTGACGCTCAAAGTGAAACGACTAGTCAAGTTTCAACCACACCTTCTTCCCCCATTCGATCATCGAGAGGAGCGAGCCCCAGCGGAACAAGTCTACGTCGATCCACGAAAGCACTCCGACTCAAACGATCACGAGCACAAAAAGTACAAATCAATTTACGGGCTTTGGGAGTCGATTTCGAGTTATTTCCTGAGCCCACGGGGGCTGGACAGTCTGTTTTGTCTACCTTGAGATTGAAAGTCGGGGATTTGGAAATTCTGGATAATGTTCCGACGTCTAGTTGGAATAAATTTGTTACGTATTGGAGAGGAGGGGATAAACAACGTCGAGAGACGGCGAGTGCAATGGTGGATTTGGAGGTTGTTAATGTCAAACCTGTACAGTCTCTGAGCGCGAGCGAACTTGTCGTCAAGGTGTTTGCTCCCTGAAGAGGAGACACTAATAGTAGGCGAAAGTGCTACCTTTAAAGTTGCACGTTGACCAAGACACGTTGGACTTTATCACCCGCTTCTTTGAGTTCAAAGATCAATCGGCGCTTCCTACAACTGGCATCATTCAAGAACCGCCCTTCCTTCGTATCCTTTCCTCAAAGAAACACTACTAATTTAGAACGGGTGGAAGTTTTCTCAGTGAACGTGATGCTGGACTACAAACCCAAGAAGGTTGATTATGCCGGTCTGCGATCCGGTCGTACCACAGAATTCATGAACTTCTTCACCCTCGAAGAAGCAGAAATCCTTCTCCGCCACATCACTCTCTACGGAATTAGTGGATACCCAAAGCTCTTCCAAAAGTTGAACGATTTTTGGATGCCAGACATTCGAGGCACTCAACTCCTCGACGTCCTCGGGGGAATCAACTATGTCCGTCCTTTTGCCAATATCGGGGGAGGAATGAAAGATCTTATCCTCGTACCGATGAAAGAATATCAAAAAGATGGACGACTTTTGACTTCGACGGGCAAGGGAGTCGTCACTTTTGGTAAAACGTTTGCCAATGAGATTGTTAAAGTTGGAGCTAAAATGGCCGTCGGAGCGCAAAAGGGGTTGGAGTGGGGCGAGGGCTTGATTGAAGGAAGACAAACTCCTACTGGTGGGCGCGAGGGAGTGAGATTTGATGACGAGGAGTTTGACAGCGATATGGAAAGTGATCCTCGGATTGTAACATTATCTCCTTACGCTGATCAACCCGCCAACATCAAGCAAGGTAAAACGTCTCCGATAGCCTTAGCTAATCCGGTAGGTATCCGACGAGCGATTGAAACGTTGGTTCGCAATGCCAAGTCGGCAGGGGAAACAGTCATTGCTATTCCCCAGGAAGTTGCGGAAAGTGGTTCCGCTGCAGGAGCGGGTAAAACCGTTCTCAAAGCAATTCCAGTCGCTATCATCCGTCCTCTTATCGGCGCGTCGGGAGCCGTGTCAAATACGTTAATGGGTATTCATAATTCATTGGACTCAAATCAACAGCGAAATATCGAAGACGTATTTTCTCCACTCGAATATTTTTGACTGTATAGAAATATAAGCGTTGATTGCATTTCAAGGCAGGATATCCCGGAGGATAGGTTAGCGTTGAGGGGGGTGAATTTGCATTTTGGGATTGGTTGTGGTGTTTGCTTGCATTTTCCAATCGGCAGCCTTCATTTGCCGCTACATTGCGTGTTTTGTATAGATTTCATTCGGACAATTCGATAGTCACATCGGTGTTTTCCGGGAGTGAAAATTTTGCGTCCGCTATTACATTCGTGGTCGAACGGTGGAAGTTGCGGAAAATTTTCTGCGGCCTCGTCCGCAACATCACATCCCCCGAAACGCCACATCATGCCAGCCACAAGACCTGGTTCCAATTGAAACTTCCAAGTTTGATATTGGACCCTTTTGTGCTTTTGTGCCTTTTGTGAAGTAAACGAAATATTCCGTCGCCAAAAGGGTCAAACTCATGGATGATCCTCCACCGCAGACAAACTAGCGAGCAAAAGAGAGAGAGCGCGCACTCTGGACCCTGAGACAGTCCGCGCCTTGATCTCCGCCGTCTCGACTCTCGTCCATCTCCCCAAACGGTTGATTCGGGCTACGACTCCTCCCCTCGTCCTGACTCACTCTCCCCGTGTGGCGGCGGCTGTTATGCCTTCCTTTGGCGGCGATCAAGATGCGACGGCTACTTTACAGACAATAACGAATGCCTCCCTTGGGGCAACGACGTTGAAGATGTTTGAGGAGAATCCTTTGACTTGGAAGTTGGCTAGTTCGAGTATTTCGACGGGGTTGACTGGACGATATACTCCTCTCAATACACCTTTTCAAAATGGGATGTCGATGAATGGGATTACGAACGGAGTGAGGATGAATGGAACGTTGTCACCAGGTGGACGAGCCTCAAAGGAAACATCTGAGAACGACGAGAAACCTAACGTCAATGGCGATATATCGACAGTAAACGGGGACAAAGCTGCTGAAAATGCGGAAGAGAAACACACATCCACGGCATGGCCCCAGATATACCACCGTCCACCGGGTCTTAAGAACTTCTCGAATACATGTTATATGAACTCGACTCTCCAAGCTTTGATGCACATTCCCCCTCTTGTCACCCACCTCCTCCGTGGAAATCACGGCTCTCTTTGTATCGTCTCTGTTTTGATTCTACCTGACTGGCTAGGCAGCAAGAACAGTCAAGTATGTGCCTTCTGTCGCCTTGAACGGCACGCTCGAGAATCGTATGAGGGATCCAAAAAATTCGTCCCCCTGGAGCCTCAAGGAATAATAGGCAAAGCTGGAGGTACATCTTTTACTCATCGATATCCTGACGATGTGATAGTTTTGAATAAGTTTTACAACGTCCATAAGCAGGAAGACGCCCATGAACTATTCCTCCATCTCCTCGATAAAATGGAGGAGGCCGATAAGCGAGCTCACCACGACCCCAAACACAAGTCCGTAATACAAGACATCTTTGGCGGGGAATGTCGACAAAGTATAACATGCGACATGGAAGATTGTCTACATGTATCTCATACATCCCAAGCCTTCATGGATCTCAGTCTCGATTTACTCACCCGGGAGCGCGATATAATGAGTTCTCTCCATGATTTCACTCGTCAGGAAACTCTCTCCCATGATAATCAATATAAATGTGAGAAGTATTTTCCCCCCGACCCCATCAGCATGAGTTAATGGCGTTAGATGTAACACCAAATCACGAGCGAAGAAGACCACGACGATACATGTTGCTCCGCCGATACTCTCGATCCATCTAAAACGTTTTTCAGCCACGGGAATTCGTAAAAACACAAGTCTCATCAACTATCCGGAAGTACTTGATATAAATCCCTACATGTCGGAGGAATCACAGGGAATTCAAAAGTATAAACTTATCGCGACGGTATGTCATCATGGATTCGATTATTCGGGGATGAGTTCCGGACATTACACTGCAAACTGTAAATCATCCGGGGGCACTTGGAACCACTTTGACGATACAAGAGTATATCCTCAGTTAAGTGTCATCTCACAATAGATCAATGCGACTACTAGAGATGAAGTATTGAGGGATCGAGACGCTTATATCCTGTTTTACGCCCGAGATGATCCACCGGGTATGTCGAAACAGCCAACTCCTCTGCCGTCATCCATGTCTTCAAGATCCCCCGCCAACGGAGCCAACGGAACACGACCATCACCATCAGGACAAAAAAGAGCTGTAGACGAAATCTCAGATGACGACTCCCCTCCCAAACGGAGACGTGTATCAGAAACAAAAGTCGACGATATTGAAGACGACGATGACATCACTCCGCTTTTCAAGCCTTCACCAAAACCACGACCTACGACACTAGTCAATAATACTAACGGCCTATCAAACAAACCCATCATCGCGCAAAAGACGTCCGCGAGACCCCCATTTACAAGTGCCAACAATCACCTGAACCAACCATTACAGCCCAATCGCCCGTACTCACCGAAACACATTCCAACAAAAGCCCTGCCAACCAAAGAAAAACCACTCGCCGCGCCTAATTTTTGGGCTAAATTAGATCCATCGAAGCCCACGACACCCATTCATTCCCAACAATACGAACCAGTGCAAAATGTCAACAAGCTCATTCAAAATCAAAGAAAACATCAAGTCCGTCCATCCGTAGGGACCGCTGCCGCGAAGGAAGATCCATTTGTGGAGGGATATACCCACCGGAGGTTTGGTGGTATCAGGCCTCAGGGATATATCGGTGCGACACCGAGTTTCAGTCCGATTTCGCCGAAAAGTAAGATGGACCAGAAAAGGGCTGGGATGGGTATAAAAGTTGTTGGGAGACGGAAGGATGCTATGAGATCTTGAGGGGGAGGACCTTTCTTTTTGCTGATATTGTGGGATGAGGGTAATGGGTTGTTAATTAGCATGGACTATTTTCATTCGATGATGTGGAGTGACGGGGTTTACGAGGATGCCTTATTGCAAAACGTATATCTTAGAGGGGCTTCTTAGTCGGGACATATATCCATTAGTTCTTAGAACTTGGCATCATGAAAATCGGATGATCTGATCAAAAACTTTGAATGTTACGCTCTCAGATATATGGCTTTACCCCCTCAATTTCTATCTAACCAAAACATGTCCCTATTCATTCTTCTATACCATCAAGTTTCACCTAAGTCAAAGTTCCCATCACCCGAGACAAAAGATCGCTCTTATAATCCTCTCAAACAAGCTGCGGCCCGAGTCATGAACAAAACAGTCTCCAAACTGAGGTCCATATGCATAAGTTGTGGGATCAGGATGGTTGTAAATATTGACCTTGGAGACATCGATAGGTGTCCAAGTCTTCGAAGGGTGGAATGGAGAAACATATTCTTTGCCATACTCATAAGTGCGTTCAGGCGTATAATATTGAGACATGACTTCGAGTTGGAAAAGTTCGAGTTCAACAGAGAGATGGTGATAAGGGGAGTAAGGGAACCATTATGCGTGGGGTCGGTAGCAAAAGATCGCATTAAATTTTGTACCTCCTCTCGAGAGATCTTCAGAGGGGTGAGATCACCATTTTGAGATTTTCGATTCGAAATCATCCCACTCGAGAAGTTTAAAACCAATAGAGCTATATTATCTCTGCTTGCATCCTGTGAGCCTATCTAAAGTCTTCGGGTTTAACGGAGGGTCGACCTATGAAGATCCCGTCCATTCTGTGGAACGGAGACCCCGATTTGCGCGTTCCAGTGGAATGAGTGCCTGCACCGCGAAATATACATGACTCAATATCGATTGTGCTGCGCGGGGCATCGTGTCGATTGAAATTGCACTACTTATTTACTTTTTGAACCTGAAAACACAGAGGTTAGTTATATTTCCCTTGCTCAATGTACCAGGATTTCCAGGACGAACTCCGGCGCAGCTTCTTCTGTGATTGATTCACATATTCATCACTGCTATCATCCTTCTTCCTCTTCACCGTCTTCGGCCGTCCAAATCCCAAACTAATACAATCAGCATAAATGTACCTAATTGAGACATTACCATCCCGTCGGTGCATGCTCTTCGTCATTCTCCTGATACGTGGTATTGCTACCAACACTCGTCACCGTGTCACTTCGTTGAGTCGCAGATGTTGATGTAGCCGTAGTCGGGGTGTTCGGCGATACTGGCGACCTGTGATTCGCAGACTCTGGTATCTCGATAATCTCTCCATCATCCGTAAACCGATTGCCAGGGTGATTCCTAATATACTTTTTCTCAAATTCATCCCGACCCATCAAAATTTTCGTATCTAGTGGCGTGGTGTATTTCATGGGGACATGACGACCTGATAGAGTCGACATACGCGCCGCGTTACGACATTGGGGGGACTCGGTTGTGGCGATTGGACGCTTTGGTTTTGCATTCATTGTTGGGTTGATGTTTGTGTGTGTCTGTGTGCCTTATGTGCGGACGGATGGGGCTTTTGTAGGCTGTAGGAGGTGGAAATAATTGTCGGATGCTGAACTAAGGAGCCGAAACTCTAATTTCGGATTGAGCGAATCAAGGGCGAGGAAAGTCAATCAAGGCTTTTGCCTCCCGCGGGCCGCAACTCGTCATCGTGTGACCACTTTCCACGCAGACCCCGTGTCTGGAATTTGCTCAACCTTTGTTCGATAAAGTTAGTA
>Ga0182015_10007265_pt1 | contig 10847 bp, 10 predicted proteins | sample 712P3MmetaG_FD_120478 | JGI IMG/M metagenome (GOLD analysis project Ga0182015, IMG submission 120478) | Permafrost microbial communities from Stordalen Mire, Sweden - 712P3M metaG | ecosystem: Environmental > Terrestrial > Soil > Wetlands > Permafrost | place: Sweden: Stordalen | collected...
GAGCCGGTCCTCGCTCCAATTCTCGGTGCCGGGCGGGCGCATCGGCACGACGATGAAACGCGTCTCGGCGGTCGAATCCCAGATGCGGATTTCGGTGTCCGCCGGCAGAGTCACGCCGAAATCGGCGAGCACCCCCTTCGGGTCGATCACCGCGCGCGAGCGATACGGCGCCGATTTGTACCAGACCGGCGGCAGGCCCAGCACTTCCCACGGGTAGCAGGAACACAGCGTGCAGACGACGAGGTTGTGCGTCTCGGGCGTGTTCTCGACCGCGATCAGATGGCTGCCGACCGGGCTGACATGGCCCACGGCGTTGGCCGCCTTGGTCGCGTCGTCGAGCAGGGCCGCCTTGAAATCCGGGTCGATCCAGGCGCGGGCGACGAGGCGGGCGCCGTTCTTCGGGCCGATCTTGGTCTCGAACCCCTCGACGATCAAATCGAGCGCGGCCGGATCGACATAGCCCTTCTCGGTGAGGATCGTCTCGAGCGCGCGAACGCGCAGCTGGATGTCGGACAGCTCGGAATGATCGTGGTCATGACCGGGATGATCGTGGTCGGACATCGCCAACCTCCGCCTGACGCTTGGGTCGGCGCAGAGTCGCACAGAGGGACCCCGGCTTTCAATGTTCGCGCCCGGTGTTGCCTTGGCGCGCCGGGCGGCGGATCATCTGACGGGTTTTACCAAGGAGTCGAGGATGCCGATCGCGATCCGCCCGCTTCATCCGGTCTTTGTCGGAGAGGTCTCCGGCATCGATTGTACGGAGCCGCTCGCGCCGGGGGAAATCGCCGCGATCGAGGCGGGCATGGATCGCTATGCCGTGCTCGTCTTCCGCGACCAGGACCTCAGCGACGCGCAGCAACTCGCGTTCACCCGCCAGCTTGGCCCGCTCGAGGCATACGGGAGCCCCGGCCACATCCGGCGGGACGTTGAGCAGCGGCTCGGGGCCGGCATCGCCGATTTCTCGAACCTCGACAAGGACGGCAGCATTCTCTCGGCCGAGGCCCGGGTGTGGTTCTTCAAGCTCGGCGACCGGCTTTGGCATTCGGACAGCTCATTCCGGCCGATCCCGGCGAAGTATTCGCTGTTGTCGGGGCGGGTGCTGCCGTCGTGGGGCGGCAATACCGAATTCGCCGACATGCGCGCCGCCTACGGCGCGCTCGATGGCCGCACCAAGGCGGAGATCGAGCCGCTCGTCTGCCTGCACTCGCTGATCTATTCGCGCGAGGCGATCGGCTTCACCGCATTGTCGCCGGAGGAGATCGAGGCGTTCCGGCCGGTGCGCCAGCGGCTGGTTCGCAGCCATCCGGTGACCGGGCGGAAATCATTGTTCCTCGCCGCGCATGCCGGGGCGATCGAGGGCTGGACGATCCCCGAGGCGCGCATGTTCCTGCGCGACCTGACCGAGCACGCGACGCAGCGCGAATTCGTCTATTCGCATGCGTGGCGGCCGGGCGACCTCGTCATGTGGGACAACCGCCAGACCATGCACCGCGCCCGCCGCTTCGACGACCGCAATGAAATCCGCGACGTGCGCCGCACCACGCTGGCCGGCGACGTCGCGACAATCGACTGACCCGGGTTGCTGATCAGGCAATTAAAAACTCAGTTCGGCACCCAGATCGCGGCCCTGATCTCGCCGAATTCACGCGCGATCTTGCGCCAGGACGCGCCGGCATCCTCAGTGACGTAGACCTCGCCGAATAGGCTGAACGCCACGATGCGTCCGGCGTCGGCGGGATGCGTGGCGAGGCCCCACATCGTGGCGTTGGGCTGGATGGGGAGCGGCAGAACCTCCCATCTCTGGCCGAAATCGGTGGTGCGGAGCACGTGCCCCTTTTCACCCGTCGTGGTCTCGCCGCACCCGGCGAACAGCACGCGGGGATCGTCGGTCTTGGCCGCGAGCCCGCGGGCATAGGGCAGCGGCCATTTCTCCCTGATCTCCAGGGACTCCCAGCTGTCGCCGAGATTGTCGCTGATGAACACTTCGCGCGCCGTGCTGGCATAAAGCCGCTTGGGCTCCGTCTGCGCGATCGCCACGGCGTGAATATCCGGATCGTACAACCCGGTCTTCAGGTGAGTCCACGTGTCCCCGCCGTCCATGCTGCGGAAGACGCCGTCGATCTCGACCCCTGCCCAGACCCTGCGATGGTCATCGGGGTCGACGACGAGGCCGGTCACGAAGGGTATGCCGATCGAGCACTCCGGAGCGATGTCGACGGCTAGTTTCTCCCAGTGCCGTCCCCCGTCGCGCGAGCGATAGACGCCGGCCGGACGCGTGCCGGCAAAGAGGATATCGGGGTCGACCGGGTCGATGGTCAGCGACCAGATGGTCGGCAGGTCACCGGCGGCGCCGATACGCTCCCACCGCATCCCGCCATCGTAGCTCGCGAACAGGCCGGTATCGCCGCCGGCGAGAACGGTATGCGCCTCGGTGGGGTGGGCGACCAACGCCTGGATGCGGCTATTGAGCGGAAACGGCGCGCGATGCCGTGTCCACGACTGGCCGGAATCTGGGCTGTGCCATACGCCCCAGCCGGCCGTTCCAAGACATATGCTGTAGTCCGCTGCCATAGGCCGTTTCCTCGCCAGCTTCGATGGGGCTCTATCCGTTCACCTGGCGCATCAGCCCGGCCCATTTGTCGAGGATCGGCAGGAGCTGGTCGGCCGGTTCCGACATCAGGCCGGTATTGACGCGCTCGACGCCGAGATCGCGGAAGCGCTTCAGCTTGTCGGCGTCGAGCGGGCAGCCGCCCATGGTCACCGGCAAGGGCGGGCGCCCGGCGTCGGCGGCCATCTTCTTGAACGCCGGCAGGATTTCCTCGGGGTTGCCCGAGGAGGCATTGGGATACCAGCCGTCGCCATAGCGCACCGCGCGCCGCGCCGCCCACGGAAAGGCGCCGCCGACCAGGATCGGCGGGTAGGGCTTCTGCACCGGCTTCGGCCAGGTCATCATCGGCACGACCTCGACCGTTTCGCCGTGATATTGGGCGGTGCTCTTGGTCCAGATTTCCTTCATCGCCTCGATCTGCTCGCGCATGTGCAGCATGCGGGTCGCGAACGGCGTGCCATGGCTCTCGATTTCCTCGACGTTCCAGCCGCCGCCGATGCCGAAGATGACGCGCCCGCCCGACACCTGGTCCAATGACGCGACCGATTTCGCGGTCGAGATCGTGTCGCGCTGGATCACCAGGCAGATGCCGGTGGCGAGCTTCAGCTTCTTGGTGACCGCGCCGCATACCGCGAGGGTCACGAACGGGTCCATCACGTCGTAATAGCGTTTCTGCAACTCGCCGCCCCCCGGCGGCGGGGTCTTGCGCGGCACCGGTATGTGGGTGTGCTCGGCGACCCAAATCGACTCGAGCCCGCGCTCTTCCATCGCCACCGCCAACGCGGCCGGGGTCATCGAATAATCGGTGAAAAAGATCGTGCAGCCGAATTCCATTGTGGTCTCCCGGTACGGGTGTTTCGCTGCGCCGATCCTAGGCCGATAGGCGCGCTTGGTGCTAGCTTTCCGCGCTGTGAGCCCACGAGAGTGGGCCTTGAGTTCGATTCGCCCGCGCGATGGGAAAAGGCGCATGGACGTTTTGTATTTCCTGAAAGAGCGCACGGAATTCATTCGGCGGTACTACGACACGGCTTCCGAGCCGTTCCAAGAGACGCTTCGCAAGATTGAGGTGGGTGTTTTCGGATGGCGGCTTTCCTATCGATTCATGGTTGTTGCAGCCGATTGTTTATGTGTCGCGAGAACGATTATATGAGGCGATCGAGCAAGTGGAATTATTGAGTGCCTGGCTCGAGGAGTGGATGGTAGCGGCTAAATACAAATAGCAATGGCAATGCTACGCGAAACGCGTGGAGAACGGATATGAGCCAAGCCCTTAAAGGCATCCGCGTCATCGACATGACGCATAATCAGGCGGGGCCGGCGTGCGCGCAGATGCTGGCGTTCCTCGGCGCCGACGTCATCAAGCTCGAAGAGCCGAAAGGCGGCGATGTCGCGCGCACCGTCCACGCCGACAGGAAGGGCAGCGACAGCCTCTTTTTCCTCTTGTTCAACGCCAACAAACGCAGCCTGACGCTCAACCTCAAGACCGACGAGGGCAAGCGGCTGTTCAAGGAGGTGATCGGCCAGTCGGATGTGCTGCTCGAAAATTTCGGGCCGGGCGCGATGGACCGGCTGGGGCTCGGCTGGGAGGTGCTTCGGGAGCTCAACCCGCGGCTCATCTACGCGACGATCAAGGGGTTTGGCAGCTACGGCCCCTATGCCGGGTTCAAGAGCTATGAGCCGGTGGCGCAGGCGATGGGCGGGGCGATGAGCGTCACCGGCTTCCCGGAGAACCCGCCGACCCTGGTGCTGCCGGCGATCGGCGACAGCGGCACCGGGATGCAGATGGCGATCGGCATCCTCGCGGCTCTCCAGCAGCGCCATTCGACGGGCACGGGCCAGCATGTCGAGGTGTCGATGCAGGACGCGGTGGTCAACATCATCCGCGTGAGCCTGCGCGACCATCAGCGCCAGGGCCGGCCGATGGAGCGCCACGGCAACCAGCTCGGCCATACCGTGCCGGGCACGACCTATGCCTGCGCGCCGGGCGGGCCGAACGACTATGTGATCGTGCTGGCGCAGCCGCAGATGTGGAAGGCGATGTGCGCGGCGATCGGCCAACCCGAACTCGCCGACGACGCGCGCTTCGCCACCGCCGACGCGCGCTGGGAGAACCGCGCCGCGCTCGACGCCATCGTCGAGGACTGGACCCGCAAGCATTCGAAGCACGCGGTGATGCGCCTGCTCGGCGATGCCGGGGTGCCGTGCGGCGCCTGCCAGGACACCGGCGAGGTGCTGGCCGACCCGCACCTCAAGGCGCGCGAGATGATCGTCGACATCGACTACCCGAGGCGCGGCACCTACCAGACCGTCGGCTGCCCGGTGAAGATGTCGGACTCGCCCGCCGAGATCACCCGGCCGCCGCTGCTCGGCGAGCATACCGACGCGCTGCTGGCCGCGCTGTGCGGCGTCGATCCCGACCAGCTCCGCCGGCTGCACGAGGACGGGGTTGTATGATCGGCTTTCGCGCGCGGCTTGGGTTTCTGCTGCCGCCGGGCAATCCGACGATCGAGCCGGAGATGATGGCGCTGGCGCCGCAAGGCGTGTCGCTGCACTTCCACCGCATGGTGGCGCGCGGCACGCCGGGCGCGCTCGACGGCCAGGCCGAGCGCAACCGCTCGATGGTCGAGCACCTCGACGAGAGCGTCGAGATGCTGGCGCTGGTCAAGCCCGACATCATCGTCATCGCCCATACCGCGACGAGCTACGATCTCGGCCGCCACGAGGAATCCGCGCTGCTGTCGCGCCTGGCGCGGACAAGCGGTACGCGGGTGACGACCGCCTTCGCCTCGGTCGCGGCGGCGCTGGAGCGGCTCGGGGTCAAGCGGGTCGCGCTCGGCGCGCCGTATTCGGACGAGACCACGGCGAAGGGCAAGGCGCATCTGGAGGCGCACGGGTTCGAGGTCGTCAGCCACGGCAACCTCAAAGGCGTCACCAATATCTATGACGAGACCGCCGAGCGCGCCTATCGGCTGGCGCGCTCGGTCGATCGGCCGGAGGCAGAGGCGGTGTTCCTCTCCGGCACCGGAATGCCGACGCTGCCGGTGTTGGAAATGCTCGAAACCGACCTGCAGAAGCCGGTGATCTCGAGCAACGCGGCGACGATATGGCTGGCGTTGCGAGCGTGCGGCGTCAATCAGCCGATCGCCGGCTACGGGCGCTTGTTGACGCTCGACTGAGCGGTCATATCATCTGCAAGCCAACCCCAGGAGTTTCCGATGGCCGAGATCGCCGAACTCGACGCGCCCGAGACGCTCGAAGCCGCGCTCAACTACTACGTCGATACCGGTGACAAGCCGATCTCGATCGTCGCCGGGCCGGGCGGCGTCGACACCCGGCTGAGCGGCGGCGCCAATGAGGCGCATCGGATGACGCTGCGCAACGGGCGGCATCACCTCGACGAATTCGACATCGAGCGCAACGGTTTCGTCTTTGTCCGCCACCCGACCAAGGTCGCCGATTTCTACGACGATGACGAGGTGCGCCGGGTCTATTACCCGGAGATGGAAGTGCTGATAAAGCAGGAGGCCGGCGCCCAGCGGGTCGTCGTCTTCGACCACACGCTGCGCACCCAGGATGACGCGCAGCGCGAGACGAGGCAAATCCGCGACGTCGTGCGCCGGGTTCACAACGACTACACCGAATTCTCGGCCGGGAAGCGCGTCCGCGACCTGATGGGCGACGAGGCCGAGGCGCTGCTCAAGCACCGTTTCGCGATCGTGCAGTGCTGGCGGCCGATCCGGCTGCCGGTCGAAAGCTGGCCGCTGGCGATCTGCGACTCACGCACGCTCGACGAGAAAAGCATGGTGGTGACCGAGCGGCGTTACCAGAATCGCGTCGGGCAGACCATGGCGATCACCTTCGATCCCCGGCACCGCTGGTACTGGTTCCCGCGCATGCGGCGCGACGAGGCGCTGGTGTTCAAGGTCTTCGATTCGATGACCGACGGCCGCTCGCGCTGGACCGCGCACACGGCGTTCGACGACCCCACCTCGCCGCCCAACGCCCGCTTCCGCGAGAGCATCGAGATCCGCACGCTGGCGTTTTTCTGATGTCTCGTCTCCCCGCGAAAGCGGGGTCCCAGGACGCGTGACGGATCGCTTGCCCTGGGTTCCCGCTTTCGCGGGAAAGACGAGTTAAATGCGTTAAGCTCGCAACAGCTCGATCAGTGGCGCGACGCTCGTTGCATTGGCGAAATGGCGGATGAGCGTGAAGCTCTGATCAATCCTGTCGCCGCCAATCCCGGAGTTGGGCATCAGCGTGCGGTATTTCGCCTCGATGTCGGCCCAGTCGATGCCGAGCGCCGCAGAGCCTTTCGGCAGAAACACGGTGTTCGTAACGCTGCGCCCGTCGGTGGTGCGGATCGTCACCGTCGCGCCCTGGCGATAACGGTCGGCATTCTCGCTCGGCGGCGGGCCGACACGGACCTTGTCGATCAGCCGGTGGATGACGGGATCGGCGATCTTCTCCGGGCTGCAATGGACCCAACCGAAGGTTTTGTCGGCGACGCCGGCAGCGGTGAAATAAGCCGGGCTGTGCGCCATGTCGATCAGGTCCTTCGGGTGCAGCGGCCCGGAGAGGCGGGTGAGGCCCGGCCGCGACACGGTGATGCTCTCGACCGCGTCGGCGGCGATGTCACCCTCACGCGCCGCGTTGGCCGCGGCCTCGCCGAAGGCGTGGTAGGGATGGCCGCCCGGCACCAGCTTCACGGCCATGTCGGTGAGGATGTCCCACTCCTGCCCGAGACCGTCGATGAGGCTGGCGACATCGCGGCCGCCATAGACTTTCAGAAAGCCGGTGTCGCCTTCGAGGATGCTTTCCTCGGCGATGAAGCCTTTTTGCGCCGCCAGCGCCGCGTCGATGCCGGCGCGCGTGACGAGCCCAGCGTGGTACTCGCGCGCGACGCTGGTATCGGCGGCCTTGACCAGTCCGCTGGCCGATGTCGCGGCGAGCGCGATGGTCTGCGCCAAGCCCGGCGCATCGAGCTTCAACAGCTTTCCAGCCGTTACGGCGGCGGCGAAGATCGCCATCGTCGAGCCATGATGGCCGCGCTCGCGGAATTGTGGACTGACCGGACCGCTGATCCGCCCGGCCGCCTCATAGCCGCAGACCATTGCGGCGAGCACCTCGCTTCCGCCGGCGCCGGTGCGTTCGCCGAGCGCCAGCGCGGTCGCGGTCAGCGGCGTGCCGCAATGGACGATGGCGCGCAGATCGCTGTCGTCGGAGGCGGCGGCGTCGCTCATCACCGCGTTGACCTGCGCCGCCTCGGCGGCCGGCAGTTTCGCCCCGGCGTCGAACCACAGCGAGGCCTGCGTCGTGCCGGCGCGCTCGCGGGCGAGGTCGCGGACGATCCGCGCCGAGACGATGTCCCGGCCGCAGGCGGCGCTGGCGAAGGTGCTGGCGATCAGCATGGCCGCGTAGTCGGTGGCGGGCGGCGGCAGGTCGTCGTAGCCGAGCGGCGCGAGGAACTCGGCGAGGTCGCGGGCGAGGGTCATCGCGCTTCGGTCCAACTTTCCGAGAAGGCGAGGGCGCAGGTGCTGAACGGCCGGCCCTCGCGATCGATCGGCACCGGCTTGCCGGCGGCCTGAACACCGTCGACCGTGAGACGCGCGCCGGAAGACGGCACCAGGAGGGTGCAGACGCCGTATTTCCGGGCGCCCTCGCCGGGGTTGGTGTGGATCAACAACGGCTCGCCGATGTCGTACCAGGTGAGGGCGACCGCGCCGTCATTGGTGATCGCGGTTTCGGTCCAGAAATAGCGGGGGTCGCCCGACTTGGTGAACTCGGCGTCGTCGACCGGGATCGACGGGTCGGCGGTCTCCGGATTGAGCATTCCCTGGACGGTCGCCCGCAGCCAGCGCGCCATCGCGATGTTGTCGGAATAGATCCGCCATTCGTTCTCGGTGAGTTCGCTCTTGAGGTAGAGCACGTGGCCGGGACCAGCCGGGCAGGTGATGATCCGCCAGAAGCTGGCGATGGTGGTGAACGGCTCGCCGCCTGTGGTCGACAGGCGGATGAACGGGTTCTCGCCGGTCAAGATGACGCGGTTTGGGTCAGCGGCCATATTCTCCTCCTGCTTATGTCGAAGGTCAGGTTTATGCGATCCTCCGGCTTTTGACACGCGAACTCGCAACGCGGGAATGTTCCATATTTGGGAATTCGTCTCTTGTTCCCAAATCTGGAACCTTATATACACGAGACTATGCAGATCATTGCGTTGCGGACTCTCAAACTCTTTTGGGAACGGCAGGCGCAGGCTGAGGTACCCCTTCGAACTTGGCACCTGATCGTCTCAAAGGCGGTTTGGACGGGTCCGTCGGACGTGAAGGAGCAGTTCGGAGCAACGGTTGATTTCGTCACCGGCAACCGTCTCATCTTCGATATCGGAGGCAACAAGTTCCGGCTCATCGTCCGGGTATCCTATGAATACAAGGCCGTTCAGGTGAAGTTTGTCGGCACCCATGCCGAATATGACCGGATCGATCCCGTGACGTGCAAGGCGAAGTGAGGATTATTCCATGGAAATTCGACCGATCCACAGCGAGGCCGAGTACGACGCGGCGCTCGCCGACATCGAACAGTACTTTGACAATGAGCCGGCACGCGGAACGCCGGAGGCAGAGCGTTTCGAGATCATGCTCGCCTTGATCGGCGCCTACGAACGGGAGCATTGGGCGATCGAGGCGCCCGACGCAGTTGGGGCCATCAAAGAAATTATGGCTCTCAGAAGACTAACACAGTCGGATCTGGCCCATCTTCTGGGCTCCCGATCGCGCGCTTCGGAGCTTCTCAATCGCCGCCGCGGCCTGACCATGGAGCAGGCCCGTCTACTTCACGCGAAGTGGCAGGTACCGGCGGAAAGTCTTCTGACGGAGTAGCAGTTTCTTGCGTCACCGGTTTGACAGGCGCGTTGCGCGCAGATTACATCGGCCGGCTGGCAAAAAGACCGGCAGGTTGAAACGGCCGGCGACGTTCGTCCGAGCCGACTGCAAGGGAAGGAGCGCTGCGAGGCCATGCTCGAACATTTGGAGAGGCAAGAGTCGCTGACGCCAAATCAGTGGAAAATTTTTGCCGCGGCGACGATCGGCGACATGCTCGATTTCTTCGATTTCTATCTGATCGGCTTCATTCTCGCCTTCATCATCGGCGGCTGGCATCTGACCTACGGCCAGTCGGGAGCGATCCTGTTGTCGTCGGGGATTGGAGCGCCGCTCGGCTCGCTCTTCTGGGGCTGGATGGCCGACAAGATCGGCCGACGCAAGGTCATGATCCTGACCGTGCTCAATTTCTCGCTCGCGACCGGCTTGATGGCGCTGACCCCGGACCAGGGATGGATGTTCCTGGCCGTGTGCCGGTTTTTTGTCGGCATGGGGGTGACCGGGCTCTACACGGTCGATATCGCGATCGTCCAGGAGTTCGTGCCAGCCTACAAGCGCGGCTGGGTGACCGGATTGACCACCTCGCTGCTGCCCGCCGGAACGCTGCTCGGCGCGGTGGCCGGCGCCTATCTCGAGCCGCATGTCGGGTGGCGCGGCCTCTTCGCGGTGGGGCTGCTGCCGGCCGGGCTGACCTTGCTGATCCGCGCCTGGGTCCCGGAATCGCCGCATTGGCTGATCGGCAAGGGACGGCACCAGGAGGCGCGCAAATCGCTGGCCTGGGCGTTGATGGTCGATCCGGCGACGATCCAGCTTCCGGCGGTGGCCGTTGCCGCCGAGAAAGTCTCCTGGCGCGAGTTGTTCAAATATCCGCGCAGCATGCTGGCCGCCTGCCTCACCGGCATCAGCCAGACCGGCAGCGTCGGGCTGACGTTGTGGCTGACGACGCTGCTGGTGCTGGTCTTGAAGATCAAGCCGACCGAGGCGTCCTATCTGGTGATCTGGGTCGGCGTGGTGTCGATCGGCGGACGTTTCTTCTGCGCCTGGATGTCGGACGCGATGGGCCGCCGCAAGTCGGTGGTCGTGGCCTGCCTGATCGCGGCCGCAACGATGTCGCTCGGCGGGTATCTGCACGACGCCTATATCGGAACGTTCTCGGTGTTCTACCTGATGGTCCTGATGCAGAGCTTCTTCGGCAGCGGCAACTACGCGATCGTCGGGCCGTACATGGCGGAGGTGTGGCCCTCGAAACTGCGGGCCAGCGGCATGGGGCTCGGCTACGGGTTCGGCAATCTCGGCAAGTTCATCGGCCCGGCCGGCCTCGCAATCATTGCCGGGTCGGATAACTTCGTCAGCCCCAAGGCGAC
>Ga0182015_10007266_pt1 | contig 10846 bp, 10 predicted proteins | sample 712P3MmetaG_FD_120478 | JGI IMG/M metagenome (GOLD analysis project Ga0182015, IMG submission 120478) | Permafrost microbial communities from Stordalen Mire, Sweden - 712P3M metaG | ecosystem: Environmental > Terrestrial > Soil > Wetlands > Permafrost | place: Sweden: Stordalen | collected...
ATCACGGACCTAGAGACGCTCTTCAGCCGTCCGGACGACCAGTCCGCGCGGCGAGATCTCGCGAACCGAGAGAGGGTACTCTCCTCTGACCGCGCCTCGGCGCTCGGGGACGTGAAGGCCGCCGATCAGATCCTCGGCACCCGCCTGCAAGAGCCGGACATGCCCGCGTTGCCCAGCGCTCAGGCCTTGTAGGGAAGGGCCCGGGTCCCTAGCCGGGCCCGGGCCGGACGGCGGAGCGGTGAACCTCGCCATCGAGGCCGTCCTCGCTGCGAAGCCATGTGATCAGGCTCGAGAAGACGACCGGCATGAACACCACAGCCGCGATGAGCCAAGCCACCCCGGTGGCAAACTGCTGATCGGCAGCCGCGCTCAGCCCGTGACCGACGACATTGTCAAAACCCGTGTACCAAGAGGTGCTCGAAAAGCCCGCCAGGTACGAGATGGTCCAGACCGTCCACATGGCGACGGCAGCCATCACGGCGCGAAACGGCCTGCCGGTGCGAGGCACAAGCGGCCCGGCCTCGAGGAGCTCGGACCAGAACCCCACGCCGATAGCCACGAGGCTGAGGGCCTCAACGCCAAGCAGCCACGGGTTGTGCCCGATTGCCTCAACTGCCCCGGGCGTCCGCCATGCAATCGCGGCGCACATGAACAGGGCGAGGAGAGCCACGGCCCGGAAGGGCTCCGGGTGGGCCACGCGTTGCGCCGCCGCGTGCTCGAGGAACCGGTGCGCCCGGGGCCAGAGACTGCCGCGAGGCGCACCGGTGACCACGAGCGCAGGCACCACCATCGCGAAGACGGAGAACTGGACCGCCTGAACGAGCTCGTAACGGTGAGCGAGGCCGTAAAGGGGCGGTACCGCTACACCCACAGCCGCCAGGCCGGCGGCCAGCGGGCACAACCGGCGGAGCTCAGCCAACCTGGTCACGGGACGCCCTTGGGCAGTCCCGGCAGTCATCGGGTCGGGCCGCGCTGGAAGAACAGCCAGAAGCAGACCAGCAGGAAAAAGCCGAGCGGGATCGCAAGGGTCATGACCTGCGGGCCGAGGAAGTAGTCAGTCACCTGTCTATTGTCCACCTTTCGATGCCGACGAGCACCGCACGACGAAACTGGCGCCTTTTCATCGCCGCAGCTCCATTCAGATCACGTAGAAGAGGGCCCAGAACAACAGCGCCACGAAGCCCGTGAACACCCAGAAGTACGTGCAACCCTCGAGGTTCACCCTGAAGAGCCGGACAGCGGGCAACGAGGAGCGAACGATGCCCCCGTCCTCGGCGACCGCACGCCGTAAGCGGAGCTGGCGGGCGAGCAAGGTCTCGAGCCAGTAGGCCCCCGACAAGAGCACGACGACGTTCATGCCGGCCCATCCGATAAAGCAGGAGGCGTACCCGCTCGACCCGGGGAAGAAGGGCAGCTCGGTCAGCTGGTAGATCTGCAGCGAGACGGCGGTCAGGCTGCAAAGCACAGCCGTCCATCCCGCGACCTCCCAGTCGAGCGCCGAGCCGAGCCGGAACCGCCACAGGCCGTAGCCGACAAGGAACGCCGTCGCGAGGGAGAACGCGAACACTGCAGCACCGATCCCGGTGGGCGCGGTGATGCCGGCGGGGCGCCACAGATCAGCGTTGTTCGCGGAGCGCAGATAGAAGTAGGTAAACCCCAAGGCTGCGAACGCGAAGGCCCAGATGCCCATCAACATCCGGCTGCCCGTCCACAGCGCCCCCTCGTGGGCGCGCAACTCGTACGCGATCTCCTCCGGGGTCTCGCGGAGCATCGGGAACGACTCCTCTGGTGAAAGCTTGTCAGCCATAGCGCCTCCGCTCACGAGATGGGGGGACGTGGGTCGAGGTCGCCCGGCTGGCCGGGAGGCGACGCGATCTCATTCGGGCTCACGGCCTCCCCGTAGCTGATCGCGCCGACCGACACGAGCGAGTCCACCCCGAGGTCTGCGACAGCCGGGGCATCGGGCTCGCCGTAGTGGTAGGGGTCGGAGAGCACGACGGGGATCCGCTCGAAGTCGAACCACGGTACCGGCGTCGCCGTCTGCCATTCGAGCCCTCGCGAGTTCCAGGGGTTGTCCGGTGCCTTCACCGGGTCGATGTAGACCGACCAGACGAAGTTGAAGATGAAGATGAGGAAGGACGCACCCAGCAAGAAGGCGCTGACCGAGGAGATGTCGTTGAGCGTCTGCAGGTTTTGGGCGTACTCGAACACACGCCGCGGCTGGCCGAGCAATCCGACCAGGAAGAGCGGGAAGAACGTGCAGTTGAAGAAGACGAACATCGTGTAGAAGTGGATCTTGGCGAGCCGTTGGTTCAGCATCTTGCCCGTCATCTTCGGGAGCCAGAAGTAAAGGCCGCCGAACAGGGCGAAGACGAGGCCGCCCATGATGGTGTAGTGGAAATGCGCCATCACGAAAAAGCTCCCGTGCACCGTTACGTCAACTGGGACGTCGGAGAGGAAGACGCCCGTGATGCCCCCGATGAGGAAGTTGAACAACATCCCGAGGCAGAACAGCATCGGTACCTCGAAGCGGATCTTCGCCTTCCACAGTGTCCCGAGTGTCACTAGGAACAAGAAACCGGTCGGGATCGAGATCAGCTCGGTCGTCAACATGAACAGCGGGCGCATGTCGGGGTTGATGCCGCTTTGGAACAGGTGGTGCTGCCAGACGAAGAACGACAGCAGGGCGACGCCGATCATGCCCGCCGCGGCGACCCGGTAGGCGAAAAGGGGCTTGCGGGTGAACACGGGCATCATCTCCATGACGATGCCGAATCCCGGCAGCGCCATGATGTAGACCTCGGGATGGCCGAAGAACCAGAAGAGGTTCTCCCACAAAAAGCTGCTCCCGCCGTGCTCGGTTACGTAAAAGGCCGTCTGCACGGTGCGGTCGAGCAGGCCGAGGTAGCCGGCCACGATCAAGGTGGGCGTCGCCAGCACCAACAAGGCGGTCGTGGCCAGGATCGACCATACGAAGATCGGCACCCGGCTCCAGGTCATGCCGGGGGCGCGGTAGTTGATGATCGTCGCCGCGAGGTTGAACCCGGCCATGATCATCCCGACGCCGATGACGGCAAAGCCGACGAGATAGGCATCCATTCCCGGATTGGCCTGGGTCTGAAGCGGTGCGTAGGCCGTCCATCCCGTGGGGAACCCGCCGAGGGGCAACGCCGTCATGATGACCAGGTAGCCGCCCATGAAGACCCAGAAGGAGAACGCCTCGATTCTCGGGAAGGCCATCCTTCGTGAGCCGATCATCAGCGGGACGAGCCAGTTGCCGAGCGGGCCGACAACGGCCGAGCTGGCCATCATCATCATGATCGTGCCGTGCTCGCTGACGATGGAGATGTAGGTTCCCGGTCCGAAGACGTGGCTTGTCGGGCTGAGCAGCTCGGTGCGGATCGCCATCGCCAGCAACCCGCCGGTGAATAGGAAAACCAGCACGCCGATGAGGTACTGCAGGCCGACAACCTTGTGGTCCTCGGTCATCTTGAAATACCGCACCCATGAGCGAGTCGGCTGGACAGGGGAAGGTTCCCGGCCGAGCATCTTCAAGATCGGGTACGTCAGCCCGCCTATGCCGATCAACCAGCCCAGCACACCGAAGGCCAGTCCCAGCGTGACGGCGACGTTGTTTATCGTGGTGTTCTGGCTGACGGGCCAGCCCGCCGCGATCAGGTCGCCCACGAATCGGCCGAAGAACCACCCTGCGACGGCGCCGACGATCGCCCAGCCCGCGTGCGGCTTGAGCCAGTCCGGGCGCGAGTCCAAGAACCCGCGGGTCGGCGGAGCCTCGCCCGGGAACCCCGGGCGTTCGGTGTCGCCAGTGCTCGTTGACATTCCGCTCAGCTACCTCCATCGTCGAGATAGGACTGGTCGCGCACAAACATTCCCGTCGTTGTCACCTGGTGGCTCCGCTCACGTCTTAGGTAGAGGTTCACCGGGCTGCTTCGCGCCGTAGGTCAGCACAGGGCTGTAGGGGTCGACGTTGTCCGGGTAGTACCCGCCGTCGGCTCCGTTCGCGTCAGGTGTGTAAGTCCACGCGAAGGGAGGCAGGTACTTGGTGTTGGCGGCGAGCTGACGCTCTGTGGTCGTTGCCCAGGACTGGAACTGGGCGGGAGTCACCACCTTGCCGTAGTCGAACATGGCTCCGTGCCACAGGCCGCACAGCTCGTCGCAGCGGACGACGAAGCTGCCCAGCTGCTGGGGAGTGGTGAAAGCGACGTTGTCCTGGCCCGGGTTGGCGTCGGCCTTGACGCCGAGCTGGTATACCCAAAAGTCGTGCACCACGTCGAGCGAGGTGACGTGGAAGGCGACGGCGGTGTTGTCCGGGACGACGAGATCGGTCGTCTCGAAGCCGCCGTAGGTCGGGTAGCGGTAGGTCCACTTCCACTGCTGACCGATGACCTGGATGGGAAGCACGCTGTGCGACGCCGGGGTCCAGATGGGGCTCGGCCCCTCGCCACCCCCGGCGCCTCCGGGCTGCACGAGCTCGTAGGTCCCAAAGCCGAACAGGAAGAGCACGAGCACGGTCGTGAAGCCGATCCACGTCGCCTGGATGGGGATGTTGCTGCGGGCCTTTGGGCCGCCGACAGGCTCGGGGCCATTTCGCGAGGCGCGCCAGTTGATGATCGCGTAGGCCATGTATATCCACACGGCGAGGATCACGGGCAGGGCGGCCACGATGAGGATGTTGAAGTCGAACTGGGCCCCATCCGCGGTGTTGCTCATCGTCCCGGGAGGGATGTGGGGCCCGGCGAGATAGTAAAAGAGAGGGTCCGCGATCGCCGACAGCACGACCCAGAGCCCGATGATGCGCCACCAGTGGTGCGTGGCGTCGCCAGAGCCCGGCTCGCTCACCGCATTCGATCCCCCCGCATCAGCCATCAGCCGACCACCTTCATGAAGCCGTCCATCCAGCCGACCGTCTGCATCGGGCCGCCGTTTCCGTAAAGGAAGCCCAAGGCGCACGGAACAAAGCACTGCCAGGGGTAAGTGCCGGGCCCCGGGCTGATGAAAGAGAACTTGATGATGTTGTGGGGCGAACTGGTCGTGCAAGGCGCCGCGCTGCACAGATTCGCGTTCGGGTTGTTGCCGGAAAGGGGCACGTTGATGCCAAGGCTCGGCATCGAAAAGGTGTGGCCGACTCCGTTGCCAGCATTCGCGTTGATGACCCGGATCGTCTTGCCGTTGAGGGTGGCGACCCCGCCGATGGTGCCCTGCACCATGCCGATCTGCTGATTGCGCAGTGGGCTCCCGGAGTCGTACTGGTAGATCGTCACGTTGACCCTCGTGTGGGCGGGAACCTGCCAGATAGTGGTGTGGAGCCACTGGCCGTCGGGCGAGCGGGTCATGTACGACACCCACGTCTGGTGGATGCCGTGCCCGTAGGCGCCGACGGTCTCCATCGTCACGTTCACCGGCTGGCCCGGCAGCGAGGTGTAGTCGACGGTCGTCGGCTGTGAGGTGAGGCTCACCCCCGCGAAGGCCAAGCCACCGGCCACGGCGGCCAGCAACGCGATTGTGACGGCAAGTCTGCCGACCTTCGGCACAGCACCCCCCTCCGCATTCCCTCCGGGCTCCAGGCAGTGACAATACCCCCTTGCCCGCCCAAATGGGTCGCAAATTTCGACAGATCTTGCGATCGGCAAGAACGGTGGTGACCGCGTGGTTCCCGTTGCCGGGGAGGGAGCCGGACACTAGATTGCGATGAACAACGTCGAGCCGTCGGTGACCGGCCGCAATAGCCGTTCTTCGACAAGGGGGGCCCACCGTCATGTACAAGGTGATCGTCGTCGGCACAGACGGGTCCGGCCGGGCATCGGTCGCCGTCAATCATGCCCTCGAGCTGGCGAAGATGTCGGGAGCCAAGCTGCACGCCGTGCAGGTCGTTCATCCCGCCATCAAGACGGGATTCGCCGATTCGAGCGGGGGCCAGCTCGAGATCGACAAGCTGCGCGAGCAGGCCGAGCGCAGCGCCGCCAAGCTGGTCGCAGAGGGCGAGAGCCAGGGCGTGAACGTGGAAGTCCACAGCCGCGGTGGAGAAGACGTGGCCGACACCCTCATCAAGACCGCCGAGGAGGTCGGTGCCGACCTGGTCGTAGTCGGCAACCGGGGCATGAACGGGATGTCGCGCTTTGTGCTCGGGAGCGTCCCCAACAAGGTCTCTCATCACTGCCCCTGCAGCCTGCTGATCGTCGACACCGAGCCCGGCTGATCTTTCTCGCGCGACGCCGGGCGGCCGCGATCGTCCCTCGGAGAGCGCAGGACCTGTCGTCGTGGTGATCGGGGCAGGCTTCGCGGGTCTCGCCGTCTGTGAGTCGTTGGCCAAAACAGGAGCCGACCTCGACGTCGTGCTCGTGGACCGTCACAACTACAACACCCTTAAGCCGCTGTTGTACCAAGTTGCGACGGCCGGGCTGAACCCGGTGACATCACCTTTCCCGTACGGGCCTACACCCCTGTCCGCCGCAGTGTTCGCTTCCGCCAAGACGAGGTTGCGGGCGTCGACTTCGCCAACCGCTCGGTATTTTTACGGTGTCAGGAAGCCCCGGCAACCTGTCTAGATCCCGTAGAACGTCGGGACACACCGTTCAGACACGCTCTCGGGATCGATCTCGACCGGTGTCCCGGCACCGCCCAAGACCTGCGGGGATTGGTGCTATTACCATCGAGGTCGGGTGGTCAACCGCATCTCATGACCTCCGGTCAAAACCTGGTCACCGTGACCGGCGAGCGTACGTGTGAGGCGCTGTGATGTCGGCTCGCATTGGTCGGGTTGCGTGCGTGCGGTCGGTGCCACGAGTGAAGTCGGCGAGCGTGTCTCGCATCGGTCGTGTGGGGCAAGCCACGAGCTGGAGAAAGGGCAAGCGGCGGACTGTACGCCGTGCCATCGGGTGCACACCGATAGCAGCTCACAGCGTAACTGACACAGCCGAGCACAACCAAACGTCGAGGGCCCGGTGAGCTTGCCCGTGGCAGCTTTTGACATCTCGCGACGGGGACACGTGATGCGCCCTGACTGCGCTAGTGGCGTTTTTGACCCGATCATTTGCGTTTTCTAGATCGAAATACTTATGCAGAAGGAGGCATACTCATGCCCACCCCTCGACGTGTCGCCATTGGCGAGGACACCGGCACAAACTTGGCAACCGCTCGGGCCATGATCGAAGCAGCCCGTGATACACGGGTGTTCGACGGGTACCTCGAAAGCGAGGCCGAGTACGTCTTATCCTGCGCTCGGGCGCTCGACGCCGCCAGCTCAAATCCCAAATTGCTCAGGGAGTACCGGCTGGCGCTTGGCAACTTCACTCCGCCGGCGCCTCCTGAGCCTGGCGAAATGTCGAGACTTGCCGACCTGATCGTGGCACTGTCGGGCGCTCCCGCTGACGCTTGGGAACGGGCATGCCAAGCGGCCCCCGGCGCCGGGGCTGATCCGGCCATGGCGCAGGCCGTTGCCGGCGCTGCCACAACGCCAGATAAACCCGTCTACGCAATGCAGAACACGGTTTAACGTGTATCTATAACGCCATGTGGACTTGGGCAGGGTTTGGTTCAGTTGGTGGAGAAGCTAGAGGCGATGGCGGGTATGTTGGGGTCGCTGCCCGAGAGCGTTACCAGATACAGGAACCCGTTTGCGCCCTCGTAGTACTGGGTCTCGGGAACGTTGATGCGCGTACCGAGCGGCGTGTTGACGGGCAGGATGCCTGTAAAGCGCAGAGCTTCGTGGCCGCTAAGTGTGACGTAAGAGGTTCCCGTTATCGTCCCACCCATCTTGGCGTAGGCGTTTGGGAAGTTTGTAGCGATCTGGGATAGCTCGCTGCCCGAAAACGTCAGGTCGGGCAGGGCAATGACATTGACGCTGGAGGGGTGACCATCGGGATCCGCCACCGGGTTGATGGCCAGGAGGACGATGCCCTTCTCGACAAGCTGGGCTGCGCTCGAAGCAAACACTGAGCGAATAGCGGGGTTTGACTGCTCCATCTCATTCATGGCGGTTTGGGCTCCCGGGCTATTTGGATCCACTGCCTTCCAGCTCTCGGGTAGGTCGATCCTGAACTGGTCGCCCGTGCTGCGAAAGACTTTGAATCCTGCCGGGGTGGAGGGACTGCCAGGCACCGGCACGACGGCCCCAGGGTTCGGGCTGTGCGAGTTCGAGCCGTTTTTGTTGTTCCCGGAGAAGGCTCCGACGGCGCCGAGCACGAGTAGGACGCCGATGACGGCCGCCCCGACTATTGCGATCGACTTGCCCCTTCGCCGCCTCGCAGGTGGGGCAGTCATGGGCTGCACCCAGTACGGGGGTTCCAAGGAGTAGGAGCTTGGCGGGAAGGACCCGGTCGCATCGGGGGGCACCGGAGAGGTGGACCATCCGTTGGCGTCGTTTGGGGCTTGCCTCACCACGGCAGGCGGCGGTGGCCATGGTGAAGGCGCGGACAGGGGCGCTCCGTCTGGTCCGACAGGCGGCGGGGGGCACGGCGGCGCCGGATGTTGCCACTGAAGCGACTGGTAGTACGCGTCGAGTGCCTGGTCAGTCTGGTGTTCTTTTGGTAGCTCGGTCGGACGTGAGAGGTACTCAGCCGGTGCTGCGAGCGGCTGCATAGGCGACTGAGCACCAAGGCCGGCCCCGCTCGGCTGTCCGCTGACCTCCGCCTGGGACGTCGCCGGGGACTCCGGGAACTCGGTGAGGGAACCCGTCACGTCGATTCGGTTGCAGCTACAGGTGTCGCCGGTGTGGCCGCAGACCCTACAGAGCTCCATGTCGGATCCTTTCCTTGTCAACGCCACTGACGACAAGTTACCCCTCAATCGTGCATCGGCTGAACAGGCGCACGGCGCGGTTGGCGGACGCTGATCGAGCCGGCTATCGGCCGCAACTCCGGCCGCCAGCACCGCGTGTCCGTCTTCTCTGGGAGTGGTGCCCGACCGAGGATGAGAACTGATCGAGGAAGCTCGCTCGGCACTAGTTCTGCTGAGTAACCAGCCGCAAACCGACGGCTTTTGCAGCCCACAGTTGCGTTGTCTATTGACAAATGGCTTTTTCCTACTAAAGCAGGGCATGTAAAAGTTCGGGCTTGAGCCGATCGCTCGCCCACCCCTTTGGAGGTTTCCACCGATGGACGACAGGCCTTATTTCGACGCGTGAGCTTGCAGCCTTCCTCGGGCGCAGTCCAGTTGCCTTGCGGCATGGCTCAACCGCGGCGAGGGTCCGAGGGGCTATCGGGTCAGGCGCGATCTCAGATGTTCCGAGGCTGAAGTTTTGGCGTGGCTAGAGCAACAACGTTTGACCCGGGACACCAGCTCTCGACGAGCGGAAACTCGATGAGCGTCAAGCACTGGGCCTCGGTCACGCCCGGAAATCCTCTAAGTTACCCGACCGCGGCTGATATCGAGCTTCTCCGTCAGAGGATGAACGGCGAGAACCCGCTTCGAGCTGTGCGCATCGGCAACCGAATTGTATTCACGCGTTCGCCGCCATGCTCGGCGGTTATCTGCCCACACAACGGGCGCCCCGAAAATGGCAACGACCTACTCCTGGTGTCATGCCCTTGCTGCAACCGGAAGAGCATCGCCAGCGCCTCGTCACCGAGGTCGTCGGTCAGGCGGGGCGGGCGGCGTCTTGTCGGGCGGGTACTCGTATGAACACTCGTGAAGTATCCGCTGGTCTAGCCGGACGATGGTGCGTTTCGTGAACACTCCCGCGTGATCCCAACGGTGGGCGAAGCCAGTGGCCGGTCTCTCGTTGCGAGGAATCACGTAGGCCGCGCCGCAGCTTGGACAGGTACCAGTCTCCACGGTGTCGTCCGCCACTGAATCACACAGTACGGCAGATGCCGGGTGGTAAGACCCCGCTCATCTCCGAAGAGCCGAATAACCGGCACATTTGAGACATCTCAGTGAAGACGGCACTAGCCCTTCAGAGGCCGATCTGTGAGTATCTGACGATTTCGACCCCATCCTCATCTCGCCCTAAATGGGCACAAAGCCGCCAAACGCCCGACTGAGTGCCTCAGTCCAGTCCCGTGTGCCAATGGCGACGGGCCGAACAAAGGAAAGCACATGCCAACAGTTTCAGGCACAGACGAACTCCGAGGACGCCTCGGGCAGACCATAAAAAGCGATTACCGGGGCGCAGGCCTCGAAGCTATGAGCAGATTGCCGAAGAACTTGCTCGCACCATGGCCTCGGTAATTCCCAGCCATCTCACCGCTGATCAGACTAAGCGCATTACTCGGCTCCAAAAGGATCTTCGGATCGCAGGGCAGGCACCGATCCGTTCCCGTGGGCCGGAAACGTCGCTTGTGCGAGGGACGACGCCTCCTCGGCACGTGGGGCGCTGCGCAGCAACCCGGAAACGCTCAACCGGGTGAAAGAGGCGCAATACAAGGAACTTGTAGTCAATTCGGTGCGATCAGCAGCTCGCCAGGGGGCGAAGGCGATGCGTCCGGTAGTCCGCATGTCCTCGACGGAACGCCTTGAGGTTGCCATTCGATCAGGTGCCACGGAGATCGATCAACTGGGGTAAGCGGAAGTTCGTGGTCTTGCTGAGAAGGAAGTAGCGCGCTCCAACATTCCCGTCGAAGCGAAAGAACGTTTGATCTCGGCTTTGCACCAGCCCAGCGCTTATTGCGACGGTGACGACCTCGCCAGGCACATCCTCGCTACCGGCTCGAGGTCGTACGGCGAGGCCGACTGGAAGAGCATTGGCACCGACCCTAGCGCGTGGACTAGTGAAGAGCGCCACGCTGCCGACCAGTACAACGCCCTTCGAGCACGCCGTGAATCCCGAGCCATGTCCGAAGGTGGCACAGCTGGCTTAGCGATTCCTTATGACATCGACCCCTCGCTG
>Ga0182015_10007268_pt1 | contig 10844 bp, 11 predicted proteins | sample 712P3MmetaG_FD_120478 | JGI IMG/M metagenome (GOLD analysis project Ga0182015, IMG submission 120478) | Permafrost microbial communities from Stordalen Mire, Sweden - 712P3M metaG | ecosystem: Environmental > Terrestrial > Soil > Wetlands > Permafrost | place: Sweden: Stordalen | collected...
CGGCAGGCGCGCACGACACGGAAGCCCGGGTCGCTCAGGCCCGGCGTGCCGGCGTCGGTCGCGAGGGCAACCGACCTTCCCGAGGCGACGAGCCCGGCCAGGCGCTCCGCGGCCTCGGTCTCGTTGTGCTCATGGTAGGCCACGCGCTCCCTCCTGATCCGCAGGCGGTCGAGGAGCATTCCCGTCGTCCGCGTGTCCTCGCAGGCCACGGCGTCGACCGAGCCCAGGATCGCCCTTGCGCGGCTGCTGAGGTCGGAAAGGTTTCCGATTGGCGTCGCGACGACGTAAAGGTGGCCGGGCTGGGCCGCGAGCGACGTGTTCGCCGGCTCGGAAATCAATGCACTTGGCTGCCGCTGCCGCTCATCCCCGGGATCTGTCCCTCCCAGTCCGCGGGCTGGTTCCAGGGAATCGACGAGGCCGACGGCGTGTCCGAGGAGCATCCCGCCAGGAGGGTCGCCACCGCGACCAGGAGAAGCGCCGCTGTCCGTTTCATGGCCAAGTTCATTCTCCCGCCAAAATTAGGCCGACTTCGACCGAATGCAAGTCGGCTCTGTTCACGCGGCGTAGGTGGACTCGAACCAAGGGGTTTTGGAGGTCTTTTTGACGGCGCCGTTGGCGGAAAGGTGCTCGAGGATCTTGAAGGCTGTCTCCGCATCGCCCGCGACCTGGGAGGCGAGGGCCTCCGCCGTGAGCGCCTTCCCGGGGGCGGCCTTGAGCGCCGCGACCAGCTTCTGCTGGAGCGCGATGACGCTCGTCGCGGCCTTCTTGCCGGCCTCGACGCCCGGCTGGTCGTAGGCGTTCACGTTGACGAGGGACGCATAGAGGCCGACGACGCGCTCGTAGAGCGCGATCAGCATGCCGATCGTCCTCGGGGAGACCTCCGAGAGCGTGAGCGTGATCGACCAGCGGTCGCTCTCGCTCAGGGCGTTGCGGGTGCCGAGGTAGAATCCCTCCAGGTAGTCCCCGCTCGTTATGCCCGGCTCAACCTCGAACGGCTTGCCGGCGCGGTCCTTCATCACGTCGATGAAGGTGACGAAGAAGTTCTTCACGCCGTCCCGCAGCTGCTGGACGTAGGCGTGCTGGTCGGTGGAGCCCTTGTTGCCATAGACGGCGATCCCCTGGTTGACGACCTTGCCCTGGAGGTCCAGCTCCTTGCCGAGGGACTCCATCACGAGCTGCTGCAGGTAGCGGGAGAACAGGAGGAGGCGGTCCTTGTAGGGAAGGACGACCATGTCCTTCGCGCCGCGCCCGTCCGTCGAGAAATACCACATGAGGGCGAGGAGCGCGGCCGGGTTCTCGCGCGTGACGGGCTTGCGCGTGGCGACGTCCATGGCCCCGGCGCCGGCGAGCATGGAGTCGATGTCGAGCCCCTGGAGCACGGCGGGCAGGAGTCCGACGGCGCAGAGCTCGCTCGTCCTTCCCCCCACCCAGTCCCACATGGGGAACCGGGCGAGCCACCCGTCCCTCTGCGCCAGGAGGTCGAGCTTCGAGCCCGCGCCCGTGACGGCGACGAAGTGCTTCTCGAAGGGGACGCCCGCGGCCTTGAACGCCGCAGCCGCCTCGAGCTGCCCGTTGCGGGTCTCGAGCGTGCCGCCGGACTTGGAGATGACGACCACGAGCGTCTGCGCCAGGTGGGCCCCGATCTTGGCGAGGACGTAGTCAAAGCCGTCCGGGTCGCTGTTGTCGAAGAAGTGGATGTCCATCTTGTCCTTGCCCGGCTGGCCGAGGGCGTGCCCGACGAACTGGGGGCCGAGCGCCGATCCGCCGATGCCGACAACGAGCAGCTGGGTGAACTTTCCCTTGGTGCCCTGGATGGCCCCGGAATGGACCTTGGCGGCGAAGTCCTTCATCGAGGCGAGCGTGTTCGTGATCTCGTCGGAGACCTCCTTGGTCGGCGCGAGCTTCGGGGCGCGCAGCCAGTAGTGGCCGACCATGCGCTTCTCGCTGGTGTTGGCGATCGCGCCCTTCTCCAGCGCGGCCATCTCGGAGAAGGCCTTCTGCATGGGCGCCTCCATGGAGGCGAGGAAGCCGTCGGGGAAGGGGATGCGGCTGATGTCGAGCGAGACGCCGAGCGCGGCGTCCTGGTAGTGGTATTCCTTGAATCGTGTCCAGGTCATGATGTGGGTTCCTTGTCGGTTACTGCGCCCTCTGAGGCGCTGGTGACTAGCCGGGCGTACTTGGCGAGTGCGCCGCGCGTTTCCTTCGGTTTCCTAGGCCGCCACGCCTTGAGGCGAACTTTGATCTCCTTGGCTGAAAGGCCGAGCATTATTGTGTTCGAGACGGCGTCAATCGTGATGGGATCCCCGTTTCGGACAATCGCGAGGGGTCCGCCGACCGCAGCCTCGGGCGTGATGTGGCCGACCACGAAGCCGTGGCTGCCCCCCGAGAACCGGCCGTCCGTGATGAGGCCAACCTCGGCTCCGAGCCCCTTGCCGACGACTGCGCTCGTGGGCGCCAGCATCTCGCGCATGCCCGGACCCCCCACGGGGCCCTCGTTGCGGATGACGACGACATGGCCGGCCCTTACGCGCCCGTCCAGTATCGCGGCGAGCGCGGTCTCCTCGGACTCGAACACGATGGCCTTCCCGGAGAACGTGAGCCCCTCCTTGCCGGTTATCTTCGCCACCGCGCCCCCGGGCGCCAGGTTCCCGTAGAGGATGCGAAGGTGGCTGTCGGCCTTGATCGGGTCCGAGAACGGCCTGATGACGTCCTGGTCCGCGGGGTAGGGGCCGACCCCGCGCAGGTTCTCGGCAACCGTCTTGCCGGTGACCGTCATGCACTCCCCGTGGAGGAGCCCCTCGTCGATGAGCATCTTCATCAGGGGCTGCAGGCCGCCGATCCTCACCAGGTGCGACACGCCGTACTTTCCCGAGGGCTTGAGGTCGGCCAGCACCGGCACGCGCCTTCCGATCCTCGTGAAGTCGTCGATCGAGAGCCTCACGCCCGCGGAGTGCGCGATCGCCAGGAGATGGAGGACCGCGTTCGTCGAGCCTCCGAGGGCGATCACGACCGTGATGGCGTTCTCGAACGCCTTCCTCGTGAGGATGTCCCTCGGGCGGACCCCGGCCTTGAGGAGCGCGACCGCCGCCTCGCCCGCGCGCCGGCAGTCCTCCCGCTTCTCCGGCCCGACAGCGAGCTGGCTCGAGCTGTCCGGCAGGCTCATGCCGAGGGCCTCGATGGCCGACGCCATCGTGTTTGCCGTGTACATCCCGCCGCACGAGCCCGGCCCGGGGATCGAGCACACCTCGACCGCATGCAGGCCGGCGTCGTCGAGCTTCCCCGCCGAATGCCGGCCGACCGCCTCGAAGACGGAGACGATGTCGCATTCCCTCTTCGATCCGGGAAGTATCCCCGGCAGGATCGTGCCGCCGTAGACGAAGACCGACGGCCGGTTGAGGCGCGCGAGCGCCATCAGGCAGCCGGGCATGTTCTTGTCGCAGCCGCCGATCGCGACGACGGCGTCGAAGCCCTCCGCCCCCGAGACGGTCTCGATCGAGTCGGCGATCACCTCGCGGGACACCATCGAATACCGCATGCCGGGCGTCCCCATGCTGATCCCGTCCGAGACGGTGATGGTCCCGAAGATGACCGCCTTGCCGCCGGCGCCGTCCGCGCCCGCCGCGGCCTCCCGCGCCAGCTGGTCGATGTGCATGTTGCAGGGCGTCACCATGCTCCAGGTCGAGGCCACGCCGACGATGGGCTTGCCGAAATCCTCGTCGCTGAAGCCGACGGCCCGGAGCATCGAGCGGTTCGGGGACCGGTCGGGTCCGTCGACAACGATGGAGGAATAGCGGCGAAGCGTGTCCTTGGGGGCACTCATGGGCGAAACTCCAGACCACCAGAGGGCCGCGGGCCGGGCAAGCGGTGTTTTCAAGGTTGCATGGCCGCTCAGGCAGTCCATTCACTCCTCCACTATCCCTCGCATGGCGTTCAACCTGAAAAAGGTGCTCAAGGCACTCCTCTATTCCTCGAGCCAGCCCCTCTCAACCAAGGACATTCAGGCGGCCTTTGAGCGCTTTCACCGGCAGGCGGCCCCCGTCGCGCCGGTCGGCGCCCCGGGGGGGCCCGTCCCGACGGCCGAGGTGGCCGACGCGCCAGCGGAGCCCCCCGACTCGCCCGACCTTTACGAGGAGGTGCCCTCGCTCGTCACGGCATCGCAGATCCGCGAGGCGATGGACGAGATCGGGGCGGAGGTCGCCGCCGCCGACGACGGCCTTTGCCTTGTCGACGGCGCGAGCGGCTACCGGCTGGCGACGCAGCCGCGGTTCGCGCGCTGGATACGCATCCTGCGGGAGGAGCCGGCGCCCGTTAAGCTGAGCCAGTCCTCCGTGGAGACCCTTGCCGTCGTCGCCTACCGCCAGCCCGTGACGCGCGCGGAGATCGAGTCCGTGCGCGGGGTGTCCGCCGATGCGGGCCTCTCCAAGCTCCTCGAGCGCGAGCTGATCACGGTCGTCGGCCGAGCCGAGCTCCCAGGGCGCCCCATCCAGTACGGGACAACGGATCACTTCCTCGAGCTGGTCGGTATCAAGTCGATCGACGAGCTCCCTGCCTCGGACGTCCTCTCGTCCCGGCAGATCGACGACTGGCTGAAGGGCGGAACGGCCGGCCACACGCCCAACGACGCCGACATGGGCCTCGACGAGAACGAGCTGGCGCTCGGCGCGCCGGCCGAGGCGCCCCCGGCGCCGGAAGCCTCCTCCAACTGATGGACCTGGGACCGATCCGCAAGAAGATCGACGCGCTTGACGGGAAGCTCGTCGACCTCGTCAACCGCCGCCTGGCGCTGGCCGCCGAGATCGGGAAGATAAAGCGGAAGGCTGGGGAGGAGATCTACGTCCCGGAGAGGGAGGACGCGGTCATGCGCAAGGTCTGCGCCCAGAACGAGGGGCCGATAAAGAACGAGGCCCTCCGCGCCATCTACCGGGAGATCATGTCGGCTGCCATCGCCCTCGAGAAGCCGCTCCTGGTCGCCTACCTGGGGCCCGAGGCCAGCAACACCCACACGGCGGCGATCAAGAAGTTCGGGGCCAGCGTCGACTACCATGCGATGGGGACGATCGAGGACATCTTCACGGCGGTCGAGAAGGGCGAGGCCGACAACGCCGTGATCCCGATCGAGAACTCGACCGAGGGGAGCGTGCGCGAGGCGCTGGACAGCTTTGTCGAGAGCGACTTGAAGATCGTCGGCCAGATCCACCTTGAGATCGCCCACGCGCTGATCTCGCAGTCGCCCCTGGACAGGATCGAGAAGGTCTACTCCAAGGACCAGGCGCTCGCCCAGTGCCGCCACTGGCTGCAGCGGCACCTGCCGAACGCCCAGCTTGTCGAGGCTCCCAGCACGACGCGCGCGGTCCTGATAGCGAAGGAGGACCCGAGCGCCGCGGCCGTCGCGAGCGAGACCGCCGCCGCGCACCACGGCGTCCCCGTCCTCGTCCGGAACATCCAGGACAAGGCTGACAACACCACGCGCTTCTTCATCCTGGGCCGGAAGCCCGCGGGCCCCGTCGGCGGGGGCAAGGACATGACGAGCTTCCTCATCTCCCTCGGCGACGAGGCCTCGTCGCATTCGGGATCGCTCCTGAAGATGCTGATGCCCTTCGGCAAGAGGGGCATCAACCTCTCGAAGATCGAGTCGCGACCCAGCAAGAAGCGGCCGTGGGACTACTACTTCTTCATCGACGTGACCGGCCACCAGCAGGACCCGGCGATGAGGGCCGCCGTCGGCGAGCTGACAAAGTTCTGCCCGGTCGTGAAGTGGCTCGGCAGCTACCCCGTCGCCACCTGACGCGCTGGCCGGCTCAGTGGCCGTGCCTCGCCCTCGCGAAGAGGTAGACCCCGGTGACCAGCGCCGCCAGGAGCGCCACGGCCGCCAGAAAATAGAGCACGCACCCGCGTTTCGTCTGCGAGGCGATCGAGGCCGCGGGCTTGCTGTACTCGGCGAGGATAGCGTCGGCGTCCCTGGCGTCGCCGGGAGGAGCGGGCCTGAATGCGGGCCGTGCGATGAGGGGAGGGGCCGCGTCGGCGAGCGGCGCCGTCCGCGGGATTCCGGCCTCAGCCGCTATCTCCCTGTCCAGCCATGCGAGGTGCTCCGTCAGGAGTGCCCGCTGCCGCCGCAGTTCGTCTGAGCGGTCGGACACGGTTGTCCGTCCCCCCGGCTCAGGCCGCCGTGACGACCGAAACCTTGCGGTGCACCTTGTCGAACTTGACGACGCCGGCCTTCAGGGCGAAGAGCGTCCAATCGCGGCCGACGCCGACATTCTTGCCGGGGTGGTGCTTCGTGCCGCGCTGGCGGACGATGATGGCGCCGGCGGTGACCTTCTCGCCACCGAACATCTTGATGCCAAGACGCTTGGAGTGGCTCTCGCGGCCGTTGACTGATGTTCCCTGACCCTTCTTGTGCGCCATGACTTATAATCTCCTCAGATATTGATGGACTCGATCTTGATGACGGAAAGCTCCTGGCGGTGGCCCTGCTTGCGCTCGTACCCCTTGCGCTTCTTCTTCTTGAATACGATGACCTTATCACCGCGCTTGTTCTCCAGGATCTTCGCGTGGACCGAGGCGCCGGCGATCGTCGGCCTGCCAACCTGGAAATCGGCGCCCTCACCGGCCGTCAGAACGTTCCTGATCTCAACCGTGGCGCCGGCTTCCGTGTTCGGAAAGCGGTTCACGATGAGGATATCGCCCTCCGTTATGGTGAACTGCTGGCCCTGGGTTTTGATCGTGGCTTTCATGAAATAAAACCGCTGACTAAGCCGTTTTAGGAGGGCCAAAGCAAGGCTATTTTGGCGGCTGGTAATTGAGCAGCGTGGCGGTCCCCGTGCCGAATTTGAACCCGACCTCGAACCTCACCGGGAGCCGCCTATCGTCATTGTTTTCGATCCAGACCCTCACGGTCGAGCCCCTCTTGAACATGCCTATCGGCGGCGACTTTTCCATGCGCGGGACAAGGACCGTCGCCTTGAAGAGGCCCATCGAGGTGAAGACGTAGTCGGGCTCGTCCTCGGCCCGTATCGTCAGGGGGTAGAACTGGTCCTTGAAGATGACGAGGGCGTCGCGCGCCTGTCCCGGCGCGAGTTTCCAGTAGCGGGTCTGGATGAGCGCGAGAATCAGGTCGGAAGGGTTGCCCTGCGGCATCGGGATGACCCGCGACTTCTCCGGGTGGACCTCGTCGGTGAACATCGCCGTCATCTTCCGGTAGTTGAAGCTGACCGAGTCCCTCACGACCTTGTCCTGGTAGGAGCTCCACTCCGAGGACGAGATGAGGAGGCCGCTCTCGGCCTGGTAGACGGACTCGCCGCGGGCGTCGAACGGGAAGATCCCGCGCGCGAGGCCCCAGGTCGCCGTCGTCGTCGTCACCCGCAGGACCGCCGCGGATCCCGCTCCGACCGCCTCCGCGGATATCCTGATCCGTCCCACCGACGGTATGAGGCCCCAGCGCACGCTGTAGGTGAGCGACTCCCCATCGCGGAGTCCCATGCCCAAGATCGGGGCGTCGGCGGCGCGAAGGCCGCCAGCGGCGAGCGCGAAGGCGAGGGCAATGCGGCCGGAAAAGCGGCTGATTGGCTTTGCTCCAGCTGATATTTGAGTACGTTTGACGTTTGCGATCATGGAGGCGGCCACACACATCCACATCAAAGGTGCCCGCGAGCACAACCTAAAGAACCTGGACCTGCGGATTCCGCGGGGGAAGCTCGTGGTCATAACGGGCCCGAGCGGGTCCGGAAAATCGTCGCTCGCGTTCGACACGGTCTACGCCGAGGGGTACCGAAAGTACATGGAGAGCCTGTCCACGCAGGCCCGCCAGGTGCTCGACCAGCTGAAGCGCCCTGATGTCGACTTCATCCACGGACTGTCGCCGGTCCTGGCAATAGAGCAGCGGACCGGGGGGGTGTCGCCCCGGACCACGATCGCCACGGTCACCGAGGTATCGGACTACTCGCGCCTCCTCTGGGCGATCGCCGGCGAGCAGCGATGCCCGAAGGACGGCGGCCACGTGGTCCGCCGCTCGCTGGACGACAACGTTAACCGCATCTTAAGCGAGTGCCCGGGCGAGCGGATCATGCTCCTTGCCCCGGTGCTGCGCGCGAAGCCGAGCGTGCTCCGGGACGAGCTCCCGCGCCTCAGGCAGCGCGGCTTCCAGAGGGTGCGCCTCGACGGCGTCGTCAGGGAGCTCGACGAACCCAGCCTGGTGCCGACAGGGGCCGCGGCGGTCGCGGTCGACGTGGTCATCGACCGGCTGGTCGCCTCGGCGGAGCACCGAAGCCGAATCGCGGACTCGCTCGAACTCGCCTTCCGCGAGGGAGGCGACCGCGCGATCGTCCTCTCGCAGAAGACCCCCGAGGCGCCCTGGAGGGAACTGGGCCTCAGCCAGCACCTCGCCTGCGACACCTGCGGCGACGTGTTCGAGAGGCTGACCCCGCGCCATTTCTCGTTCAACCACCCCGAGGGGGCCTGCCCGGAATGCGGCGGCCTCGGCAAAAAGCTGCGACCCGTCGCGGAGCTCGTGATCGCGGACCCCGGGAAGTCCGTGCGGGGAGGAGCCATCAAGCCGTGGCGCATCGGCGGCAAGAACCTGATCATAAAGCACAATTCGATACTCAGGCAGCTGGCGGAGCAGCTGCCGTTCGACCCGGACACGCCCTGGAAGGAGCTTCCCGAGGAGACGCGATCGGCGCTCCTGGACGGCACGGGAGAGCGGCTGTTCGCCTTCAAGATGCGGCGGATGAGGGAGGCCCGGGCTTTGCCCTTCAACGGGATCCTCGCCGACATCGAGCAGAGCTACCGGGACACGGGCAGCGAGGGATTCCAGGCGCGGCTGACGACCTTCATGGTCGCCGGCCCGTGCCCGGAGTGCGGCGGCACGCGCCTCAACAGGCGAAGCGCCGCGGTCAGGATAGGCGCACCGGATGCGCCGCTCGGATTCGCGGGCTTCATGGCCATGGACATCGCCGCGGCGCACGCCTTCGCTTCGGCGCTGGTCGCGACTCTGGGGTCGAACGAGGCGCTGCGCGAGGTGGTGGTCGGGATAGAGCAGAGGCTCAGGTTCCTCCTGGACACCGGCCTCGGCTACCTGAGCCTCGACCGCGACTACGCGAGCCTGTCCGGGGGCGAGGCGCAGCGGGTGCGCCTGGCGACGCAGCTTGGGATGGGGCTGATCGGCGTCATCTACGTCCTCGACGAGCCGAGCATCGGGCTCCACCCGAAGGACAACGAGAGGCTCCTGTCGCAGCTTCGTGGGCTGCGCGACCGGGGCAACACGGTCATCGTTGTCGAGCATGACGAGGAGACGATGCGGGCCGCCGACGAGATCATCGAGCTTGGGCCCGAGGCCGGCGTCGAGGGGGGCCGCCTGCTGTTCCAGGGCACGCCGGCGCAGTGCGCGGCGCAGCCGGCGCGGGTCTCGCAGACCGGCCCGTTCCTCGCCCGCAAGATGTCGGTGCACAAGGACGCCGCCACAAAGGCGCCCGACGGGGCATGGCTCACGGTCCGCGGGGCCAGGGAGCACAACCTCCAGAATATAGACGTGCGATTCCCGGTTGGGCTCCTCACCTGCGTCACGGGGGTGTCGGGGTCCGGAAAGAGCACCCTCGTGAACGACGTCCTCGCCGCGGCGGCCGCCCGCAGGCTGAACGGGGCGAAGGTGATCCCCGGAAAGCACCGCAGCATCGAGAACCTGGATTTCTTCGACAAGCTGGTGCAGGTGGACCAGGAGCCGATCGGCCGCAGCCCGCGGTCGAACCCGGCGACCTTCGTCGGGCTCCTCGACCTCCTGCGAGACCTGTTCGCGCAGGTGCCCCTCGCGCGCGTCCGCGGCTACAAGGCCAGCCGCTTCTCGTTCAACGTGCGGGGCGGCCGGTGCGAGCGTTGCCAGGGGGACGGCGTCATCAAGCTCGACATGCAGTTCATGGCCGACGCCTACGCGCCGTGCCCGAGCTGCGGGGGACGCAGGTACAACCGCGAGACGCTCGAGGTCCTTTTCCACGGCAAGTCGATAGCGGACGTCCTCAACATGACCGTGCGCGAGGCGATCCAGCTCTTCAGGAACATACCGCGGGTGATCGACAAGCTCCAGACGCTGGACGCCGTCGGGCTGGGCTACCTCGCCCTCGGGCAGTCGGCCGTGACGCTCTCGGGAGGGGAGGCCCAGAGGCTCAAGCTCTCCCTCGAGCTCAGCAAGCGCCAGCAGGGCGCGACGCTCTACGTCCTGGACGAGCCGACGACCGGGCTCCACTGGGTGGACATCCAGAAGCTGATGGACCTGCTCTTCAAGCTGCGGGACGCCGGAAACACGGTACTCGTGATCGAGCACAACCTGGACGTCATCAACCTCGCGGACTGGATCATCGACCTCGGCCCCGGCGGCGGCCGCAGCGGGGGCGAACTCGTCGTGGCGGGCGCGAGGGCGGCGGTCGAGGGGTGCGCGAACTCCGCGACGGGGATTGCGCTCAGGCGCTGGCGAAACCGAGTTATTTCTTGATGATGCCGAGGCCGAAGGCGCCGCCGAGCGTGAGGACGGCGCCCGCGACGTAATAGCGGACGTGGGTCGGGGTATGGTCCCCGCCGTCGATCGCGGTCCCCAGCCGGGAAAACGTCCTGTCCGCCCTCCCGGCGAGCGAGAGCTGCCGCTCATATCCCAGGTAAATGAGGAGCAGTCCCCCCAAGAGGGCCAAGAGGGAGAGAAACTTGGTCATTGCCTCAAGGCTGCTCCCGCCGGGGTTGAAGGCAAGGCGGGGGTCGTCTGGCGCACCCTGCAGGTTTCACTGGGGGCGGAATGTTCCGTTTCAGCCTTTCCAACGCGGCCGCCGCTCTTCATGAGGTGTCTGCAAAGCAAACGGATGAGC
>Ga0182015_10007269_pt1 | contig 10844 bp, 6 predicted proteins | sample 712P3MmetaG_FD_120478 | JGI IMG/M metagenome (GOLD analysis project Ga0182015, IMG submission 120478) | Permafrost microbial communities from Stordalen Mire, Sweden - 712P3M metaG | ecosystem: Environmental > Terrestrial > Soil > Wetlands > Permafrost | place: Sweden: Stordalen | collected...
CCCGGCCGCCTCTGTGACAGAAACAGCCGTTTGTGTCACACAAACAGCCGCCTGTGTAACAAAGACGGCCGCCTCCCAATTGATCCGTTTTCAAATAGATCCAGCCCCGGGCATGTTATCGAGTTCGCCAACCCCCAAACCAGCCCCAGTCAAATCAATCACCATCCCGCACCAGGGGGGAGGGGGGAGGGGGTGGCTGCAGCTCCTGGCTCCCGGCTACCGGCTACTGGCTACCTGCTTCTTCGGAGACAGGCTCAGAAAGTCATACAGCGCCTCGACGCCAGGATCCAGCTTCTTCTGCTGCGCGAGTTGCGCCTCGCACAGCACTTGCAGCTCTTCACGTGCTTCGGCCAGTTCGCCGGCAATCCAGTGCGCACGCGCGCGCTGAAAGGCCAGTTGCTCTCGACGCTCTTCGCGCCGATTCTCGGGCAGGTTGGAGACCTCGAGCTTCTCATTGGCGAGCTTCGCCAGGCTCAGCATGCGCGCCGTTTGCCGCGTCTCGGCCAGGCAGTCGAAGAGGATGCGCAGCGCCTCGAACCATCCGCGCCAGTTGTTGCATTTCTCGAAGCGGTTCGCCGCTTCCACAGCCAGATCGATGGCCTGCGTATATCGGGATGCGGCTTTCGCCAGACGCGCTTCGGTTGTCGTCGCATACGCCAGCGCTACGCGCATGCCGTGAAACGCCTGAATCGTCTTCGCCCTCTGCAGCAGCCGCGACGCTTCCTCCAGACGTTCCGGTTCGTCGGCCAGCAGATCGGCCCAGTCGCGCAGTGTTGTGGAGAGCCCGGAATACCAGCGCAGATCACGCTGCACGCTCGCGTCCTGGCCGCTGGCCTCGATGTCCGTCAGCGCGCCGCGCAGCAGCATCTCCGCTTTCTCCGTCTGTCCGCGGCCTTGCAGCGCGTAGGCCATCTCGTGTTTCGCGCGGCCTGTCTCGCGCAGCGTTGCTTCACTCTCCGGCGCATGCATCGCCAGCCAGTAGAAATCTTCCGGCGCCCTGGGAACTTCGCCAGGCGCCAACGGGCCTGCTGACGCGAGCAGGCTCTCATCGAGAGCCACGCCAGGATTGCGGCTCACGTAGTTGCCCAGCAATATCAGGCGTTCCTGCCGGCTCTGAACGCGCGTGACAAACGGCAGCGCTCGATCCGGTTGCTCGCTGCGGATGCATGCGAAGAAAGCCGCATACAGCTGTTCGTCGCCGCAACCTTGCGGCAGTGTGCCGCACGCCGTCAGTGCTTCGTCGATGCGGTTCTCGTCCACCAGCTCCATCAACGTTGGCTGCTCCGGCTTCAGCCCGTGCAGCAACAGAAAGGTCAGCGTTGCGCTCGGTGCAGCCGTCTCAAGAAACTCCGCATGACGCGCAGCCGCATGCGTCCACACGATCAGCGGCGACCCATACCGCTCAATTTGCTCGAAGAACCAAACCAGCCGGTCGGCAGCGTCGGTTGTCGGCGCATTTTCCGTCGAGAGGCCTAGCTCCCGCAGAGTCGCATCGTCGGGCATCGTGCCCGACGATTCATCGATGCGGATCACATTGCCGCGCCAGCCGCGAAACGCCGCTACCGGCAATTGCGTAAACGTAACCGCCGACGCATCGATCTCGTTGATCGTGCCCGGCTGCAGATCGTGCACCTGCGCAGCGACCGTCTCCCAAAAGGGATCCGGCGCGCTGACAGTGCCGCTCGCAGGCGTTGCGTCCGTGTCCGCCAGCCAACCGGCTGCCGGAACGCGCGGGCCGTTCAGCGGCAGCGCGCTCAGGTCCAGCGGGCTGCGCAGGTACACCGTCATCGACGCCCAGTTCGCAAACGCGAATTCCGTCGTCGCCTTCGCGCACCGGATCCGCACCAGCGCCGACTCTGGATCGCGGCTCGCCGACGGTCCAAAGACGTCCGCATAAAACGACTCGGCGATCGAGCCAGCGTCCTCGTTGTGCAGCTCGGCCAGGAACGACAGAACCAGCCCAGCGCCGTTCCGATGCAGCGCCAGCGCCGGCGATTCGCCCCACGAATTCGCCGCGCCCGAATAGCAGCTCCACAGCAGCGCGATCTTCGCCTGCGAGAACGTCGTGCCCAGCGTCACCGACGCCACGTCGCCGGTTTCGCCCTGGACAGCATTCCCGTGCTTTTCCAGATGCAACACATCCACCACATCGACGGGTTTGCCAGCTTCGAACGCATCCGTCACGTCCTGCTGCACGATTTCCGGAGTCCGCTGCAGACCCTGGAGCGCCGCCGCTGTCCGCTGATTCGTGTCCTGGCCCACAACCTTCCCTAGCTGCAGCTGACCCCTTGTTGCCACCGGCAGCGCCTCGAAATCGTCCCACGCCTGCACCACCGACAAATCGCCAGCCGCCAGCATGTGTCCCGATTCGTCATACATACCAGCCCACGGCAGCAGATGCAGCTCGGGTCGCGTGGTCTGGATCACCAGCCGCCGCGCAGTTCCGGTATCGTCGAGAAACGCGCGCAGCGCCGGGCTCAATTGCGCAAGCGATTGATACAACATTCGTCCCAGCGCCCGAATCGCCGTCGCGCCGCGATAGCCCGTCTTGACGTCGCGATTCACATTGCAGTCGCGCAGCTGCCGAATGAACTCCCTCCACTGCTCGTCGTTGATCGGCGACTGGAAGCTTTGCGCCGGATAAGTCTTGCCGTCGATGACCAGGAGGACCCCGAATTCCCGTTCCGTCGCCAGCGGCAGGCTCGTCTCCAGCGCGCCGCTGGGCAACTCCAGCTGCACCACGGCCGTCTTGCGGTAAACCGGCATGGTGAAACGCTACCATAGGGCACAATGGACGGCACAATTGCAGTGCGGCGTTGCAGCCGCCATACTGGTTTACGGTCCGTGCGCGTTTTCGCCTTATCGCGCCACATCGAAAGAGGTCGCTCATGAGCACCAATCCACCGCTGCCCATTCCGCTGTTGGTCACAGCCGAGACCGGCTCGCCTGCTCCCGTGCTGCCGCCGGAAAGTCTTCCTCACATCACCGGCGACTTGCCTGGCGCGGACCAGCGCAGTGTCAACCACACGCACCTTTCCGCTGACTCGAGCGTCGGCGACCCCAACGACCTCACCCAAACCGGCTGGTGCATTCTCTTCGCCTCCGACGCCGACCCAGCCATCAAGGCGCAGCTTCAGCCGCTCATCGACCTTCGCCACAAGCAGGTTGCTGACGACAACCTTTTCAAGATTTTCGAAGGCGCCGATTCCGGCGTTGGCCCTGGCCAGACCGCCGACAACTGGGTCCAGTACCGCGGCGTCTCGCTCACCGCGCAGGTCGATCCAACCGCCGGCGTTCCTTATTACGTTCTGATCGTCGGGCAGCCGGACCGCATCCCCTTCGAGTTCCAGAACCTGCTCAAGATGCAGTGGGCCGTCGGTCGCCTCGCCTTCGACGACATCGAAGACTATGGGCGCTATGCCCAGGCGGTCGTCCAGTACGAAAGCGATGCTTTCCGCCCCGTCCAGCGCAAAAACGCCGCCGTCTGGATCACGCACAACGATGGCGATCTCGCGACGGGCATGCTCTCCGACGCGCTCTGCCCCAATTTCCTCGACGCGCAGCACCCACTCGGCTGCGGCAACGCAAAATTCACCCTCGACGCCTTCACCAGCGCGTCCCCCAAGCAGGCCACCAAGCAGCAGTTCATCGACATGCTTCGCGGCAACATTCCCGGTGGACCGCCCGCCGTCTTCTTCACTGGCTCACACGGCGCGGAATACGCGATGACCGATCCTGCCCTCCAGCGCCGCATGCAGGGCTCTTTGTTCACGCAGGAGTGGGTGCGCGGCACGCCCGGCGGCCCGAACAATCTGATGTCCGCGGAAGATATCCCAGCCGACGCCAAGCTCCAGGGAACCATGGTTTTCTTATTTGCGTGTTACAGCGGCGGCTGCCCGGCTGATAACAACTATTACTTCGGACCCAATGGCGCGCAGCTCCCGGTCGCGCCCGCGCCGCTCATCGCGGCTCTGCCTCAGGCGCTGCTTAGCCACGGCGCGCTCGCCGTTATCGCACACATCGACCTGGCCTTCCCGTACGCTTTTCAGGATGTCACCGGCACGCCGCAGGTCCAGGCTGTACGCGATCCACTCACTTATCTCATGATGGGTCGCCGCGCCGGCTATGCCGCCGACAGTCTCAGCGGCCGCTGGAGCCAACTCTGTTCGCTGCTCATCGAGTCCGAAGCGCGCACGGCATCGACTGATCCGAACGCGCCCCAGCCTCTCAACGATGCGGCCCGCACGGCTCTCACCATCGCCCGCGACGATGCGCGCAACTATATAGTCCTGGGCGATCCCGCCGCGCGGCTTCGCATTGCGGATCTGCAGTAGGGAAAGTGCAGCCTGTCCCCGATCAACCACCCGTCTGCGGACCGCCGCCCCCCGGTCCACCGAAGCCAACATGGCTGGTATCGATCTCCAGCAGCAGGAGATTCGAGGGCCGCACCGGGAAGTTGGCGGGCGGCGAAGAGGCATTCGGCTCGAAGAAGACGCTGTAGGCGCCAGGTTTCGACGACGTGAAGGTGAACGCTGTCTTGCCGCCGGACGCGATCGACACAGGACCGGACGGCGCCGGAGACAGAATCGAAACCGCGCCGGGAGAGAAAAACAGCGTCGCACTGTCACTCGGAGCAGAAAACGTGACCGTGTTCCCCTGTACCGCTGGAACCGAAGGCTGGCTGGGAACGAGGACACCGTTCTCCATGGAAATAGTAATAACGGTATTTGCCATGGCCGAGACGTTACTGCAATTTCCTGGATTTGTCCAACGTAGCTTCTGCTTTTGCCTGGTCCAGCGCCGTCTGGAAGGCCGGATCGGCCCGTAAGGATTTGAGTTCCGGACTGCGCTGGAATTCCACCACGTGATAGCCCCGCGCCAGAGCCCTGGCGATCAGCGGGATCGCATTCGAGCGCTGCCCGAGAATCTCGTACGTCTCGCCGGCGCGGTACTCTACATCCGGGTCATCCGGGGCAAGCGCCAGCGCCTTGCGGAGCAGCACCTCGCTCGGTCCCGGCTGCCCAGACGATGCATAATAATCGCCCAGTTGCACAAGCAGCCTGGTATCGTCAGGAGACTTGGCGCGTTCCGCCTCCGCCAGCGCGATGGCCTTGCGGTACGCCTGCAACGACTTCTCGTGTTCACCACCCCACAGATACGCACTGCCCAGGTTTCCCCAAAATTGATAATCGCCGGGCCTGAGGGCAATGGCTTTCTGATTCACGGCGACGGCCTGACTGTAATTGCCCTCGAGTTCGAACAACTCCCCAAGCTGCGTGTAGGCATCCGGGTCTGGCTGGATCGACAGAACCTTCTCGAGATCCTTCCGTGCCTCATCGAACTGACCCAGCCGCGTCCGGGCTAAACCGAGATCGAAGAACGCGGCACTATTCTGGGGGTCGATCTCTACGGCCTTCTGCCATTCAGCCGCAGCCTCCTCCAATTTTCCGCTGGAAAAGTAAATCACCCCCAACCGCACCGGCCATCGCGAGTCATTCGGTGCAAGATCGATCGCCTTCTGCACCGCGGCAATCGCGTCCTGCGTCCGGCCATCCGCCTGGTCGATCTCGGCCAGAGCGGCGCCGTAGGCCTCAGCACTATGCGGATCGATCGCGATTGCCTTCTGTACCTGCTGCCGCGCCAGCGCGATCTGGCCCTGCATCGCGTCCATGCGCGCCAGCGTCACGTATGGCGGCGCCAGATTCGGATTGAGTTCGAGCGCCTTCATCTCCTCCGCCCGCGCCTGATCCAGCAGCTTCGGATCCTTGCCGTTGCGGTATTGCAAAAACCAGGCGTTGCCCAGCCCCGCCGCCGCCAGCGCGTAAGTGGGGTCCTCTTTCAGTACCTGCTGAAAACCCTGCTCGGCTGCATCAATATTGCTGGCCTTATAACCGCGCTGCAGCAGGTCCTGCGCTTTTAGATAATCGTCATCGACGTTCGCCGGGGTTCCCGCCGGAACCGCCGCCGTTGCCGGATGCCGCCACCGCTGGAACGTTCCCCTCCACGCTCCAAATCCCACCGCGACCACCAGGACCGCCGCTGCGATGGTCGCCTCCCAAACCCACCTCTTGCTGCGTCTCCGTGACGGCGCTGCGCTCCCGACCAAATCCCCAGGTACTGAAGCCCCCAGCGATTCCGCCAGCGCCGCTGCCAATTGCCCGGCGCTCGCAAACCGCTTTGCCGGATCGATCTCCGTCGCCACACTGACGGTCCGCAGAAACGACTCCGGCAGATCCGGCCGCAGGTCGATCAGCATTCTTCGCTCGCTGATCGCGGCTACAGCCTCGGCAAACGGCCGCTTGCTCACCTTCACCGGATACTCCCCGGTGACCAGGTAGTAGAGCAGCACCCCCATCGCGTAAATATCCGACGCCACCGTCGCCGCTCTTCCCTGGAACAGCTCCGGAGCCATGTAGTTTGGCGATCCCGAGATATTTGCCTGCAGCTGCGGCAGCGAGCTCAGCCCGAAATCCATCAGTAGAATGCGGCCGCCTTCCTCGCGCATGACGTTTTCGGCTTTGATGTCGCGGTGAAGGAGGCCCGTCCGATGCACCGCGCTCAGCGCTCGCGACACGTCGAGCCCGATCAGCGCGGCCTCGCGATAGCCGAACGGTCCCTGCGCGCGAATCAGTGCCGACAGCGTTTTGCCGTGTACAAAATCCGTCCAGAACCCGACTCGCCCGTCGTGCCGGTCGATGCCGTAAACGTGCACGATGTTGGGGTGCTGTACGGAAGCCAGAGCGCGCGCCTCGCGCAGAAGCGCCCGGTATTCCTCGTCGCCGCCCACCGAGTTCGGCAGCAGCAGCTTCAGCGCCACTTCGCGTTCGAGGCGCGGATCCCACGCGCGGTACACCTCGCCGAAGCCGCCGTGCCCGACCCGCTCCAGCAGACGAAAGTCGCCCCACGCGCCGAGTTCCGGCGGCACATCGGCCGGGGCACGTTGGCTCCCGTCCAGCGAAAGTGTCGGATCGTCGTCCATACCGGGCGCAGGCGTCTTCCGTCAGTACACGCGAGGATTACGGGGGAAGAAACCGAGTCCTCCGAAGCGTCGGGCATCCCAAACCATCGAGAGCCATGGTCGTTCCGAACTGTCCGTTCCTGGAACCCGATTATATGTCCGCGTATATTTCCGGCGGCGGCGAATCGCCGGCGACACTCTTTTGAACGGTCGGAATTTTCCCGCGGAATTCGGTTCCCGGAGCCTTCACGTTCTTTAAGAGCGGAGTGTTAAGCTGTTGCGCGAAGGTGTTCAGGCCTGGAGGCTTGCGTGGAACCCAACCCGGGCGAAATCACGCTGCTTCTGACCAGGTGGAAAGACGGCGAGCCAGACGCATTTGAGAAACTCATCCCGCTCGTCTACCCACACCTTCGCAGGGTCGCGGCCGGATATGTCCGGCGCGAGAAGGGGCCGGGCGAGATACAGGCAACCTCTTTAGTGAATGAACTCTGCCTGCGGCTGCTGAACCAAAGGAGCGCGGCATGGGAAGACCGTGCTCATTTCTACGCCTTCTCCGCCAAGGTGATGCGGATGATCCTCATCGATCATGCCCGCGAATATCAGGCACAGCGCCGCGGAGCCGGTGCGGAACACATCCCCCTCCACGAAGATATTCCCTGGGTGGGCCTCGGCAGTCTCGAGCTGATCGACCTGAATCGCGCTCTCGACTCTCTCGCGGCGATCGATGCGCCCAAAGCCCAGATGGTGGAGCTCAGGTACTTTCTTGGCTGCACGGCGGAGGAAACCGCGGCTCTGATGAACGTGTCCAAGGCTACCGTCGACCGCGAACTGAAGTATTCAAGAGCCTGGCTGTATCAGCGGATCGAGCCAAACAAAAGCAGGAATCCGCCCGTTTGAGTCGCTTTAACCATTTTCTCCGCTGTCTTATATAAGCCCTTGTCCCCAGCGGGAGGCGTACCTTGTCATCCGTGAACGAATTGCTCGGCCAGCAGCAGCGAACGGAAGCCATCTTCCATGAAGTGCTTGCGGCAAGCGAAGATCGCCGGTCGACGCTGATCGAACAGTTGTGCAACGACGACACTGCGTTGATGCAGGAAGTGCGCGCCCTCATCGAAGCGAGTCAGGCCGAGGAGAAGCTCTCTGCCCGGCTAACTGAGGCTCGCGTCGACGCCGGCGAAACAGGAGCAGGCAGATACGTCGGCCCGTACCAGGTGGACCGTCTGCTTGGACGCGGAGGCATGGGCGCCGTCTATCTTGCCCACCGCGCCGACGGGGAATTCCGGCAGCAAGTCGCCATCAAACTCATCGATTTTCCCCTGGCCACCGACCTCTTCCGCGACCGGTTCCGCATGGAGCGCCAGATCCTCGCCGGACTGACTCATCCTTATATAGCTCGCCTGCTGGATGGTGGCGTCAGCAGCGATGGCGAGTTGTATCTCGCCATGGAGTACGTCGAGGGCGTCTCGATCGTCCGTTTTTGCAAAGAGAACCAGCTGTCGTTGCGTTCCCGACTGCTCCTCTTCAAAAAAGTCTGCGAGGCTGTGCAGTACGCGCACCAGAACCTCGTCATCCATCGCGACCTGAAGCCGGACAATATCCTGGTCGCCGCCGATGGCACGCCGCGCCTGCTCGATTTCGGCACCGCCAAACTGCTCACACCCCTGCCGTCGAACAGTGAATTCACGCTCCTCGGATTGCAGTCGTTTACGCCGCAGTACGCCAGCCCGGAACAGGTCATGGGCAGGCCCATCACCACCGCTTCCGATATCTACTCCCTCGGAATGCTGCTCTATCTCATGGTCGCGGACGTCCCGCCCTACGAGATGAAGGACTTCACGACGGAATCGATGATGCGCCTCATTTGCACCGACGATCCGCCGAAGCCCAGCGCCGTGGCTGTCTCCGCCGAGCCTCCCGATGCCGATCTCGACGCCATCGTCCTCAAGGCGCTGCGCAAGGAACCGCAGGAACGCTACATCGGCGCCGACCAGTTCGGGGCCGATGTGCAGGCCTGGCTCGACCGGCGGCCGGTGCTGGCCCGGCGCGGAACCCTCCGCTACCGCGCGGGGAAGTTTGCCCATCGCAACAAACTCGCCCTCGTTGCAGCTGCCCTCCTTTTCGCAACCGTCCTCGCCGGTCTGGTCGGCGTCCTGTGGCAGTGGCGTGCCGCCAACCTGGAGCGTCGCAGAGTCGAGGCTCGCTCCGAGGATCTGCGCCAGCTGAGCGACAGTCTCCTCTCCGAAATCGACGAAGCCGTCAAGGAACTCCCGGGGTCGACGCCGGTGCAGCAGTTGATCGTGCAGCGCGTGCTCGAGCGTCTGGATCACATGGCTAAAGATGCCGCCGGGGATAAAGTCACGCAACTCGATTTGGTCGGCGCCTACACCCGCCTCGGCAATCTCCAGGGCAATCCCTACGCTCAGAACATCGGCGATGCAAAAGGAGCTCTCGTCAGTCTCGATAAAGCAATCGGCATCGCGAGGGCCCTTCAATCCGCAAATCCCAAAGATGCATCCGTGCTTGGGGCGCTGGCCATGGCCGAGAAGGCCCGCAGCAACGTGCTGTTCGGCATCAGTCGAACGCAGGAATCCATTGTCGCCATGCGTGCCGCGATCGATGCCTTCAATGGGCAGTTTGCCATCGCCCCTCCCACGCCCGCACAGCTCAACGAAGCCGCCGGCGCTTACAACGGGCTGGGCGACCAGCTCGGTCTCCCGGGTGTAGCGAGCCTCGGCGATTCCGCCGGCGCACTCGACGCGTACCGCAACGCCCTCGAACTCTCCCGCCGCGCCCTTGCCATCGATCCGAAGTTCACTCGCTCCAGCCGTACCGTGGCCATCGACTTTATCAAGACCGGCGACATTTTGATTCAGACGGATCCCGCGGCAGCTGTAGCACAGTATCGCCAGGCGCTTTCTTCCTGGTCAGCGCTGATTGCCAGCGGCGACACCAGCGCGACCAGCCAACGCGGCCTCGCTCGTGTTTACCTGGTACTCGGCGAAGCCCTGTCGTCAAGCCGGGATTACAAGGCGGCGCTTGCCGCCTTTGAGAAGGCAGACGGCACGCTGCGGCACTTTGCAGCGGCGGACCCAAAAGACATTCGTGCGGCGACCGATCTGTTCGCCTTCGAGGACAATGAAGCGCAGACCTATGCTGACATGCTCATCCCGGACCTGAATCCCGCGGGTGGAGATCGGGCCAGGAACGCGCAGCGGGCCATCGATCTGCTGCGGGATTCCACGGCAATCATTTCGGAACTTCTCAACGTAGACCCGGGCAATCGCATTTGGGTCACAAATCTCGCCTATGACAAGGTCTCTCTCGGCACCCTCGAAGAGACCGCAGGTGGGCCAACCGCCGGCGCTCCATTGGCTGCTTCCGGCATTGCCGTGCTATGCAGGGAAGCCTCGAAGCCGGATGCTTCCATCGATGTGCTGGAACTTGCCACGTCGGCACTGCTGAAAGTTCAGCCCGCAAATTTGCGCAACCCTCAGACGGCCGTGCAGTACGCGGAGCGTCTGGTCGCGCTCGACCATCGCAGAACCCCGCAGTATCTGGCTTTACTCGCGCGGGCCTGGCGTGAGGATGGGCAACCGGAAAAAGCCGGCGCCGCAGCGAAGGAAGGTCTGGCGCTGCTGCCCGAACCTGCGCCGGGCGCTCCCGTCACGCGCACCCGAAAGCTGCTGGAGATCGAATCCCGACTACGAATCCCTGGCCAGTCCTGATCGCCCGATGGACTGCGCAGCGTCTTCACAAATTCATCTGGCTCAACGCCATATCCGCCCGGAACCAGCTTCATGACTCTGCTCTGGCGACCGCAGAATCGCCTGCGCCGGTCCTTTGTCGACCCGGAAAAGACGATCGGATTTGTGACATTTGAATGGTC
>Ga0182015_10007270_pt1 | contig 10843 bp, 5 predicted proteins | sample 712P3MmetaG_FD_120478 | JGI IMG/M metagenome (GOLD analysis project Ga0182015, IMG submission 120478) | Permafrost microbial communities from Stordalen Mire, Sweden - 712P3M metaG | ecosystem: Environmental > Terrestrial > Soil > Wetlands > Permafrost | place: Sweden: Stordalen | collected...
AGTGGTCGTTTATCAACGGAATCATCTCCGCTTCCTGCCAATCGGCTGCCGCGCCAGTCCGATGTCGCACCACGACGCGAATGCGCGAATGGCCGTCCGCGAATGCGTCCGCTTCAACGCATACCGATTCACCCGGAGAGCGCTTGATCGCAAACCGACCGCCATCGATGCAAGGCGAAATGTTTTCGATGACGACACGAGCCTGTCCGCCGGCGGGCAAATATCCCTGAGGCCGCTCGGTTCGCCTCGATGTTGGTGCGATTGATCCGCTCATGCGCTTTGGATCAATATAAACGGCTTACAAGCATCCTGGGGACTGCTAAAAAATAGCGGATTACCCCAAATTTTTATGCGCAGGCACAATCGATTTAAAACGCTAGATTCCGCTTTCGAGATGAGGAATGCTTTATGAGAATCTGGCCAGGCCGATCCTCTCCGCTGGGCGCCACCTTTGACGGAGCCGGCGTCAACTTCGCATTGTTTTCGGAGCATGCGACAAAAGTCGAGCTATGTCTGTTCGATAGTCCAGAGGCGGATAAAGAGGCCGCTCGGATCGTGCTGCCGGAACAGACCGACATGATCTGGCACGGATACATTCCCGATGTGGACCCGGGCCAGTTGTACGGATACCGCGTCTATGGCCCTTACGAACCGGAAAACGGCCATCGCTTCAACCACAACAAAGTGGTCCTCGATCCCTACGCCAAAGCCATCGGCCGACAGCCCAAATGGGACGATTCGCTGTTCGGATATCAGATCGGCAAAGATGATCTGACATTTGACGAGCGGGATGATGCCAAATTTTGCGCGCTGGGCGCCACCATCGATATGGCATTTAGCTGGGGCGACGACCGTCGGCCGCGCATCCCATGGCATAAAACACTCATTTACGAAGCGCACGTCAAAGGCCTTACCAAGCTGCATCCCGAGGTGGATGAAGATCGCCGCGGCACCTATAGCGGGCTGGTCGCCGAGCCGGTGATCGCACATTTGCGAAGCCTTGGCGTAACGGCCATCGAGCTGATGCCCGTTCACGCCCACGTGGACGATCGTCATCTGCTGGAAAAAAAGCTCACCAATTACTGGGGCTACAACACGCTCAACTTTTTCTCCCCGCATGTGGAATATTCATCGCGCGATTCGGCGCGAGAGTCGGTGCGCGAATTCAAGACGGTCGTACGGACGCTGCACGCCGCCGGAATCGAAGTTATTCTCGATGTGGTCTACAACCATACCTGCGAGGGCGATCAAAACGGCCCCACTTTGTCTTTTCGGGGAATCGATAACCTCAGCTATTACCGCCTCTCCGAAGAATCCAAACGATACCACATGGACTTTACCGGCTGCGGCAACACATTGAATCTCGTCCATCCACGCGTGCTGCAACTCATCATGGACAGCCTGCGATACTGGGTCCTTGAAATGCACGTCGACGGCTTTCGATTCGATCTGGCATCGACCCTCGCCCGCGAGCTGCACGGTGTAAACCGGCTGGGCGCTTTTCTCGACATCATCCATCAGGACCCTGTCCTCTCTCAGGTGAAGCTGATCGCCGAGCCCTGGGACCTTGGACCCGGCGGGTATCAAGTCGGAAACTTTCCCGTCCTTTGGACCGAATGGAACGGAATGTATCGCGACAACGTCCGCCGATTTTGGAAAGGCGAGGGTGGAATGGCGGGCGATTTGGCAACACGATTGGCGGGCAGCAGCGACCTCTACGCCCACAGCGGCCGAAAGCCTTATGCCAGCATCAATTTCCTCACCGCCCACGATGGATTTTCTCTCCAGGATCTCGTCACCTACGAGCACAAGCACAACGAAGCCAACGGCGAGGAAAATCGCGACGGCGCTGACGATAACAACTCCTGGAACTGCGGCGCCGAGGGACCCACCGATGACGCCGGCATTCTCACCCTTCGCGAGCGCCAGAAACGAAATCTCATTGCCACGCTTCTGTTCTCTCAGGGCGTGCCGATGATCCTTGGCGGCGACGAACTGAGCCATTCGCAAAAAGGAAATAACAATACCTATGGCCAGGACAATGATCTGACCTGGTTAAACTGGAATCTCGACGACCGCCAGAAAGCATTTCTCGATTTCGTTCGCCGTTGCGCCCGCATCTGGTCGGAACAGCCGACGCTGCAGCGGCGAAAATTCTTCATCGGCCGGGCGATTCGCGGCAAGGACGTCAAGGACATTTCGTTTTTCAGCCCCGACGGCCAGGAAATGAGCGACGAAGCCTGGGGCGCGGGATTCGTGCAATGCCTGGGCATCCGTCTGGCCGGCGACATGCTGAACGATGTTGACGAACGCGGACGCCCGATCAAGGGCGACACGCTTCTCCTGATCCTCAACGGTCATTGGGAAGAAATTACTTTCACGCTTCCAGACACCTCCGACGGGGATGTCTGGCAAACGCTTATCGACACAGCCGAGCCTGATCGGCCGCCGATTGAAAAAGTCCGCTCCGCCAAAAGTCAATTCCCCCTGTTCGGCCGCTCGCTTGCTTTGCTCCGAACCGTCAGGCCCGAACAGGCGAAAGATTATTTGTCTTCCACTCAGATTGATCAGCTCCGGCAAGACGCGCAGGATCCCGGCTTAGCTCCCTCCGCTCCTCACCATGAACCGCTTGTCACATGAAAACCTCGGAACTGATATTTTCTGGAGAAGATCGCGATGGCACGTTTAGAGTCTGAAACCTCCCGTGCAATTCCCGAAAGCGCCGCGCTGCCCGCCAGGCGGCTGCCCATCGGCGCCGAGCCGCAACCAAATGGCGGCGTCCACTTTCGAGTCTGGGCGCCAAAACGAAATAAAGTCGAAGTTATTATCGAGGGCGCCCATGGCGCACCGGCTGAATTGCAGCGGGATTCAAAGGGCTATTTTGCCGGGTTTTGCGCCGAGGGCATCACCGGCGCTTTGTATCGCTTTCGTCTGGACAACGGCGACCTTCTCGTCCCCGATCCCGCGTCCCGCTTTCAGCCGCAGGGACCGCACGGGCCGTCTCAGGTAGTTGATCCGACCGCATTCCGCTGGAAAGATGAACGCTGGGCCGGTGTACCCGCGCACGGGCAGGTCTTATATGAAATGCACATCGGCACGTTCACCAGGGAAGGCACCTGGGAAGCCGCCGCTGCCGAGCTTCCGGAACTGAAAAACCTGGGTGTCACCTGCCTGGAGGTAATGCCAGTCAACGAATTCGCCGGCGATTTTGGCTGGGGATACGACGGCGTCGATCTTTTCGCCCCCTTCCACCACTATGGCTCTCCCGACGATTTTCGCCGGTTTGTCGATCGCGCCCACTCGCTCGGCCTCGGCGTCATTCTCGATCTGGTCTACAACCATTTCGGACCGGACGGAAATTATTTGAAGGAATTCTCCGATACCTACTTCAACAAAGAACACCAGACCGACTGGGGCGAAGCGATTAATTACGACGGCCACGATAACCTTCCCGTGCGAGAATATTTCGTCTCGAACTCTCTCTACTGGATCACCGAGTTTCATCTCGACGGCTTCCGCTTCGACGCCACCCAGGCCATCGTCGATACCTCGCGCGAGCATATTCTCTCGGAAATAACCCGCACCATTCGCGCCGCCGTTCCCAAGCGAACGCTTTATCTCATTAACGAAAATGAGCCGCAGCACACTAAGCTGGTGCGGCCCGCCAAAGACGGTGGATACGGAATGGACGCGCTCTGGAACGACGATTTCCACCACAGCGCGCTCGCGGCGCTTTCGGGGCACGCCGAGGCGTATTACATGGATCATCCCGGCACGCCGCAGGAATTTATCTCCTCGGCCAAGTGGGGATATTTATATCAGGGCCAGCGCTACGCCTGGCACAATCGCCGCCGCGGCACGGCCACGTTTGACCTGCCCCCCACCGCATTCGTGCACTTTTTACAGAATCACGATCAAGTCGCCAACAGCGGCCGCGGACATCGCGTTCATCAGTTCGCATCGTCGGGGCAGTTCAAGGCAATGACCGCCCTATGGCTGCTCATGCCGCAAACGCCAATGCTATTTCAGGGACAGGAATTTGCCGCGAGCAGTCCGTTTCTCTATTTCGCCTGCCATAAGCCTGACCTCGCGAAACTCGTTGCCGCCGGTCGCGCTCGGGAGCTAAGCCAGTTTCCGAGCGTCGCCTCCGATGAGATGCAGGCCTGTTTGCACGATCCCTGCCACGAGGACGCATTCCTCCGCAGCAAATTGGATCTGTCGGAGCGGCAAAAGCCCATTCACGCCGAGATTTACCGGCTGCATAAAGATCTGCTGACCCTGCGGCGATCGGAACCCGTATTTCAGCGGGTGCAAAAACGGGGAGACATCGACGGAGCCGTGCTCGGCCCCGGCGCGCTGGTTCTCCGTTACTTTGCCCAGGGCGGCAATGACTGGCTTGTCGTCGTCAATCTGGAGCGCGACTTGCCCCTGACGATTGCCCCGGAACCGCTGCTTGCTCCGCCTGAAGCGCGGCGATGGAAAAAAGTGCTCTCCACGGAAGATCCCGCTTACGGCGGATCGGGAACCGCCCCGCTCGATACCGAACAGGAAGGCTGGCGCATTCCCGGCCGCTGCGCCGTCGTGCTTCGGCCCGTCCCTGTCAATGAGGGCCAGATTATGAGCCGCATTCGGATGAAAGGTTCAGCACAGGAAGCCAAACCCAAATCGCAATCGAACGATCAGGGATAACCATGTCGTACGATTCCCCCGCAATCGACGACCTTCTTCGCCTCACCATGGATCGCATCCGATCCAACCGGCGATTGCCCGAATCCACCTATCGGATGCAGTTCAATGCCTCCTTCACCTTCCGCGACGCCGCCGCGCTCGTGCCCTATCTCTCTGAGCTTGGCATCACTCATCAGTATGCATCGCCCTATCTCAAGGCAAAACCGGGAAGCACGCACGGCTACGATGTCATCGATCATTGCCATCTGAACCCCGAGCTGGGAACCACCGCCGATTACGATGCATTGCTTCACGCGCTTCGCGACAACGGCCTGGCTCATATTGTCGACATCGTTCCCAACCACGTCGGCATCGCCACCAACGAAAACGTCTGGTGGAACGATGTTTTGGAAAACGGGCCGGCATCAATCTATTCCGCTTACTTCGACATCAATTGGGCCGGCTCACCTCTGACGGATCTTAATGGCCGAGTCTTAATGCCCGTTCTCGGCTCCCTTTACGGCGAAGAACTGGAAAAAGGCGAACTGAAGCTGGTGTTCGAGAAGGGCGCGTTCTTTGTTGACTATCATCAGCGCAGGTTCCCGATCTCTCCCCGCTCATATTCCATGATTCTCGCACTGCAGCCGGACGAAACCGCGGCCCAAGAATATCGATCCATCATCGACGAATGCGACCGCCTCCCCGATCGCTGCGAAGGCGCCAAAATCGTCGCTGAGCGTCATGAAAAGAAAGAAGCGATTAAACGCCGGCTGGCTGAGCTCACCGGCCGCGATGAAGCGGTTGGACATTTCATCGCCAATAAGGTCAAGCAATTCAACGGCACTCCGGGCCAGCCCGCGAGCTTCGACCGGCTCGACAACCTCCTCCGGCATCAATGTTTTCGCCTGGCAAGCTGGAAAACCGCGCCGGATGAAATCAACTACCGCCGATTCTTTGACGTCAACGACCTGGCCGCGCTGTCCATGGAACGGCTTGAAGTATTCGAAGCGACGCACGTTTTTATTTTAAGCCTGCTGGCACAAAACAAAATTTCCGGCCTCCGCGTCGATCATCCCGACGGGCTGGACGATCCGGAAATATATTTCCATCGCCTGCAATCGCATTATTTGCTGGCGGTCGCCCGCGAGGTGGCCAGGACTTCCGACCGCTTTCGCAATGCCGACTGGAAAGAAGTCGCCCCCCTGCTCCTTGATCGGCTGAACAGCCGAATCCCTCCCGCGGGCGATGGCGCTCTGCGCTGGCCGCTCTACGTTCTCGGCGAAAAAATCCTTGCCGTGGGCGAACCGCTGCCCAAAACCTGGCCAACCGCCGGCACCAGCGGATACGAATTCCTCAACATGACCAACGGCCTATTTGTCGATGGCGCGTCCGCCGACCAATTCACCCAGCTTTATCACGCCTGGATCGAAGATCAGACACCCTACGAAGATATCATTTATTGCAAGAAAAAATTGATCCTCGAAACCAGTCTGGCCAGTGAATCGAACATGCTGGCAATCCGATTGAAACGCATCGCCCAGCGCAGCCGCTATGGCATCGATTATTCGCTGCACGGATTGCTGCTGGCCATCCGGGAAGTGATCGCCTGTTTTCCGGTTTATCGCACCTATATTTCCGACCGGGGATCATCGGAAACAGATCGCCGCCATCTTCAGCACGCGATCGATGCGGCGATCCGGCGAAATCCAAAAACCGAGCCGTCCATCTTCCATTTCATTGCCGATACGCTTCTCATCGATCCCCAATCGAAAATGTCCGCGGAAGAGCGTGCCGCCCGGCGGCAATTCACCGGGAAATTCCAGCAGCTTTCCTCGACTTCGACCGCAAAAGGCATTGAGGATACCGCGTTTTATATCTACAACCGGCTTCTTTCCCTCAACGAGGTCGGCGGCGATCCCTCCCGCTTCGGCGCCGCGCTGCGGGAACTGCATGAATTTTTCGAACAGCGCCAGCGAGATTGGCCGTATGCGCTGTCCACGCTGACAACGCACGATACCAAACACAGCGCGGATGTAAGAGCCCGGCTCAACGTCCTGTCAGAGATACCGGGTGAATGGCGCGAGAAGCTGCATCGTTGGGCCACACTGAATGCCCCCCACCGTGCGATGATTAACAGCCGCCCGGCGCCCGACCGCAACGAGGAATACGCGTTATATCAAACCCTTCTGGGAGCCTGGCCATCCGACCGAAGCGAAATGGAATCCTTTAAGGAGCGGGTGCAATCTTACACGCAGAAATCCATCCGCGAAGCGAAAGTCACTTCAAGCTGGACCGATCCGAACACCGCCCACGAAGGCGCGGTTCACGCTTTCATAGACGCCATCCTAGACGATTCACGCTCGGGTGAATTCCTGACTGATTTCGGCCAATTCCAGCAAAAAATCAGTCACTACGGTTTCTTTAACACGCTTTCGCAGACGCTGATCAAGCTCACCGCGCCCGGCGTTCCCGACACTTATCAAGGAACCGAACTGCTCGATTTCAGCCTGGTGGATCCCGACAACCGCCGGCCGGTTGATTATCCCCGCCGGCGGGAATTGATGGGCGATCTTTGTAAAAACGCCGGGCAATCCGTCGCAATTAGCCCCCGCGGGTCCCCCGATGCCCGCCAACGCGATTACCTCAAGCTCACGGTCCACCGCGCCGCGCTCAAGCTCCGCAACCAATACCCCGGCCTCTTCACCATCGGCCAATACGTGCCCATCAAAACCGGCGGGACAAAAGCCGCCCACATCTTTGCATTCGCACGTTTACATGCGGGCCGAATCGCTATCGTTGCAACGCCTCGCTTATTCTCCGGACTCATGGATTCGCCCGCACACTGGCCCTGCGGTCCAGATGTATGGAAGGACACGTTCATTGCGTTGCCGGAATTCGCCCGTGATAAACACCTTCGCAATATATTCACCGTTGTTCCCCCGAAACGATCAACCCAAGTCGATTCCACAAAAGCGTTCGCCTCAGATCTTTTTGAAGACTTTCCTCTCGCGCTTTTTATCTCCGAGTAAATTGCCGTATCAATGCGCGTGCGTGGCAACCGTTTCCTTTCCATCCAAACCACTTTCCGGCCCGGCATCCTCCATGTGAATCCCGCAAACGCGCAGGAATTGCGAACGCCACCAATAAACATCCTGCTCGCGCACGTTGGCCCGCAGCTTTTCCATCGCGGGCCGTCGCTCTGCCGGCGACATCATTACGGCAAGCTTGATCGCATCCGCCACGCAGTCGATATCGTATGGATTCACCTGCACGGCCCATTGGCCAAGCTGTTCCGAAGCCCCGGCAAACTCACTGAGAATCAGCACGCCATTTCCATCCAACTGGCTGGCGCAATATTCCTTGGCCACAAGATTCATCCCGTCTTTTAGCGAGGTCACCAGCGCGACATCCGCAAAACGATACCACGCCGCCAGCTCTTCACGATCGATATGGCGAAACATGTGGTGAATTGGCACCCAGCCCGGCTGCGTGAATTTGCCGTTGATCTGGGCCACCAATCGCTCGATCTCCGCCTTGAGTTCCTGGTACTGGACAACCGCCTCCCTGCTTGGAACGACGATTTGCGTAAGCGTGATCTTCCGATGCAGGTCCGGGTAATGCTCCAGCGCCTGTGCGAATGATCTCAGGCGATAAGGAAGCCCCTTGGTATAGTCGAGTCGATCCACGCCCAGAATGACCTGCTGGCCGGGATAATTCTTTCGCAGATCGACATGGCGCTTTTCGACACCGGGCGATGCTGCGGCCTTGGCAAACTCGTCATAGTCGATTCCAATTGGAAACACCGCCGCGACGCTGGTGCGTCCGTTCAGTTCCATGCGCGCTTGCCGCGTGGTCCTTCGCTGCTCCACGCCGGGCAGAAGCTGCCGCACGCAATCGGAAAAATTCCGCAGGTCGCGCCGCGTCTGCAGGCCGATCACGCCGTAATGCAGCAACGATGTCAGCACTTCCTTTCGCCACGGAAGCTTGCAGAAAATATCCGGCGGCGGAAACGGAATATGCAGAAAGAACACCGTCTTGTTGGCAACGCCTCGGTCGGCCAGAACCTTGCCCAAAGTCAGCAGATGATAATCCTGTACCCAGATCAGATCGTCCGGCTGCGCGATGTGCTGCACCACGCCCGCGAAGGTTCCTTCCACTTTTTGCGAGCTTGCCCAAAAAGCAGGCCGGAAATTGCAAAGCGACTGCAAATCGTGGAATAGCGGCCAGATGACTTCGTTGCAAAAACCCTGGTAGAAATATTTGTAGTCTTCATCCGTGAGCGGGACCGGCGCGACGTTGTACCCTTCACGCCGCCCAAATTCCTCGAGCATTCGCCGCAATTCACCGGCTTCCACGCTTGACGTTCCAGGCCAGCCGATCCACGTTCCACCCCAGCGTTTCAGCAGCGGGACCAGCGCCGTCACCAGGCCGCCGGAAGATGGGTGCACCGACCAGTGATTTTCATTTTGCTCGATCACCAGCGGCAGACGATTTGAAACGAAAACGATTTTCATGATCTATATCCTCATTCCATCGGATACCGCAGCCCCCAGGATTCTCTCAGTTTGTCCATCGCGCGCAAGACCGTCAGGCTTTCTTCCCACGGCATCACATCGCTTTGAACTTTTCCCGATTGCATGCAGCGATTCGCCTCTTCCGCTTCGTATTGATAACCCATGCCTTCAATCGGCACATTCATTTCCCACTTCCGCTCGCCCGCCGTGATCGACATCGGCCCCCCTTTCCACCAATGGGAGAGGATATGGATAGAACCCTCCGTGCCGAAAATTTTCGCCTGCTGGCAAGTCAGCGTCCGAATCGCCGCGAACAGGCTGGCCAAGCCTCCGCCTTCAAAGCTCATGGCAATCGCTTCCTGCTCATCCACTCCGGTGGGACCGATGCAAGCTTCGCCGCTAACGTCCACCGGTGTGCCCAAAATCATCGTTGCCAGGGAAATGGGATATATTCCCACGTCCAGCAGACAGCCTCCGCCCAGACTGGGATCAAAAAGCCTGCTGGCTGGATTTCGTTCCATATCGAAACCCAGATCGGCCGACACAGCTTTAACCTTCCCAATCACTCCATCCGCCAGCATTTTCCGCAACTGAACCATCGGTGGCAAAAATCTCATCCACATCGCTTCCATCAGGAACAAATTTTTCCGGCGGGCGACATCAATCGACTGTCGGGCTTGCTTTTCATTGATCGCCAGCGGCTTTTCGCACAACACCGCTTTGCCTGCCTGGAGGCACATGATCGTGTTATCTCGATGCAGGGAATGCGGCGTCGCGATGTAAACGATGTCCACCTCAGAATCGTTCGCCGCTTCCTCGTAGCTTCCATGACACCGGGGAACTTCAAACTTCTGCCCGAAAGCCCGCGCTTTTTCGAGTGACCGCGATCCAACGGCAACCAGTTTGGCGCTATTTAATGTGCCCAGCTCGCGCGCGAACTGTCCCGCGATATTTCCGGTGCCCAGAATGCCCCAACGGGTTTTATTCATCGTTGGCTCCATAACTCCACACCGGAAGAGTCTCAAAGCCCCTGCCAATGGCTCGCGTTTACAATAGTATCTTTCGATGCCGCCCTCCTGCTGGCACAGCGTCGCATGGCAGCCAATTTGCCGCCTGTTATTGAATGATCGCGTCGATTTGTCGCCCTGCCTCCCTGCAAACGCTTCTTCTTCACCGCCCCTAATGGCGGACTGCCGGTTGCATGATTCTCTGGAATCGATGTCCTCTCGAATTGAAGACTACGCATTGATAGGCGACTGCCACACAGCTGCCTTGGTCAACAAAAACGGCTCGATCGATTGGCTCTGCTTGCCGCGCTTCGATTCCGGCGCGTGTTTTTCCGCCCTGCTCGGCAAGCCGGAGAATGGGCATTGGCAAATCGCGCCCGAGGGCAATGTAACCTCTGTACGGCGCCGCTATCGCGAGGGAACGCTTCTTCTCGAGACCGATTTCCAAACCGCCGAAGGCGCGGTCACAGTCGTCGATTTCATGCCGCAACGCTCTAAAACGCCGCGGCTGGTGCGCATTGTCATCGGGCGGCATGGCCGCGTTCCCATGCATATGAAACTTGTATTGCGATTCGATTATGGCTCGGCCGTGCCGTGGGTCCGGCAATTGGATGGAAATCGCGGCATCCGCGCGACCGCCGGGCCGGACACGAT
>Ga0182015_10007271_pt1 | contig 10841 bp, 7 predicted proteins | sample 712P3MmetaG_FD_120478 | JGI IMG/M metagenome (GOLD analysis project Ga0182015, IMG submission 120478) | Permafrost microbial communities from Stordalen Mire, Sweden - 712P3M metaG | ecosystem: Environmental > Terrestrial > Soil > Wetlands > Permafrost | place: Sweden: Stordalen | collected...
TGCACCATTGGTATTCTCGGCCTACTTGCCGACGCGCATGGACCGCCCATTTTATCGCGCCATGCAGGAATCTCAGTTCCTTACCTTTTTGACCCGCGCGACGCGGGTTCTTTGCTAGAAACGTATTTGCTCCAAAGGCCTCGTCATTGGGGATATAGCCGGAATCTGCTCTCCCGTTTGCCAACGTCACCAGGACGGTATTCGCCATGGGGGATTCCCGCTTCAGTCGTAGCCCGATCGCGGTGTACAGTTCCGCATCCACGGATGTCAGAGCGATGTTCCCAATGCGCAGCGCCCCGAGACGTATCTCGACCGGATCTCCGTCTACATAGGTGCCGGGGTTGCCCTCGCGGCTGGTGTCGATCCGCTTCCGTCCCGGACACGTCACCGTCTCTTGTTCTGCAGCAATACTCGGGCTGGAGTCCAGTCGCTTGATGTTGGTCATTACGCGAATTACTTCTTCGCCGAGCAACACGCCTTCACTATCCATGATGCGCTCCAATTGGTCGCGCACCTGAGGGTCAAGCGGGCCGGCGTTGACTTTTCCATCTCTGATCGGCGCCTCGATGGGTTCGCGCGTCATGACGTATCCCGTAATCGGCGTGCCGCTGCGCGAGGCCAACCCATTCGTGGCCGCGCGGAGATACAGCGGATTCTGGTCGCCGCTGGCGCCCTGCGCGAAAACCACGACCGCCTTGTCGTCGAACGCCTGCTCCACATAGCGGGACGCCGCCCCCGCGAAGTCCGCGCTGGTGAGTCCTGACAGGAAACCGTTTACCGGATGCATGGCGTAACCCATATAAACGGCGATCGGTTTGCCGTCCGACGCAACAAATTCGACAACCGCGACCGCCTTATCGGAAGGTCCGTCAAGATTGGGCGCTTGCGTCCAAAGGTGGGTTTCGGGATCAATGGCGTCGCGGTTAACGTTGACATACGAGCGCCCACCGCCAAATCCGACGCGTGCCGGTTGAAGTTTAGCCTTTGCTTGGCGGACAGCATCCACCACCTGCCCAATGATAGGTGGCGGCGGAGCGTTGGTATCGGTGAGCGCACGAAAACCGCCCGGTCCCCAACCACTGTGGGTGTGTGTGGCCGACATAATAATGTTCTCGATCGGGCATTTCAGTTCCGTTGCGATTTGCTTCGAAGCCGCCTGCCAGATTACCTCCGAAAGTCCGCCCAAGTCGACGCCGATCAGAGCAGCACGGGTCGCGCCGGTATCGAGTACGATCGCACGCGCGCAAAGCTTTTCGTGCGCATATTTGCCGGTGGGAGGATTGGCCGGATCGGATTGCGGGGTGATATCAACACGCGCAGCGCCCACGCGAAGCGTGCCTTGAGCCATTGCCTGATGTGCCGCGAACAGGCTGAAAATAAGTAAAAGGATGGAAGAGGAGATTGGCGTCTTGCTCATGCGTGCGCTCCTTGACGGTCTCGATTTTTGTGATGCGATGTACTCCTCTGCGGTTCTCTTGCGCTGGTGTGCACGGACAATCCGAGCTAGGTTCGATCTGTGTCGCGCCAAGTTTCGCCGAGACAATCCTCCGGTGTCTTCAAGACCTCGCGCACGCCGCCCTGCGTATACTAACGACGGCATAGCCCGGAGCTAGCCCCGAAATGTGCTCAAGATCGCGCTAGAGCGTGACCATTTTCTGACTCCTTGCGGACTCGTAGATCGCGTGAATGATGGTGAGATCGCGCAAGCCTTCCTCGCCAGGAGTGAGCGGCTGCTGGTTCTGCATGATGCAATCGGACATGTGATCCATTTCAGCAGCGAAGTGATCGACAGACGGAAGATCGCGTTGCTCGATGACATTGTCACGCTCAATCCACAGACGCAAGCCGCTGTACCAAGTAGCGGGGTCCACACCGAGACGCGCGTCCGTTCCCATCACCCGATAGTGGCTCTGATGAAAATAGCCATAACTGGAGCTGCAGTTTGCCAGGATCCCACTCGGGAATCGCAGCTGAAATGTGATGTGCTCCTCGACTTCTTTAAAGCGCAGATCACCCGGAGTGCTGTAGATCATGGCGTTGACCTCTTTTGGTTCTTCGCCGGTCAAGTAGCGCGAGGCGTTCAAGGCGTAGATGCCGATGTCCATCAGCGAGCCGCCGCCAGCCATCTGTTTATTCAGGCGCCATTGCTTGGGATCGCCGATGCGAAAGCCGCCGTCGGCAAGGATCATCTGCGTGGGACCGAGTTCGCCGGAGCGGGCGATCCGGATGGCTTCGCGGTTGTAGGGTTCGTAGCGACAGCGGTAGGCAATCATCAGCTTGCGATCGACTTTGTGGGCGGCATCGATCATCTGCTGAGATTCGGCGGGTGTGTTGGCCATCGGCTTTTCGCAGAGAACGTGCTTGTCCGCCTGCAGACCTCGCACGGTGTACTCCGCGTGCATGCCATTGGGCAGCACGACGTAGATAACGTCCACTTCAGGGTTGTTCTTGATGGAATCGTAGTTCTCGTAGTTGTAGATGTTCTTAGGATCAACGCCATAGCGCAGCGCCAATTTGCTGGCCTTATCGGGATGGCCGCTGACGAATGCGACGACTTTCGATTTTTCGCACTTGGCGAAGGCTGGCAGAATCTGGTTGATGGAGAGGCTGCCGAGGCCAACGACCGCCCATCCCAGTTTCTTGCCCGGTGGATCTGGCACCTTGAGTTGGGCTTGCGCCGGTTTCAGGAGCGCTCCGGGAATGCTGGCGGCCAGGACGCCCTGTCCGACTCTAGAGATGAATCCGCGGCGGGTAATTTCTTTCGAGAAGGAATTCGACATAACTACTTTTGCTCCTTTGCCGCGCGTTCGCGGCGAATTTCGTCTAAGCGCCTCTTGAGGTATTCCTCGTATTCTTTCTTGAGGGCAGGATCGCTGGGGGAGCCATAGATCTCGCTGGATTTGTACTTCCCTTCGGCAAATTTCTTTTTCGTCCACTCATCGTGAACATGGATCTCGTCCGCCCGCTCGAGAACCTCCTTCACCAACTGGGGTGGAACGAAATACACACCTTCGCGATCGCCGACCACCAGATCGCCGGGCATAACGGTGACACCGCCGATTCGCACCGGAATATTGATCCCCGTGAGCATCACGTTCCCGATTGGGGTTGGATCGACAGACCGGAAGTAAGCGGGCATATCGATTTCGGAGATTCCGTCGAGATCGCGGACGCTCCCGTCGACTACCAGGCCTCCACCGCGCGTGGCGGTCATCACGTAATAGAAAAGATTGTCTCCGACGATAGTCCCATTCACTTTCTTGCCGAACAGGTCCACGACCAGTACGTCGCCTGGCTGCAGCATGTCGATGGCGGTCTGATTGGTGAGTTGCTTAAGGCCATGATCTTTCGCCTTAGTCTGCTCAACCTCATCGACATCGGAGCGGAGCGGCATGAATTGCACCGTAAAAGCGCGTCCCACCATCGTTTTCGCAGGCTGCAGGACTTGAAATCCATCGGCGTACTGGTTATTGAATCCTTTTTCATGAAGGACCGCCCAAACCTCCTCCGATGAGAGACCTCGCGCCCTTTCGATCAAATCGTCGGGCACTTTAGGCCGGCCGTCGGGAAAACGGTCAAATGGGTTCTGTGCTGTGTAGTCGACCAGGTCCTGCTTGGGAAATGTGAAGAGTTGCGCTGAAGCTGGCGACGGTGCAAGCAAGACGGTTGTGCACACACCCCAAAAAACAATCAGACCGAGTCGGACAGAACGGCTGCATGCAGGTCGGAACATCGGGTGCCTCCCACATAGACTAGAGATAGCGGCCCTTGAAGCATGCTCGGATGTTTTCGGATGTTTATGGACCGAGTATTCTACGATCGCGCCCCTGAGGCTCTCAAATCAGAGATGCTTTGTCAAAGGCGAATCTTGCCCCGAATCTTGCCCCGGCAGCAAGCGTACAATCTTGATTTCGCTATGAACACCTCTCTGGCTTATACGCTGCCGTGAAAGGACAGAGCACATGCGTGAGAATGACCGTCGTGGGTTCGACCGTCGAGAGATCCTGAAGACCTCCGCTATGGCTCTGGGAAGCGCCCTGTTGGCGGGAGAACCGCTCGAGGCCTACCCTAAGGGGGTGAATTCCAACTCGAGTCCTTCCGCGCTGAAAATCACGGATCTCCGCGTGGCGACGATCGCGAAGCCGGGGCCGAGTCCTTGCCCCATTATTCGGATCGAGACCAATCAGGGCATCTACGGACTGGGAGAGGTTAGGGACGGCGCCAGTCCAACCTTCGCTCTTTTCTTAAAGAGCCGCATACTCGGTGAGAACCCGCTGCAGATCGACAAACTGTTCCGCAAAATCAAGCAATTTGGCGGGCATGCCCGACAGGCTGGCGGAGTTTGCGCAATCGAAATGGCACTGTGGGACATCGCCGGTAAAGTCTACAACGTCCCGGTCTACGCAATGCTCGGCGGGGGCAAGTTTCGTGACAGGATTCGCATTTACGCCGACACCGAGGAGTCCAAAGATCCCAAGGTTTATGCACGCAGGATGAAGGAGCGCAAAGAGGGAATGGGCCTCACCTGGCTCAAGATGGACCTGGGGGTCGAAATGGTGTCGGACACGCCCGGAACAGTGACGCACCCGTCCGACCTGAGTCCGTGGGAAACGGCGCAGCTTCCGCATCCTTTCCTGGCCATGGAAGTCACGGACAAAGGGATTGCCATGCTGGAGGAATACGTTGCCGCGATCCGTGACGCCGTGGGTATGGAGATTCCGCTTGCGATGGACCATCTCGGCCACTTGGGTGTGAAGTCGATCATTCGGCTAGGCAAGGCCTATGAAAAGTACAACCTGTCGTGGATGGAAGACGTAATTCCCTGGACATACACCGACCTGCTGAAACAGATCTCAGACCAGAGCCCTACTCCCATCCTCACCGGCGAAGATATTTACCTCAAGGAACCGTTCCGGGTTCTCTGTGACCGGCACGCTGTCAGCAAAATTCATCCCGACCTCGCAACGGCTGGGGGTATTCTCGAGACCCACAAAATCGGAGACATGGCCGAGGAATACGGCGTGCCAATGGCCATGCATTTTGCCGGAACCCCCATCAGTTGCATGGCGAACGTTCATTGTGCCGCCGCCACCCAGAACTTCCTGGCGCTCGAGAATCATTCCCTCGACGTGCCCTGGTGGTCATCGTTGGCGGAGGAAGGAGCCAAGACACCTATCGTCAGCCATGGCTGGATTGATGTGCCTGACCGGCCTGGCCTTGGCGTGACTCTGAATGAAGATGTGGTTCGCCAGCATCTGGCACCGAATAGCGGCTATTTCGAACCGACTCCACAGTGGGACCAAGAACGCTCCTGGGACCGGCTCTGGAGTTAGAACATCTTTGGGGAACTTCATCGACATTCGGGATCCAAGGTTTGTTGCGGGAAAGACTCCACAACGTTTGAAACGCATGACAAGGGACTTCCTTCACTCCGCAATTGCCTGCTTTCTCATACTTCCTTCTTTACCCGGCTGTCGCCCAAGGCGGAGAAGATCAACACGATTCCGCAGAGCGGGAAATCAGGACTGCAACGATCCTGTTGCAACAAGGCGACTATGGAGAGGCCAAAGCCCATCAACAAGGAAGTCTGAAGCTCGAAGAGCGCAAACGAGGGCCAGATGTTTGGGTTTTCCGATGGTGGGACACCGATGCCAACGGCAAGCGTGTGTACCGCAAGCAACAAGTTGGGGACTTAAGCGAATACCCTCATGAAACAGCGGCCAAGGCCGCAATCGACACTCTTCGTTTGACAATCAATCACTAGTCGCAGCGCAACGGCGTCAGTCAAATGACTGTGCAGTCTCTCTGGGATCACTACTTCCGAGAGGAACTGCCATTCAAAGACTTCTCGACGCAGGATGCATACACTTCGTACGCCAGGAATTGGATTCTTCCACGTTGGGGTGGCTTGCTTCTGCAGAAAATAAAGACCGTCGAGATAGAACGTTGGTTGCGAGACGCGACTGGTTCAAACGGCACAAAGGCCAAGGTCAAGTGCATCATGTCTGCCTTGTTCTCACACGCCGTGCGATGGGAGTTCACTTCCAGCAATCCGATCTCTTCGGGGATCTCAGTGGGGTCGGGTGGGAAGCGCGGTCCCAGCACGGGTGTTCGGGTGAGCGCAAAACGAGCGAAAGCGCCAACGGTTTTATTGCCGGAACAATTCAAGCTCGGTCTCACGATGCTTGAGTTCCGGGATCAATTGTTGGTTCTCTTGGATGGCGCACTGGGAACGCGCCGGGGTGAACTTGCGGCTTTGCGTTGGCAGGACTGCGACTTTGAAAACGACACTTTTCAGATTGAGCATTCCTACTACTGGCGGCGCGGCGGCATTCTGAAAAGCACGAAAACGGAAGCCTCCGCCAAACCTCTCCCCATGCATCCGGCATTAAAGCTGGGACTGCTGGAATGGAGAACGCAAAGTCACCGCACGCAGCCTACGGATTTCGTGTTCCCGTCTCGGCTCCATGGTGGTCGCAGGGCTCTCGATCTGGCCGCGGTCTTGAAGAGGAAGATCCGGCCCGCGTTCGAGAAAGTTGGGATCACCGCTGGATTCCTGCTCTCGATGGCGTCCAGGACAAACTCGCGCGCGGAGCGAAGGTCGCCGACGTGGGCTGCGGGAAAGGAGCTTCCACCATCCTGATGGCGAAAGCCTTCCCGAAATCCCACGTCTATGGATTTGACTACCATGACAAGTCCATTGAGGCGGCGCGGGAGTCCGCCAAGCGTCAGGGTGTGGCGGACCGCGTCACGTTCGAAGTGGCGAAAGCCAAGGAGTTTCCGGGGAAAGACTACGACTTCGTGCCGGTCTTTGACTGCCTCCACGACATGGGAGACCCAGTCGGCACCGCCGCGCACGTCCGCGCTGCCTTGTGCGACAACGGTGCCTGGATGATCGTCGAGCCGTTCGCCAATGACGACCTTCAGGACAATCTGAATCCCGTGGGCCGCGTCTATTATTCGTTCTCGACTTTGTTGTGCACGCCCTGTTCCCGATCGCAGGAGGGGGGGATGTGTCTGGGAGCTCAGGCAGGCGAGAAGCGAATACAGAAAGTCATCAATTCTGCCGGTTTTAGCCGCTTCCGGCGTGCCGCACAGACGCCATTCAATCTGGTCTATGAAGCTAGGCCATAACCGGGACAGACCGTCACTGCTGCAAGGGTGGGCCGACCGACTAAATGGACCGCTGTCGTGTCGGCTCATTCTCGAATGTTCCTATTCGCCCCCACAACCTACACGCGCGCCGACAGGACTGTGACTCGTCCGCCCGTTGTGACCGGTTGACGAGCAACCCTTCCATAATCCGGTAAGCGAAGGGTTGCCGACATTACCGGCCAATCTCTGCCCACTCTCGAGGGTTCCGATTTCGCGTGGTTCGATAACGTATGCTCTTTATGCCACTTTCCGCTTCCGTGCACAAGCCCAAAGCAACTCGATTTAAACTGTGACGTGGTTTTCTTCTGCGCAGTTCTTCGCGGCTGAACACGATTCGGTTGTACGCCGGAGATGCCGTCAGAAGTAGATGCACGGGTGAACTTCACGATTGGATTGGGCGCAAATAGCATGTTGACGCAGAGACCAACCACTGCAAGACAACATCGCCCACGGAGGTTCTGCCTGACCTTCCGCTCTCAGGACCTTGCCGTCGAACCGCAGACCCCTTCTTCTCGAGAAGGTCCCATGGAGAACCATGCACTTTTCTTCGCAGTTCCTATACTATAGGTGTGATTCACGAGATTGGCCGGTAATTACCGACAATCCGTTACCGACTACAGGATTTCTTTCAGACTAAGAATGGCGAGACCCAAGCTGCGCGAGACAAAGTTGTCTGCTGTTCACGTAGTGACTCAACTGAGTAGTTAAATCAAGAAACACTTCGCCAACGAAAAGGGCTGATCCTGCATTCATGGAACTCGCGCGGCAGGGTTAACATTTCGCGTGTGTCCCGACATCGGATCGCCCACTCAAGCAAAAGTTTCGTGCTCGGCATGGTTCGTGGGATAGACCCCCTCTGCAGTCAACTGCGAGCCGGGGGCAGGCTGACTCCCCTCCACGGTAAAGTTGCTGTGCAGTTCCAGCATCATCGTTTTCGGCGCGACTGTGTCCGAACCGTAGACCTGGATCTCGTAGTTGTCCTGCGCCTTCGCGAGTCTAAGGTGTCCGAAAGCCAGAACAACGAGAATGAATAATGCACGAGACCTGGTCGATGCTTTCTCCGTTTGTCACGACTGTTGCCGTTGTCGGGCACACAGATGAATTGTTGCATACGGAGCACCAGTACGATGTGGTCTCGGCACCTTGAATCTTTACCGAGGACGCTAAAGAATATTTACTGCGCGAGCGGCCAACAGAGCCACCGTGGTCAGGGAAATGAGCGATTGAACCATCATGAGTAGTTTGGCCCACGTTGACAAGACTGGACAGTCCGTTGGTGAAAATGCGGTACTGGTATTGAAGGCAAGAAAGAGGTAGTCCACAAAACCTGGACTCCAGCATTGCTCTCCCATCTCGCGCTTGGCTTGCTGATCCAGAGTCATCTGTGGAAAAAGGAATGCTCCGTCGGTATGTACGCCACGCAACTCACGCTCGAGCGGACCACCTGCATCCAAACGCCAGTACCACGAGGCGAAGACCAGGATGTTCGTAATCCATAAGGCAGCTGCGGAACGCAACAGATCTTTAGGAGATTGTCGATGCGCGGGTAGAGCCGCGACCAGCAGTCCAAGCGACCAGATCATGTCGACAGTCACGATAGAGCTCAGCAGATAGCCCAAAACCTTATTGAGGTTATCTTTACCGCGCTGGCGTGCCCACGCTGTGGGAATCAGAAGCACTCCGACAACAACGATGATTAGCCAGTCTGGGCCCGCTGACAGGGATTCGGGCAGAGAAAAGCGCAATCCGCCCACGGCAAGCAAAGCAAGCATCGCAGGCCACCGTGGCTCTAAATGCTTCGAAGTATTTGGCATCGTACTCCATAGTGCGACGCCGACGTGAAAACAGCAATTCAGCATCGTTCTTCAGAAGATTGTCGCATGATGACTGCTTCTCCGAGTCGTCGGGTGGCATCCAAATTCGGCGATTATCACGACGCTTCAAGCCGGCAAGGGTTCGCGCAAGTGACCCGAACGAATCGATGAGTTGAGTTTTCGGTCTAAAGTCTACTCAGGTTATCTCCGCAGGAAAGCGATATCAGACACGATATCGCAATTAACAAGCCACTCCATCGGGCGTAAATCGGGATCCCAGCCAGATGTCACCAACGAGGAACACACGACGGCCCACCGATTTGTGCCTATATTGTGCCTATACAACAGGCCATAGCGGAGCACTTTTGGCCTGACTCAAGGAGCAGCCATGCAAAAAGAAAGCCTCATTCAATCTTCGCGGCGTCGTGGACCTGATGTCTGGGAGTATCGATGGAGAGAGTCTTGCCCCGGCGACAAGAGAAAGCATCGCAGAATCGTGATCGGATCGCTTGGCACCCTCAGAGATAAAGCGGCAGCGCTGAAAGCTACTGCGGCTCTGCGCAGAGAGATCAACAGAAACGACGCTCGACTCAGGGCAAAAACCTCTGACGGTCGCCGAACTCATCAATCACTACCGCCAGCGAGAGCTCGCGACAGAAAATGAGTGGAAGACCCTGTCAACGCGGACAACCTACGAGGGTTATCTGCGAAAGTGGATCGAACCGCGGTGGGGAACCAGCAGTCTCAGTACCGTCGGGCAGTCGACGTTGAAATGTGGCTCGGAACCCTGCCACTCGCCAGGGGCAGTCGAGCCAAGATTCGAAATCTAATGAGTGCTCTGTTTAACCACGGGAAACGGCACGGCTTTGTCGCCCGCAATCCCATCAGCCTTGTCCGCCTGAGTGCAAAGCGGCAAACCGCACCAGATGTCCTTCTCCCCTCCGAGATCAATCGCCTCCTCCAGGGCCTGCGCCACCGCGAAAGGACGCTGGTTGTTCTGGCTGCTGGCACCGGATTGCGCATGTGTGAACTATTCGGTCTAAAGTGGCGGGACATTGATTTCGCCGGAAAGCAGGCCAGCGTCCTGCGATCGATCGTTAAACAGGCCGTTGGTCCGTGTAAGACCGAAGCATCGCAAAAGCCGGTACCCCTCGACCCCCATCTGGTTCGGACTCTTCGTGCATGGCGTCGCTACGCGCGTTTCCGTCAGCCAACGGATTGGATCTTCGCCAGTTCGGCGACTCAGGGTAGGCTGCCCTTCTGGGGACAGACTTTGACGCGGCACTTCATCCGGCCGACAGCATTGAAGTTAGGCATCACCAAACGAATCGGCTGGCACACTTTCCGTCATTCGTATTCAACGCTGCAAAAGGCAAATGGCGCAGACATAAAGGTTATGCAAGAGCTGCTTCGCCATGCATCCACCCGTGTGACATTGGACACATATACACAGGCGGTAACACCGGCAAAGCGAGCTGCGCAAACGGCGGTCGTTGCACAGTTCTTCACCGCGGCAGAGAATGACACCGGAAAAGCCGCCTAGAACCTGGAACAAGGATGGGCACAGCGACGGGAAATGTGTGCCTTTTTGTGCCTATGAGTTTTCCGTGCAACAGCTGCAAATTGTTGATTCTAAATTGGCGTCCCTATCGATGATTTATTTGAACACCTTCCGGCGACAATAGTGGACGCAACACCGCTGTACGAACTCTGTGTCAGCGTTCTGGGATCATCCGCCCGTGTTTCAACAACGAACTCGCCAACGGTTTAACAAATGACTCAAAAAGAAATCGTTTTGGGCTGATACACGCAATGCCCCTTGAAGACGCTATTGAGCTACGTATAAATAATGCAATGGCTTAACGCAAAAAA